>Ga0207648_10002254_pt1 | contig 20850 bp, 18 predicted proteins | sample KBSMisM32_FD_184310 | JGI IMG/M metagenome (GOLD analysis project Ga0207648, IMG submission 184310) | Miscanthus rhizosphere microbial communities from Kellogg Biological Station, Michigan, USA - KBS Miscanthus M3-2 (SPAdes) (version 2) | ecosystem: Host-associated > Plants > Roots >...
TGCCGCAGTGGGGGATGTCGGGGCCGGGCAACCTCGACAAGCCGATGACCCGCACGCTCGACGACGTGCGCGACGCGTTCCATGCGCTGATCGTCGGCAGGCTGGGCGTAAAAAAGGCCTTCTATCACGGCCACTCGCTCGGCGGAGCCACCGTTCTCGGCTACACGCTGCGCTATCCGGATGCGGTGCGCGGGCTGATCCTCGAGGGGCCGGCGGGGCTCGAGGAGTATCCGAGGAACATCAAACTCGGCGACAAGGAATTGCCTCTGTGCGACAAATCCTTCGCCTATGACCGCAAGCGCTGGGAAGCAGCCTACGGTCCGACCGGGATGCTGGAAGGCGAAGGCAAGCGCACCGAGCAGGGCGTGCGGGATTTCTTCTACTTCAAGCAACGCGATCCGAAAACGGACGCGGTCACGCCCAGCTACAACGGCTACTTCAAGGTCGACACCGAGTATGCGCGGCTGCACACCGACCAGCGCATCGCGATGATCAACGGCAACAAGCGCGAGCTCGACCAGTGGGTCTTCATGTTCATCTACGACCTGTACTCGATCTGCTCGGAGGTCGCCGCCGAAGATCCGGCCAGCATGTACAAGCAACTGCCGAAGATCAAGGCTCCGATGTTCGTCGCCTTCGGCGCGCAGGAGCCGTTCATCCCCGGCACCGCGCTCAATGGTTTGAAGGGCCTCGGCAACGACATCATCAACCCGTTCATGCAGCGGATGACGGCTGCCGGCAACAAGCCGGTGTTGAAGGTCTATCCGGGCGTCGGTCACTTCATCCACACCGATGTGCCGTACGAGTTCGCACGCGACACGGTGGACTTCATGCGCTCCGGCCGTGTCGATACGCTGTCACCCGAGGTCGTCGACACGTTGATCAGGGGCGCACCGGCCGCCGGCGGCGATTCCTCCGCGGCCGCCAAGCCCACCGGACTGGCCAAGTAAGGGGCCGCCATGAGTCAGACAGGAGCTATCGCGATGAAGACGCTGCACTCGATCGTGCTCGGCGCCGCGGCGGGACTGCTCGTCGCATGCGCGACGCCGCAACCGGCCCCGCCGCCCGCGGCGCCCGCGGCACCCGCGCCAACGGCCAAGCCGCCCGCAGCGCCAGTCAAGGAGATCACCGAGAGCCCGGCCAAGGCCGTGGTGACACCCAACTCCAATGTGCCGGACCAGGACAAGCACAAGCGCTACTACACGATCCCGAACTTCCGCCTCGGCGGCAAGTACGACCTCGATGCGCGGCCCGAAACTTGGCGCAACGGCGGCGCGGGCGGCACCACGCTCGAGTCGCTGGGCTCGGGTCCGCTGCAGGTGGCGTACATCGCCGTCGGCACACCGAAGCGCAACGACATGGGCGAGATCATCAATGCCGTCGTCGTCAGCACCTTCTACTCCGGTGACTCGAGCTACATGTACAACACTTGGTACGAGGGCCAGCCGGCCAACGCCTTCTCGGGCGGGGCGGTCGTCGGGCCGGGCCGGACGATCGACACCGACAAGTACTACGTGGTGTTCCTCGACGCCATCGGGCTGTGGGGCGCCTCCAAGCCGTCGCACGGACTGGGCAGGAAGTTCCCGCAGTACAACTACATGGACATGGTGGTGGCCAACCAGCGGCTGCTGCGCGATCACCTGAACGTCGCGCAGGTGCTGCTGGCCACCGGCGCGTCGATGGGCGCGACCCAGAGCTGGGTCTGGGGCGTGATGTATTCGCCCAGCGGCTACGTCAAGGCGATCATGCCCATCGGCGGCACCACCGCTTCCGACGGCGACGACCCGGTCGGCCAGTGGACTTTCCGCCTCGGCCAGGCGGCGATCGAGAGCGATCCCAACTGGCGCGCCACCGACGGCAACTACTACCACCTGCCGAAGGAGAAGCACCCGAACCAGGGCATGCAGATGATGTGGTCGACGCTGCAGCTCACCGGCTACACCTTCCCGGTGCGCTCGGCGACGCCGTGGAAGACGCTGCAGCGCGAGGTCTTCTACTGGCAGCCCAAGGGTGACGAGACCGCCTCGTGGATCGCCCGGGTCAAGAACGAGGACGCGGTGGACTACTGGTACCGCAACAACGCGGGCTTCAACTACAACCTGAACGCCGAACTGAAGCGCATCAAGGCGCGCACGCTGGTCGTGCACGTCGAGACGGACCAGTGGCTGATGGTCGGCAACGCGCGCAAGGCCGCGGCGGCCGTGCCGGGTGCATCGATTGCAACGCTGACGGACGCTACCGCGCACTACGGCGTGTTCAAGGCGCCCAACGTCTTGAAGGACACGATCAAGGCCTTTGTGGACGACAGCTTCACGGCCTCGCTGCCGGGCCTCGGCGGCGGCAGCCGCGGCAGCGGCGCGGCACCTTCGAAACCCGAAGGACTGGCGAAGTAGACACCAACGATGGAGGAGAAAATGATGCACAAGAGAAACCGCGGTTGGAGCGTGGCGAGGATGCTGGCCGTCGGCGCCGCTGCGCTCAGCGCCGCATCGGTCTGCGAACGCGCGTTCGCACAAGCGGCACCGGAGTCCACCGACTACCAGGACCCTGCTAGCGGCGGATTCGTCGACTCGCTTGCGACGGGTGCCAAGTTCGGCACGATGGTGCGCTTTTCCAATTTCATGCGCAGCAAGCCCAACGACAGCGGCCCCACCGCCGAGGCCACGGGCCTCGGCGGCTGGGTGTTCGGCGAAAGCGGTGAATGGCGAAACATGCTGTCCTTCGGCGGCGCCCTCGCCTACGTCGCGAAGCTTCATGGCCCCGACGGTCACGGCGGCAACTTCATCCTCAAGGATCCGGATCAGGAGGGCTATGCGACGCTGGGCGTCGCGTATGCGCGTCTGCGCTTCGAAGACCATGCGCTCACGGCGGGGCGCATTTCACCGCAGTACGCGTGGAACCTGGACAACATCTACCGCTTCTACAACCGATACGACGGCGCCTTCATCGGCCGGCGCGACGTGCGCGCGATGATTCCGCTCTCGTACCAGGGCGCATCGGTGGCCGGCAAAGTCGCGAACGACACGGTTCGCTACTACGGTGGCTACGTCAACAAGATGAAGCAGATCAACGACACGGATTTCAAGCAGCTCGCCGAGGCGGCGTTCCTGCCCGGGGAATCGAGTGGCATGTTGTACGGCGGCGCGCAGTGGAAGGTCAACAACAACGTGATGCTGCAGGGTGCGTACAACCGGGCGGACAACCTGCTCGACATGGGTTGGGTCGATCTCGACATGGTCCACCGCTTCGACAAGGACCGCTACGTGCGCCTGGATGTCCAGTACATCCATCAGGCGGCGAACGGAAGCAAGAATCTCGGCGACTTTTCGATGGACAACAAGGCCGCCTATCTCGAAGCGCGCTGGGTGCCGTGGTGGATACCGTATGGCGCCTTCGGATGGAATTCGGATGGGGATGAGCTGCGCTCGCCGTTCAGCCTGGGGCCGTCGTACCTGGTGCAGCGCATCGGTGAGAACGCGAAAGCGGGCGAGCAGACCATCATCCTCGGCTCGACTTTCGACTTCTCGACGCTGGGCGCCCGCGGCCTCGCCTTCGACGTGAGCTACGGCCAGCGCACCGATCGGCACGTGAAAGGCAACAAGGAGCAGCCACTCGCCGATTGGAACGAGGTGGCGACCGACCTGATCTATACCCTGGGCCAGGAGTTCGGGTGGGCGAAAGGCATGCGCATGCGCGCGCGCTGGGCTCAGGTCAAGGAATCGGGCAACAATTTTTCCGGCGGAACGATCACGGATATCAGCCGGAAACAGACGGACATCCGCTTCGATCTGCAATGGCGGGTTGCCTTCAACTAGCGCGCGACGACTGCCCCTGTGGCAACGCCGGCCGCGCAATTCGCGGAGATCGACGGGCACCGCATCCGCTACACGCTCACGGGCGATGCGGGTCTGCCGCTTGTCACGTTCGCGAACGGCTTGACTCAGAACGCGGATCTGTGGACGGCCTACGGCGCGAAGCTCGCGGACAACGGCTATCGGGTGCTGGCGTACGACATGCTCGGCCAAGGGCAGTCCACCAAACCGGTGCTTGGCATCGAGCTGACCGAGCATGCCGACCTCCTGGCCGGTCTGCTGACCTATCTGCAGGTAGGACGCACGCACCTGGCAGGCATCAGCTTCGGCGGCGTGGTCGCGCTCGACTTCGCGATCCGGCACGGCGAGCAGCTCGCGGGGCTGGCCGTCATGAGCAGCTTCGCCGAGCTCACGCCGCAGCTCGAGCTGCTGGGCAACATGCTGCACGAGGGGCTGACGCAGGTCGGCCTGCCGTACCTCCAGAGCATGCTTTATCCGATGAACATGAGCTCGGCGTGGCTCGCCGCCAACCGCACCCGCATCCCGGCGATGATGCGGTCCGGCTATATCGGCAACGACCTCTACGCGCTGCAGAACCTGATGGAGTCGTTCGTCACCTTCAAGCCGCTGACGCCGCGCCTGAAGGAGATAAGCGCCCCGGTGCTGCTGATGAACGGCGAGTACGACTTCTTCACGCCACGCGAATGCCATGAGCTGCTTCGACGCGAGCTGCCGAATTGCCGGCTGACACTGGTCCAGCACGCGTACCACGCGTTCACGGTGGAGCTGCCCGACGTCACGCTGCGCCAGCTGCACGAGTTCTTCCGCAGCGTCGACGACGGGAACTGGGTCGGCGATGGCTCGGTGTGGATCGCAAGTGACCGCGCCGACGGCGAACCGCATGCCTTTCCATGCCCTGGGGACCACATGCGGGCGCTACCGCTGCCGGCGTTACCGGTGTCACCGGCGCGGGCGCCGGCCAGAGTCGGTGCCCGTCGATCGACGCCGAAACCGGCGCGCGCCGGCAGCGGGCGCCCGGCGGACAAGCGGCGCCCAGCATGATCCTCACAACGGCGCACTACGACAAGGCACGCGCGACGATCGCCGGACGCGGCTTCGACGCGGACATGCAGACCCGGATCTCCCTCTTCCTCGGTGCGGCCAAGTCGGTCAACGCCGCGATCCTCGGGGCGGTCGAAATGCAGCCGCGGATCACGATCGCCTATCCCTTCGTCCACGGACAGTACTTCCGCGAGGTCGAATTCGCGGTGCTGCTGGCGCGCGTCACGCGCTGGTCGTCGAACTGGGCGACCTATGCCGAGGGCACCAGGTTGACCACGTCGCTGTGGCGCCAGTGGTGGCAGATCCAGTGGCCGGCCGGCCCCACGCTCAATCCGCGGTCGGCCTATTCGGCGCTCGCCCTCGGCCATGCGCTGCTCGCGCGCGTCCGGACAGCGCCACTGATCCCGGACAACGCCAACGAGACGGATCCCTTCGTTGCCGCGCTGCGGCGCATCGAGCAGGAAAGCGGCCGCATGATCCAGGCGCAGATCCGCCTGCTCAAGGACGCGGACAGTCCGCTGCCCCTCGACGAGCGCGAACGGATCATCGAAGCCAAGCAGCTGGAAGTCGACGAGGCTTTCCGGCGCTTCCTGGCATGGCTTGCCGGAGACGCCCCCTAGGAGCGCGACTGCTGCCGCCCAAGCGGCAGCCTGCGAGGGCCATCCCCTGCCGGTCAACGACACTTCGACAAGCCACGGAGCCACAGGATGCACCCTCTGAAGCTCGATGTTCAGCTGCGACGGGCTGGCGGTCATGTGATCGACGGCGTGCAGGTCGAAATGACACGGCCCGTTGCCGCCGACCTTGACCAGCATCTGGTTCGGGCCTGGCTCCGGCTGCGAATATCCGCCCGAATTTCACATCCGTCGGGGCCCTGGCAACTGCCCTAAAGGCCTATGGGTGGCTGGCGGTGCGCTTCATACACTGGCACAGGCTGCCGCGGGAACCCAAGGGCCGGATCGCGACGCCGGAGGGACGGACGGAAGACCCCGGCTCTCGAGTAGCCGGGACGCGGCCGGCCAAGCAAGTGATCGATGCTCTTCCGACCGCCCGGCGCCAGTTGCGGGCCGAAGTGCGGACCCGAACAACCGGGCGGGCCCGCTTTCCAATCACCCGGCACGTAGCCGGGACATTTCAAGGGTGAAGCAGATGTCCGAACGACAGCACGACAAGTACGATGCCCTGATCGCCCGCTGCGAGGCGCTGCCGGCAACGCCCTGCGCCGTGGCGCATCCGTGCGACGAGAGTTCGTTGCGCGGCGCCGTGGAAGCCGCGGAACTGGGCCTGATCCTTCCCATCCTGGTGGGGCCCAGCGCGCGCATCGCGGCGGTGGCCGCCCAATTCAAGATCGACATCTCTGCTTTTGAAGTCGTCGATGCGCCGCACAGCGTCGCCTCGGCCGAGACCGCCGTTCGCCTGGCACGCGAAGGCAAGGCAGAGATGCTGATGAAGGGCAGCCTGCACTCCGACGAAATCATGGCCGAGGTGGTGAAGCGCGAGACCGGACTGCGCACCAGCCGACGCGTCAGCCACTGCTTCATCATGGACGTCCCCGCGATCGACCGTGTCGTCATCATCACCGACGCTGCGGTGAACATCTTTCCGACGCTAGAGGACAAGTTGCACATCGTGCAGAACGCAATCGACCTCGCTCATGCGCTGGGCATGACGGAACCCAGGGTAGCAATCCTCTCGGCGATGGAGACGATCAACCCGAAGGTGCCGTCGACCATCGAGGCCGCGGCGCTGTGCAAGATGGCCGAGCGCGGCCAGATCACCGGCGGCGTCCTCGACGGACCGCTCGCCCTCGACAACGCGATCGACCTCGGCGCGGCCAAGATCAAGAAGATCAAATCGCCGGTGGCCGGACAGGCGGACATCCTCGTCGTTCCCGATCTGGAAGCCGGCAACATGCTGGCCAAGAGCCTCAGCTTCATGGCTGATGCCGATGCGGCGGGGATCGTGCTCGGGGCGCGCGTGCCGGTCATCCTGACCAGCCGAGCCGACTCGGTCTCGACGCGGCTGGCCTCCTGCGCCGTGGCAGCGCTCGTCGCCAAGTTCCGGCGCGAAAATCTGCAGGTCGCATCGTGAAAGACGCGATTGCGGTTCTCAACGCGGGCTCGTCGAGCATCAAGTTCTCGCTGTTCCGGGGCGGCGACCTGGAACTGGTGGTTCGCGGTCAGGCCGAGGCCATCAACACCACGCCGCGCTTCGCTGCGAAGGATCCGGCCGGTGCAACCGTCTCGACCCGCTCCTGGGACGAAGGCACCCAGCTCGGCCATGACGGGGCGCTGCAGCACATCGTGGACTTCGTGCGGGAGCATCTCGGCCATCCGCAGCTCGCGGGCATCGGGCACCGCGTCGTTCACGGCGGCCTCCCCTACGCCCAACCAGTGCGCGTGGACGGCACAGTGCTGCAGGACCTCGCTCAGTTCGTTGCGCTTGCGCCGCTGCACCAGCCCCACAACCTGACGCCGATCCGGCTCCTGCTCGAGCGCCAGCCCGAACTGCCCCAGGTGGCGTGTTTCGACACCGCCTTCCATCGCGCCCAACCGGAGCTCGCGCAGATGTTCGCGCTGCCCAGGGAATTGCACGACGCGGGCGTGCGGCGCTACGGCTTCCACGGCCTGTCGTACGAGTACATCGCATCGGTCCTGCCCGGGCTCGATGCCAGGGCTGTGAGTGGTCGCACCGTGGTCCTGCACCTGGGCAACGGCGCCAGCATGTGCGCGCTGTCCGCAGGCCGCAGCGTGGCGAGCACGATGGGCTTCACCGCGGTCGACGGTCTGCCGATGGGTACGCGCTGCGGTGCCATCGATCCGGGCGTCATCCTGTACCTGATGGACCAGCGCGGCATGGACGCGCGCGCGATCGAGAAGCTGATCTACAACCAGTCCGGGCTGCTCGGCGTTTCCGGCGTGTCGAGCGACATGCGCACGCTGCTGGCGAGCGACGAAGCGCGCGCCAAGCTTGCCGTGGATCTGTACGTTTATCGCATCGGGCGCGAACTGGGTTCGCTGGCCGCTTCCCTGGGTGGCCTGGATGCGCTCGTGTTCACCGGCGGGATCGGGGAGAACAGCGCAGAGATCCGCGAGCGTGTCTGCCGTGGCGCGCACTGGCTCGGCGTGGAGCTGGACGAGCAGGCCAACAAGAACGGCGGGCCGCGCATCAGCCTCGCAACCGGCTCGGTGGGGGCCTGGGTGATCCCGACCAACGAAGAACTCATGATCGCCCGACATACGCAACGCGTGCTGCAAGCCTAGTCGCTGAACCACTCATCAATAGGAAACAACAGCCATGGACGCTCTCAGGACACTGCTCGAGACGCAGCTGCTCTTCACCCTGTTCCTGACCATCGGCCTGGGCTACCTGGTGGGCGAGATCAACATCAAGGGGTTCTCGCTCGGGGCGGGCGCGGTACTTTTCGTCGGCCTGGCGATCGGCGGCTTCGCGCCCAAGTCCGCGCCGCCCGGGCTCGTGGGCACGGTGGGGCTGCTGATGTTCCTCTACGGCGTGGGCATCCAGTACGGCGCGCAGTTCTTCAAGGGGCTGACGAGCGCCGAAGGCCTGAAGGCGAATACCGCCGCGGCGGTCGCCGTCATCCTGGCCGGCCTCGCGTCCCTGGCGCTGGTCCCCCTGTTTGGCGTGAAGGCCGATGAAGCACTGGGCATCTTCGCGGGCGCCGGCACGAGCACGGCGACCTTGCAGGCCATCATCGCTTCACTCAAGAGCGATGGCGCCGCAGTCGGCTACGGCGTGGCCTACCCATTCGGGGTGGCCATTCCCATCCTCAGCATCCACCTGCTGAACGTCTGGATGAAGCCGAAGTTCGATACGGCGGCCAAGAACGTGGAAGCGGCCGAGATCGCCCTGCGCAACCCGGAACTCGCCGGCGTCACGCTCGCGGACCTACGTTCGCGGCTGCCCGCCGGCGTTGCCATCGCCGCGGTGCGGCGGGATCACAAGAACCAGATCCCTGACGACACGATGGTGCTGCGGTCGGACGACGTGGTGATGGCGACCGCCACCGCTCCCGACGCACTCGCGGCGGCAGTCAAGTTGATCGGTGAATTGCACCAGGGCCGGATGGTCGGCCACAGCGCGGACCTCGGCTATCTGCGCGTGTTCGCCTCCGCCGGCACCGTAGTCGGGCAGTCCCTGGGCAGCCTTCGCTATCCCGACGGCATCGCCGTGTCGATCGCGCATGTTCGCCGCGGTGATGCGGACATGATGCCGCACCCCGACCTCATCCTGGAAGTCGGCGACCGGGTCGGGCTGCTGGCGAGCCGCAGCCACACCAACGCGCTGCGCAAGTTCTTCGGCGATTCGATCAAGGGCACGGCCGACCTTAGCTTCATCGCCATGGGCATCGGCGCCGCGTTCGGACTGCTGCTGGGGATGATCCCGCTGCCCATCCCCGGCGTCGGCAAGCTGACGCTCGGCTTGGCCGGGATGCTGCTGCTGGCACTGTGGCTGGGCAAGATGCGCCGCACCGGCCCGTTCGTCTGGGCGATGCCGTTCTCCGCCAACCTGGTGCTGCGGAACTTCGGCCTGACCCTGTTCCTGGCACAAGTCGGCCTAGCCTCGGGCCCGAAGTTCTTCAACACGGTCGGCCAGACGGGGATAACCTACCTGATCTACGCAATCGTGATCACATTCATCATGGTGATCGTCACGGCCGTCCTCTGTCTCTGGATCTTCAAGATGCCTTTTGACTTGTCCGTCGGCGTGGTGGCCGGCGCAACGGGCAATCCGGCCATCGCGGCCTTCGCAGCCCGCACCGCGCCGACGGACCGCCCTGATGTCGGTTACGCCATGATCTTTCCGTCGATGACCATCGGAAAAATCTTGTTCGTCCAGATCGCGGCGACTTTGCTCATCCGATGACCCCTAACCCATTGCGAAGGACCCCATGAAGATTGCCGTGTTCAGCGCCCAGCCCTATGACCGCCAGTTTCTCGACGCGGCCAACGCTGCAGAGGGTCACGAGCTCCACTATTTCGACGCGGCCCTCGGCCCCGAATCGGTCGGCCTGGCCGCCGGCTATCAGGCGGTCTGCATCTTCGTCAACGACGTCGCCAACGCCGGCGTGCTCGAAGCGCTGAAGGCCGGCGGGACGGGCTTGGTGGCGCTTCGCTGCACCGGGTTCAACAACGTCGACCTGGCCGCCGCAGCACGCATTGGCATCAAGGTCGTCCGAGTGGTCAGCTACTCACCCAATTCGGTCGCGGAGCATGCCGTGGCGCTGCTGCTGGCTGTCAATCGGAAGGTGCATCGGGCCTACAACCGCACGCGGGACTCCAATTTTGCTCTCGACGGGCTGATGGGCTTCGACCTGCACGGAAAGACCGCTGCCGTGGTGGGTACCGGCAAGATCGGCCGCGTCTTTGCTCGGATCATGGTGGGCTTCGGATGCAACGTTATCGGATACGACCCTTTTCCAAGCGAGGAGTTCGAGGCGCTTGGCGCACGGTATGTGGGCGCCGGCGAAATCGGTGCGAACGCGGACATCATTTCCCTGCACTGTCCGCTGTCACCGGAGAACCATCACATCGTGAACGCAGAGAGATTGGCGCGACTGAAGCGCGGCGCCTTGCTGGTGAATACCAGTCGAGGGGGCCTCGTGGATACGGAGGCAGCGATCGAAGCGCTCAAGAGCGGTCAGCTGGGCGGCCTGGCGCTGGACGTCTACGAGCAGGAAGGTGGGTTGTTCTTCCGCGACCTGTCCAGCACCATCGTCACCGACGACGTGCTGCAGCGCCTGGTCGCCTTCCCGAACGTCATCGTGACCGGCCACCAGGCCTTCTTCACCCGGGAGGCCATTGGAACGATCAGCGAGACCACCCTGCGCAGTGCGTCCGAGTTCGCCAAAAAGGCTCCTCTTTCAAACGAGATAAAAGCTTGACCGCACCGAACTGACCCTGGCATGGCCAGCCCCCGCATCCGCGCAAACACAGAGAGACAGTTGCAAGTCCACGACGTCTCGGCGAACCATTCCTGGACAGAGAGATTGAGAGTGAACGTGTCGAAAATCAACGCCTCCAAGACGAGCCCCACACAGGTCATGCGCGAGTGGAATGTGCCACCTCCTTTGCAGGCGATGGCTGCGATGTGGGGCGCAGCACCCGGCCCGCAAGCCTTGGGCTCGGTCGGCGAGTACATGACCGATGCGATGCAGCGCACCGTGCTGTTCTGGGATGTGATGCGGCAGCGCAGCGACCAGTACTACACGCAGAAGGACAAAGCGGTGCCGCACGTGCTGAGGTTCGACGCCGACCTGGTGCTGGACGGCCGCACATTCGAAAGGCCGGTCAACTATCTGCTGGTGCGCGTCAACCCGCCCGCCGGGATGACGGTCGATCCGCTGAAGCGCCCGTTCGTGGTGGTCGATCCGCGTGCCGGACATGGGCCGGGAATCGGCGGCTTCAAGGCCGACAGCGAGCTGGGTGTGGCGATGGGTGCCGGCCACCCCGCTTACTTCATCGGCTTCACACCCGAGCCGATGCCGGGCCAGACGATCGAAGACATCATGCACACCGAGGCGGCGTTCCTCGAGAAGGTCATCGAACTGCACCCGGATGCCGAAGGCAAACCCTGCGTCATCGGCAACTGCCAGGGCGGCTGGGCCGTGTTGCTGGTGGCGGGCATCCGGCCCGAACTGTTCGGCCCGATCATCGTGGCCGGCTCGCCACTGTCCTATTGGGCCGGCGTGGAAGGCGAGAACCCGATGCGCTACACGGGCGGCCTGGCCGGTGGCAGCTGGATGACCGCTCTCGCCAGCGACCTCGGCAACGGCAAGTTCGATGGCGGCATGCTGGTCGAGAATTTCGAGAATCTCAACCCGTCCAACACCTATTGGACCAAGAGCTACAACCTCTGGTCCAAGGTCGATACCGAGGGGCCTCGTTACATCGAGTTCGAGAAATGGTGGGGCGGCCACGTCAACCTCAATGCCGAGGAGATGCAGTGGATCGTCGACCAGCTCTTCGTCGGCAACCGCCTCGCCACCGCCGAGATCGTCACCAGCAAAGGGGAACGAGTCGACCTGCGCAACATCCGCTCGCCGATCATCTGCTTTTGCTCGAAGGGCGACAACATCACCCCGCCGCAACAGGCGCTGGGCTGGATCCACGATCTCTACGGCAGCGACGACGACATCCGCGCCTGCGGCCAGACCATCGTCTACGCGGTGCACGACACCATCGGCCATCTCGGCATCTTCGTCTCGGGCGGCGTCGCCAAGAAGGAGCACCAGGAATTTGCCTCCAACATCGACCTGATCGATGTGCTGCCGCCCGGTCTGTACGAGGCCGTCATGACACGCAAGACGGCCGAGTCGGTGAATCAGGAAGCGATCGGCGGCGACTGGATCGTGCGCTTCGAGCCGCGCAGCCTGGACGACATCCGGGCCATCGTCCGGCCCGATCCCGAGAACGAGCGCCGCTTCGCGACCGTCCGGCGGGTTTCGGAGATCAACCTGAGCCTCTATCGCAGCATGGTCCAGCCCTTCATCAAGGCGTTCATGACGGACCAGAACGTCGAGTGGATGAAGAAGGCCAAGCGCACCGAACTGCCCTTCGAGATCTACTCGGATCGCAATCCCTTGATGAAGCAGGTCGCCCAACTGGCAGAGAAGGTGCGCGAGCAGCGTCAGCCGGCAGCGCCGGACAACCCCTGGCTGCAATGGCAGGCCATGGTCTCGGACGGCATCGTCGCGGCCCTGGACGGCTATCGCGACCGGCGCGACAGCAACCTGGAAAAGCTTTTCCTGGCGATCTACAGCTCGCCTGTCCTGCAGGCGATGGTGGGAACGGGTTCGACCGCCGAGCCGCGACCGCGCCCGGGCATGGCCCCCGAGCGCATCGCCCTGATCCAGCACCGCATCGCCGAGCTGAAGGCGCGTATCACGACGGGCGGCGCTCGCGAAGGGGCGATCAGAGCCCTGCTCTATGTCGGCATGGCGGGTGCCGGCGCCGACGAACGTGCCTTCAACACCCTGCGCGAGATGCGGGCCGAGAACGACGGCCTGACGCTGGAGGCGTTCAAGCAAATCGTGCGCGAGCAGTATTTCAGCCTGGTGCTGGACCCGGAAGGGGCGCTCGCCGCGATTCCGGACATGCTGCCGAACGAGGCAAGCCAGCGCAAACGCATTCTGGAGACTATCCGCCGCACCGCCGATGCCGCAGGCGTCGCGGAGGGCGAACGGGCGGCACGGCTGGCGAAGCTCGAAAAGCTCTTTGGCGCCGAGACGCCCGCCCTCACCGCCAAGAAGGCTCCCCGCAAAGGCGCTCGACGAGTGAAGTCTTGAAGAACTGACGGCTGCGCGCCCCACCGACTGCTTGCCAGCGCGTTGAAGGAAGGAAGACCATGCAGACCTCCGTTCCCCATCCCGCCCTGAAAGGCGCCAAGGCGCTGGTCGTGGGCATTGCCAACGACAGCTCGATCGCCTATGGCTGCGCCAAGGCGTTCCACGAGCTCGGCGCCGACCTGGCCCTGACGTATCTGAGCGAGAAGGCGCGCCCCCATGTCGAGCCGCTGGCGCGCGAACTGGACGCGGCGCTGTTCCTGCCGCTCAACGTGGCCGTTGAGGGCGAGTTGGAAGCGGTGTTCGATGCGATCGGCAAACAGTGGGGGGCGCTCGACATCCTCGTGCACTCGATTGCCTTTGCACCCAAGGAAGACCTGCAGGGCGAGCTCCTCGATTGCTCGGCTTCAGGCTTCGCCAAGGCGATGGACGTGTCCTGCCACTCCTTCGTGCGCATGGCCAAGCTCGCGGCGCCGCTGATGAAGAACGGCGGCACGATGATGGCAATGAGCTACCACGGCGCCACGAAGGTCGTGCCCACGTACAGCGTCATGGGCCCGGTCAAGGCTGCGCTCGAATCCTGCTGCCGCTACCTGGCCTATGAGTTGGGCAGCAAGGGCATCCGCGTGCATGCGATTTCGCCCGGCCCGTTGAAGACACGTGCCGCCTCCGGCCTCAAGGACTTCGACCTGCTGCTCACCGAAGCCGCCCAACGCGCGCCGATCGGCGAGCTGGTCGACATCATGGACGTGGGCTTCACCTGTGCGTACCTGGCGACGCCGTATGCGCGGCGTCTGTCGGGTGAGACGCTGTACGTCGATGGTGGCGTCAACATCATGGCGTGACGTCAGCAGCTTGCGGCGCGGTGACGCGCCAGGCACTGGCGGCCTGGCCGCCCGACGACGTTCTCGGGGCAGCAGTGCCGCAGGCGACTGACCGACGGCTGAGACCGTCGATCCGGGAACCCTTAGGCGGCGCCTCCCAGCCGGTCGCCGAAAGTTTCCTTGAGGCGGTCCCGGATGGTCGTGACCATCGCCTCCGTCTCCGCCGGCCCGAGACTTTCGACGGACTTTCCCTGCATGAAGAAGCCGAGCAGCATCACATCTCTCAGCTTCTTGAAGGACCGCGGATTGCTGGTGCCGCAGACGGATTCGTCGTTGCGAATCACCGCATCGATGACGCCGGGATCGAGCAGCCTGATCTTGCAGATAGCCGCTTGGCGTGCCATCTCCGTCATCACGTCGTCCACTTGGCGACCCCAGTGTCTCGTTCGAATCTTGTCAGCCATCGTGCCTTCACTCCCTTCCCCCAGCATAGCGCGGCGACCGTCGTTCAACAACGGCACAGCGCACTTTCGTTTGGATCTCGGAGCTCGCTCTGTCGGTAACCGGTGGGCTCGCCAGCGGAACTCCCGCATTGCGGCGCTCGGCACGGGGCAGTAAGCTGCGACGAGCCTCCGCCGCGCCTCGGTGCAGGCATTGCCCAGTCGAAGGAGATCGACGATGAGTGGTTACGCGAAGAGCAAGGTGACGCCACCGTCGCAGGGCGCAGTTGCAGCGATCGCCGACGCCGAGACCGCCCCTGTGGAGAAAGCGGAACCTGACGCCGAGATGTCGGCCAAGCAGTACGCCAAGGCGCTCAAGAAACTGCACGTCGAGCTGGTCAAGCTGCAGTTGTGGGTAGCGCACACCGGAGCGAAGATCTGCATCGTCTTCGAGGGCCGCGACGGCGCCGGCAAGGGAGGCACGATCAAGGCCATCACCGAGCGCGTCAGTCCGCGCGTCTTTCGCGTCATCGCGCTTCCGGCCCCGACCGAGCGCGAGAAGTCGCAGATGTACATGCAGCGCTACCTGCAACACCTGCCCGCCGCCGGCGAGGTCGTCATCTTCGACAGAAGTTGGTACAACCGCGCCGGCGTCGAGCCGGTCATGGGTTTTTGCACGCCGCAGCAGACCGAGCGCTTCCTGAAGACCGTTCCGCTGATGGAGAGAGCCATCGTCGAATCGGGAGTCGTCCTGCTCAAGTACTGGCTGGAAGTGAGCCCCGAGGAGCAGACGCGCCGCCTGAAATCGCGCTTCGAGGACGGGCGCAAGACCTGGAAGCTCTCGCCGATGGACCTGAAGTCGTACAACCGGTGGTACGACTATTCGCGGGCACGCGACGCCATGTTCCTTGCCACCGACACCAACTTCGCACCCTGGCGAGTCGCTCCCTCGAACAACAAGAAGAAGGTTCGCCTTAACATCATCAGCGACATCCTGAAACGGGTGCCGTACAAGGAATTGCCGCGGGAGAAGTTGAAGCTTCCGCCTCGGCAGAAGCCGGACGGCTACGTCGAACCGGACTACCCCCTCAAATTCATCGCGCAATCCTACTGAACCCGCCACCGTGCCGAATCAAGATTCATCGCCTGCCCTGGCCAGCTTCGACATCACGTTGCGCGACGGGCGTGCCGTGCACTTTCGCGCGGTCCGCCCTGCCGACGAGGCCGAACTCCTGCAGGCGTTCGAGCGCATGAGCCGTGACGCCCGCTACATGCGCTTCATGCGGGTGGTTCACAAGCCCAACCAAGAGCGTTTGCGCGCTGTACTCGCTTCGTTCCCCGAAGCCGGAATCGGGATCGTGGCGACCGTCCCGGCAGCCGACGGTATCGACATTGTCGGCAGCGCGATTGCGGTTGTCCTGGGCGACGGAACGAGCTGCGAGTTCGCCATCACCGTGGCCTCTCCGTTCGGCGGTGTCGGGCTTGCAACCGCACTGATGACCGCGCTCATCGACGAGGCAAAGCGCCGCGGACTGAAGGAGATGGAAGGGTTCGTGCTGTCGAACAACCAGGCGATGCTTCGCCTTGCCAAGCGCCTCGGATTCAAGATCACGTCCGAACCCGGCGACCCGACCGTTCGCCACTGCCGAATGACGCTGGGAAGCCCATCGGGGTCCTAGTCAATACCTGATCTGACAGACAGGCCGCATAGGCGGCCACTTTGGCTGCTGCCATCGGTGGCAGTTGCGTCCGGTCTCCTTGTGACGCGCAAATTCGCCAAGGGCCAGTCAGTCCGGCAGGCTGAAGTGAAACGTCGCAGCCTGCCCTGGCAGGAACGCATTGGCGGTCGGGCCGGGGCCCAGTGCCTTCAAGCAGGCGCTTTGTAGCGGTTGTAGCCCCAAAGGTACTGCTCAGGTTTCGACAATACGAGTCGTTCCATCGCTTGATTCAATGCCGAGGCCGCGGTCAGCGGATGCAGCGACGTCTCGGACAAAACCTCGCCCAGCGCCGAAACACGGACGATAAAGCCGGCGCCACCGGGCAGCCGTTCGCCCCATGCAAGCAACGGGACGGCGCCGGTTTGCTGGACGAGGCGGGCTGCCAGCGTCATGGTGTAAGCCGGCTTGCGAAAGAAGGGTGCCCATATCCCAAGGCCGGCGGCAGGGACTTGGTCGGGCAGGAGTCCGATAGCCTCCCCCCGTCGAAGGGCTTTGATCATCTGGCGGACTCCGGCCAAGGTCGCCGGCGCGGTTGCCAGGCCGGGGCGATCACGTGAAGTCTCTATCAAGGGGCGCAACCAAGTTTTGCGTGACGGGCGATAGAGGACCGTCAAGGACCCGTACTCAACCCCGAAGCGTTCCCCATACGCTTGTGCCGCGACTTCGAAGCAGCCAAGGTGAGGCGTCAAGAAGACAACACCGCGGCCCTGTGCGAGGGCGTCCTTGATGATGGAATCACCGTCCCACTGGACATGATGAAGGATCGTTGCATCCCGCGGACGAAACCAGATCAGCGGCAGCTCCGCCACCAGGCGCCCTGCTTGGCCTATCGCGGCGAATACCTTGTCTCGCCGAATCCCGGCCTGAACAACGTTCGCGGTGAAATGCCTTCGATACGCCGGCGACGCTGCGTAGGCGAGCCAGCCGAGCAAGTCACCGATCCGGTGGAGAACCCAAAGTGGGCACTTTGAAAGCAACCGAAGGATGAACACCATCACCAATCAGACCACGCGTTCGGTAATCTCTCGAATTCTTGCACGCAAGAAGAGTGGCATTGACTGCAAAGCAAGCCGCTGGATCGAGCTGTCTCCTGTTGCTTTGAAATGAGCTTGTGGCAGCGGCAACGGCCTGCCGGTTGGCCCCGATCACCGAGGTCAACGTCCTGGACCCGTACCTCTACCAGTCGTGAAGCCCGCCACGGCGCAAGCAAGGCACCAAGCAAGCCGTCGAACGCCCGCTGCCCATCAGCCGGCCTTCGGCGGCACCTTGATCTGCGCGCCGGCGCCAACCAGCCAGGCCTCGAAGTTCTGCAACTGCGGGTTCAGCGCCTTCGACTCTGCGGGAGGGCGGGCGGCGCAGAACGCGTCGTTGAACTCGACCTTGAACTGGAACATGTTGGCCAGATCGTCGGCCCCCGGGAAGCCGAGCTTCGCGTAATCGGCCGGCGCCATCGGCACGTAGGTGACCGGCTCGTTGAACGTGCGCGAGAGGGCGCTCGCCATTTCGGCCCCGGTGATGTGCTCGCCGGCGATCCCGACGCTCTGGCCGATCCAGCTCGGCGTGCGGAAGATGCCGGCGGCACAGGCGCCGATGTCGGCGACGGCGATGCCCGGCAGCGGCTTGTCGGCCATGGGTAGCACGAAGATCAGGTTGCCGTCGGGCCCGCGCTGCGGTCCCATGCCGAAGTGGATCAGGTTGTCCCAGTAGAACGACGTATGGAGCAGCGTCACCGGCAATCCGCGATCGGTGAAGAATCGATTCGCCTCGCCCTTGGCATCGAAGTGCGGCACGTTGTAGGTGCCCATCAAGACCGGCATGCGCTTGCCGTCGGCCGGCAGGAAGCGGCGGGTGTCCTCGAGCGTCGACCAGACGACGTGCGCGACGCCCGCGCGCTTGGCCGCCTCGGCCATCGTATCGGCCTGCTTCAGCTCTCGCTCGGGTGAGAAGTGCTCCCAGAAGTTCGTTACGCAGTAGACGCCGTGCGAGTCGGCCATCGCGCGCTGCACGCTGGCCGGATCGTCGAGGTCGGCGACGACCACCTCGGCACCGAGCTGCTTCAATTCTTGCGCGGCGTCGCTGTCGGGCTTGCGGGTCACCGCCCGCACGCGGTAGTCGGCCTTGCTGCGCGCCAGGATATTGCGCGCCAGCCCGCCGCCCTGGGCTCCGGTCGCGCCGAAGATCGTGATGAGGGGAGCGGGCATGAAGTTCTCCGGTTTGAGATTAGAAAAGAAAAGCGAGGCGCCGAGCACAAGCTCGGTCAGTGCTCGCGCTAGCCGGGCGTGCGGGGCCGCTTCATGCGATCGACGCGGCGCCGAGCCGCCTCCGTGACGAATTCGCGCTCGATCGCGTTGGCCTTTTCGAGCAGACGCGTCCCTTCGGTTCGGCAAGCCGCCTGGCGAGTGACCAGATCGGCGCTCGGCATCTCTTTCTGAGCCGCCTGGGCGGCCTTCAACAGGCGGTCGGCTTCGGCATCGCGCACGCCTTGCAGGTAAGCCGTGCCGATGAATGCGAAGCCTTGCTGAACGCGCCTGACCAATTCCGGCTCGACCTCGGTGCGCCCGCTCCTGTATTGGGCGGCCATCGCCTCGGCATCGGCTTCGAGCGCAGCCACACACTCGGCTGAATGCTGGGGCGTCGGCCCCGCGGCGTAGGCAGCCGGCAGGGCAAACGAGCTGAAGGTGGCGAGGAGCAGCGCGGAAACGTAACGCATCGTGATCGGTGAATTGGACAGCCGTTTGGAACGGACCCCTTTCTAACACCGCGGTGCCGCCCGTCCGGCACCTGCGGGAATTCGCACGTTCGCGACAAGGGCGGTGTTACGGCCGGTCACACCCCCGGGCGTGAGGGGTCGCCGCTCGGTATGACGATTGCCAAAATCGCCTTCGATCACAGCCAGCTCATAAGCGCTTTTTTTCAACGAACTTTGCCAACAACGTCAATCCCCTGCTCAAATGGTGCACTGCGCAAAAAGGCAAGCGGACCCACGAATGGGCGTGACGTTGTCCTACATGGCTAACGAGGCGGCTCTGCCAATCTCTCGCTCAAGCAACCAACCTATTTTCGAGGAGCGTACCGGTGGGCGAAGCTGAACTGAACGGTAAATACCGACGCCTCCGCACCGAGCTCGATGCGGCCTACGCGCGTCCAGAGTGGGACACCGGCCGGATCGACCGGATCGCCGACGAGATCGTCGAAGTCGAGCTGGCTCTGGCATCGATGCAGAGCGGCACCCTTTCCCCTTCGCATCAATTTGGAGATTAGCGACATGCGCGAGACCGAAGCCTTCAACCTGGGCGACGAGTACCAGGCCGTCCCGATCGCCGAAGGATGGGGCGATACCGATTGGCGAGCCGGCGTGCTGCTGAGCGGCGGCGACGCCCGTGGCGACCGACCTGCGAAGAGTCTGTATCCGCAGATCTTCTCGTCAGAGGAGGAAGCGCTCTCGTTCGCGCGCCACGAAGTCGAGGCCCAGGTCTCGCAGCTCGGCGGCCTCTGACGCTGATGGGTTCGGTCGTGCAGTCGCTTGACGACTGCAGCGACTCGTTCTTCTCTTCCAACCCGGCCGGCTGAACCGCCCGGCTTTCGCTTTGTCCGCGCGGCAGCGCCGATACTCCGACCCTGTCGACGGGTTCACGGAGGTGTCGCGAGTGCAAGTGCGAGTCCGCGACCTGCGGCGCATGAAGGCGATCGCGCTCGGCCTGCTCGCGGTGGCTGCCGTGGTGTATGTGGTCGCTGCGTTGCTGCACGAACGCCACCCGGCGTGGGGCTACGTCGCCGCGTTCTCTGAAGCGGCGATGGTCGGCGCGATCGCCGACTGGTTCGCCGTCGTCGCGTTGTTCCGCCATCCGCTCGGGCTGCCGATCCCGCACACCGCCATCATCCCGAGCAATAAGGACCGGATCGGCGAGAACCTCGCGACCTTCATCTGCGCCAACTTTCTCAGCAACGACCAGGTCCTCGAGAAGCTCGAACGCTTCGATGCCGCCGGGCGCCTTGCGCGCTGGCTCGCTGAGCCCGGGCATGCCGAGCAGGTTGCCACGCACCTCGCCGCCGCGCTGCGCTACGGTCTCGGTGTGCTCGACGACGAGCGCGTGCGCGGGTTCTTCCGCTCGACGGTGGTCGCGCGCCTCGAGCAGGTCGATGTCACTCGGCTGGCCGGCCAGCTGCTCGACGTGCTGACGGCCGACCAGCGGCATCAGCAGCTGCTCGACGGCATGCTGCAACAGCTCGCGCACATGCTCGACGACGAGACGATCAAGGTTGCGATCGCCGAGGTCGTCGCGACCGAAGTGAAGTACCTGCGCTTCGTCGGCCTCGACAACGTCGCCGGGCGCTACGCGACCGAGAAGATCGTGTCAGGCGTCGTCCGACTGGCCGGTGAGATGGGCGCCGATCCGAAGCACCCGCTGCGCGTTCGCTTCGATGAATTCGTCGCGACGTTCATCACGCGCCTGAAAGACGATCCCGAGCTCGCCGTGAAGGGCGAGGCGATCAAGCAGGAGCTGCTCTCGCACCCGGCACTCTCAGGCTACCTGCACGGTCTGTGGAGCGAGATGATCGGCTGGGTGCAGACCGATCTGGCCACCGAAGGCTCGGCGATCCAGAGCCAGGTGGCGCTCGGGACACGATCACTTGGCAAGAAGCTGCTCGCCGATGCAGCGATGCAGAACTGGATCAACGAGCAGATCC
>Ga0207648_10002257_pt1 | contig 20849 bp, 16 predicted proteins | sample KBSMisM32_FD_184310 | JGI IMG/M metagenome (GOLD analysis project Ga0207648, IMG submission 184310) | Miscanthus rhizosphere microbial communities from Kellogg Biological Station, Michigan, USA - KBS Miscanthus M3-2 (SPAdes) (version 2) | ecosystem: Host-associated > Plants > Roots >...
GCCTGTCGTTCGAGGGACCGGCGGGCGAGTACGTGCGCCGCGATTTCAGCGCGCCACTAAAGAGATAGACTCCGGCATTCGGCATTTGGCATTCGACATTCAGGCCGCGTCACCGGCCTGCGATGCCGGCGCCTTCCCTGATCGTCACGACGCGGCCGCCTGCCACGTCGCGCACCGTCTCGCGCGCGCCGGACGGCCATTCGACCTCGATGGTATCGGCGCGCGTGGCGGTGCCGAGGCCGAAGTGCAGACGCAGATCGTCGTGTGAGTAATAGCTCGACTGGCTGAGCGCCGCGCGCGCCTGGCTGCGGCCGCCGGCGGTGACGCGGACGATGGCGCCGAGCGCGGCGCGGTCTGACCTGGTGCCCTCGAGCTTCACGCCGATCCATCCGTTGCCGCCGCGGTAGTCGTTGCGCAGCAGCGACGGCGGCTCGTTCATGTTGAAGATCAGCACGTCGACGTCCCCGTCGTTGTCGTAGTCGCCGAACGCGGCGCCGCGGCTCGAGTGCGGTATGGTGGCGCCCGTGCCGCTGGCCGCGCTCACGTCCTCGAAGCGCACGCCGTCCACGTTGCGGAAGACGATACGGGGCCCGCGGTGGGGATACTGCTTCAGCACCGCTTCGACTTCCGGATAGACGTTGCCGGTGACATACAGCAGGTCGGCGCGGCCGTCGTTGTCCAGGTCCGGCATGCCGGCGCCCCATTCGACGTAGCGGTTCTGCACGCCGACGCCGCTCGCGACGGCCACGTCCTCGAACGCTCCCTTGCCGCGATTGCGATACAGCGCCGGCACGTCGTCGGCGAAATGGGTCTTGAGGAGATCGACGAGGCCGTCGCCGCTGAAGTCGGCGACGGCGAGCCCCATCCCCGCCTGCTGCGTCCCGTTCTCGCCGTAGGCGACGCCGCTTTCGATTGCGGTGTCGCGGAACGTGCCGTCGTGGTTGTTGCGATAGAGGATCGACGCCGTCGAGTCGCAGGCGACGTAGACGTCGAGCCAGCCGTCGCCGTCGAAGTCCGTCGCCGCGGCGGTCATCGGGTAGCGATTGGTGACCGCGGCGATGCCCGACTTCTGCGAGACGTCGGCGAAGGCGCCATGGCCTTCGTTGTGAAAGAGCAGGTTGGTGTCGGTCGGCAGGCCGCGCGGCCCGCAATTCACCGGCACGCCCTTCCAGAGGCAGTTGGGCCCCTTGCCGACTTCGGCCGCCGACGGCAGGTCGAAGGCGAGATAGTTGGCGACGAAGAGATCGGCGCGCCCGTCGCGGTCGTAGTCGAAGAAGGCGCAGCCGGATCCCCAGCGCGTGCCTCCCTGGGGCAGGCCGGCGCGGCGCGTGGCGTCTTCGAACGTGCCGTCCCCCTTGTTGCGATAGAGGACGTTCTCGCCGAAATAGGTCACGAAGAGATCGAGGAAGCCGTCGTTGTCGTAGTCGCCGGCGCACACGGAGGAGGCCCAGCCGCTCGCGCGCAGTCCGGCGCGCGCGCTGACGTCCGAGAACTTCCCGTTGCGATCGTTGTGGTACAGGTGCGGCACCGGGGCCGACCCGGGCGGGTACTTCTCGACGGTGCGCGCACCTTCCGCGAGCCGCACGCCGTTCAGCACCAGCGCGTCGGTCCAGCCGTCGTTGTCGTAGTCGAGGAAGGCGACGCCGGCGCCGTTGGTCTCGATGATGAACCGCTTGCGATCGAGGCCGCCGTAAACGGACGTGGCGCGCAGGCCGGCCTCCGCGGCGACGTCCACGAAGGAGACCGGCCAGGCGTCTGGCGCCGGCAGCGCCAGCAGGGCCGCGGCCGCGGCGCACGCGAGCGCGCGCGTCACTTGATGTCTCCCTGCAGCCGCGCGGCGATCTCGAACTCCTTGCGCGCCTCCTCGGCGCGCCCCGCCTGCTGCAGGACCTGGCCGAGCAGGTAATGCGCGGCCTTGTTGTTCGGGTCGTACTGGACGGCGTGCCGCAGCATGTCCTCGGCGGCCGCCGGCTGGCCCGTCTTCGAAAGTGCCTTGCCGAGCAGGATGTAGGGGCCGCTGAAATACGGGTTGATCCAGATCGACTGCTGCAACGCGGCTATGGCCTCCGTCCACTTCGATTGCCGCGAGTAGATGTCGCCGATCCAGTAGAGCGCCATCGCGTGCGCCGGGTTCAGCGCCAGCTCGGCGCGCATGAGCGCCATCCCTTCGTCGAGCCGCGAGCGGAACACCGCCTGCTGGCCGAGCAGGAAATGGACCTCCGGCAGTTTCGGATCCTTCGCGAGCGCCTGGCGCAGCGCCGCCTCCGCCAGGTCCTCGAGCTCGAGCCGGTTCATCATCTGCCCGGTGAGCAGGTACGCCGCGGCGGAATCGGGCGCCAGCTGGAACGTGCGGGCGATCGCCGCGCGCGCCTTGTCGGGCTGCCGCGTCTGCGCGTAGGCCATGGCCAGCGCGTAGGCCACCTTCACGTCCGCGGTCGTGGCGCGGACTTCCTCGAGATACGGAATCGCTTCCTTGATGTGGCCGGCGGCGTAATGGGAGAGGCCGAGCACCTGTGCGGCCTCGCGCCGCTCGGCCGATCCTTCCGCCAGCTTCGGCAGGATCGGCTGCAGCCTGTCGATCGCGTCGCCGGGCTTTCCGGCATCGAGGAGCGTGCGCGCCTCGGCGATCGCGGCCGCCGGATCCTGCGCCGCGGCGAGGCCCGCCAGCGCGAGGCAGACGACTAGCGCCTCAATGCTTCGGCGGAGTGGTCGCGGCACGGCCGCTGCCCTCTTTCAGCGTGTGAAATCGATCCGCCTCGAGGTTGTCCCAGCTCTCTTCGAGGCCGTTCGGCCAGCGCACCTCGATGCGATCGACCTTCTTCGCCTGCGCCAGACCGAAGTTGACGCGGAAATCGTTCTGCGACATGTAGCTGCCGCCGCCGCGCACCTCCTGCCATTGCTGCACGCCGGCACTCACGCAGTGCACCCGGGCGCCGATCGCATTGCGGTTCGACGAGGTACCGACGAGGGTGAGCGCGACCCAGTGGTTCGCCGGATCGCCGATCGTGCGATACAGGTCGGTGCGATCGTTGACGTTGGCGATGGCGACGTCGACCTGGCCGTCGTTGTCGAAATCGCCGAACGCGGCGCCGCGCCCCGCCTTCGGCGTCGTCAGGGGCGCGCCGAGTCTCTCGGTGACGTCGGTGAAGTGTCCCTTGCCGTCGTTGTGGTAGACGATCTTCCGCTGCTCGTAGCCGGCCTCGGTCTTGAGCTGCCGCACTTCGGGGTAGACGTGCCCGTTGACGAGGAAGAGATCGAGCCATCCGTCGTGATCGAAATCGACGAACGCCGTGCCCCAGCCGAGCCAGCGCGTGTTCATGCCGATGCCCGCGGCAAACGTCCTGTCGTCGCACAGGCCGCCGCCGCTGTTCTGGTACAGCGTCGACGTGTCGCCGGCGAAGTTCGTCTTGAAGATGTCCATCGTCCCGTTGCGATCGTAGTCGCCGACGGCGACGCCCATGCCCGCCTGCGGCTTGCCGTCCTGGCTGTAGGCGCAGCCCGAGGTGACGGCGATGTCGGTGAACGTGCCGTCGTGGTTGTTGCGGTAGAGCGCGCTCGGGTTCGAGTCGTTCGCGACATAGAGATCGACCCAGCCGTCGTCATCGAAGTCGAGCGTGCTCACGCCGAGGCCGAAGGTGCCGCTGGCGCGCGTGATGCCGCTCTTGTCGGAGACATCTTCGAAGGTGCCGTTGCCGCGGTTGTGAAAGAGCGCGTTCTTGCCGCCGTCGAGCCCGGGCGGGCCGCAGGCGACGGGGACGCCCTTGTAGCGGCAGAGGCCGGAGCTGGGCGTCGGCGCCGTCGCGAGGTCCAGATCGATGTAGTTGGCCGCGAACAGATCGAGGCGGCCGTCGCGATCGTAGTCGAAGAACGCGCAGCCGGTGCCCCAGCGCGTGCGCGTCTGCCCGAGGCCCGCGGCGCGCGTGACATCCTCGAAGCGTCCCTGTCCCGCGTTGTGATACAGGCGATTGCGACCGTAATAGGTCACGAACAGATCGTCGCGGCCGTCGTTGTCGTAATCGCCGACGCACGCGCCCTGCCCCCAGCCGCTCGCGGCCAGACCGGCCTTGACGGTAACGTTCTCGAACGTGCCGTTGCCCTTGTTGCGATAGAGATAGTTAGTCGGCGCCTTTCCGGCAGGAAATCCTTCGAGCGTGGTGCCGTTCACGACGAAGAGATCGAGCAGGCCGTCCTGGTCGTAGTCGATGAACGCGACGCCGGTGCCGGTGGTCTCGACCAGGTACTTGTTGGCCGCCGTGCCGCCGAAGGTGACCAGCCCGTCGACGCCGGCCTCGGCCGCGACGTTCTTGAAGGAGAAGCGGAGCGGAGGCTGATCCTGCGGCGCGGCGTGGCCGGACCCTGCCACGATCGCCGTCGCGGCAATGAGCGCGGCCGCGCTGCGAACGGCGCGCAGGACTGCCACCATGGCCGGATGTTACCACCGCAGGTACGGCGCGAGGCGGCGTGCCGACTCGTACTCGGCTCGCGCTTCCGTCACGGCGCCGGTGCGGCGCAGCGCGAGCGCGAGCTGGTAGTGCGCCTGCGCGTTGTCGGGCGCGAGGCGGACCGCGTCGCGGAAGCGGGCAATCGCGCCGCGCACGTCCCCTTTCTGCAGCCGCTCGCGTCCCGCGTTCACCGCGAACACGGCGGCCTGCGAGTCGGCCTTGCGCTTGTTCAGCCGCTGCGCCTCGGCGAACGCTTCCGCCGCGGCTTCGGGATCGCGCGCGGCCGTGAGCACCTGCCCGATCGACGTGTAGGCCTCGGTGAACGACGGGTTGATGCGGATCGTCTCGCGGAACTCGCGTAGCGCCGCGTCTCTGTCTCCCTGCTGCTTCAGCACCGTCCCGAGCATGTAATGCGCGTCGGCGTACTCGGGACGCCGCGAGAGCGCTTCGCGGAACATCGCCGCCGCCTCATCGAGGCGCCGGGTCTGCCACAGGACGACGCCAAGGCTGTAGGGCGCTTCGGGCATCGCCGGATCGAGGCGCAGTGCGGTGCGGAACGCCGTCTCGGCCGCGGCGAAGTCGTCGCGCTGCTTCAGCGCGAGCCCGAGGTCGTAGAACGCCTCGGCGTTGGTCGTCTCGCGTTCGGTCAGCGCTCGATAGACGTCAACCGCGCTGGCGGTATCGCCGGCCTGCAGCAGCGCGGTGCCCAGGTTCAGCCGGGCGCTGCCGAAGTCGGGATGCCGATCCACCGTCTTGCGCAGCGTCTCCACCGCGCGCGCGGCGTCCCCCTTCTGCATCAGCGCAAGGCCGAGACTGTTGGCGGCGTCGGCGCGCGACGGGTCGAGCGCGACGGCACGCTCGAGCGCCGCGATCGCGTTGTCGATGTCTCCCCACGCCTGCAGCGCGACGCCGAGCTGCAGGTGCGCGGCGGCGAGCGAGGGGTCCGCCTTCACCGCGGCGCGCAGCTCCTCGACGGCGCCGGCGATGTCCCCCTGCTCCCGCTTCACCAGGCCGAGGTAATAGCGCGACTCGGCGTGCGCCGGGCGCAGCGCCGCGGCGCGCTCGAGCGGCTTGCGCGCGGCCTCCATCTGCTTCGTCCACCAGAGCGTGGCGCCGAGGTGATACTGCGCGTCCGCCAGGTCCGGCTGGAGGGCGACCGCGCGCTCGAACTCCGCGATCGCATCCGCGGTACGCCCGAGCTTGCCGAGCACGAAGCCGAGCCGATCGTGCGCGGCCGCCATCCCGGGATCCGACTCGACGGCGGCGCGGTAGGCCGCCTCGGCGGCGGCGAGATCCTGCTGCGCTTCCAGTACTGTGCCGCGCGAGTAGTGCGCGCGCGCGGCCGGCTTCCCGGGCGCCACGACAGACGTCGACTGCGCGAACACGCAGATCGCCGTTGCCAGCAGGATCACCACGGGCGAATCCTACACCTCACGGCCGAGCTTCCTCGGCGGTGGACTTGAACTTGCACACCTGAGCCGGCGTGCGCTGGAAGCCTCGCCGTCATCACAAGCTGATTCTCTCGATCATCATCGTCCTCGGGATCCTCGCCGCGCTGCTGGCGATCGCGCAGGACCAGGAGACCCTCAAGATCCAGAGCGCCCACGCCGCCGATGATCCCGTATTCGCGGGCTACGTGTCGGCGCTGCTCGGCGCCTACGCCACCGGCGGCAACCAGTACCAGGTGCTGACAAACGGGGATCAGATCTTCCCGGTCATGCTGGCGGCGGTGAAAGGCGCGCAGCGGCGCGTCAGCTTCGAGAGCTACATCTACAACAAGGGCAGCGTCGGCGAACAGTTCACGCAGGCCTTCGAGGCCGCGGCCAGGCGCGGCGTGAAAGTGAACCTGGTGATCGACGCCATGGGGTCGAACAAGATCCCGAAGGACTGGGTCGAGCGCCTCAAGGGCGCCGGCGTGCAGGTCGGCGAGTTCGGCCAGCCGCGGTGGTACACGCTCGAGGAACTGAACTATCGCACGCACCGGAAGATCCTCGTCGTCGACGGGACGGTCGGCTTCACCGGCGGCGTCGGGCTGGACGATCAGTGGCTGGGCAACGCCGAAAACCAGGAGCACTGGCGCGACACGATGGTCCGTTTCGAAGGGCCCGTCGTCCGCTTCATGGAAGGGGCGTTCAACGAGAACTTCATCGAGACGCACGGGCCCGTGGCGCCGGCGGTCGATCCGCCGCCGGCCGTCCTTCCCGGACCGCTCGACAGCGCGATGGTGCTGCGCAGCTCGCCGACCGGCGGCAGCAACGATCTCAAGCGCCTGTACCTGCTGACGATTGCCGCGGCGCGCAAGACGCTCGACATCTGCTCGCCGTATTTCCTGACCGACGAGTCGAGCGACTGGTCGCTGGCCGAGGCCCGCCGCCGCGGCGTCCGCATCCGCATCCTCGTCGAGGGGGATCTCACCGACGCCAAGCCGGTGAAGTACGCCAGCCGCGAGCGCTACCAGGACCTGCTGGATCAGGGCATCGAGCTCTACGAGTATCAGCCGACGATGATGCACACCAAGACCATGATCGCCGACGGTGCGTGGAGCCTCGTCGGGTCGGCGAACTTCGACAACCGATCGCTCGAGCTCAACGACGAGATGAACGTCGCGGTCAGCGATCGCGCGCTGGCCGGCCGGCTGCTGCAGGACTTCGAGCAGGATCTCAAGTCGGCGCGCCGCCTCGATGCGAACACGTGGCGCCGCCGCTCGCCGCTCGAGAAAGCGCGCGAATACTTCTGGAGTTACTTCGGCGAGATCTTCTGATCCCTCACCCGCCGCGTCGTCCTTGACACCACCTCATCCATGGCTCGATCCGGATGAACCGCTGACGGGAATCCGGCAGTCCTGATCCTGCGGCCGCGCAAGGGCCAGCAAACGGCACGGGGAACGAGGCTTGCTCCGCACGCCAGCACCTGCGAATCCGAAGGACGTCCGCATCACGAGATTCACGTTTCCGACCGTCGGCCGTTGACTGCCGCGTGACACGACGCGCCAGTGGCCGTTCTCGTTCGAACGCTCATTCAGCTTGACGACCTGACGCGCCGGCCGCAGTCGTCGTCCTGGAGCGGTCATGATCCAGCCAGCGTCGATCCGTGGTCCCGCGCGTCAGGTTCGCCCGTCGCCCGCAGCGGCGCATGGCGCGCCCGAGCTCGACGTCCGGCTCCGCCATCTCGCGTTCCACGGGCAAGCCGCGCACGTGCGCGCGCTCCTCGGAAACATGACGCCCGCCGAGCGGGCACAGCACGCCGATCCGCGAATTCTGCGGGAGGCGGCGCTCGGGAGCCTCGCCCGCGTGCATGCCCTTCCCGAGGGCGCCGTCTTCGAGGCGCGGGAGGAGCGCGAGTTCCTCGAGTCGATCGTGCGGCTGTTCGTCTCGGATTGCTGCCGGCGGAGATCGTTTCCCCGCGAGTTGTTCCGCACGCTGCTCGACTGGGCCGAGGATCTCGCCCGCGCCTCACGGCTCGCCGAGTCGCACGAGGCCTGCCGTCTCGCGCTGACGCTTGGTGTCGCAACATTTCCCGACATCTGGCCGTGGATTCAGCTTCAGTCGGCCCGCGCGCAAATGCTGCTCGGCGACGTCGAGGGGGCCTACACCGTGCTGCTGGCGACGTGCCGGCGCCTCGACCGGATTTCCGATCGCGACGCCATCCCCGCGCTGCTGGAGGCGCTCGGCATCGCGTCGCTCCAGACGCGCCGCGCGCCGCTCTTCAAGCGACTGCTCGCCGATCGCCTCCGCGTGTTCCACACGAACGTCGACGAGCGCAGGACGATCGTGGGTCTCATCAGGACGGTCAACCGCGGAACGCTTTCGCTCCTGGCCAGCCGCGAGCTGACCGTTCCGGACAAGCTGGTGTGGCTGGCGCACTGGGCGTTGCTTGGGACCGCGCGGCGCGCCGGCTCGCGCGCCGTCGCGCGCTGGCTCGAGAGGTGCGACGCCGCCAGCGCATACCTGCGCCAGTACGCCGTCCGCAGCCGCCGCGCCGCGGGCGCGGCGAAAGGCGCGCCGGCTACGCACGCCACGCTCGTCACGCGCGCCATGGGCGGCATCGGCGATTTCCTCATGATGACGCCGGGACTGCGCGCGCGGCGGGCGCTCGGCCGCCGGCCGCCGGTCCTCGCCATTCCGCGTCGATTCTTTCCGCTGTTTGCCGGCAACGACGACGTGGAGCTCGTGGACATCGATGCCGATCTCGACCCTGCCGCGTACCGGGAGTGGTTCAACCTGACCGACTGCCCCGCGGCACGCGTCGAGAGCCGCACGGCGCCGGCTATCAAAGCGAACCGGATCGAGCTCTTCGCGCGCGGCCTGGGGATCACCGGCCGGCGGCTCAAGATGATGGACCGGCGCCCGCGGTACGTGGTCTCCGACGCGGAGCTCGAATGGCGCGACCGGTTCTTCCGCGATCGCGGACTCGATGGACTGGTCGTCGGCGTCCAGCCGCAGACTGACGAGTCCTATCGCGACGTCCCGCACATGCGGGAGATCGTCGAGGCGCTCGTTCGCGAGGCCTCGGTGCTCGTGTTCGGGCGCGTGCCGGTGTCGTCAGCCGATCCACGCCTCGTCCAGGCTGAAGGGCTGACCATTCGGGAAGCCTTCGCGCTCGCCAGCGGCTGCGACGTGCTCGTGACGCCGGACTCCGCGTTCTTCCATCTCGCCGGCGCGCTGGATCTTCCATGTGTCGGGCTGTTCGGGCCGACGGACGGCCGCGTGCGCGGCCACGACTACCCCCGGGCGCGGACTCTCGACGCGCGCCGCACGCTGGCCTGCGTGCCGTGCTGGCGAAACGAGGCGACGGCGTGCGCCCTGACCGGCATGCGCCCGAGCGCGTGCCTCGGAGAGATCGCGCCGGCCGACGTCGTCCGCGCGGTGCGCGACGCCGCGGCCGCCACGCCGCGCCGGCGGCGCGTCGCCGACTGACGCGCTATCGAGGTGCCGCGTGGACCACACGTCGATCCGCTTCACATGGACGTATGCGATCAGCCAGCTCCGCCTGAAGTACCGGTTCACCGCGCTGGGCGTGGTCTGGAACCTGCTCGAGCCGCTCCTCTATCTGGGTGTCCTGAGCGTCGTGTTCTCGTACGTGAATCGGATGACGCTCAGCGACTATGCCGTGTTCCTCTTCAGCGCGCTGGTGCCGTGGCGGTACTTCGAGAAGGTCGTCTCCGGGTGTACCGATGCGATCGTGCAGGGGGACTGGCTGCTGAAGCAGGTGCCGGCCTCGCCGTTCTCGCTCCCGCTCGCGCGCTGGATCGTCGCCTCGGCGGAGTTCGGCTTCTCGTTCGCGGCCGTCGCGCTGGTTCTCGCGCTGGTGAAGGATCGCTGGACGGTGCACGTCCTGGTGGTGCCGCTGGCCGCCGTGCCCTGGGCGATGACGGCGCTCGGCGTCGGGCTGTGCTGCGCCACGCTTTTCACGTTCTTTCGCGACGTCCGCCCGCTGGTGCAGATCGGGCTGATGCTGGCGTTCTTCTCGGCGCCGATTCTGTTCACGCCCCACTTGTTCGATCAGGGGTCGGTGCAGGCGCGGCTGCTGGCCTGGCACCCGCTGACGTACCTCGCGGCGCTGTTCCAGAAGCCGATTCACGACGGCGCCTGGCCCGCGCCGATCGACTGGACCGTGGCATTCGCCGCGGCGGCCGCGTCGATGGCCCTCGGCGTCGCGTCGGTACGGTGGGCGCGCCCGCGATTCTACTTCTACCTGTGAGAGGACGAACGTGCACGCCAGGGTCTTCGATCTCCAGGACGTCAGCGTCAGCTTCCGCCGGAACGCCATCGAAGCGCGCAGCCTGAAGTATGCCCTCGCGTCGTGGCTCCGCGGCCAGCCGCGTCCGGCATTCGCTGCGCTCTCGGGCGTGTCGCTGTCGATCGCCCCTGGCGAGCGCCTCGGCATCATCGGACGCAACGGCGCCGGCAAGTCCACGCTCCTCCGCGTGCTCGCCCGCGTCATCACACCGCAGCGCGGGCGCGTCGCCGTCGACCCGGCGCGCCGCATCGTGCCGCTGCTCGAGCTCGGCGTGGGATTCCACCCGGACTTGAGCGGCGCCGAGAACTGCCGCCTCGCCGGCGCGCTCCTCGGCCTGCCACGAGCCCGAGTCGACGCCCGCCTCGACGGCATCGTCCGGTTCGCGGGGATCGACGGATTCGTGCACGAGCCCGTGAAGCACCTGTCGTCCGGCATGTACGCACGGCTCGCCTTCGCGCTCGCCTTCGATGTCGAACCGGACGTCCTGCTCGTGGACGAGGTGTTCGGCGTCGGCGACGAGTTCTTCATGGAGAAGTGCCTCGCGCGCGTTGACGCGCTCGTGGCAGGCGGGATTACCTCCGTGTTCGTGTCGCACAACCTGGACTTTCTCGGAACCCGATGCAGCCGGTTCGTCTGGCTCGATCGCGGCCGGCTGGTCATGGACGGCGACCCGGCCACTGTCGCGCGCGCCTATCGCGAGCGGCGCGGCGTTTTCGAGGACTGACATGCAGGATCCACCGCTCATCGTGAACGCCACGGCCATCGGCTCACGCGTGGACGGCATCGCCGTCTACGGCATCAACCTCGTGAAGGCGCTGTGGCGCTCGACGCTGCAGCGTTCGATCACCGTCGTTCTGAACGAGGACGCGCGGCGCTTCTTTCCGGACTCGGACATCCCCCCAGGCGCGCGGATCCGGTGGATCGACGCAAAGGTGTCCCCCTCGAGAGGCACGCCGGGAAACATCAGACGGTGGATCTTCGCCAACCGCCTGGCGCTGCTGGAGCGGAAGGCGGTCGTCTTCGGCCTCAGTCAACTCGAGGCGCCTGTCGTCGGCCACCGCGGCATCGTGATGGTGCACGACCTGATCCCGCGCCTGTTCCCGGACGCACACCCGCGCCAGTCCCACTTCTTCAGGCACTACCTCGGCCACGCCTTGCAGCATGCGGCCGCGATCGTGACGCCATCCGAGAGTACCAGGGACGATGTGTGCCGACACTACGGGATCGAGCGGGACCGCGTTCACGTCATCCCGCACGGGACCCCGGTGCCGATGGCCACGCCCTCGACTGCCGGCAGCGAGCGCGATCGCTACATCCTGTGGATCGGGCGTTCGGATTCGACGAAGAACCTGCCCGCCGTCCTCGCCGCATTCAGGAAGATCGAACGGCAGCTGGACGTGCGCCTGGTCATTGCCGGAGAGGGATCGGACGCCGGTGCGGGCGGGAGAGCGCAGGCCGGCGGACGGATCATGTTCCTCGGCTCGGTGACCGAGGCCGAGAAGATTGCGCTGCTCGACGGCGCGTCGGCGCTGGTGTGCTCGTCGCTGTACGAGGGGTTCGGGTTCGCGCCGCTGGAAGCCATGGCGCGCGGCTGTCCGGTCGTGACCGCACGCGTGGGGGCGGTGCCGGAGGTGTGCGGGGACGCTGCGCTGTACATCGATCCGCGGCAGCCGGACCAGATTGCCGAGGCCTTGAGCCGCGTGATCACGCGGCCAGAGGTCTCTCGACGCCTGGTCGACCGCGGCCTTGTTCGCGCCAGCACGTTTACCTGGGACGCCTCGGTCCGAGACCATCTTGCTCTCGTCGCCCGGGTCGAGGCGGATGTACTGCCGTGAAGCCGTTCAGCAAACTGTGCGACGCCGCTGACTGGTCCGATCCGCTGTTCGATCGCGTGATCCGCGTGGAGCTCGCCGAGGAGCCGCGCTTCCATCGGAAGCAATGGGAATTCGCGCGCATCCTCAGGACGCTGGAGGCGCACGGGCTGCTCAACGGCACGTCGCACGGGCTGTCGATGGGCGGTGGTGACGAGCGGCTCCTCTACTCCGTCGCCCGCCGCGTGGGACACCTGACCGTGACCGACCTGTACGGAGCGGGCAGTGCCTGGGAAGGCGCGCGGACCGACGATCCCGATCGCGCCATCAAAGCCTCGGCCCCCTTCCACGTCGACTCGTCACGCCTCACGGCGATGCGCATGGACATGCGGTCGCTCGAGTTCGGGAACGGGGTGTTCGACTTCTGCTATTCGTCGTGCGCGATGGAGCACATCGGCGAGTACGAGGACTTCCTCGCACATCTTCGTGAGGTCCGTCGAGTGCTGAAGGACCAGGGCGTTTATGTGTTGACGACCGAGTTCCATTACGGTGACGAGGTCATTCCGGCGCCACATAACTACTACTTCTCCGCGTCGTTCCTCGACGGGCTGGTAGCGGCCGCGGGATTCGAGGCGCGCGGCGGTGTGGACGGCGCCCTGTCGCCTCACGTGTTCAACCGCCCGATCCCGGCGAACCTGCGCGACCTGCTGCCCGACGCTGCCGACGCCGTCACCGGCCGGCTGGTGGACTCGGCGCCGCACGTGCAGCTGCTCACCGGCGGCCGTCCGTTCACATCGCTGTGTCTCGTGCTCACGAAAGCGCCGCCCGGCGCATCGGCCGGCATCCGTCCCATCGCCGATCTGGAGGCGTCGCGCGAGTTCATCGATGAAGGCGTGCGCCGGTGGAAAGCCTTCGTGGAACGGAGCCCGCTCAACCTCGATCCTTTCGTCGCGGAGTGCGGCCACACCCGTGGTGTTCCCAGACTCGTGGCCGCCAGCGAGAGCAGCCCGCTGTTCCACACGGGCTATGTGTGGCTGGGAGGCGTGACGCGCGCGGCGACGATCGATGTCGACGCCTGGCCCGCCGCCGGCAGCGGGGCCGAAGCCGAACTGCGCGTCCACCGACATCCGGATCTCCGGCCGGACGAGGTCGCCTGCGCGGGCAGCATCAGGGTTCCCATTCACGCTCGCGAGCGCCTGCGCCGACAGCTGCAGATCGACGCCGACGATCGCTGCTCGTACGCGGTGCTGGCGCGTGTGACGGCCGGCGCGTGCTGGATCGACGACACTCGTGTGCAGGTTACAATTCCCTGATGCCCGTACGCGTCCGGTTCGCTCCATCTCCCACGGGCTACCTTCACGTCGGCGGCGCGCGGACCGCGCTCTTCAACTGGCTGTTCGCGCGGCGGCACGGCGGCACCTTCGTCCTCCGCATCGAGGACACCGACGCCGAACGATCGTCCTGGGAGATGGTCGCCGGCATCGTCGACGGGCTGCGCTGGCTCGGGCTCGACTGGGATGAGGGGCCCGACGTGGGCGGCCCGCACGCGCCGTACTTCCAGTCGGAGCGCCTGGACAAGTACCGCGAGCACGCGCACACGCTGGTCCGCGCCGGACGCGCCTACTACTGCTACTGCGCGCCCGAGGAGCTGCAGGCGAAGCGCGCCGAGGCCGAGGCGCGCGGTGCGTCGGGCACCTACGACCGCACGTGTCTCGGGCGATCGTCCGAGGAGATCGCGCGGCTCGAAGCCGCGGGCGCCGCCAGGGCCGTCCGCTTCAAGGTGCCCGAAGGACGGACCGCGTTCGCCGATCTCGTGCACGGCGACATCAGCTTCGACAACGCCAACATCGAAGACTTCGTCATCCTGCGCTCCGACGGCCAGCCGACCTATCACCTGTCGGTCGTCGTCGACGACATCGACATGGCGATCACGCACGTGGTGCGCGGCGACGACCACGTGTCGAACACGCCGAAGCAGGTGCTGCTCTACGAAGCGTTCGGCAGGCCGGTGCCGCAGTTCGCGCACGTGCCGCTCATCCTGGGCCCCGACAAGAAGCGCCTGAGCAAGCGCCACGGCGCGACGTCGGTGATGGAGTATCACCGCCTCGGCTACCTGCCGGAAGCGATGGTGAACTTCCTCGCGCTGCTCGGATGGTCGCCCGGCGGCGACCGCGAAATCCTGTCGCGCGACGAGCTGATCTCGCTCTTCACGCTCGAAGGGATCAGCGGCGGCAACGCGGTGTTCAACCCGGAGAAGCTCGACTGGTTCAACCAGCAGCACATCGGCCGTCTCACCGGCGCGGCGCTGCTCGCGAGGCTCGAGCCGCGCCTGCGAGAGGCGGGGCTCTGGCGCGAGACGTTCACCGGGGCGGAAGCCGCGTGGATCGTCGCCGTGCTCGATCTGTTGAAGCCGCGGGTGAAGAAGCTCGATCAGCTCGTGGACGAACTGCGTCCGTTCCTCGTCGACGAGCCGGAGTTCGACCAGGGTGCCGTCGGCAAGCATCTGACGGCCGCGATCCAGCCGGTGCTGGCGCGGTTTGCCGATGCCGTAGAGCGGCAGAAACCTGCCGATCCCGCCGCCGTCGAACAGCTCCTGCGCGGGACAGCTGAACAGGCGGGCGTCAAGGCCGCGGCGCTCATTCATGGAACGCGCGTCGCCGTGACCGGCCGCGCCGTGAGCGCCGGGCTCTTCGAAGTGCTGAGCTTGCTGGGTGTGGAACGGACCGTTCAACGGCTGCGCCGGGCGGTAAGTTACACACCCACGCCGTAAGCGTTTACATAGCCGTGATCGGCGGCCTGCGGAACAGCCCTACCATTTCGGGCTAATCGCTTGCTGCTTTCTGCCGGGCCGGGACGGCCCGCGTCGGGGATCCTGCCCGATCAGGGAAAAAGATCCCACTCTTTTCCCCACCTGCTTCTCCATCTAAGTTCCAGCCTGTCAATTGCTTAGAGGGCATATGCGTTGCAGATGAGGAACTGACCCGGCCTCGCCGGGGAGGAGGGCAACGTGGCAAAGGAAGATCGTGGGTTCGCTTCGATGGATCGGGCCAAGCAGCGGGAGATCGCCAGCAAGGGCGGTAAGGCGGCCCACCAGAAGGGCACCGCGCACGAATGGACGAGTGAGGAAGCGCGCGACGCCGGCCGCAAGGGCGGCATCGCCAGTCACCAGCGTCGTCGCGAGCAGTCCGGCGGATCGCCCGTTGGTACCGCCGACGACTCGACCATCGCGATGGACCGCAGCTCCAGCAGCAGCGCGTATGGCGGCAGCTCGAGCAGCAGCGGCAGCTCCAGCAGCAGCATGAGCGGCAGCAGCATGGAACGCGACAACTACGGTTCCGATCGCAGCAGCGGTTCGAGCGAGTCGTCGAGCCGCTGGGAGTCAGAAGAGTAGCGTCCGGGGGTCGCGCCCGGCGCGCGATCCCACCCCCTCCCGCCGTTCGTCACTTCGCCGACGTCGCGCCTGCCCGTCAGCCCATCGATTCGGGCTAGACTCTAGCTTCCGAAATGACCCCCGAGGAGTTCGCCAAGGCACGGCGCACGCTCATGCGCCGGGATCCGGTTCTCGCGCCCGTCATCAGGAAGCACAAGGAGCGGTCGCCGCTCGACCGGCCGGTGCTGGATCCGTTTCCGTCGCTGGTCCGCGTCATCGCCGGACAGCAGATCTCCACGAAAGCTGCCGCCACGATTTACGGGCGGCTCGCCGCGCTGATGCCCGACGGCGTTGCCCCGGAGGCGATGCTCGCGCTCACCGACGAGCAGTTCCGCCAGGCCGGCATGAGTCGGCAGAAGATCACCTACCTACGCGATCTCGCGGCGAAGGTCGTCAGCGGTGATCTGCCGGTGCACTCGCTGCACGAGCTCACCGACGAGGAAGTAATCGAGGCGATCGTCCGCGTGAAGGGGCTCGGCCGCTGGTCGGCCGAGATGTTCCTCATGTTCCGTCTGCACCGGCCCGACGTCCTGCCCGTGGACGATCTCGGGATCGTCAACGCCATCCACCGCCTCTACCGCCTTCGCAAGAAGCCCACCGCCGATCGCATCCGGAAGATCGGCGAATCGTGGCGTCCCTACCGGACCGTTGCGTGTTGGTACCTGTGGCGGAGCCTGGAAAATACAAAGGATACGAAGGGGACGAAGGATACGAAGGAACCGAAGGATACGAAGGAACGCTGATGAAAAAGCTTCTGATGGTCATCGCGACGCTGACATGGCTGGCCGTCGTGCCGCGGGCGCAACAGGCCGATGCGAAGAAATGGGACGTGACCGCCGACCTCGGTCCGGTGCAGAAGCTCACGTTCGACACCTCCGAAGGGACGTGGATGAACGTGGACGTCAGCCCGGACGGGCGCACGATCGTCTTCGACCTGCTCGGCGACATCTACACGATGCCGATCGGCGGCAGCGGCGCGTCGCCGGCGACGCGGATCACGAGCGGGCCGGCCTTCGACATGCAGCCGCGCTTCAGCCCCGACGGCAAGCGCATCGCCATCGCCAGCGACCGCGACGGCCTGTGGAACATCTGGACGATCGACACCGACGGCAAGAACGCGAAGCAGGTGTCGCGCGAGAAGCGCTGGTTCATCAACAGCCCGGCCTGGTCGGCCGACGGCAGCTACATCTTCGCCCGCCGCCACTTCGTCGCGCAGCGATCGCTCGGCGCCGGCGAGATCTGGATGTTCCACGCCGCCGGGTCCGACGGCCTGCAGGTGACCGAGAAGAACGGCTTTCAGAAGGACGCGGGGGAGCCTGCCGTCTCGCCCGACGGCCGCTACCTCTATTACAGCAAGGACGTCACGCCGGGACAGCAGTTCGAATACAACAAGGACCCCAACGGGACGATCTACGCGATTATCCGCCGCGATCTGAACACCGGGCGCGAGCGCACCGCCGTCAGCGTGCAGGGAGGATCGGTGACGCCGCGGGTGAGCCCCGACGGCAAGTCGCTGGCCTACGTGCGGCGCGTCCGCACCGCCAGCAAGCTCTACGTCCGCGATCTCGACACCGGCCGCGACCGCGCGATCTTCGAGCACGTGGACAAGGACCTGCAGGAGGCCTGGGCGATCCACGGCCTCTATCCGCAGTACGCCTGGACGCCGGATGGCAAGTCGATCGTGATCTGGGGCGAAGGGAAGATCTGGCGCGTTGACGTCGCCAACTGCGAAGGGGCGCCCGTGCCGTTCACCGCGCACGTCGAACAGACCGTCAACGACGCGGTGCGCTTCCCGCAGAAGGTCTACACGCCCGAGTTCCAGGTGAAGGCGCTCAAGAACGTCGCGGTCTCACCCGACGGCAAACGTGTGGTCTACGGCGCGCTTGGCCACCTTTATATAAAGGACCTGGCGGGCCCGCTAAGCAATGACGCCAGGCGGCTCACCGGCGCGGAGACGTTCGAGTACGCGCCGAAGTGGTCGGCCGACGGCCAGTGGATCGTCCACACGACGTGGACCGACGAGCGCTACGGGCGCGTCCGCGTCGTGCGCGCCGACGGCAGCGGCGGACGCGACGTCGTGACCACGCCGGGGCACTACACCGAGCCGGCGTTTTCCCGCGACGGCAAGTGGATCGTGTTCCGCGACGCCGGGTCCGACTCCATCCGCGGTCCGCTCTACGACTCGCGCGCCGGCATCTACGTCGTCCCCGCCGACGGCTCCGCCGCGCCGCGCCTGGTGCGGGAAGGCGGGGCCGAGCCGTCGTTCGACGTGAGCGGCACGCGCGTCTTCGTCAACGACTCGCGCCAGGGCAAGGCCGTCCTGGTCAGCGTCGGCATCGGCGATCCCAGCTCGCCGCTCTCGGGCGGCGACGACGTGGTCCATTTCCAGTCGGAGAACGCGACCCAGATCGTCCCGTCGCCCGACGGCAAGTGGGTGGCGTTTGCCGAGCGCTGGCACGCCTTCGTCGCGCCGTTTCCGCACACCGGACGCGCCATCGATCTCGGGCCCACCGTCGAGGGCTATCCGACCTCGCGGATCTCGCAGGACGCCGGCTTCAACATCCACTGGTCCGGCGACAGCCGCAAGGTCTACTGGTCGATGGGCCCCGAGCTCTACACGCGCGACCTGACGCGCACGTTCACCTTCCTCGATCAGAACCTGCAGCGGGCCGACGATGCGGAAGCGAAGGGGGTGAACATCGGCTTCACCGCGAAGAGCGACGCGCCTGACGGCGCGATTGCGCTCGTCGGCGCGCGCATCATCACCGCCGCCGGCGATACGGTGATCGACAACGGCACGGTGGTCGTCGAGGGCAACCGCATTACCGCGGTCGGGCGGAACGTCCGCGTGCCCGACGGCGCGAAGCGCATCGACGTCGCCGGCAAGACGATCATGCCCGGGATCGTCGACGTCCACGGGCACGTGGGCGGGGAGGGGGACGGCATCCTGGCGCAGGCCAGCTGGCCGCTCGAGGCGAACCTCGCCTTCGGGGTCACGACGTCGCACGATCCGTCCAACGACACCGAGACCGTCTTCAGCAACGCCGAGATGCTGCGCGCGGGCATGAAGCTCGGGCCGCGCCTGTTCTCGACCGGCACGATCCTCTACGGCGCGGAAACGCCGTTCAAGGCGATCGTCAACAGCTACGAGGACGCGTTGTCGGCGATCAGGCGCCAGAAGGCGTTCGGCGCGTTCAGCGTGAAGAGCTACAACCAGCAGCGCCGCGACGCGCGACAGATGATCATCAAGGCCGCGCGCGACCTGCAGATGGAAGTGGTGCCGGAAGGCGGCTCGCTCCTCTATTTCAACGAGACGATGATCCTCGACGGCCACACCACCGTCGAGCACTCGCTGCCGGTGCCCAGGCTCTACAACGACGTGGTCACGCTGTTCGCCAGGAGCAAGACCGGCTATACGCCGACGCTGATCGTCGGATACGGAGGATTGTCGGGCGAGTACTACTGGTATCAGAAGACGAACGTCTGGGAGAACGAGCGGCTGCTGACGTTCACGCCGCGCGAGGTCGTCGACGCGCGGTCGCGGCGGCGGACGATGGCGCCGGACGACGATTTCAACCACGTCTTGATCGCGAAGGGCGCCAAGCAGGTGCTCGACGCCGGCGGCAGCGTGCAGCTCGGCGCGCACGGGCAGCTGCAGGGGCTCGGCGCGCACTGGGAGCTGTGGATGCTGCAGCAGGGCGGGATGACCAACCTCGAGGCGATCCGCACCGCAACGATCAACGGCGCGCGCGCGCTCGGCCTCGACAAGGAGATCGGCTCGATCGAGGAAGGGAAGCTCGCCGATCTCGTGGTCATGGATCGCAATCCGCTGGAGAACATCCGCAACTCCGAGTCGATCGCGATGGTCATGCTGAACGGCCGTCTCTACGACGCGCGGACGCTGAACGAGATCGGCAATCATCCGAGGACGCGAGGGAAGCTGTACTGGGAAAGGTAGGTCTCTCATGCGCGCAGTGCTCGCGGCGACGGCGCTCGCCCTCCTGGCCGCGCCGCAGGACGCCGCGGTCCGGAAGCCCGAGCGGTTCGCCGCGATCATCGCGGCGGGGCCACTCACCCCCGGCCCGACCTCAATCGAGATCGGCGTCGATCGCTGGAGCACCGACGAGACGCGCACCGAGCTCGCGCAGCTCTTTCAGGAGGGGGCGCAGGCGGCGCTGCTCGAGCGGCTGAAGAAGGCCGGCGTCGCCGGTTACATCCGGATGTCGAACCACGAGCGGCTGCAGGCGGGGTACGTGCAGGAAACGATGCGGCCCGAAGGCGGGCGGCGGATCCTGATGCTGTGCGTCCGCTACCCGGGCGACTGGGAGTTCGCGCGCGACGCCGGCTGGACGGACCACCCGTTCCGTCTCATCGCGCTGACCTTCGATGCCCGGAACCGCGGCACCGGGATGCTGTTTCACACCGCGCGGGTCACGTTCGGCAAGGACGGTCCTGACCTGGTCGACGACCTGTCCGGGCAACCGACCAAGCTCCTCTCGGTGCAGCGCACCCGCTGACGCGGGTCCGAATCGGCTTTTCAAAGGCAAATCGTTCCAAAGCGACCCGTCGAGCTGGGACTTGACAGGTATTGCAATAAGCAATATACTTATTACAGATTGCAATGACGCTCGGCCAGAAGCTTCGTCAGTTGCGTCAGCTCGAAGGGGAGCTCCGGGGGCTCGGGCGTGAGCTCACGCAGTCCGAGCTGGTGCGCGCCATTCGCACCGAGCTCGGCGAGTCCATCAGCCAGTCGTATCTCTCCCTCATCGAAAAGGGGGCGCGCAAGCACCTCTCGCACGAGTCGCGTCAGCTGCTCGCCCGCTTCTTCAAGGTTCATCCCGGGTATCTCGTCAGCGATCCTCCCGGATTCCACACCGAGCTGCACTCCGAGGCGTCGACCGCCGAGCCCGCGCTCGATCGCTGGCTCGGCGACGGTGCCGCGCGCTTCGCGCACGACCCCGACCTGGCCGCGGCGCTCGAGCGTGTCGCCATGCACGCGGAGACGCGTCGCTGCCTGATCCTGCTCGGCGAAATGATCGCCATGCCCGGGCTGATCGATCACCTCAGCGAAACCCTGTTGCCGGAGGCGCGGAAATGAACTGGCCGCAGATTTTTCTCGGCTGTTTCGTCATCGGGTTCGTGCTCAGCGTGGTGTCGTTCGCGTTCGGCGTGGTCGACGCGCACGTGCACTTCCCGTGGGAGAGCCACCTGCCGGTGGGTCACGCGGGCCAGGTGCACGCGGCCGTCGGCCCGATCAACTTCGCGACGGTCACGGCGTTCTTCGCCTGGTTCGGCGGCACGTCGTACCTGCTCACGTCGGAGTTCCGCTGGCTGCTCCTGCCGTCGGTGATCGTGGGCGCGCTGCTCGGCTTGTGCGGCGCCGGAATCGTGTTCCTGTTCATGGCCAAGCTGCTGTGGTCGCCGCAC
>Ga0207648_10002259_pt1 | contig 20841 bp, 19 predicted proteins | sample KBSMisM32_FD_184310 | JGI IMG/M metagenome (GOLD analysis project Ga0207648, IMG submission 184310) | Miscanthus rhizosphere microbial communities from Kellogg Biological Station, Michigan, USA - KBS Miscanthus M3-2 (SPAdes) (version 2) | ecosystem: Host-associated > Plants > Roots >...
CAGATAGCTGCGGTAGTAGTCGTCATAGATCCACCGCCGCCACATCTCGGCGTAGCTCTCGCGGTCCTTGCGACGGTCCTTGGTGCCGTACTCGATGAAAGTACCGATGGCCGCGTCGACCACGCAGTGGTTGTTCCACCACGCGTAGCGCAGGTCGCGTTCCAGCAGCGGCCGGTTGCGCTCGTCGGCCAAGGCCATCAACAGGATCGAATAGCCGTTGGAGATGTGCCGCGACTCGTCGGACTGCACCGAGTGGAACACCGTGGGCAGCAGATAGTCGCCGTTGGCCGCGGCCTCGTCGGGCATCGCCACGAAAAGGGTGTTGGTGAACGCGGTTTCGGCGACCACGGTCAAGTAGATATTGGCCGCGGTGATCGCGTCACCGGTGATGAACCCCTCGCCGAACTGGCGGCCGATGGTGCCGGCGTAGTTGTTGGCGAACGCCTTCTCGGTGATGTCGAACCCGGCGGGGTCGATGTAGTTGTTCATGTAGAGCTTCTTGAGGTTCATCTGGATCGTCGAATGACGAACCTCGTCGATCATCTGGACGGCCAGCCCGTTGTGGATCTCGGGGTTGGGCACCGCGTCGATGGCCATCGGCATGGCACGCGCGGCCGAGATCTCGGGGAAGGGGATGATCGACAGGAACAGCTTCTGCCATTCCAGCCACCGCTGCTGCACCTGGCGGAACATATTGCCGCGGATGGCGCCATCCATGGCGCCGAACACGCGGTTGTCCTTCTCTTCCTCCATCGGGAAGTAGGACCGCATGATCTGCTTGAGCGGATCCTTCTTCGGAGCCTTCTCAAAGGTGTAGTCGGTGCCGAACCGCGTGGCCGGCGTCGCGAACGTCGGTTCCCACGACAGCTCGGTGATCTTCGCGTGAGCCTTGGTCAGGCTTTGCCTACTCAAAGTGCGCCTCCTGGCTGCGAGCCGGCGCGGTGCCGGCGGGGGACGATGCACTTCGAATGCAACCGCGTGACCTGACACATGTGTGTCTCACTATGAGACGCACATCACAATCTGCTTTCTCCCGGGCCGCAGGCGGCGGGTATTCTCAAATTGAGACGCGCGTCACAGCGACCGCGTCTACCGTGCGGGTCAGCGATTCAGGACCGAGGTCACCGCCACCATGGTTAATGACGCCGACGACGCCGTAGATTTGCGGCGTGCACGCGAGCAGTTCCTGACCGCGGGTGCGCTGAACACCGATGTCGTCGCGGCCGGGGTTCTCGACTCCTGGCGCCGCTCGCAGGCATTACACGTTCACGCGGACCGCGTCGAGCTGTCCTACGTGCGTGACCCGGACACTGACACCCCGCTCACCCAGGCGGCGGGCCCGGTGCTGCACCGAATCGCCAGCGATCTCGCGTCGCAGGCGGTAAGTGTCATCCTGACATCGGCCGACGGCCTGGTACTTGAGCGGATCGCCCCTGATTCGACGATTCAGCGCGCCCTCGACGATGTGCGGTTGGCGCGGGGGTACAGCTACGCCGAGGAGTTCGCGGGCACCAACGGCATCGGCACCACTCTGGAGACGGGTAAGCCGACCTTCATCCGCGGCAGCGAGCACTTCGTCGGCACCCTCGGACAACTCGCCTGTGCCGGCTCGCCGATCCGCGACCCGATAACCCGTCGTCTGCTCGGTGTCGTGGACCTGACGTGCTGGGCGAGCCAATCCGATCCGCTCCTGTTCGTGCTGGCCAAGAGCGCCGGGAGCCAGATCGAGGACCGCCTGTCCGCGCTGAAGAACGAGAGCGAGACGGCGTTGCTGGCCGCATATCTCAAGCAGTGTCGCCGGTACCCCGGCGGGGTGCTCGCCGTCGGGGGCGACGTCGTCCTGATGAACCCCTACCTGCGTCGGACGCTGGACGCCACCGACCAGCAGGCCCTGATGGATCACGCCGCGGGGACGAGTCGATCCGAACCGGTGAACACCGTAGTCGCCTGCCTGCCTAGCGGGGCCACCGCGAGAATCACTGCCGCAGAGCATGTTTCGATACGTGGCCGCAGCGGCGGCGTGGTATTCCATGTGCACGTGCAACTTTCGGCTCATAGCCTCGCCCTCCCGCACGTCGCACCCGCGGCGATACCGCGACTGGCGGGACGCAGCAGTTCGTGGCGACGCAGTTGCCAACAGGTGGAGCGGTGTTACCGCGACCGAGACTGGGTTGTCATCGAAGGAGAGAGCGGGGCCGGCCGCACGAAACTGGGTCAGGCCGTGGCCCAGCATGTGACACCGGAGCGCACGGTTCGAGTGTTTCGGGTCGAGGGTTTCGACACCACAGACGATTTCGTCGCCGAGGTCGAGGCTGAAACGGACGGTGACGACTTCGCCATCGTGATCGCCAATGTCGACGCGTTGCCCGACGAGGCCCTCGAACCGTTGGCCGCGGTCCTGCAGGCCCGAGCCGGCCGGGGCTGGATCGCGGCGACGATGGGCGGCTCGACCCGCTCACCCCTGGTCGACCTCCTGGTGCTGCCATTTTTCACTCATACCGTCACCGTCCCCGCGCTGCGGCACCGCATCGAGGACCTCGACGAACTGGTGCCTGCGCTGCTGCGCGAGCTGACCCGGGGCGGCGACGTGCGCCTCGCACCTGAGGCCATGCGCCAATTGGCCAAGCTGCCTTGGCCTGGCAACGTGACGCAACTCCGTAAGGTGTTGTCGGAGGCGGTTGCCCTGCAGCGCTCGGGAGTCATCGGCAGCGACAAGCTGCCTGCCGAATGCCGGTCGCTGGCCAGGCGCAAGCTCACGCAGTTAGAGGCGCTGGAGCGGGACGCCATCGTCCGCAGTCTTCAAGAGAACGGCGGCAGCAAGGCCGACGCGGCAGAAGCGCTCGGCATGTCGCGCGCGACGATCTACCGCAAGATCAAAGAGTTCGGCATCGCCTGACGCCTACGCGCGTTCAGCGCGACAGGCGATCCACCGCCCCGGTCATCAATCCGAAGGTGAGCCGCTTCGCGCGTCGGGCGGCGTCGGCGACGAATCGCTGTGGGGCGGTTACAGGTTGGACACCGGCGCGATCACCAACCCTTACACTGCCGCCACGTTCGACCCAGCAGTAGACACCGAGGCACCTCTCTGCTCGGGTGGCCACCGCGCGGGTGATCTGTCGATTGACCTCGAACCCGGGTTGAGCACGGCTGGGCATGACACAGCGAATGGTCGGCATGGTGACGTCGAGCACCACGTCGCCGACCACGAGCTGCGCCCCCGTCCATCGGGACTCCGGAAGGTCTTGATCTGAATCATCGAGCGCCAGTAGCACATTGGGTCGGAACCGGCGCACATCCATCTCACTGCCAACCTCTGCGCCGATGGTCGCCAGGCTGTTCTTGGTCATCACGTGCACAGGGGCCAGGTCGACGAACATTCCTGGCGGAGTCGAGTAGCGCGCGAAGGTGACCAGATCCGAAACCCGCACCATCGAGAGGTCAGGCAGCTTCTCGCTCTCGGAGACGCCGAAGGCGGCGCGAAGCGACGCGGGCGACATGGCATCGGCGCGTTGGTCCCGGTTCAAGCGGTGCAGGCTGGTGTTCTCGGCGGGCGGCAGCGCGGTCAACTCGACATCGGGCCGGCAAGTTGGGAGAGCTTGGCATTGACTGCGCCGTCGGCGCTGGACAGGATGGCGCCGTCGGGGAAGGTGATCTCGACCTCCGGGACATTGCCAGGGCCGGCATCCGGCGGAACGGGCCCACGGTAGCGAGCCGTCGCCGTCAGCAGCACCGGAAGTTGCCGGGCCGAAGCCGTGATGCCGCGCTCGATGTCGCGAATGGCCCACAGTCGGTCGCCGAGCACGCCACGAGGGCTGATCTCGGTGTGCTCGACCCGCTCACCACCCAGCGACTTGACCGGGAAGCGCCACAGTTCAGCGACCTGACCGATGGTCATCTCGTCACGGTACGGCTCACGGGCGGAAAACAGGCTCCATTCCCGTCATGTAGCGGCGGGCCAGGTCCTGATAAGCGCCCGGGTTGGTGTTCACCCACATCTCCGCGCCCGTGCCCGCAATAGGACCCCGCACTTTCGCAGGCGCACCGGTCACCAGCACCTCGTCGGGGATCTTTGTCCCGCCGACCACCAGCGAATGCGCGGCGATCAGGCTGCGCGCGCCGATGACCGCGCCGTCGAGGACGGTGCAGTGGTTGGCGAGAACGGCCTGGGCGCCGATGTGCACACCGTGCACCACGCAGCCGTGTGCAACCGTTGCGCCAGGGCCGACATCGACGGGAATGCCCGGCGGGGCGTGCAGTACGCAGTTGTCCTGCACGTTGGCGCCCTCACGCACGATGATCGGGGCGAAATCGGCACGGATGACCGCGTTGAACCACACTGACGCGCCCGCTTCGACGTGAACGTCGCCGACCAGCGTGGCAGTGGGGGCGATGAACGCGCCCGGATCGATGGTCGGTGATCGGCCCTCAAATGAGTACAACGGCATCGTCTAGATATACCGCAGGTAAAACGCGTCTAGATTGCGTCCCGGGGGGCAAAAACTGTAACGTGTTCTAGTTAGAGGACACAGATTGGGAGGCCCGAGGTGACCACCGAAACCGCAGGCATTCGCGAGATCGACACCGGAGCGCTGCCGGACAGGTACGCGCGCGGCTGGCACTGCCTTGGTCCGGTCAAGGACTTTCTGGACGGCAAGCCGCACGGCACAGAGATTTTCGACACCATGCTGGTCGTCTTCGCCGACTCCCACGGCGACGTCAAGGTCCTCGACGGTTACTGCAGGCACATGGGCGGCAACCTCGCTCAGGGCACCGTCAAGGGCGACGAGATCGCCTGCCCGTTCCACGACTGGCGTTGGGGCGGCGACGGCAAGTGCAAGTTGGTGCCCTACGCCAAGCGCACCCCCCGGCTGGCCCGCACGCGTTCGTGGATAACCGACGTCCGCGGCGGCTTGCTGTTCGTCTGGCACGACCACGAAGGGAATCCGCCCCAAGCCGAGGTGCGGATTCCCGAAATCCCGGAATCCGCCAGCGACGACTGGACCGACTGGCGGTGGAACTCGATCCTCATCGAGGGCTCCAACTGCCGCGACATCATCGACAACGTCACCGATATGGCGCACTTCTTCTACATCCATTTCGGTCTTCCGACGTACTTCAAGAACGTGTTCGAGCGCCACATCGCCTCGCAGTACCTGCACAACGTCGGCCGTCCCGACATCAACGACATGGGCACGACCTACGGTGAGGCACATCTGGATTCCGAAGCGTCGTATTTCGGCCCATCGTTCATGATCAACTGGCTGCACAACAGCTACGGCGGTTTCAAGGCCGAGTCGATCCTGATCAACTGCCACTACCCGGTGAGCCAGAATTCCTTCATGCTGCAGTGGGGCGTCATCGTCGAGAAGCCCAAGGGGCTCGACGAGGAGACCACCGACAAATTGGCCCGGGTGTTCACCGAAGGCGTCAGCAAGGGCTTCCTGCAGGACGTCGAGATCTGGAAGCACAAGACGCGCATCGACAATCCGCTGCTGGTCGAGGAAGACGGCGCCGTTTATCAGATGCGCCGGTGGTATCAGCAGTTTTATGTAGATATGGCCGACGTGACGCCAGACATGACCGACCGCTTCGAGATCGAGATCGACACCACGGCGGCCAACGAGAAGTGGCATGTCGAGGTCGAGGAGAACCTCAAGCGGCAGGCAGAGCAAAAGGAACCGGCCGGCTCGTAAATGGCACCCCGCGACCAAGTCCCAGACATCGACCAGCTCGCCCGGTCGATGCTGAGACTCTACGGCGCACACGACGACGAAGACGGCCATCACGACGGGCCGGGAATCCGTTCCAAGGCACCGAATTTCGCTTCCGACCCCGACCGTGCAGCCGAGGTGCGGGAAGCTACGCAGCGCGATCGCGAACGGTACCTGACGTCCGGGTTGGTATCTGTCGACTGCCGGTTCTGTCACGTCGCGGTTCAGGTGAAGAAGCTCGGCCCCGGCCACACGTCCGTGCAGTGGAACACCGAAGCCTTGCAGCGCTGTGCGTATTTCACCGAGATCCGGCATGCCGGCGGCGAATCCGCCCGCGCCCGGTCGTGCCCGAAGCTCGCCGACAGCATCAAACATGCTGTGGCCGAGGGCTGTCTAGAGGAAGTCTCCAGTGCCCCTTCACCGGGCGACGGCTAGTCTTTTGCTCGGCCTCGCTCTCGGAGGCTGCACGCACAATGCTGACGGGCCCCAGTCGCGGCCACAGCAGCCCGTGGCACCCATTACCGCGCTACAGGTCGACGACCTGTTGAGCCCGAAGGTGCAAAACAAGGACGGCAATCTGTTCATCACCGTCGAACCACAAGAATGCAGCGGGATGGCGCGGGAGGTGGACCCGGCCCTCATCTTCGACCTCCACCCGGTGGCAACCGACGGTGGGCACTGGGTCGACGGCGGGGAGGTAATCGACGAGGCGGCCGGCGTCTATCACGCGGACTTCGACGCGAAGCACGCGCTAGCGGAGGCAAAGCGCACCATCGAATCGTGTCGAGACGTGCCGTTCACCGTCACCGACATGCGAGGACGCCAGTATCACTTCAGGCTTCTCCCCCAAGTGAATTCCGGCTCGCCTGACATCGTGCTCTGGTCCTTCACAGCCGACGACTGGGCCTGCGACGACGCGTTCGTTGCTGCGCATAATGCGGCCGTCAGGATCTCGACGTGCGCAGTCGTCAATGGATACGACGTGCAGTCGCTGGCTCGAGACGCGCTGAAACGGATTGAGAAACTGGCCAATACCACCGCCTGAGACCAGCGCGGCTTCGCGGGCTCTTGGATAGCACCGGTGGCCTGCGGCCCTCCTGAAAGTTGATATCGCATGTGATATCAACTTCTCGACCGGTGTGCGGTTGCGATCTTGGTTCAGCAGTGGCGTGTGTGGTTATTGGATTCGAACCCGCCTACAGCCCCTTGAAACGATCTTTGACCTGCTGATCGGTCAGGCCGTAATCCGCGAGTGAGTACCTGTGCTTGGGAGCGCGCGGCCCCTTCTTGCTCTCGGCGTGGGTCTCCTCCGCGGCGGCACGGGCCTCGTCCGTTAAGTCGATGCCGAAGTGCCGGTAGATCGCCCGCAGCTCGCGGACCGGGTCCGCGATGAAATCGAAGTAATCCATGTCATAGAACTGGGCCGAATCATGTTTGGCCCGTTCGGCATCGAACAGCTCGAGACCAAGCGACCACGTCTCCAGTGAGTCCTGGCCGATCGTCTCGCCGACAAACGTCGTTGACCAACCCTCCGTAGTGTGCTGCGCCAGCGAGCACATCGACGCCATGATCGTCTCGGCAGGCCGGTGGCACTGGATGACGAGCGCGTCGGGATACGTCGCGAACAACGCGTCGAGCGCGAACAGATGGCTGGGATTCTTCAGCACCCACCGCTTCTCGGCGTCGTTCAATCCGATCAGCTGAAGGTTCCTGCGATGGCGCCTATACGGCTTAGTCCAATCCTGCTCGGACAGCCACCGGGCGTAGGTCGGGATATGCGCCAGCGTCTCATAAGAGACCGAGTGCAGTGACTGCCGCAGTAGCTGCCAGCACTCCTCGACATCGTCGGCGGTCATGAAATGCAGTCCGGTGTAGTCCGGGTTCGCGTCGTGCGCCCGCTGGAACCGCGTATCGAGCTCGACGAAAACTGGGTTCTCCGACCACGTTTCGCGCGGCGGGCGGGGCTGTGGGAACTCCGCGAGCCAGAGTTCAAGACCCTGGTGCCGGGGATCGGCGGCCAGCAGCCGATGCAGCGCAGTCGTGCCTGTTCGCGGCAGGCCGGTGACGAAGATCGGCCGGTCGATCGCCACGTCGGCGTGTTGCGGGTATTGCTTCCAAGCGGCCTCCGACAGCAGCCGAGCGACCAATGCATTGCGCACGAAGAACCGCGACATCTTGCTGCCGAGTTCGGTGAAACCCGATTCACGCGCGTACGAGTCGAGCAGCACGCCGAGTGCTTCGCGATAGTTGTCGTCGTCGGTGCCGAAATCGTCGAGCCCGCACGCCTTCATCGCCGACGCGTGCAGCTCGTCGACGGTGCCGACGTCGGTTCTCGTGCTCATCAGGCCTTGTACTCCCCGCAGTTCACATCGAGCGCCTGGCCGGTGATGCCGCTGGACAGATCGCTCGCCATGAACAGGATGGCCGACGCCACCTCGTCCTCGGTGGGGAGCCGCTTCAGGTCTGATGCCGCGGCCGTGGCCTTGTAGATCTCGTCTACCGTCGTGCCGTACTTGCCCGCCTGGTGGGTGAAGTAGCTCTCCAGCGTGCCACCCCAGATGTAGCCGGGCAGAATCGAATTCACCCGGATACCCTGCTCACCCAGCTCGGTGGCGAGCGACTGGGACATCGCCAACAGCGCTGACTTGGCCATCTTGTAGGCGCCGTACTTGGCCTGCGAGTGCCGGACCACCATCGAATTCACGTTGACGACGGCGCCCTTGGCCTCGGCAAGCGCGGGTGTGAAACCCTGAATCAGCCGCAGGGCGCCGAACACCGTCAGCTCGATCGCGTCGCGCATGTGCTCGAAGGTGGTGTTGGCCAACGGCTTCATCGACGGCACGCGGAAGGCGTTGTTAATCAGCACGTCGACCTTGCCGTATGCCTCGAGCGTCTGGTCGACCAGGTTGTTCACCTGTGCCTCGTCGGTGATGTCGGTGCCGACCGCCACCGCGCGCCTACCCAGATCGGTGATCTGCTTGGCCACGTCGTCAAGGCGTTCGACGGTGCGGGCGGCCAGCACAAGATCGGCACCCGCCTCGGCACACCGCCGCGCGAGCGTCGTGCCCAGCGCAGGACCCACGCCACTGATTACGACGACTTTGTTGTCCAGCAAGCCGGTCATCCGCTACCCCACCATCCTGTGTCCAATTTGCATCTGGCGCTCTGCAATTCGCGCACGCCAGTCTTCTTCGGAAATCTTGTTCTGCTCGTAGTACGGCAGCGAAGCGGTGATCTTGTCGAAATCGACCAGTTCCGCGGTCGGGCCGTCGGCTTCAGTGAGCTCACGCGACACCCGCTGCCACCGGAACTGCAGGTAGCCCTTGGCATGTGCGAGCGTCTCCACCCAGTTGGTGACGCCGGGGTTGCGATCGGCGACCACGATGCGGATCTTGCCGTCCGGATCCGCCTGCGCCTGAGTGCCGTTCAGCGATGTCTGGTGGTTGATGTAGTCCAGCGAGATGTACCACAGGCTGCCCAGCTGGAAGCCCAGGTAAGGAGCGTCGGTCACCGGCAGTGTGATCACAAGCGCCTGGTCCGGCGTCAGGTCGAAGTGCCCGACGGACGAGTACTGCGTTGCCAACCCACCCGGGGTGAGCCGGGGCGCTACCAGAGTATTGACCGGAATGTTCGTGTAGAACCACTGCGGAAACTGCAGCCACGTCTTGACCCGCTGCACCAGCTGCTTTCCCGCGGTGGCATAACGCTTTTCGATGAGCTGCCGGGTCAGCGGCGGCGGCGCGGTGCCCGCGGTATCGAGGCGCTTGATGGCGAACGAACCACGCTGTGCCGACCAGTCGTTGTAGACCTCCCTGATCACCAGCTGCGAGGGTGTTTCCGGACGGAAGCGCCATTCGAAGCTGCCGTCCGCGGCGATGTCGAGTTTTCGATCGTCGAACGCGGTTTCGCTGTCGGGCACCACCTTGTCGGTGTACTCGCCGCCGAGCAGCTGGAAGCTCACGTCCGTAGTGGTGCCGCGCTTCCCGGTCACGACGTAATCGCGCTCGGGCAGTACCCGGGTTCCGAAGTAGAGCGTGTCGGGGTTGTCGAGGCCCATCTTGGTGAATGGGCCGGTGCCGCTGTGCAGGAACGGATGGTCCCGCTCGTAGTCGAACGCCACGTGCGTACATGCCGCGATGCAGCCTGCGAGGTACTGCAGGCCTTCCAACAGATCGGCTTCAGATTCGATGTGGGGGGCTTCGGCGACCAGTTTCTCGGCCTCGGCGATCGCCTCGAGCAGTGGCTGCGAATACACGCCATCGAAACTAGAACGCGTTCTAACGATAGTCAATATATCGACCGCGTCGGTACATATATGGAATCGCGAGGTACCCTCCTCGCGTGTCCGCCCCAGAGTCCGCAGGCCGCGCGTCGCCGCCCACCGAACGGGTGGTCCGCATCCTCGATTTCCTCGCCGGCCGTCCTGAGGAGCGGTTCGGGCTGTCCGACCTGGCCCGCAGGCTGGGGCTGAGCAAGCCGACCTGCCTTGGCATCGTTACGTCGCTCACCGATGCCGGCTACCTGGTCCGAGACCCCGGCGACAAGACCTACCGGCTGGGTCCGTCGCTGATCACGCTCGGACACAAGGCGCAGGAGTCGATGCGGGTCAGCCCGGCGGCGCGCGAGGAGCTGCGCCGGCTGTCGGCGCGCTTCGGGGTTACGGCGGCGCTGTCCGGCGTGATCGACGACCGGATCACACTGCTGGACCTGGTGGCGCCCGCAGGCGCGCAGCCCGGCGTCGAGGTCGGCCAGAGTTATCCTTTCGCGCCGCCGGTCGGGCTGATGTTCGTGCTGTGGGATGACGAGGCGGAGCGCGATTGGCTCGCGAAGGAGCCGACGATCCCGCTGCGGACGAACACCGACCGGCTCAACCGCGTGATCGCGGTGTGCCGCGCCGACGGTTATCTGGTCGAGTGCCTCACACCGGGCGGCCGACGGCTCTATTCGTTGATGGCGGGCATGTCGAGCAGCCTGCCCGACGAGCTACGGGCGCTGCTGGGCGAGTTGGTGTCCGATATCGGTGAGCGAGTGTATCTGCGCGGCGAGAACGGTGGGCGCAGGCGCCACGACATCAGCGTGATCTCGGCGCCGGTGTACGACCACTATCAACGTCAGGTCATGGTCGCGTCGATGCACATCGGAAAGTCGTTGACAGACAGCGAAATCGCCGAACGGGCGCGCGCCCTGGTCGCCACCGCCGACGCGGTCACAAAGCAATTGGGCGGCGTGAAACCGGCACGCTAGTAGGCGTAAGTGTTGGCCGGCTTGTCGATGCGCGTCACAGCCGACACCGCCATCGTCGGGATGAAATTTGTTGATATCGAGGACGTTCCAGGGACGACGGTGCCTTCCAGTTGCAGCCAGGTGTCCTCGGGGTAGCCGGCCGCCTCAGCGACCGCAGCGCCGGAAAGATGGATGCGGGCGAGCTGAGCATCCGCAGCGCAGCAGACGATGACAACGCGGCCCAGGTCGGTGCTGTCGGGGTAACGCAGCGTAAAGCCGGTGATCGTGATCAACCGACCGTCAAGGCTGTTGGTCGAATCGGCCGCCGCCCGCATGACCACGTCTGGGATCGGCACCGTGGGTGCGCGGCCACCAGGCAGTGGCGGAAACGCCCTTCGCGCAGGCTCGGTGGCCGCGAGGGTTTCGGGCGCGGTGCCCTGCGCACCGAGCGGCGGCGGCACGACGAATGTCGTCAGGGCTATCGGCACCAGCAGCAGCCACACCAGCCATGGCCGATGCGTATGCCCGTGATCCTCCGCTGGTGCATGACGAAGGTCGCGAACGATCGACGCTACCGCGAGTGCAATCAACACGGCGGCCGCTGCGAGCAGCCACGGCAGCAGCGACGGCTTCACGAAGTGCAGATAGGTGCCCTTGATCACCATCACCACTGCGCTCAGCCCCACGAGCAGGACAACTGTGTTCTGCGTGCCCCGGCTCACCGCGCACCGCCGAGGAACACCAGTCCGACGATGGTCGCGACGACCGTGGCGACCACGAAAGTCGCCGGACCGAATCTGAGCGCGAACGGCCTGCCGAACAACCCGGCCTGCATGGCCGACAGCTTCACATCGACGGCCGGGCCGACGACCAGAAACACCAACCGCGGCAGCAGCGGCAGCATGGTCAGGCTGGCGGCGACAAACGCGTCGGCCTCCGAGCACAGCGCCAGCACGACGGCAAAGAGAGCCATGGTCAGCACACCGAGGACGAGGTGGCCTGCGAGGTGCTGAAATACCCAGGCCGGCAATGCGACTCGCAGCACTGCGGCAGCCGCCGCACCGAGCACCAGATAGGACGCGGCCTGCAGAAAGTCGTGGCGGGCGGCCTCGGTGAACACCGTCCAGCGGGATGTGTCGGTGTCGTGCGGCGTCGGCAAGCGCCGGGTCACCCATTCCGTACGTCCCCAACGCAGCCAGAGCAGGCCCATCGTCAACGCCGTGATCAGCGAGGCCACGCAGCGGGCGAGCACCATCGCCGGCTGGCCCGGGAAGGCCACGGCGGTGGCCACCAGCACCACCGGGTTGATGGCGGGCGCGGACAGCATGAACGTCAGCGCGGCGGCACCCGAAACACCTTCACCGAACAGGCGCCGCGCCACCGGCACGGACCCGCATTCACAACCCGGCAGCGCGGCGCCGCCCACGCCGGCGACCGCGACGGCCATCGCAGGGCGGCGGGGCAGCCAGCGAGCGAGCCGGTCGGCCGAAACGAAGGCGGCGATCAGACCGCTGATCACCACACCGAGCACCAGAAAGGGCAGGGCCTGAACGAATACGCCGCAGAACACCGTCGCGGCCACACTCACATCGGCGTGACGCGTCACGAAAGCACTCATCGCGCCGGCGAATAGCGCCAGCGCGATGAGCGAGGCGAGCAAGACCTCCATCGACCCGATGCGCCGTCGGTGCTCGGTCGGGGCGGCGGTCACCGCCCTATCTTGCCCGCGCTACCTGATTACAGCGTCTGCAGGATCTCCGAGATCGGCGTCGGTGTCACGGTGACACCGCACTGAGCCAAGAGATCAGATGCGGGCTGGTTGATCGCCTGCAGCTCGTTAGCGATCTGAGGATTCCTGTCGAAATACGCCTGGTAAGCCTGCTCAGCCTGGTCGGACGGCTGCTTCGCGATGTCCGTCAGGTCCTGGTTGGTCTGCGGATGCACCGCCAGGTAGGCCGCTGTATTCGCGGACACCGTGCTGGCAGTGGTGGCGATCCCGCTCTGGGTGCAGGAGTCGGGCGCCGCATTGGCGACCGGCATCACGATGGCCGCCGAGCCAAAGGCCAGCAGGCCCCCGGCGAACATGCCGAAAAGGCCGCGCCGCACGGTCGTTGCGGACATATGCATCGAATCACTCCTTCGGTCTGCGACATCAAGTCGCGACCAAAGGCTTAGCCGGTAGGCAGGGCGTTCTAAACGCAGCCATGCATCGTCAGCCGCCGTGGCTACGGCGTCTCCGCAGTGCACGGCGCACGAATCGACTGCCGAGAATTCTTGTTCAGGTCGCCCGCGGTGTTACTGATGAGACGGATGTTGCCGATCAGCTGGTGCTCGCCAACGCGAAGGGCAGCACCTCCGGCGCGCCGGCGGCTCGCACGATGCGGGCCGCCATCGTCAACGTCCACCCTGTATCGGACAGGTCGTCAACCAACAGCACGGGCCCGCCTGCCGCCGCGACGAGTCCTGGATCGGGCGCAAGCCACGATCCGTTCAACGCCGCGACTCGATAAGCCGAATTGGCCGCGGTGACCGGCCTGCGTTCGGGCGCGTACTGCAGGGTGCCGAGGTCGATCAACCTGCCGAGTCGGGCGAGCTCGCGGGCCAGCGACGAGATCAGCAGCGGATGACGATCCGAGTCCAACGCCAGCACGGCGGTCGGCCGGGTGGCCCAATCCCACGACGCCAACACCTTCACCGCGGCCTGCACGACGTCCTCGGACACTTCTCCGTCGGGTTCGTCGAGCAGGTGCCGCAGCCGCGCGCCCCAGCCCAGGTCGGTCAGCCTGCCGATGACGCGGCCGGGTGCGGGACCGTCGCCGATCTTTCCGCTCACGTGCACGCCGAGCTTGCTCAGCCCGGAAGGCCACTGCTTGCGCGGCGTGAGCTCCACTCCCGGCCGCATCAACCGTTGTCTGGTGTCCTGCGCTTCGGTTTCGTCGACGTCGGCGCTGATGTGAACTCCGGTGCAGTTGTCGCAGCGACCGCAGCGCTCGCCCTTACCGAGCTCCGGATCGTCGAGTTGACTGCGTAGGAACGCCATCCGGCAGCCGTCCGTGTCCTGGTAATCGAGCATGGCCTGCTGTTCTCGCTTTCGAGCCTCATCGAGGCTGCGGTAGCGCGGCTCGTCGTAATTCCAAGGCTCGCCGGTGGCGACCCAACCGCCCTTCACACGCCGCACCGCGCCGTCCACGTCGAGCACCTTCAAGACCATCTCCAGCCGGGTCCGGCCGAGGTCGACGAGCGGTTCCAGCGCGGGCGTCGACTGCGGCCGATCGGGTTCGAGGACCCGAATCACGTTGCGCACCATGCTCTCCGACGGGAAAGCGACGGAAGCGAAGTACCGCCAGACGTCTTGATCTTCGCGGCCAGGCAGCAGGATCACCTCGGCGGTCGCGGTGGATCGGCCCGCACGTCCGACCTGCTGGTAGTACGCGATCGGCGACGAGGGGGCGCCAAGATGCACGACGAACCCAAGGTCCGGCTTGTCGAAACCCATACCCAGCGCCGACGTGGCGACCAGCGCCTTGACCCGGTTGGCCAGCAGGTCCGCCTCGAGTTCTTCGCGTTCGGCCGCCTCGGTGGAGCCGGAATAAGCCGACACTTGGTGGCCCTGCTCGCGCAGGAGCGACGCGACGTCGTGCGCCTGAGCGACAGTCAGGGTGTAGACGATCCCAGATCCGGGCAGCGAATCAATATGTGCCGCAAGCCAAGCCGCACGCTCGGCCGGATTGCCCGCCTTGACCACCGAAAGCCGCAGCGACTCGCGGTCCAGCCCACCGCGCAGCACGAACGTGTTCTGCTCTCCGACACCCAGCTGGGTTGCGACATCTTCGACCACCCGGTCGTTGGCCGTCGCCGTGGTGGCCAGCACCGGCACATCGGCGCCCAGTTCGCCGATCAGGGTGCGGATGCGTCGGTAGTCAGGCCGGAAGTCGTGGCCCCAGTCCGACACGCAATGCGCCTCGTCCACCACCACTAGGCCGGCATCGCGAGCCAATGCGGGCAGCACCTCGGCGCGAAAGTCGGGGTTGTTCAACCGTTCCGGGCTGACCAGCAGGACATCGAGCTCGCCATCGCGCACGCGATCGTGGATCTCGTCCCAGTCGGCCACATTGCTCGAGTTGATGGTGGCGGCGTGGACCCCTGCCCGTTCGGCGGCGGCCACCTGGTTGCGCATCAGCGCGAGCAGAGGCGACACGATCACCGTCGCCCCGTGCCCCGACGCACGGAGCAGCTTGGCGGCGATGAAGTACACCGCCGACTTGCCCCAGCCGGTGCGCTGTACGACCAGCGCCCGACGACGATGGACCACCAGCGCCTCGATGGCCCTCCACTGGTCGTCTCGCAATCTGGCCGTCGGTCCGGCCAACTGCTCGAGGATCGCCTGCGCGTCATCGCGGGTCGCCATGGCCCGATGATGCCTGGCCGGTCCGACGAGCTTGAAGACGGCAGGCCGTGTGGTTACTTCGCGGGTGCGGCCTCTTGCTCCCGTTTGATCTCGAGTGCGATGTCGATGAGTTGGTCCTCCTGGCCACCGATGAGCTTGCGCTGGCCGGCCCGGTGCAGCAGCTGATGGGCGGGCACGCCGTAGCGCTCGGACTGGCGGATGGCGTGCTTGAGGAAGCTCGAGTACACCCCCGAATAGCCCATGATCAGCGCGTTGCGGTCCAGCAGACATTCGGCCGGCATGGCAGGCGCGACAACGTCTTCGGCGGCGTCGGCGATATCGAAGAAGTCGATGCCGGTCTTGACGCCGATCTTGTCGAAGACGCCGACCAGGGCCTCCACCGGTGCGTTGCCTGCGCCGGCGCCGAACCGCCGGCATGAGCCGTCGATCTGCTTGGCGCCCGCGCGGACCGCCTCGACGCTGTTGGCGACGCCGAGGCCGAGGTTCTCGTGGCCGTGAAAGCCGACCTGTGCGTCGTCACCGAGTTCGGCGACCAGCGCCGACACCCGGTCGGCCACACCCTCGAGGACCAGCGCACCCGCCGAGTCGACGACATAGACGCACTGGCAGCCGGCGTCGGCCATGATCCGCGCCTGCTGCGCCAGCTTCTCCGGCGGGATCGTGTGGCTCATCATCAGGAAGCCGACCGTCTCGAGGCCGAGCTCGCGGGCCAGCCCGAAGTGCTGGATGGACACGTCGGCCTCGGTGCAGTGGGTCGCGATCCGGCAGATCGAGCCACCGTTGTTCTGCGCCTCTTTGATGTCTTCCTTGGTGCCGACACCCGGCAGCATGAGGAAGGCGATCTTCGATTCCTTGGCGGTTTCGGCGGCGAGTTTGATCAGCTCCTGCTCCGGTGTCTTGGAGAACCCGTAGTTGAAGCTCGACCCGCCGAGCCCGTCGCCGTGGGTGACCTCGATGACCGGCACCCCGGCCGTGTCCAGCGCCGCAACGATCGCGTGCACCTCGTCCTTGGTGAACTGGTGGCGCTTGTGGTGAGACCCGTCGCGCAACGACGTGTCCGTGATGCGGATGTCCCAGATGGGGTTGAAGAAGATGTCCGTGCTCATGCCTGACCTCCTTGGGCGGTGGCCGACAGACTCTCTTTGGCGATCTCCTCGCCGACCTTGGTGGCCGCCGCCGTCATGATGTCCAGATTTCCGGCATAAGGCGGCAGGTAGTCCCCGGCGCCCTCGACCTCGACGAACGTGGTGACAACGGCCTGGCCGCCGGAGTGGGTCGACGGGTCGTCGAACTGGGGCTCATTGAGCAGCCGGTAGCCGGGCACATACGTCTGCACCTCGGCGACGACGTCGCGGATGGACTGCGCGATCGCGTCGCGGTCGGCGTCCTCCGGAATAGCGCAGAAGATGGTGTCGCGCATGATCATTGGTGGGTCGGCCGGGTTCAAGATGATGATCGCCTTGCCGCGCGCGGCGCCGCCGATGGTCTCAACACCCTTGCTCGTGGTCTTGGTGAACTCGTCGATGTTGGCGCGCGTGCCCGGCCCGGCCGAGACCGAAGCCACCGAGGCAACGATTTCCGCGTAGGGCACATCGACGACGCGAGACACTGCGTAGACGATGGGGATGGTCGCCTGGCCGCCGCAGGTGATCATGTTGACGTTCGGCGCGTCGAGATGCTCACGCAGGTTGGCCGGCGGGACGACGGCGGGCCCGACCGCCGCGGGTGTGAGGTCGATGGCGCGGATGCCCGCCTCGGCATACCGCGGCGCCGCGTCCTTGTGCACATAGGCGCTGGTGGCCTCGAACACCAGGTCGGGTTTCTCGTCGAGACCCAGCAGCCAGTCGACGCCCTCGTGGCTGGTGTCCAGGCCGAGCTTGCGCGCGCGGGCCAGACCCTCGGAGGCCGGGTCGATCCCGACCATCCAGCGCGGCTCCAACCACTCCGAGCGCAGCAGCTTGTAGAGCAGGTCGGTGCTGATGTTGCCCGACCCGACGATTGCAACCGAGGCCCTTTCAGGCATGTGTGCTCCTAGTCATTCGAAACTCAGCCGGACTGAACCTAACCCGGCGAAGTCGGCAACGAAATCGCTGCCGGGAGGTGCATCTATCGCACGCGTGCAGGAACCCGGCAATACGATGTCACCGGCCTTCAGCCGCACCCCAAATCCTTCGACTTTGCGGGCCAACCAGGCCACCGCCGTCACCGGATTTCCGAGCACGGCGTCGCTGCGACCCTTGGCGACCACCTCACCATTGCGGGTCAGCACCGCGTCAATGTTCGTGATGTCGATGTCCTTCGGCGACACCCGGCCCTCGCCCAGGACCCAGCCGGCCGAAGAGGCGTTGTCGGCAATGGTGTCGCACAGCTTGATCTTCCAGTCTCTGATGCGGGTGTCGATCAGCTCGATCGAAGGGGCGAAGGCGGCCGTCGCGGCCAGCACGTCGTCTTCGGTGCAGCCGGCGCCTGGCAAATCGTCGGCCAGGACGAAGCCGACCTCCACCTCGACTCGCGGGTAGAGGTAATTCGCGGACTTGACCGGACGGTCTTCGTAGACCTGCATCTCGTTGAGCAGATGCCCGTAGTCGGGTTCGTCCACGTTCATCATCTTTTGCATGGCCTCGGACGACAGGCCAACCTTGTGTCCCACCACACGGGCGCCTTCTGCGACCCGCTGACGGATGTTGATCAGCTGGATCTCGTAGGCGTCGACCACGTCGATATCGGGGTTTCCGTCGGTCAACGGAGACATTGGGACACGGCTGCGTTCGGCCTGAGCGAGGTCGGCAGCCAGCTGTTCACGCACCTGGACACTGAGCATTGATGCGAAGTCCCCTCGTCTCGTCGACCGGCGCGGTTGTGGGTCAGCCGGGCAATTCTATAACGTGTTCTACATGACTGGTCAGGAGTACGACGTCGTCGTGGTGGGCAGCGGTGCCGCCGGCATGGTCGCCGCCCTCACCACCGCTCACCAGGGACTATCAACAGTAGTCGTCGAGAAGGCCGCACACTATGGCGGTTCCACTGCTCGGTCAGGCGGCGGCGTATGGATTCCCAACAACGAGATCCTCAAGCGCGACGGCGTCACCGACACATCGGAGGCCGCGCGCAAGTACTTGCACGCGATCATCGGCGACGTCGTCGAACCCGAGCGCATCGACACATACCTCGAGCGCGGTCCCGAGATGCTGTCGTTCGTGTTGAAGCACTCCCCACTGAAGCTGTGCTGGGTGCCCGGATACTCCGACTACTACCCGGAGACTGCAGGTGGAAAGCCGACCGGCCGGTCCGTGGAACCCAAGCCGTTCAACGCCCGCAGGCTCGGCGCCGACGAAAAGGGTCTCGAGCCGCCTTACGGCAAGGTCCCGCTGAACATGGTGGTGATGCAGCAGGATTACGTGCGGCTCAACCAGCTGAAGCGACACCCGCGGGGATTGCTGCGCAGCCTCAAGGTCGGTGTCCGCTCGGTGTGGGCGAACGCGACCCGCAAGAACCTCGTCGGCATGGGCCGCGCGCTGATCGCGCCGTTGCGCATCGGACTGCAGCAGGCCGGCGTCCCGGTTCAGCTGAACACCGCGCTCACCGACCTCTACGTCGAGGACGGCATGGTCAAGGGCATCTACGTAAGGGACACCACCGGTCCGGAAACCGCTGAGCCGCAACTCATCCGCGCCCGCCGCGGGGTGATCCTGGGCAGCGGCGGCTTCGAGCACAACGAACAGATGCGGGTGAAGTACCAGCGCGCACCCATTACCACGGAGTGGACCGTCGGCGCGGTGGCCAACACCGGCGACGGCATCCTCGCGGCCGAGAAACTCGGCGCGGCACTGGAGATCATGGAGGACGCTTGGTGGATCCCGACGGTGCCGCTGGAGGGCGCGCCGTGGATCGCGTTGTCGGAGCGCAACTCCCCCGGCGCGATCATCGTCAACGTGGCAGGCAAGCGGTTCATGAACGAGTCGATGCCCTACGTCGAGGCCGGCCACCACATGTACGGCGGCCAGTACGGCCAGGGCGCCGGGCCCGGCGAGAACATCCCGGCCTGGCTGGTGTTCGACCAGCAATACCGCGACCGTTATATCTTCGCGGGACTGCAGCCAGGACAACGCATTCCGAAGAAGTGGATGGAATCCGGCGTCATCGTCAAGGCCGACACCCTCGAGGAGTTGGCGACAAAGGCCGGTTTGCCCGTGGACGAGTTGAAGGCGACGGTGGAGCGGTTCAACGGCTTTGCCCGATCGGGGACCGACGAGGATTTTCACCGCGGCGAGAGCGCCTACGACCGCTACTACGGCGACCCGACCAATAAACCGAACCCGAACCTCGGCGAGATCACACACGCGCCGTACTACGCCGCCAAGATGGTGCCCGGCGACCTCGGCACGAAAGGTGGCATTCGCACCGATGTGCATGCGCGGGCTCTGCGCGACGACGGGTCGGTGATCGAGGGGTTGTACGCTGCGGGCAACGTCAGCGCGCCGGTGATGGGTCACACCTACCCGGGACCGGGCGGGACGATCGGTCCGGCGATGACGTACGGGTACCTGGCGGCGCTACACATTGCGGGGAAGAGCTGATGCCGATCAATCTGGACGAGGCGCTGGGCGCGGAACTACCGCCTGCCGAATTCTCTTGGACCAGTAGCGATATCCAGCTCTATCACCTCGGTCTGGGCGCTGGCCAAGATCCGATGGACAAGCGGGAGCTGCGTTACCTGGTCGACGACACCCCACAGGTACTGCCTACGTTCGGCAATGTGGCGCAGAGCTTTCACATGACCGAGCCGCCGTCGGTGAAGTTCCCGGGCATCGACATCGAGCTGTCCAGGGTGTTGCACGCGTCGGAGGCGGTGAGCGTGCCGGCGCCGATACCGCCGAGCGGAACCGGCCGCGCAGTCACCAAATTCACCGACATCTGGGACAAAGGCAAGGCCGCGGTGATCTGGTCGGAGACGACGGTCACCGCGCCCGACGGCGCACTGCTATGGACCCAGAAGCGGTCGATTTTCGCCCGTGGCGAGGGTGGATTCGGCGGCGAGCGAGGTCCGTCTACCTCATCGGAGCCGCCCCAGCGCGCACCCGACTTCGAACTCTCCATCCCGGTCTCTTCGCAGCAGGCCCTGCTGTACCGGATGTGTGGAGACCGCAACCCGCTGCATTCGGATCCGGATTTCGCTGCGGCAGCAGGGTTTCCGCGTCCGATCCTGCATGGGCTGTGCACATACGGCATGACGTGCAAGGCGATGGTGGACAAGCTGCTAGACGGCGACACGTCGCGGGTCGGGAGCTACGGCGCGCGGTTCGCCGGTGTGGTGTTCCCCGGCGAGACGCTGCGGGCCAACATTTGGAAGGAAGGCGACAAGCTGGTAGCGACCATCACGGCACGCAGCCGTGACGACGCTGTGGTGTTGTCCGGTGGCGAGTTAATCCCGCCCTAACTGGTCGTTAGGCATCGGCGAGCGTGGTTGGGTCGGGGGCTGGCGCGGTGACGCGGTGGCGT
>Ga0207648_10002260_pt1 | contig 20839 bp, 17 predicted proteins | sample KBSMisM32_FD_184310 | JGI IMG/M metagenome (GOLD analysis project Ga0207648, IMG submission 184310) | Miscanthus rhizosphere microbial communities from Kellogg Biological Station, Michigan, USA - KBS Miscanthus M3-2 (SPAdes) (version 2) | ecosystem: Host-associated > Plants > Roots >...
CACCCCCGCCCCGGCTCCCACCCCGGGCCCCATCCCCGCCTCGGTCTTCTGGGGCGCCTGGATCGGCAACCAGCTGACCGGCAACCAGCCGCCCTGGGACATGACCGCCGTGACGAAGTTCGAAGGAATGACGCACAAAAAGCTCTCGATCCTCAACTTCTCGGCCCCCTTCGCGAACTGCTCCAGCTCCCCCTGCAGCTTTTACAAGTTCCCGGCCAACGAGATGAACACCATCCGCTCGCACGGCTCGATCCCCTTCTACAGCTGGGCGTCGCAGTCGATCCCCTCGACGAAGGAAGAGCCCAACTTCCAGCTCTCCGACGTGATCGCCGGCACCTACGACTCATACATCCGCGAATGGGCCACCGCCGCGAAGAACTGGGGGCATCCGTTCTTCCTCCGCTTCAACTGGGAGATGAACGGTCGCTGGTTCCCCTGGTCGGAGGGTGTGAACGGGAACAAGCCCGGCGAATTCGTCACCGCCTGGCGCCACGTGCACGACATCTTCACCTCGGTCGGCGCGAACAACGTCACCTGGGTCTGGTGCCCGAACATCGACCCCTTCAACATCTTCCTCAGCCTCTCCAGCCAGTACCCCGGCAACGAATACGTCGACTGGACGGGGCTCGACGGCTACAACTGGGGCACCAATCCGGCCAAGCCCGATCGTTGGCGCAGCTTCGACGAACTCTACAAGTCGACCTACCGCCAGATCACCGAAACGATCGCGCCCTCGAAGCCGATGATCGTCGGCGAGATCAGCTCAACCGAGTACGGCGGCTCGAAGGCGGCCTGGATCAGGGACACCCTGACGAAAGTGCCGACCGAATACCCGAAGATCCGCGGCGTGCTCTGGTTCGAGAAGTACGACAGCAACATGGACTGGCCGATCGAGACCTCGAGCAGCGCCACCGAAGCCTTCGCCGGCGCGATCAACTCCCCGGCCTACACCGGCAGCGAATTCGCCAACCTCGGCTCGGGCAAGATCCAGCCGCCGAATTAGCCCCGGGCGCCGTTTGTCAAGGCAACTGGACAAACGTCCAGTTGCCCGCACATCCGCTGAACCGCGCCGCGAAGGCGTCGATGGCTGGATGTGGCCGCCAGCCGCCCCAGCCGCCTGCTCACCGTGCTCACGGTCGCCGCTGCCCTGCTCGCGGTGCTCTTCGCAACGGCCCCGCAGGCGACGGCGGCCCACCGTCTCGGGGTCGCGAAAGCGCACCGCCTGGCCAAGCGCGACTTCTGCGCCAGGCACGTCTCCCGCGCTCGGGCACGGCAGATGACGGTCCAGCGGCGCCGACACCTGTTGCGCCGCCTGCGCGGCTGCCGGCATCGCCTCGCTCACGCCTCGCGCGGTCCCGAACAGTCGCTCTACTGGGGAGCGACGATCGGCGACCAGATCACCGGCACGCAGGCCCCCTGGGACATGAACGCCGTCGCCGAGTTCGAAGCGATGGGCGGCAAGGGGCTCTCCCTGGTCAACTTCTTCGCCCCCTTCGCCAACTGCTCGACCTCGCCCTGCTCCTTCTACCGCTTCCCGACCTCGGCGATCGAGGCGATCCGCGCGCATGGCGCGATCCCCGTGTTCAGCTGGAGCTCGCAGTCGATCCCCTCGGCGAAGGAAGAGCCCAACTTCCAGCTCTCCGACGTGATCGCCGGCGCCTACGACTCCTACATCCGCAAGTTCGCCGAAGAAGCGCGCGACTGGGGGCATCCTTTCTTCCTCCGCTTCAACTGGGAGATGAACGGCAACTGGTTCCCCTGGTCGGAGGGCGTCAACGGCAATCAAACGGGCGAGTTCGTCGCCGCCTGGCGCCACGTGCACGACATCTTCGCCGCGGTCGGGGCGACGAACGCGACCTGGGTCTGGTGCCCGAACGTCGATCCCGGCAACCGTTTCCTCTCCCTCGCCTCGCAGTACCCCGGCGACGAATACGTCGACTGGACTGGGCTCGACGGCTACAACTGGGGCCCGAAGAAGGGCGGCTGGGCCAGCTTCGACAGCCTGTACCGCTCGACCTACGCGACGATCGCCGAAAGCGTCGCCCCCGGCAAGCCGCTGCTGATCGGCGAGATGGGGTCGACCGAGACCGGCGGCTCGAAGGCGAGCTGGATCTCCGAAACGCTCGCCGAGATCCCTGGCGAATACCCGCAGGTGCGCGGCGTACTCTGGTTCGACAAGTTCGACGACGGCATGGACTGGCCGATCGAGACTTCGACCAGCGCGACCGAAGCGTTCGCGAACGGCATCGACAGCGCCGCCTACCGGTCGAACTCCTACGAGGACCTGAGCGTCAGCCCGATCCCGCCGCCGAGCTAAATCGTAAACACAGCGGATCTCAGATCCCCTACACTTTTTGGTTCGGCTCATTCGACCTGGGTAGTCGTGAGCCAAATGGAAGCTTTAGCTTCGGGGGTTTCAGAAATTTCACGAGTTATGGGAGTTGGGGGAATTGCGCGGTAGGTTCGCGAGAGGCAGCGTCAAGCTGGCGACGGTGCTCGTCGTGCTCGGCGTGCTGGCGGTGGCGGTTCCGCTGCTGGCCGACGCGATCCCCTTCGGCATCAACCCGCATCGTCACGCCAACCACCGGCCCACCGGCGTCACCGAAAACGAAGGCATCGAACAGCCCGCAGGCGAAGCGGAATCCGAAGAAGAAGCCTCGCTCGAATCTCCGGGCCCGGTCGAACCGGAACCGAGCGAAGAACCGCACGAAGAAGCGGTGGAAGAACTGGAACCCGCGCCGAACCCGGAACCGGTCGCCGAAGCCGAACCGGCGCCCGAAGCCGAACCGGCGCCCGGCCCCGAAGTCGGCGAAGCGGTCCCGGTGGGAGGCGAAGGCGGGCCGCTCTACTGGGGAGCCTGGATCGGCAGCCAGCTGACCGGTACGCAGGCGCCCTGGGACATGGGCGCCGTCGCGGCCTTCGAACTGATGACCGGCAAGGGGCTCTCGCTGATCCAGTTCGCCTCCCCCTTCTACAACTGCGCCTCCACCTGTTACAGCTACCCCTTCCCGGCGGGGCCGATGGACAACATCCGCGACCACGGCTCCATCCCGGTGCTGGGCTGGGCCTCCCAGTCGATCCCCTCGACGAAGGAAGAGCCCGACTTCCAGCTCTCCGACGTGATCGCCGGGACCTACGACTCCTACATCCGCGAATTCGCCGCCGACGCCAAGAGCTGGGGACATCCGTTCTTCCTGCGCTTCAACTGGGAGATGAACGGCCGCTGGTTCCCCTGGTCGGAGGGCGTCAACGGCAACCAGCCGGGCGAATACGTCACCGCCTGGCGCCACGTGCACGACATCTTCGCCGCGGTCGGCGCAACCAACGCGAGCTGGGTCTGGTGCCCCAACATCGATCCCAACGACATCTTCCTCAGTCTCGCCAGCCAGTACCCGGGCGACGCCTACGTCGACTGGACCTGCCTCGACGGCTACAACTGGGGGACGAATCCGGTCAAGCCCGATCGCTGGCGCAGCTTCGACGAACTCTACGAATCGACCTACGCGAAGATCACCGAAACGATCGCCCCCTCGAAGCCGATGCTGATCGGTGAGTTCGGCTCGACCGAGTACGGCGGCTCGAAGGCGGCCTGGATCGAAGATGCGCTGGCACGGATCCCTGCCGCCTATCCGAAGATCCGGGGCGCGCTCTACTTCGAGAAGTACGACAGTGGCATGGACTGGCCCATCGAGACCTCGGTAAGCGCCACCCAGGCGTTCGCCAATGGGATCCAGGCCAACGCGTTCAAGGCCAACGGCTACGGCGACCTGAGCGCAACTCCGATCCCACCGCCGAACTGATCGAAGGCTGGCGCCAGGCCGGTCCCTAGACTCTTTTAGCTCGACTCTGATGGGGCCTGGCAAGCGAAGAGACGCGCACCGTCGTCACGCAGGGGTTCGAGCGGTCTGGCTCGTCCTTTCGCTGGCGCTCGCCATCTCGCTCTTCTCCTGCGCACAAGCGAGTGCCGCGACGGCGGTCGGGCGAGGCCACACCGTCGCCTCCGGCCACCGGGCACAGCCGCCCGCTTACTGGGGAGCGTGGATCGGCAAGCAACTGACCGGCGAAGAACCGCCCTGGGACATGCGCCCGGTCGCCCAGCTCGAATCGATACTCGGCAAGGGGATGTCGCTGATTGGCCTCGGCTCGCCCTTTGCCGACTGCGCGCCGGCGCCCTGCCGCTTCTTCGAGTTCCCCACGAGCGCGATGGAAAAAGCCCGCGCCTATGGCGCGATCCCGGTCTACAACTGGTCCTCGCAGGAAAGCGCCGTCAACCCCTCGCTGACGACGTCGATGCCCGACTTCCAGCTCGGCGACATCCTCGCGGGGCGTTACGACGGCTACATCCAGCGCTTCGCCGAAGCCGCTCGCGACTGGGGGCACCCCTTCTTCCTCCGCTTCGACTGGGAGATGAACGGCAACTGGTTCCCCTGGTCCGAGCAGGTCAACGGCAACCGTCCCGGCGAGTACGTGGCGGTTTGGCGCCACGTGCACGACATCTTCGCCGCCGTCGGCGCGACCAACGCGAGCTGGGTCTGGTGCCCTTACGCCGAGGTGAAGCGCGGCTTCGCACCGCTGGGCCCGCTCTACCCGGGCAGCGGCTACGTGGACTGGACCTGCATGGACGGCTTCAACTGGGGAAGCAACCCGACCAACCCGCACAAGTGGCGGAGCTTTGGCGCGATCTTCGCCTCCACGTACGAACGTCTCGTCACGCGCATCGCGCCCGACAAGCCGATCATCCTGGCCGAGATGGCGTCGACCGGCGCGCCGCGGGCCAAGGCTTCCTGGATCCGCAACATGTTCAAGCAGCTCGCACGCAACTACCGCAAGATCCGGGCCCTCGTATGGTATGACCAGATCGACCGCGGCATCGACTGGCTGCTGGAGAGCTCCGCGCGGGCGAGCGGCGCCTTCGCCAGAGGCATCTCCAATCCCGCCTTCCAGGCCAACGTCGTGGGCTCGGCCGGCAGCCCGATTCTGCCGCCTGGCTGAGCGAGCGAGCCCGGGTGAGGCGAAGCAACGCTCAACTCCCCGGGTTTATAGGTCGAGAAGCAATAGACAAACAGCGATGACCGATCGAGCAAAGCTCAAGCAGAGGTTTTCGGCGATTGCCTGCCTGGCGATTGCCTGCCTGGCGATTGCCTGCCTGGGCCTGCCCGCCGTCGCCTCCGCGGGCGCCCGGCACGGAGCGAAGCCGGCGCCGCTCTATTGGGGCGCCCAGATCGGCTCGCAGTTCACCGGCGAAGCGGCGCCCTGGGACATGCAGGCGCTCTTCGACTTCGAAAGCCTCGCCCAGCGAAAAGTCTCCGTCTCCTCGTTCAACTCGCCCTTTGCGGAATGCAGGGACAAGCAATGCAGCTTCATCAACTTCCCCCTGACGCCGCTCAACAGCGTCCGCGCCCACGGCTCGATTCCCTTTTTCAGCTGGAGCTCCTCGGCAACGCCGTTCGAAGCGAACCAGCGGCCCTACCGGCTGGCGAAGATCATCGACGGCAGCCTCGACCCGTTCATCCGCGATTTCGCCGAATCGGCGAGGAGGTGGGGGCACCCCTTCTTCCTCCGCTTCGACTGGGAGATGAACGGCTTCTGGTTCCCGTGGTCGGAAGGCGTCAACGGCAACAAGGCCGGCGAATTCGTCGCCGCCTGGCGCCACGTGCACGACATCTTCACCTCCGTCGGAGCGACCAACGCGACTTGGGTCTGGTGCCCGAACGTCGACTTCACCCGCAAGCTGATCCCTCTCAAGCGGGAGTACCCGGGCGACGCCTACGTCGACTGGACTTGCCTCGACGGCTTCAACTGGGGCAAGCGCCACGACTCGGCCGGCTGGCAGAACTTCAATCAGGTCTACCACGAAACCTACAAGCGGATCCTGCGCATCGCGCCCCACAAGCCGATGATCGTCGCCGAGGTCGCCTCCAACGAGATCGGCGGATCCAAGCCGGCCTGGATCCGCTACCTGCTCAAGGTCGTGCCCAACAAGTACCGCAAGGTGCGGGGTCTGATCTGGTTCGACGTCAAGGACCGCAACACCCACTGGCCGATCGAGAGCTCACACGCGGCCGCGGAGGCCTTCGCCAAGGGGATCCAGCGCGACGTCTACCTGCAGAACGAATTCGCCGGGCTGAATCTCAAGGGCCCGATCCCGCCGCCTTCGTGGCCTTAGACGGCTAAGCGGCGCCCGGATCGGTCAGAATGCTCCGCGTGATCGGGCGGGCATTGGGCGCGGGGGCGCTGGCGGCGCTGCTGGCAGTGGGCGTAGCGACGGCCGCGGCGCCGGAAGGACCGCGGCTGGCGGTCATCAGGTTCACCGCGACGCCGCACCGATTCGGGATCGAGCTGGCTTCGGTCGGCCAAAGCGGGGGCCATTTGCTGCGTCTGGCGGGAGGCGGGAGGCGGTCGCGGCCGTGGCCGTTCTACTTCTCGCCCCCGTCGTGGTCGCCCGACGGAGACCTGATCACCTTCAGCGGGATCGTCGGCGCTCACAATGGAGATAACCACGAGCTGCGCCTGAAGCTCTTCATCGTGCGCGCCGACGGCAGCGGCCTCCATGCGATCCGCGGCGCGCGTGGGGCATCGCGCCCAGTCTTCTCGCCGGATGGGCACACGATCGCCTTCACCCGCTCGATCGAACGTGACGAGCCGACCGTGGTCGGCGGGAAGAGATGGAAGCACGGCTTCAACGGCGCCAGCATCTGGACCGTCGACCTCCTTACCGGCGCGCAACGCCAGCTGACCCCGTGGCGGGACGGGCTCGAGTACGTCTCCTCCTCGTTCTCCCCCGACGGCTCGACCCTGCTGGCGACGCACGAAGACCGCCTTCTCCTCAACGAATCCGAGCCGGTGGCCCTGCGACTCGACGGCGGCGGATCGAGGCGCCTGCTCGAAGATGGCTCCTCCCCGGTCTACTCGCCCGACGGCTCCGAAATCGCCTTGATCCGTCGTACGGCGGATGACGGCGAATCGGGGAGCGAAAGCAGCGATCTCTATGTGATGAACGCCGACGGCACCGACGTTCGCCGCCTAACCCGGACGCCCCAGCTTTACGAGGACTCCCCCAGCTGGGACCCGTCTGGCGAGCGCCTGGCCTTTGACCGGCTCCGAGCCGTCGGTGAGGGAATCGCCGGGGAAACCGCCTTCATGGAGATCAACGCCGACGGCACTTGCGCGACCAGGGTGACCTCGGCGCGCCGCTGGGGCTTCGTCGACCCGACCTGGCAGCCGGGACCCGGCCGTGGAGCGGGGAGAATCGCGTGCTAGCGATCGACCCACGTCGTGCGGTTCGAAGGGCGCTTGGAGCGACGGCGCTGGCGCTGTTGCTGGCGACCGGCATTGCCACGGCGGCTCAGCCGCCCGGCCCGCGGCTGGCCGTCGTCAAGCACCTGTGGAAGCCGCCCCGGTTCGCTCTCCTCACCGTGGGCCCCAACGGCGGTACGCCAGTGCGGCTCGCCGGGGGCCAGCCCGACGGCCCGCTGGACACACTCCTGCTCGCGCCGCTCTCCTGGCGCCCGGACGGCGTCGAAGTCGCGTTCAGCGGCCTGGAGACAATCGTCCTGATACAAGCCGACGGCAGCGGCGCTCGGTCGCCCAACGTCGCCGGCGCAGAATCGCCCGTCTTCGCGCCCGACGGTCACACGATCGCCTTCGAGCGGGGCGCGGCGGTCTGGACCATCGACCTCCTGACCGGCGAGCAGCGTCGGTTGACGCCGTGGCGGCATGGAATCTCGTACGTCCCGTCATCCTTCTCTCCCGACGGGACGACCCTGCTCGCGACTCGTAACGACGATCGCCACCCCAGCCGTGCGGAACCGGTGGCGCTGCACCTGGACAGCGGTGGCGTGACTCTCCTCCTGGGCCATGGCCGCGAACCGATCTACTCGCCTGACGGCTCGAAGATCGCGCTCTTTCGGGGAGCCAGGGCCGGGCTGATCACCGACCTCTTCGTCCTCGACGTTGCCAGCGGCACGCTGCACCGGCTAACTCACACTCGGCACAACGAGGAGCTCTTCGCGAGCTGGGATCCGTCCGGCGAACGCATCGCCTTCACCCGCTTCCGCGGGCGCCACTACGAATGGGCCGACTCGATCGTCGAGATCAACGCCGACGGCAGCTGCGAAAAAGAGGTCCTCTCGCAGAGGAGGACCCTCTTCTACGGCGCCGCCTGGCAGCCTGGCCCCGGCCGTGAGGCCGGGCCGATCGAGTGCTGAGCGGCGTAGCCGCTCAGCTCAGCTCAAACGCCGCTCGAGATCCGCCAGCTGCTCGTGGAGCTCGTCCGGCAGGTGCGCGCCGAAGCGGGCGAAGTGCTGGTGGATCGCCGGCAGCTCGACCTTCCACTCGGCCGGGTCGACGGCGAGCAGCTCGGCGATCTCCTCGTCGGAGATGTCGAGGCCCTCGGCGTTGAGGTCGGTCGGAATCGGGACGAAGCCGATCGGGGTCTCCTGCGCCTCGGCCTTGCCCTCGCAGCGACGGAAGATCCACTCGAGCACGCGGCTGTTCTCGCCGAAGCCGGGCCAGAGGAAGTTGCCCGCCTCGTCTTTGCGGAACCAGTTGACGTAGAAGACGCGGGGCATCTGCGCGCCGGGGGTTGCGCCCACCTTGAGCCAGTGGGCGAAGTAGTCGCCCATGTGGTACCCGCAGAAGGGCAGCATCGCCATCGGGTCGTGGCGCAGCTTGCCGACCTCCCCGGCCGCCGCGGCGGTCGTCTCGGAGGACATGATCGAGCCGAGGAAGACGCCGTGCTCCCAGCCGAACGCTTCGCGCACCAGCGGCACTACCTTGGAGCGGCGACCGCCGAAGAGGAAGGCGTCGATCGGCACGCCCGCCGGGTCCTCCCACTCGGGCGCGATCACCGGGCAAGCGCTGGCCGGCGTCGTGAAGCGAGCGTTGGGATGGGCCGACGGTTTATCCGAGTCTGGCGTCCAGTCCTCGCCGTGCCAGTCGATCAGGTGCTCTGGCGGCTCGGAGGTCATCCCCTCCCACCAGACGTCGCCGTCGTCGGTTTTGGCGCAGTTGGTGAAGATCGAGTCGCGGGCGACGGTCTTCATCGCGTTCGGGTTCGTCTTCTCCCCCGTCCCCGGCGCGACGCCGAAGAAGCCGGCCTCGGGGTTGATCGCGTAGAGACGGCCGTCGTCGCCGAATTTCATCCAGGCGATGTCGTCGCCGATCGTCTCGACCTTCCAGCCGGGCAGGGTCGGGATCAGCATCGCCAGGTTCGTCTTGCCGCAGGCCGACGGGAAGGCTCCGCCGACGTACTTGACCTCGCCCCCGGGCGAGGTCAGCTTGAGGATCAGCATGTGCTCGGCGAGCCAGCCCTCGTCGCGGGCCATCGCAGAGGCGATCCGCAGCGCGAAGCACTTCTTGCCGAGCAGCGCGTTGCCGCCGTAGCCTGAGCCGTAGGACCAGATTTCGCGCGTCTCGGGGAAGTGGACGATCCACTTGTTGTCGGCGTCGCAGGGCCACGGCACGTCTTCGGTGCCGTCCTCGAGCGGCATGCCGACCGAGTGCAGGCAGGGCACGAACTCGCCGTCGGAACCGAGCACGTCGAGGGCGCCCTTGCCCATCCGGGTCATGATCCGCATGCTCACCGCGACGTAGGCCGAGTCGGTCAGCTGCACGCCGATGTGGGCGATCGGCGAGCCGAGCGGACCCATCGAGAAGGGCACCACGTACATCGTGCGGCCGCGCATGCAGCCCTCGAAGAGGTCGGTGAGCGTCTCGCGCATCTCCGCCGGGGCGCGCCAGTTGTTGGTCGGACCGGCGTCGGCCTCGTCCTCGCAGCAGATGAAGGTCCGGTCCTCGACGCGGGCGACGTCGCCGGGGTCCGAGAGGGCCAGGTAGGAGTTGGGACGCTTGGCCTCGGAGAGGCGCTCGAAGGTGCCGGCGTCGATCAGCGTCTGGGCGAGGCGGTCGTACTCCTCAGCCGAGCCGTCGCACCAGTAGACGGAGTCGGGTTGTGTCAGGTCGGCGATCTCCCCGACCCAGTCGAGGAGCTTTGCATGCGTGGTCGGCGCTTCGGCCGCGATCGTTTGGCTCATCCGCGGCACTTTATTCATTGGACTTCCCGGAGCTCTGTCCGCCGCCGCTCAGCCCGACCAGGGCCACGTCGGCTTTGTCGTCGCGGATCTTCAGGGTCGCGGTCTGCGTTTCGCCGCCCTGGATCACGACTTCGCAGGTGAACGTCGCTCCCGCCTTGACCTCGACGCCGGAGGGGCAATCGACCGACGAGACCTTCTTGCCCAGCGACTTCGGCAGTTCCGCTTCCAGCAGTTCCTCGGTCTTCTTGCTGTCGATCACGGTTTCGCCGCAGCCGGCCACAGCGATGACCAGGCTCGCGACAGCTATCGCGCCGAGAGACCCGTAGAACCTCCTCATGGGCGGCAGTATCCCAAGCCGCGCCGGCGGGCGGGTCCTGTCGTGGGGGAGGGGACCTGCGGGCGAGCCGCTGTTCGTCCTCGGCCCCCTCTCCCACGCCACCCGCCCGAGGGGCGGATTTGGATAGGGTGCGCGGCCGCTGATGAGGTTCTTCGAGTACGAGGCGCGAAAGGTCGTCGAGCTGGCCGGAATCCCGGTCACCAAGTACGGCTTCTGCACGAGCTCAGATCAGGCCCGGCAGGTGGCTGAAGAGATCGGCGGGCCTGTGGTCATCAAGTCCCAGGTGCTGACCGGCGGGCGGATGAAGGCCGGCGGCGTCAAGTTCGCCGATACGCCCGAGGAGGCCGCGGCACACGCCGAGGAGATCTTGAAGCTGGAGATCAACGGCCACATGCCGCGCGGCGTCCTCGTCGATCCGAAGGCCGAGGTCAAGCAGGAGTACTACGCCGGCGTCGTCTGGGACGGCACCGCGAAGCGGCCGCTGATGCTGTTCAGCGACATGGGCGGCATCGACATCGAGGAGGTCGCCGAGACCCATCCCGACCACGTCGGCCGCGGCCACGTCTCCAACCTGCTGCCGGTCTCCGACTTCGAGGCCAAGCAGGTCGTCGCCGCCACCGGCGTCACCGGCTCGCAGCTGAACCGGGCGACGCCGATCCTCGCCCGCCTCGCCCGCCTCTTCCGCGAGAACGACATGACGCTGGCCGAGATCAATCCGCTGGCCGAGCTCGAAGACGGCAGCTTCGTCGCCCTCGACGCCCACATGGAGATGGAGAACGAGGCGGTCGGCCGGCAGAAGAAGCTGCTGCGCAAGCAGCTGCAGATCGCCGAGGACGACACGCGCGAGACCTACGAGCCATCCGACTTCGAGCGCCACGTCGCCGCGATCGACGCCGCCGACCATCGCGGCGTGATCCAGGGCAAGGACCACGGCTTCAGCGGCAACCTCGGCCTCGTGATCGGCGCCGGCGGCGGCTCGCTGACGCTGACCGACGCGGTGCGCAGCCAGGGCGGCAAGCCGGCCAACTACTCCGAGATCGGCGGCAACCCCTCGGTCGCCAAGGCCTGCGGCCTGGCCAAGGAGGTGCTGGAAAAGGACGGCGTCGAGAAGATCGCCGTGATGATGTCGATCGTCTCCAACACCCGCGTCGACATCGTCGCCCGCGGCGTGATCAAGGCCTGCCTGGAGCTCGGCAAGGACCCCGGTGAGACGATCGCGATCTTCCGCATCCCCGGCGCCTGGGAGGACGAGGGCTTCAAGATCCTCGAGCGCTACGGCGTCGAGTACTGCGACCGCTCGGTCTCGATGTGGGAGGCGGCGGGGCGTGCCGTCGCCAAGATCCAGGGAGCACCGGCATGAGCATCCTCCTCAGCAAGGACACGACCTTCATCGTCCAGGGGATCACCGGGCGCGAGGCGGTCAACCTGACCCGTGAGTGCCTGGACTACGGCTCCAAGATCGTCGGCGGCGTGACGCCGGGGCGCAAGGGCCGCGAGGTGCACGGCGTGCCGGTCTTCGACACCGTCGCCCAGGCGGTCGAGCACCACGGCGGGCCGATCGACGGCTCGGTCGTCACCGTCCCCCCCGCCTTCACCAAGGACGCGGTGCTGGAGGCGATCGAGAACGGGATCGAGCTGATCGTCGTCGTCACCGAGCGCATCCCGCGCGGCGACGTCGCCCAGATGGTCGAGCTGGCGAACATGCGCGGCGCCCGCATCATCGGTCCCAACTGCCTCGGCCTGATCGTCCCGGAGGTCTGCAAGATGGGCGGCATCGGCGGCCCCGCCAAAGACGCGGCCAAGGCCTACGCGCCCGGCCCCGTCGGCGTGATGAGCCGCTCGGGCGGGATGACGACCGAGATCTCCTCCTCGCTGACCCAGGCCGGCCTCGGCGTCTCCACCGCCGTCTCGATCGGCGGCGACGCGATCATCGGCTCCACCTACGCCGAGCTGATGCCCTACTTCGAGGCCGACGAGCAGACGCAGGCGATCGTGATCTACACGGAGCCGGGCGGTCGCATGGAGGCGCAGCTGGCCGAATGGGTCAAGGACAACGACTCGCGGCTGCCGATCGTCGCCTTCATGGCCGGCAAGTTCATGGACGACGAGGAGATGAAAGGGATGAGCTTCGGCCACGCCGGGACGATCGTCGAGGGCGAGGAGGACACCGCCACCGAGAAGATCGCCCGCCTCGAAGCGGCCGGCATCCGCGTCGTCGAGCGGATCGACGAGATCCCCGACGCGGTCAAGGAGAAGCTCGGGGCCGCTGTATGAGCGAGACGCTGAACAAGGTCTTCATCGACGTCGAGGTCGACGCCTCGGTCGCCGGCGACGCCGAGCTTGCCAAGAAGCTGGAGGAAGTCTGCCCCGTGGACATCTTCGCCGCGACCGACTCCGGGGTCGAGATCGTCGAAGGGAACCTAGACGAGTGCGTCCTCTGCAACCTCTGCGTCGACGCCGCGCCCGCGGGCACGGTGCGCGTGATCAAGCTGTACGAGCAGCCGCGATAGCGTCGATTACCGCCTGAGCGCCCTCGCGCAGGTGATCGGGCAAGACGACCGCGTCGTGCATGGCCGCGAAGACCTCGAGATCGCCCTCCACCTCGACGCCCTCGAGATGCTCCTCGCCCACCACGACAGCGGCGACGATCGGCCTCGGCGACCCCGAGATGACCAGGTCCGGGTCGGCCATCTCTCCCCGCTGAGCGCCGACCGAGCCGCCGGCGATCCTGACGGCGAAGCCTTCGCCCTCCGAGTGGAGCTGAACCGTCGCCTCCAGGTCGGTGGGCGGCTGCAGGATCACGCGCAGCGAGTTCGGCAGCCACGACGGGGAAAGCTCAGCGCTGGGCTTGGGCTCGTAGAAGTTGAGTCCCCAGCGGCCGAGCTCGATCAGCATCGGCTCGAGCTCGCGCCCGAGGTCGGTGAGCTCGTAGATGACGCACGACGCGGGCGGGCCCAGCTCGCGGCGAGCCACGATCTCGTTGTCCTCGAATTCGCGCAGGCGCTTGGTCAGCACGTCGGTCGGCGGACGGCCGGTCGCGCGGACCAGGTCGGAGAAGCGCAGCGGGCCGAGCAGGAGCTCGCGAATCACGAGCAGCGACCAGCGCTCGCCGATCCGGTCGAGAGCGTCCGCAATGCTGCAGGGCTGGTCGTATTCCCGGCGGCTCACGAAGCAATCTTATTCATGTAATCCCAGCATCCCGCTTGATACCCAAACGCGGCAGGCGCGCCGGAGTTGCGCTATGTGCACCTGGTCACGCCACGTTGACATCGATCGGTGTCTCGTTAATCTGTACATCGATCCCTGCAACGAAAGGCTGTTCGTTGATCGACAAACCGCGCCGCGTTGCCGTCGTCGGCGGCAACCGGATCCCGTTCGCGCGCTCCAACTCCGCCTATTCCCGCGCGTCCAACCAAGACATGCTCACCGGCGTCCTAGACGGCCTGGTATCCCGTTTCGGCCTCGAGGGCGAGCGGCTCGGAGAGGTCGCCGGCGGCGCCGTGCTCAAGCACTCGCGCGATCGCGACCTCACCCGCGAGAGCGTGCTCGGCACGCGGCTCGCACCCGAGACTCCCGCCTACGACGTGCAACAGGCCTGCGGCACCGGCCTCGAGACGACCATCCTCGTCGCCAACAAGATCGCCCTCGGGCAGATCGACGCCGGCGTCGCCTGCGGCGCTGACACCACCTCGGACGCGCCGATAGGCCTCAACGAGGACCTGCGCGAGATCCTGCTCGACGCCAACCGCGAGAAGTCGAGCCTCGGCCGGGTTCGCCAGCTGACCAGGGTCCGCCCCGGCCACCTCGTCCCCTCGATCCCTCGCAACGAGGAGCCGCGCACCGGGCTCTCGATGGGCGAGCACTGCGCGGTGATGGCCGCCGAGTGGGAAGTGACGCGAGAGGAGCAGGACGAGCTGGCGGTGCGCAGCCATCACAACCTCGCCGCCGCCTACGAGCGCGGCTTCATGGACGACCTCGTCGATCCTTATCTCGGCCTCGAGCGCGACCAGAACCTGCGGCCCGACTCCTCGCCGGAGAAGCTGGCCAAGCTGGGGCCGGTCTTCGGCGGGCCGGAGGGGACGATGACCGCCGCCAACTCGACGCCGCTCAGCGACGGCGCCTCGGCGGTGCTGCTGGCGAGCGAGGAGTGGGCGCGTGAGCGCGACCTGCCGATCCTCGCCTACTTCGTCGACGGCCAGACCGCGGCGATCGACCACGTGCACAAGCGCGAGGGGCTGCTGATGGCCCCCGCCTACGCGATGCCGCGCATGCTCGACCGACTCGGCCGCAAATTGCAGGACTTCGACTTCTACGAGATCCACGAGGCCTTTGCCGCCCAGGTGCTCTGCACGCTGCGTGCCTGGGAGGATCCGACCTTCTGTCGCGACCGCCTCGGGCTCGACCGCCCGCTCGGCGAGATCGACCGCGAGCGGCTCAACGTCAACGGCGGCTCGCTCGCCGCCGGCCATCCGTTCGCGGCGACCGGCGGGCGGATCGTCGCCAGCCTTGCCAAGGCCCTGCACGAGCGCGGGTCGGGCGCTGGCGTGATCAGCGTCTGCGCGGCCGGCGGCCAGGGCGTCGTCGCTGCGCTCGAGAGCGCGGGGGGTCCAGGTCGATGAGCGACCGCTACGCGCAGCTCGTCAACTCACTTCCGGGGCGCCTGATCGCGAGCCGGGTAGGCCTTCCCCAACCGGGGAAGCTGGAGCGGCGCGGCACCGGCGCCTCCGTCGTCGCCGGTGCCGTGCTCTCCAGTGCCGCTCCCCGCGGGCGACTTGAGAAACAGGTCGAGCGCCTGCTCGGGACGGTCGGCGCGGCGCGACCGCAAACCTCCGAGGCGCCGGTCAAGGCGCTCGTCTTCGACGCCAGCGGGATCGCGGACTCGACCGAGCTGGTCGAGCTGCAGCGCTTCTTCTATCCCAACGTCAAGCGAGTCGAACCCTCCGGGCGCATCGTCGTCCTCGGCACCCCCCCGGCCGGGCTGCCGGTCCGCGAGGCGACGGCCCAGCGCGCGCTCGAGGGCTTCACCCGCTCGCTCGGCAAGGAGGTCGGTCGCGGCATCGCCGTGCAGCTCGTCTACGTCGAGCCGGGCGCCGAGGCGGAGGTCGAGTCGACGTTGCGCTTCCTGCTCTCGCCGCGCTCGGCCTACGTCTCCGGTCAGGTCGTCCGGATCGGCGCCGCCGTGGCTAAGCCGGCGGCGATCGACTGGTCGCTGCCGCTCGACGGCAAGATCGCTCTCGTCACCGGCGCCTCGCGCGGGATCGGCGAGGCGATCGCCGAGACCCTGCACCGCGACGGCGCCGGCCTCGTCCTGCTCGACGTTCCCGCCCTGGGGCCGGACCTGGCCCGGGTGGCCAAACGGCTCGACGCGGAGACGATCGAAATCGACATCACCGACGAGGATGCGCCGCGGCGGATCGCGGACGAGCTCTCCGGCGGCGTCGACGTCGTCGTCCACAACGCGGGCGTCACCCGCGACCGCACGATCGCCAAGATGCCCGAGGACCGCTGGACGTCGCTGATGGAGATCAACCTCTCCAGCGAGGAGCGGATAAACGACGAGCTGCTGGAGCGGGGTCTGCTGCGCGACAACGGCCGCATCGTCTGCGTCTCTTCGATGAGCGGCATCGCCGGCAACTCCGGCCAGACCAACTACGCGACCTCGAAGGCGGGCGTGATCGGCATGGTGGAAGCGCTCGCGCCGGAGCTGGCGGAGCGCCGGGCGACGATCAACGCGGTCGCGCCGGGCTTCATCGAGACGCAGATGACCGCGGCGATGCCGATCCCCGTCCGCGAAGCCGGCCGGCGGATGAACAGCATGTCGCAGGGCGGCCTGCCGGTCGACGTCGCCGAGACGATCGCCTGGTTTGCCAGCCCAGCTTCGGCCGGCGTCAACGGCAACGTCGTCCGCGTCTGCGGACAGAGCCTGCTGGGGGCTTAGATGACAAAGCGCACGCTGCAGAACCCGCCCAGCATCCTGCCGCTCTACCTGCGTGCGGCGGCGCCGATGCTGCCCGGGGCCTCGCTGCTGCCCTTCGTACCGGGAGGCGGCGGCGAGATCCCGGAGGTCGAGCTCGAACTCGCCGGCGTGCAGGCCGAGGCCGAGCGCGTCGCCGCCTACGCCCGCGTCTGCGGCTTCTCGCTGCGCGACACGCTGCCGCCGACCTACCCGCACGTGCTCGCCTTCCCCCTGCACATGGCGGTGATGGCGGATGGCGGCTTCCCCTTCGGCGCCGTCGGCTTGGTCCACGTCGAAAATCGGATCGAGCAACGCCGGCCGATCGCCGTCGGCGAGGAGATGACCATCCGCGTGCGTCCGACCAAGCTGAAGCCGCACCCACGCGGCCAGACCTTCTCGCTTCTCACCAAAGTCCTCGTCGGCCGCCAGATCGCCTGGGAAAGCACCAGCACGATGCTGCGCCGCGGCGAGACCGACAACACCGATGCGAATCAAGTTTCCAAGCCATTTCATGGAGAACTTGATTCGGATCGAGGGTCGGGCTGGGAAAAGGAGCTGAAGGCGAGCAGCGAGTGGAAGCTCGGCGGAGACCTGGGACGGCGCTACGCGGCGGTCTCTGGGGACCGCAACCCGATCCACATGCACTCGCTGAGCGCCAAGCCGCTCGGCTTCCCGCGGGCGATCGCGCACGGCATGTGGACCAAGGCTCGCTGCCTGGCGGCACTCGAGGGGCGCCTGACCGACGCCTTCGCCGTCGACGTGCGCTTCCGCAAGCCGATCCTGCTGCCGGGGAGGGTCGCGTTCGCCAGCACGGGCGAGGGAGAGGAAATCGATTTCGCGGTCCGTGACGCCAAGCGCGGCACGCCGCACCTCGAGGGGCGCGTCGCGCCGCTCGAGGCCAAAACCGAAGACGGGAGGAAGTAGAGATGCCCACCGCAACGCAGGACAAGAGCGTGGCCGAGCGCAGCATGGGTCTCGGCCTGCGCTGGCTGAACCGGCTCGCCGGCTCGGACCTGCTCGACCGCATCCGCATCCGCAAACAGGTCGAGCGGGCGCTGTTCAGCAGCACCAAGAACGGATTCCGCACGGCGACGGCCGCCGGCCGCACCTTCAAGGCCGCGCAGCAGCTCGGCAAACCGGCGCGCCAGACGACCGGAAAGCCGCGCAGCCTCTTCGACCTCACCCCCGACGACGAGCAGCAGATGCTGCAGGAAGGGGTGCGCGACTTCGCCGAGGCGAAAGTGCGTCCCATCGCCGCCCAGGCGGACGCCGAGCGCAAGGCGCCGCCGGAGCTGCTCGAGCAGGCGAACGAGCTCGGCGTCAACATGCTCGCCATCCCCGCGGAGCTCGGCGGCGTGATGGAGGAGAAAGCCGCCGTCACCAGCGTGATGATCGGCGAGGCGCTCGCCCACGGCGACATGGGCATCGCCTACGCGGCGCTGGCCCCGGGCGCCGTGGCGACGGCGATCGCCCACTGGGGGACGCCCGAGCAGGAGGCGACCTACCTTCCCTCCTTCACCGGCGAGGAGACGCCGGCCGCTGCCCTGGCGCTGCTCGAGCCGCGCCCGCTCTTCGACCCGCTGAAGCTCGAGACGAAGGCGCGTCTGGTCGGCTCGGACTGGGTGCTCGACGGCGTCAAGTCGCTCGTCGCCCGTCCCGGCGAGTGCGAGCTCTTCGTGATCGGCGCCGAGGCCGAGAGCCTCGGGCCGGCGCTCTTCGTGCTCGAGTCCGGCGCCGACGGCCTCTCCTTCGAGGACGAGCCGGCGATGGGCCTGCGCGCCGCCGCCACCGGGCGCCTCGTCCTCGAGGGCGTGCGGGTGCCGGAGGGAGCGCTGATGTGCGAGGGCAAGCGCGAGGCCTATGTCGAGTGCGTCCAGCGGGCGCGCGTCGCCTGGTGCTCGCTGGCCGTCGGCGTCGCTCAGGCGGCCCTCGACTACGTCAAGGACTACGTCAACGAGCGCACCGCCTTCGGCGAACCGATCTCCAACCGCCAGGGCGTCGCCTTCGCCGTCTCCGACGTCGGCATCGAGAGCGAGGGCATGCGCCTCGCCACCTACCGCGCGGCCAGCCGCGCCGACCAGGGCAAGGACTTCGCTCGCGAGACCGCGCTCGCCCGTCGCCTCTGCGCCCAGAAGGGCATGAAGATCGGCTCCGACGCCGTGCAGCTGCTCGGCGGCCACGGCTACGTCAAGGAGCACCCGGTCGAGCGCTGGTACCGCGACCTCCGCGCAGCGGGCGTGATGGAGGGCGCCCTGCTCGTCTAAGAGGCGAGGGCCTCGAGCGAAAACCACGAGCGAAAGCACATCTCATGATCAACCTAGAGATACCGAAGAAGTTCAAGCCGCTGGTCACCCAGGCCAACCAGGTCGCTACCGAGGTCTTCCGGCCGATCTCGCGCAAGTACGACGAGGCCGAGCACAGCTACCCCAAGGAGCTCGACATGCTCGCCTCGCTGATCGACGGCATGAACGAGGGCTCCGACATCGGCGGCGCCGGCGCCGCCGGCGTGCGCCGAGACTCCAACGGTTCCGCCGACGACGGCAACCGCAACGGCTCCAACCTCTCCACCGTGCTCGGCATCATCGAGCTCTGCTGGGGAGACGTCGGCCTGCTGCTCTCGATGCCGCGCCAGGGGCTCGGCAACTCGGCGATAGCCTCGGTGGCGACCGAGGAGCAGCTCGAGCGCTACGGCGGCAAGTGGGCGGCGATGGCGATCACCGAGCCGGAGGCGGGCTCAGATTCGGCCGCGATCCGCACGACGGCCGAGCTCGACGGCGACGAGTACGTGCTCAACGGCGAGAAGATCTTCGTCACCTCCGGCGACCGGGCGGACCTGATCGTGGTCTGGGCCTCGCTCGACCGCTCGAAGGGACGGGCGGCGATCAAGTCGTTCATCGTCGAGCGCGACAACCCGGGGCTGAAGCTCGACCGGCTCGAGCACAAGCTCGGCATCCGCGCCTCGGACACGGCCAACTTCACCCTGCAGGACTGCCGCGTGCCGAAGGAGGCGCTGCTCGGCAGCCCGGAGGTCGACACCAAAGCCGGCTTCGGCGGCGCGATGCAGACCTTCGACAACACGCGGCCGCTTGTCGCGGCGATGGCGGTCGGCGTCGCCCGCGCCTCGCTCGAGGAGACGCGCAAGCGGCTCGGGGAGGCGGGTGTCGAGATCGACTACGACACGCCGGCCCTGAGCCAGTCCGCCGCCGCGGCTCGCTTCCTGGAGATGGAGGCCGACTACGAGGCGTCCTACCTGCTCACCCTGCAGGCGGCCTGGATGGCCGACAACGGCAAGCCCAACTCGTTGCAGGCCTCGATGGCGAAGGCGAAGGCCGGGCGCACCTGCGTCGACGTCGCCCTCGGCTGCGTCGAGCTCTGCGGCAGCCTCGGCTACGGCGAGAGCGAGCTGCTCGAGAAGTGGGCCCGCGACGCGAAGATCCTCGACATCTTCGAGGGGACGCAGCAGATCCAGCTGCTGATCGTCGCCCGGCAGCTGCTCGGGAAGGGCTCCTCGGAACTGAAATAGGGAGACCGGACGGCGTCAGTCTCGGCTGGCTCCGTCCACGTTCGCCCGCAGCCACTCCGCGAGGAAGGGTTCGACGATGCGGTACGCGCCGTCGGAGCCCGCTACGACTTCGCGTTTCTCCAGCGCCCGCAGCGCCTTCTGCATGTTGGTCGCAGCCGGCAGGTCGTGACGTCGGCGGTACTCGGCCGTGAAGGGCCGCCCGGACTCGCGCGCCAGCGCCCGCAGCACCAGCTTCTGAACGCTGGAGATCTCTTCCCAGAGCAGACTGAAATGGGCGTGCTCGGAGCGGAGGACCGCCGCCAGGGCCCGGCTCAAACGCTCGGGGGTCGCCTCCTCCCCCGAGAGCGTCTGCTCCCAGAGGAAATAGGCAAGCTCCTGGGTGGCATAGGGATGGCCGCCGGTGCCGGCGACGAGTTCCTCGGCGGTATGCGGCTCGATGCTCTTGCCGCTGACCCGGAAGCGCTCGACGACGAAGGCGACGAAGGGCTCGGACGGGATCGGGCCGAGCTCAATTGACTTGGCGCTGCGCCAGAACGGCTCGTTTGCGTCGCTGAAGATCCTTTCCATCACATGCCGCTTGCTGCCGAGATAGACGTGGGAGACCTCGGGCTGCCGCTGGAAGACCGAACGCAGCAGCTTCGGTAGCGCCGGGTCGATCTCGACGATCTCCTGGAACTCATCGACGACCAAAGCGGTCCGACGTTTCCTGGCGGCGCCGAGCTCGCCGGGAAGTTCGAGCAGCCTCTCCAGCGTCGCGTCGATCTCGGCCGGCCCGCGGGCGACTCCGAAGCTGAACGAAAAAGATCCGTCCTCGGGGTCGACGGTGATCGTCGGCTGGACTCGAAGACCGCGAAAGGGCGCCAAGGCCTTCTCCCGGACCCGCTCCAGAGGAGAAGCGATCTGATCGAAGATCGACGCGGCGAGAGCGGCGGCAAGGCTCTCCTTCGTCGGTGTCGTCATCAGGTCAACCTGGGCAACGAAGACCCGCT
>Ga0207648_10002263_pt1 | contig 20830 bp, 13 predicted proteins | sample KBSMisM32_FD_184310 | JGI IMG/M metagenome (GOLD analysis project Ga0207648, IMG submission 184310) | Miscanthus rhizosphere microbial communities from Kellogg Biological Station, Michigan, USA - KBS Miscanthus M3-2 (SPAdes) (version 2) | ecosystem: Host-associated > Plants > Roots >...
AACGGATCGTGGTGCTGACGCGCGCAGGTGATGTAGAAACTGCTGTCAGGAAGAAGCAGGCTTGTCGCCATAGCGGGCTTGGTCTTCGGCGGCCTTCCAGCCGTGGTCGTCGAGGGCGTCGGCGGGGCCGGGGGCGAATTCGGCGGCGAGTTGTTCGCCGGTGAGGCCAAGCCCCTGCGAGAAGAGTTCTTTGAGCTTATGGCGGCGGGCCATCTCGTTGAGGGCGATCTCAACGGCGGCGCGCTTGGTCTTGGCGCCGGTGATCTTCATCACGCGATCCAAGACATCTTCGTCGATGTGCATGGTCATTTTCATAACAAGCCTGAGTATGGTTATGGAACCATACTGGGCAAGTAAGAAGTATGGCTTCCGAGCCATACTAATGTTAACCAACTTTATTTTAATGGGTAACGTCGTGGGTGGCGGGTTGAGGCATGAAAAAGCCCCGACGCGAAAGGGCGTCGGGGCTTGGGAGCAGGTGGCGGACACGGCGGTCCGCCCTCCATGGGCGATCAGACGGTTTCGAGGAGCTTGTAGAGGCGGGCGACCATCTTGGACGGATCCTCGAAGAGGCCGGCGCTGATGAGCGAGTTGTCGAGGATCTGCTCGGCGATCAGGGCGGCCTTCTCGGGCGACGAGGTCTTGGCGGCGGCGAGGTGCTTGATGACGGCGTGGCGGGGATTGATCTCGAGGTTCACTTTCACGGGGGCGTCGGCGCCGTCCTTGTTCATGGCCTTCATCATGCGGCGCATCTGCGGGGACATGAACTTGTCGGCGTTGACGGCGAGGGCGGGGGAATCGACGAGGCGGTCGGAGGCCTTCACCTCTTCGACGCGGTCGCCGAGGGTCGTCTTGAGCCACTCAGCGAGGGACTTGGCATCGGCTTCGGAGAGGTCGCCCTCGGCCGCAGGCGGCTTGGGGGCGTCGGCGAGCTTCACGTCGGCGTGGTCGGCGGCGATGAGCTTCTTGCCGTCGAATTCACGGACGTTGTTCATGACATATTCGTCCACGGACTCGTAGCAGAAGAGCACCTCGAGGTTGCGGGCCTTGAAGCCTTCGAGATACGGACCGGCCTCGATGGCGGAACGGGTCGGGCCGAGGAGGAAGTAGATCTCCTTTTGGTCGGCGCCCATGCGGGAGACGTAGTCGGCGAGGGAGGTGGTCTTGCCCTTCTCGGTGAGGGAGGACTCGAAGCGGAGGAGCTTCACGAGCTCGTCCTTGTGGGTGTAGTCGAGGGCGGCGCCTTCCTTGAGGAAGATGCCGAACTCGGCGTAGAACTCATTATAGGCGTCGGCGCGGTTCTTGGCCTCCTCGGAGAGGAACTTGATGAAGCGCTTGGTGATGACCTTGTTCAGCTTCTCGATAAGGGCGCGGTCCTGCATGGTCTCGCGCGAGATGTTGAGCGGGAGGTCCTCGCTATCGACGACGCCCTTCATGAAGCGGAGCCACTCGGGGAGGAGCTCCTTGGGCTTGGCGTCGATGAGGACCTTGCGGCAGTAGAGGGAGACGGACGGCTCGAGGCGGGCCATGCCGAACTTTTCGGTGTTGTCCTTGGGAACGAAGAGCAGGGCGTTGATCTGGAGCGGGGCGTCGGCCGAGAAGTGCAGGCGCAGGCGGGGATCGTCGTAGGCGTGCGACTGGAACTTGTAGAACGCGGTGTATTGCTCGTCGGTGATCTCGCTCTTGTTGCGCAGCCAGAGGGCCTGGACGGTGTTGATGTGTTTGCCGTTCAGGTTGACGGGGAAGGAGACGAAGGCGCTGTAGCGCTCGAGGATTTCCTTGATGCGGCCCTCGGTGGCGAATTCGTGGGCGTCGTCCTTGAGCTCGATGACGATCTTGGTGCCGCGTTGCTGATCGGCGACCTCCTCGATCTCGTAGCTGCCGGAACCGTCGGAGGTCCAGACGTGGGCGGGCTCGTCCTTTTTCCACGAGCGGGAGTAAACCTTCACGGACTTCGCGACCATGAACGCGGAGTAGAAGCCGACGCCGAACTGGCCGATGAGGTTGGAGTTTTTCTGGCCGCCTTCGGAGAGCGCCTTCAGGAAGGCCTTGGAACCGGAGTGGGCGATGGTGCCGAGGTTTTCGATCAGCTCGGCGCGGGTCATGCCGAGGCCGGCGTCCTGGATCGTGAGGGTCTTCGCGGTGTCGTCGGTGGTCAGGTTGACCTCAAGGGCGAGCGAGTCGTCGGCGATGTTGTCCTTCTCGGTGATCTGAAGGTGGCGGAGCTTCTCGATCGCGTCGGACGCGTTGGAGACGAGCTCGCGGACAAAGATCTCCTTCTCGGTGTAGAGCGAGTGGATGACGATATCGAGGAGCTGCTTGATCTCGGCTTGGAACTCGAACTTTTGCGGAGTGGCGGTGGACATGGCGGGAGAGGGAGTGAGGGATTAAAGGAGTGAGTGGTGAAGGATCGGAAGGGGAAGAACGTTGGGCGTGAGAAATGAAAAAGCCCGCTATTTTAGCGGGCTTTTCGAAAAATCAAGCGGGGCTTGATCGGTTATTCGGCCGGGCGGCGGATGAGGCGGTCGGCGGGCGGGTGGACGACGGGCGGCTCCGGAGTGGTCACAAAGGTGGTCGTGGGAGTGAGCGGCTGGCCGGAGGCGGTCTCCAACTGGCCGTCTTTCCAGACGGGGTCTTCGACGCGGTAGAGGCTGCCGTCGGGCTTGCGCAGGAAGGAGTTGAACTCGGTCTCGGTGAACGGACGGCTGCCGCGGCGGCCGAAGACGACCGTCTGGTGTCCGCTTTCATCGACCACGCGGTCGCGGTCCAGGCCGCGGCCGACGGCGACCGCGGGGCCGTGCGTCGGGTAGGTGGCGATGAGCTTGGGGTTGGGCGGCGGGCTGAAGCCCTGGTAGCCGGGGACATTTTCGGGCGAGATCATCTGGATGACGCGCAGGCCGTTTTTGCCGTCGGCGACCAAGGCGAACATCGAGGCGTTGATCGCGCCGATCTGCACGGCGCGGGTGTCGGTGAGGGCACCGTCGGCGTTCCAGATTTTGAAGACGGACGGTTTCGCGGGGTTCTTGATATCGAGGATGGCGAGACCCTCGGCGCCGTCGGCCACGTAGAGGTAGGTGCGGGCGGCGTAGAGGCCCTGCGCGTTCTTCAACGGAACCGTGGCGATGAGCTTCGGGGCCAGCGGGTCTTCGAGACTGAAGACCTTCACGCCGTCGTCGTCGGTGACGAAGACGTGGAGGAACTGGAAGGCGAGCTTGCGCGGGTTCTTGAGCGCGCCGACGGCGGAGCGGCCGACGATCTTGGGCTTCGACGGGGTGGAGACGTCGATCACGACGAGGCCGGCGGTGCAGGTGACGTAGAGGTGATTGCCGGCGAGGTAGCCGTGGGTCGCGCCGTCGAGCTGGCCGTCGGGATTGAAACGGGTGATGTCCTCCTTGTTGAAGAAGTTGTTGGCGGGGTTTCCGTCCACGAGCGTGCCGACCATGACGGTGACGAGGCCCTCGTATTTGTCGGTGACGTAAACGTAGCCGTAGGTGAGGGAGATGGGCTGCTCCTCGTTGATCGGGTTGCGGGTGCGCAGCGGATCGATGCCGAGCGTGCTGGGCAGGATGACGCTGGTGGCGTAGCGGGTCTTGACCGTGGTGTTCTGGCCGAGGGGCGAGACGGGGGACGAGACGATGCGCTCGGAAAAACTCTTGTTGGCGATGTTGGCCACGTCGAAGACCTCGAAGCCGCCGGGACCGTTGGCGGTGTAGAGGTATTCGCCGCGCTGGACGAGATCGAGGATCTCCTCGCCGTCGTGGTGGTAGGCCTCCTTGAGGATGCCGGCGTTGGTCTCGACGTGGGTGCGGTAGTTGTCGGGGTAGGCGAGGTTTTGAAGGTGGCTGCCGTAGGCGGCTTGCGGTTCGTCCACCTCGGTCCAGACGACGGCCTCGAAGCCGTCCTTGCCGGTGCCGACGTAGGCGTAGCGTCCGAAGAAGTTGACCGTGCCGGTGCCGAAACCGAGGAGTTGGGTCATCCAGGCGTGGTTGTCATTTTGCGCGGAGAGATGGCAGTCGGTGCAGGTCTTGGTGGTGCCGACGGAGCTGGTGGTATGGGCGAAGTGCGGGTTGAAGACCTGGCCGCTGTAGCCCTCGGCGGAGACGGTCTGCTGCTGGGCGTAGATCAGGTCGCGGTTGGCGTTTTGGGAGCCGACGATCACGGCGCTGGAGGAGCGGATGACGGCGAGGCGGTTCTTTTTGTAGGTGGCGTCCTTGCCGAGCATGAACACGTCGTCGCGCACGACCTGCGGGTTGTAGGTGGTGTAGAAACGCGTGGTGGTGCCCTCGAATTTGTTGGCGGCGACCTTCTGGTTGGCCTTCAGCGGGAGGTGGCAGCCGAAGCAACTCGTGGCCCAGGAGGTGTGGCAGATCTGGCAGGAGACGGAGGTGTCGGCGTGGGCGAGCAGCGCGTTGTTGGTGCGCTGGGTGGCGTCAGGTTTGACGGTGACGGGATCGGGCACGTCGCCCCAGGATTTGCCGTCCTTGCGGAGGGTTTTCGCGTAGGCGGACTTGGCGTTGTAGTGCGACGACTTGGGATCGACGGTGTCGCGGGTGAGCGGCACTTCCCAGGTGATGTCGGGGCTCATCATGGAGCGCTGGAAGAGCTGTTTGCCCTGCCAGTAGAAACGCGGGCCCCACGGCGTGGTGCCCTGGGCGAGGTCGTTGGGGAGGACTTGGCCGTTTTCGAGGCGGCCGCCGGTGCCGCTGGTCTTGAGCGTGGGATATTTGTCCACGGTGCCGTGGCAGTCGATGCACTCGATGGCGGTGGCGGCGCGGGGCTCGCCGTAAAGCAGGCCGTTGCCGTGGACGTCGGTGGTGAAATGGCAGTCCACGCACTGCATGCCGCGGGCGAGGTGGACGTCCTTGAGGTGGACGGCCTTCTTGAACTTGTCGGAGTCGGACGCGGGGATGACCTTGTCGTCGAGGGTGAGCAGGTTGCCCTCCTTGTCCTTTTTGAAGACGGCGCGGAACACCCAGCCGTGGCCGTGGTAGTCGGCGAACTGGGTTTCGGTGAGCTTCGGGTTCAGTTCGGCGACCTTTTCAAGGAACTCGGGGTCGCCCCAGAGACCGCGGGCGGCGGCGGCCTCGGGGTTGCGCTGGACGCTGTCGGCGATCTCGGCCTCGGTGGGGTTCTTCTGCTTCTTCGGATACATGTGCGCGCCGTCGCTCTCCTGGTCCCACCAGATGTAGCCGAGGTAGGGGTTAACGAAGAGATTGCCCTGGTGCATGTGGCAGCTGATGCACGAACTCGATGGGATGCTGCGGGTGAACTGGTGCTTGATGGGGTGGCCCTTCTCCTTCTTGGAGATCATCGGGTCGGCGGAGAAGCTCAGGCCCTGGTGTCCGTATTTGGACCACCAGCCGGAGTTGGTGGGGGAGCGGTCGTTGGCGTAAACGACGTGGCAGGCGGTGCAACCGGAGGAGCGGTAGTCGCCCGGGTGGTTGTTGGTCCCCATGAAGCCGAGCAGCGGGTCGTTGAGGCGGGTTTTCTGGAGATTCAAATAAACCGGATCGGTGCGGTTGTTGGTGCCGAGACCGCGTTCGCTGAGGCGGCGGGCGGGCTTGCCCGGCGCCTCGAAGGCGTTGGGGTTGCCGAGCTCGATCTGTTTTTCGCCGCCCTGTTCGAAGACACGCAGGAGATTCGACGGCTGGCCGATGGCGAAACGCGGGAGCGGATCGAGGAAGGGCAGGATGCCGAGGTCACGGGTCATCGCCTCGGTGACGGGGATGGGGCTTTCGAGGCGCAGCGGCGCGCCGTCGGCGCCGTAGGCCTGGCCGTAGCGGTAGTTTTTATTGGGCGAGGCGCCGTTGTTGTAGAGCGCGGCACCCCAGAGCATGGCGCCGTGCGTCATCATGCTGTGCTGGTTGGTCTTCACGATTTCACTGTGACAGAGACCGCAGGACTGTTCGGCGACGCGCAGGTCGCCGGGATTCACGAACCGGATAAACTCGGGGGATTCGTGGTTGAGGAGGACGGAGGAGTCGGAGGGGTTGGCGGAGCTGGCCCAGAGCTCGGGGTGGAGCGGGGCGACGTGGGCCTTGCGCATGGTGAGGCCAGGCGTGGGGTTGCCGCCGTGGCAGTCCACGCAGCCGAGGACGACGTGCGTGGACTGGTGCATGTCCTCGATGCCCTTGTGGCACTCGATGCAGCCGGCGCTCTTGCGGTCGGCCTCGGCGCGGGACTGGTCGATGGCGTTGATGGGCTTGGGCGCGCCGGGGATCGGGGGATGGTCGGGCGGCAGTGCGGACGTGGCCGGGCCGGAGGCGATCTCGGCGGCGGTGCGGGCGGAGCCGGAGGGTGTGGATTCGGAGCCGGCGAACACGACGAGCGCGGTCAGGCCGAGGCCCCAGGCGGCGGTGGCCACCAGGCCCCAGCGAAAAAAGAATCCGGAATCTTTGCGCATGTTCAGTAAGTAAAGGTGACGGCGGCGACGGCGCTGTAGAGCCAGCTTTCAACCTGCGAGCCGCCGGAGGTGTAGCCGGGGACGGAGGGCGAGGTGCCGCGGTAGATGTCGTTGAAGCCCGAGCCGGGGAGCAGGACGCCGCAGCCGAGCGAGCAGATGATGTTGTCGGTGAGAAGCGGGCGCCATTGGCAGCCGACGCCGAGATCGATGCCGAACTCCTCGTCCACCTTGTTGGTGAGGAGGGCGGTCTTGATGGGTTCGGTGGTGGCGAAGCGAATGTAGTTGGCGCTCAGGAAAGTCTTCAGCTTCGGGGTGACATCGATGTCGGCACCGACGCCAAGGATGATGACGCCGGGGTTGACGAAGTTAGCCTGGCCCTCGGTTTTGCTGGTGCGGAGATTGGGTAGGAGGCTGAAGCGCTGCTTCACCGCGACGGCGCTGCCGGCGAGGTTGAAGCCCTGGCGCGTGTAGTAGCTGAAGGGACCGCCGGTGAAGTTGGTGTTGTCGACGATGGAGTCGAAACCGGTGGCGCGTCCGTCGGTGGGGTTGTCGTCGCCGGAGGCGTAGAAAGCGGAGGCCTTGTAGCGGATCCAGTCGCGGTCGTAGCTGATCTCGAGCGCGGCCATCTGGGCGCAGATGTCGACGGGCTGGCCGGCGAGTCCGTTGAAGTCGTCGTGGCCGACGACGAGGTAGGCGGAGTGAGTGACGTTCCAACGGCCGATGTGGCCGTCGCCGGCCCAGCCGAGGTAATGCGCCTCCACATCGTGCGCGACGACGGTGCCGAGGGGCGCGGGTCGGACGATGCCGCCGTTGTCGTCGTAGTGGGTGCCGCCCTGGTCGAAGTTGCCGTGGTAGCTGAGCTGGGCGGTGTAGCCCTTCCAGATGAAGTCCTGCCGGTAGAGATTGGCGATCAGGACGCGCTGGTCGCGGGAGTCGAAGGTGTTGAGCTCCGAGTTGGTGTCCTTCTCGCGCATGTCGAAGAGCGCGAGGTTGTATTGGTAGTGGTTGTTGTCGGCGTTGCCGAGGAGGCGGACACCGAGGTTGGTGTCGTTGAAAATGAAGCCGCGAAAATCGCTGTTAAACGCTTGGTTGCCCGCCTTGACGGCCATGAAATCGTAGTTGGGCGAAAGATCCTTGAGGTGGACCTCGACGAACACCTCCTGCAACGCAACGTCGTCGCGTGTGCGCGTGGTGGCGTCGGATGAGAGTCCGCCGCCGCCGCTTCCTCCGCCGGGGCCGCCGGGGTTGGGCGAGACGATGCCGGCTTCCTGGAAGTTGACGCGGTTGACGTTGAAAACCGGACGGAGCTTCACGGCCCACTCGACGGGTTTGAAAACCGTCTCTCCTTCGAAGAGCAGGAGATCGACCGCGAAGTTGGATACGAAGAGTTCGGAGCGGCTGTCGCCGAAAAAGTCGGAACTGCCGGAACTCGACGCGCTGGCGCCGCTGGGGACGATGAGCTTGCGATCTTCGTAGACGAGGTCGGCGGACGCGGTCACGGCGAGGAACACATCCTGACCGTAAATGGGCGAGTCGCCCTTGAGCAGGCTCTGGCGGTAGGGATGCCAGAGTTCGGTCTCGGGGTTCGCGAAAGGCATCTCGCTGGTATCGCCGCTGGTGTAGCGCCGCCACGGGGTGAAGCCGGTGTCGCGCCAGCGGTTCGGCGCGGGGACGGCATGTTCGGGCACGCCGATGCCGGCCTCGGACAACGGGTAGGATTCGGGCGCGTGCCAGTCCTCGTGGATGTAGAGGTTCTCGCGGACGCCGTCGCGGGGTAGCTGCTGGTCGGGCGGAAGAGCTGAGAGTTGAGGGTTGAGAGTTGAGGGATCGGGCGCGGGGAGGACGGGGGTGACGCGGGTGGTTTCGAGCGGACCGCGCGGCAACGCGAGCTCGGGCGGGACAGGGGCATCCTCGGCGCGCGAGAAGGTGACCTGGTTGGTTTTGAAATACGGATCGGCGGCGGGCGCGGCCGGAGACTGGGTGGCGCCGGGATCGGGGTTGAACAACGAAGGCGGTGCGGCCGGCGGAGTCGTGTCGGCGCGGCGCTCGACCTGGTAAACGGGTTTGGCGGTCGGGGGGAGTGCGGGCAGGGCGACGCCCGGATCGGCGGGCGTGTCGGCGGGGGCGGCGGGCGGCGGAGTTTGCGCCTCGCGCTGGTGCGGACGCGGCGTATCGGCGGGGATGTCACGTTCGCCGGGCGCTGGTTGCGCGCCGAGCGACGCGGCGGAGGCGAGCGCGGCGACCGCCAGCGCGGAGCGGAGGGGAGTTGTCCGCGGACGGATCATTTCGCGAGAACGGCTTTCAGCGCGACGTCCAGACCGGCCGGCTTGTCGTTGTGGTAGTTATGGCAGGTCATGCAACTGTCGCCGGCGCCGCCCTTGGGCGAGTGGCAGGCGGCACAGCTTTGTTGCGTGGGCAGGATGATGTCGGCGGTGGTGGCGCTCGTGGTGGCGGCGTGGCAGGAGACGCAGGCCATGGTGGTGTGCTTGGCGTGGTTGAAGGCGGCGTGCGGCAGCCAGCGGTCGGGCGTCTGCGGGAGGGTGATGCGCGGCGTGGCGTCGCCCTGCGGGACGACCTCGTGGCAGTAGGCGCAACCGGCAAAACGGGCGCGGGCGAGGCCGCGCACGCCGGCGATGACGGTGGCCTCGCCGGTGGATGCGTCGGCGAAGAACACGGAGCGCTCCAGGTTTTCGCCGGAGAGCGTGCGCTCGCGCAGGCCGGACATCTTGGATTGCACGAAGGCGTCGATATCACGGGCGCTGGCGAGGCCGAGCTTGGTGCGGGCGTAGTCGGCGTAGTGCGTCGGCAGGCTGCGCAGGAAGGCGCGCACGAAGGTCGCGTCGCCGTGCGGGAGTTCGAGGCCGGGAGTGGTCTCGTCGATGTTGAGCGAGTGGCAGACGCGGCAGTTTTTCTCGAAGCTCACGCGCTGCATGAACGCGCCCGAGGCGTCGGGTTGGTGGCAGGAGGCGCAGTCGAGCGGCTTGCCGTTGAGCGTCGGGATCGTGTCGCCGGTGAGGTGGAGCGCGTGGTTGAACTTGAGCGTGTTGGTGTCGGGCAGATGTTCGCGCAACACCCGGAATTCGGGGTGGTCGGTGGCGAACGTGCGGACCGTCTGGGTCAGGCCCTCGGCCGGACGCGCGACGGTGCGGACGATCACGCCGGGGGCCGCGGGCTTGGCGAACAAGGCGGCGGGCAGCACGGCGGCCTTGGCGGCGGCGGCGTGCATCTGCTCGATGTCGCCGTGGCAGCCGGCGCAGGTTTTCGGATCGACGGACGCGAGGGGGCCGGTGCCCTTGTGCTCAAGGTGGCAGACGGAGCACGACGTGTCGCGGGCGACGCTGGCCTGGTGGAAGGTCTTGGTTTCGTGACAGGCCGCGCAGGAGGCGTCCATCTGCGAAAAATCCTTCGGGTGCGGCGTGGCGAGGCTGGCGAAGGTCAGCCCCTTGTGGGCGGCGCGCAGGGCGTCGCCGGAGAGCGAGGCGAAGTTGCCCTGGACGCCCGGGTGGCAGGCGACGCAGCCCTGGCCGACGGCGTCGGCGGGAAGCTTGGCGTGTTGCGCGGCGATGCGCACGAACTCGGGGCCGGAGTGCGAAGGAGAGAGCGGCGCGGGGTTGACGAAGGACTCGCGCAGGCTGCCGCCGAGGCCGAGGAGCATCAGGGCGACGCTGGCGACGACCAAGGCGCGGGTGACGAGCCCGCGGCGCGCGCGGAGGCTGCGCACGGGGCTGCACTTGATGATGGCCTTGCAGCAGGTGCCGTCGGGGTTGGGGCCGTCGGTGCAGGGGCCGCCCCAGTCCTTCGGACGCGTGCATTTCCACGTGCCCTTGGTTTCGCCGGGCGGGGTGACGAGCTGCGGCTGGCACTCGGTGGTGGCGCGGCATTCGCCGGACGGGCTCGGGCCGATGCGGCACGGGCAACCGTCGCAGGTGTGACCGCAAAGCCAGTTCTTGTTCGGGCGCTCGTAGCGCGACTCGTCAAAATCGGGAGAGGGCGGGCGGCCTTCGCTCATCGGGCACCTCCCGAGAACGAATACACCAGCACGATGTGCACGAAGCTAAACACGAGCAGGCCGTAGGTCAGCGGGATGTGGACGAAGAGCCAGCCCTTGAGCAGCAGTTGTCCGGTGCGGTGGAAATCGAGCGCGTCCTTCTGGCGGACGAGGTCGGCGAGCTTGCGCGAGGTTTCCTTTTCCGAGGCGCCGAGGAAACGGTCCACCTCGATGAAGTCGTCGAGCAGGGTGGCGAGCGGGCGGCGAGAACCGACCATGTGGGCGCTGAAGTTGGCGGGGCCGGCGAAAAAGTCGGCGAGGCGAGCGGCGTAGAAATCGGCCAGCGTGGTGGACTTGGCGGAGGGGATGACGCCGAGCACGAGGGATTCGGCCTGTTCGCGGAGTGAGCGGCGGACGATGGGGATGCGGTCGTAGGGAACCTCTCCGCCGGCGGTGGTGAGGCGCTTGGGCATGGTGCGCGAGAGCCACCAGCCGAAGATGCCGCTGAACGTCACGCCAGCGAACAGCGAGGCCAGCGAAATCTCGAACCAGCCGGTGGGGACGCGCCATTGCAGGTGCAGCAAAAACGCGAGGCCGGTGAACAGGCCGAGATAAACGTGGATCTGGAACCACGTGCTGGATTTCAGCAGCGGGAGGAAGGCGAGCTTCTTGCGGGCGTTGTAGCCGGTCAGCACCAGCATGAGCGCGAGCAGGGCCCAGCCGGTGAAATAAACCAAGCGCGGGCAGGAGGCGCGGGCGGTTTCGTGGGCGTAGATGGCCAGCGCTGAAGCGACAAGCAGCGCGGCGCAAAAACCGAGGCGGCGGAGGGCGAGGGGGCGGATCATCGGCGGAGCCAGGCGGCGAGGGCGTCGGGAGTGTTAAGGTTGATGCGGGCCATGGCGTCGTGCGGGCAGGCGCGTTCGCAGGCTGGGCCGCCGTATTGGTCGATGCATAGATCGCACTTGGTGGCCTTCACGATGGGGCGGGCGTCGCTGGCGACGAGGATGGCGCCTTCTTCATCGCGCTGCTCGGTCATGCGGATGGAACCGTAGGGGCAGTTGTTGGCGCAGGCCGTGCAGCCGATGCAGGTGGACGGGTTGATGACGACTTGGCCTTCGAAGGAGTCGCGGTGGATGGCGCCCGTGGGGCAGCCGATCATGCAGACCGGATCGGCGCAGTGCATGCAGGCCTGCGCGACCATCACACTGTCGTGGATCGGGCCGTGGCGGAGGAAACGCGGGTTGTTGTCGTGGGTGGACGCGCAGGCGCGCACGCAGTCGTCGCAACGCGTGCACCGGTCCATGTCGATGACCATGGTCTCGGTGCCGTTGAAAAAGCGGTTGGCCGTGAGGAACTCCATGAGCTCCGAGCCGATGTCGGCCTTGGCGGTTTCGCCGGATTTGGCGGCGGCCGGCGCTTGGTCGGTTTTGGCGAACGGCGAGCGGGTGAACGGCGAGGACGTGCCGCCGGACTCGGTTGCGATGAGCTCGGGCAGGAGGTGTTTCGGCAGCGAGGGCAGCACGACCTGCTCGATCACCGCAGCGGGGATCACGAGCACGTGGGTGTAGCCGATGACGCGCAGCGTGTGCTGGAGCGGGACGGAGCGGGACGGCTCGCGCCAGTTGTGCGCGATCTCCTCGAAGCCGTAGATGCGGCCGGAGCCGAGGTAGTTGAGCGTGCGGTGGCCGTCGCCGTAGCGCTGGGTGAGGCGGGCGAAACCGGCGCGGATCATGACGATGCCGTTCGGGTAATCGCCCTCGGAGGAGATGACCGGCTCCTTGCCGGCGCTGGCGCCGGACTGGGCGAGTTTCTTGTAGTCGCCGGACCAGTCGTAATCGCCGTAGGTCTCGAAGTGGGTGGCGGCCATGACGCGGGCCTTGCCGGCCTCGTCGAGGTGCTTGAGGAAGGGGATTTCGTCGAGGTAGGTCGAGAGGGCGCGCTCGCGGTAGATGCGGTCGATGTGGGTGCGGAGGGCGGGATCGTAGCGCATGAGGTCGCGCAGACCCTGCCAGCGGATTTCGAGCAGCTCGGTGTCGTCGCCGACGGCGAAGATCGTGGCGGTGCGCGGCATGCGGGAGAGCGCGGCGATCTCGCCGAAGAAGTCGCCCTCGTTGATCACCGCGGTGCGGTGCTTGTCGAGCACGCGGGGCACGTCCTGCAGGATGATGTGGGTCTCGCCCTGGTCCTGGCGGAGGAAGCGGCTGCGGTCTTTCTTGCGGGCGACCTCGTCCTCGGTGGCGTTGGCCCAGAGCTGGGCGATGGCGCGGAAAATGCCGCGGCGCGCGGGTTCGCGTCGGCCGACCGCGGACGGCGGCAGGTCGGGCGCGAGCACGACGCGGGCGGAGCCGCTCAGGATGAGGAACGCGGAGGTGCCGTAGTCACCCTCGCGCACGATGATCTCGCCGGCCTTGTAGCGGCGGAGACGGGTGTCGTTTTTAAGGATGTCGTGCAGCGGGGCCGAGCGCGGGAAGCTCTCGGGCTTCATCGCGCTGAACGGCGCGCGGGCGAGCACGCCGCTCACGTCGGCGTCGGTCAGGTCTTCGCTGAACGGTGCGTCCCAACGGCGGGGACGGTCGAGGGCGGGGGCGAGGGTGCTCATCAGGCGTCGACGACGAGTTTACCCTTGGGTTTGCAGATGCAGGCGAGGCAGGAGCCGCTTTCGGCGTCGGCGCCGTGGCCGGCGAGATACTCGACCTCGCCCGACTTGATGGCGACGAGGCAGGAGCCGCAGTTGCCGGCGCGGCAGCCGGCGTCGATCTTGATGCCGTGGCCCTCGGCGAGTTCGAGCAGGGAGGAGCAGGAGCTGTCCCAGCGCGCGGTGGAGCCGGCGCGGGCGAAGGTGACCTCGATGCCGGCGTCCGCGGGCGCGTCGGCGATGGCTTTTTTCATCTCGGGCGAGGCGACCTTCTTCACGGAGGCGGGACCGAAGGCCTCGTAGTGGACCCACGAGTCAGGCACGCCCCAGGCGCGAAGATCGTCGGTGATGCTTTCCATGAACGGACCGGGGCCGCAGAGGAAGTAGTCGTAGTTGTTCGACGGCAGCAGCTCCTTGAAAAGGGCCACGCTCACGCGGCTCTCATGCTGGTAGTCGCGGCCTTTCACGTCGCCGGGCAGGGGCTTCGAGTAACACACGTGCATGCGCACGTTGGGGTATTTCGCGGCGACCTCGGCCATGTAGTCCTTGAACATGTGGTCGTGGCTGTTGCGCGCGCCGAAGAAAAACCAGATCTCGCGGTTGTCGCCGGCCTCGACGAGGGCGTTGGCCATGCTGACCATGGGCGTGACGCCGACGCCGCCGGAGATGAGGACGACCGGCCGGGGCTTTTCCATGTCGAGGTAGAAGTGGCCGTTGGGCGCCTTCACATCGAGGATGTCGCCTTCCTTTACATGGTCGCAAAAAAACGAGGAGCCGATGCCGGGCGGGTGCGGGGTGCCCGGGGGAGGCGGGCAGCGCTTGATGGTGACGCGGTAGTGCGTCTGCCGCGCGCAGTCGGAAAGCGAGTAGCAGCGGACGACGGCCTTGGGCGCGCCGGGGATCGTGAGCTGGAAGGTGAGATACTGGCCGGGTTTGAACGGTGGGAGCGGCTTGCCGTCGTGCGGTGTAAGGTAAAACGAATACGTGTCGGCGCACTCGGGGGTCTTGCGGCTCACGGTGAATTTGCGGACGCCGTTCCAGGCGGAGCGCGCGAGTTCGACCGACTGGATGCGCAGTTGCGCCGCGCGGATGTCGAGCGCAAGGCGCTCCTGCTCGAGGCGCGTGCGGCGTCGCTCGAACACATAGCGCCGCGCGCCGCCGCCGGCCCAGAAGCCCACCTGCACGAGCAGACCGCCGACGATGATCCAGCCGGCGGTTTGCGCGGGCTGACCGGAGAGAGAGCTGAAAATATCTGCCAGCATGGGGAGGTGTGTTTTCAGGGGCTTACCGCAGGAGTGATGCCGATTGACGGATCATTTTGCGTGAGAATCAATTTGGACGTTTGACGGCTTATGGAGTTCAGGTTTTATCCCTTCGTAAACGCTAATTATGCCGCGCATCAAAAATATTAATTGTTCTATGCTGCGCGTAGTCATTGGGATGGGCGTGGGCGTCGGGTTCGCGATCACCGTCCCTGATTTGACGGCGGCGGAGTCGGCCGCACCCGAGGCTGCGGCGGTTTTTATCCATCCTTCCATCCTTGGGGCTAGCTCCTGCTCGACCAGCGGCTGCCACGGCGGCGCCGGCGAAAAAAGCCTCCAATATGCAGTGTGGTCGCAACGCGACGTCCACTCGCGCTCCTTCGCGACGCTGACCACCGCGCGGTCCGCCCGCATGGCGGAGGCGCTGGGCATCGCTGATCCCGCAACCAGTCTGCGGTGCACGACCTGCCACGCGCCGCTTCAGTCAGTGAAGTCGTCCGATCCCGCGTTGCTTGCACCCGAGGCGCGCGTGACCGAGGGCGTGTCCTGCGCGAGTTGCCACGGCGCCGATGGCGACTGGCTGCGCAGCCACACCCGCCCCGATTTTACCCATGCCGACAAGGTCGCCGCCGGGCTGAAGGACCTGCGCGACTTGCACGCCCGCGCCACCAGTTGCGTCGCCTGCCACCAAAACATCGATCCGGCGCTCGTGGAAACCGGCCGCCATCCGCGGCTGGTGTTTGAACTCGACGGCCAGACCGCTTCCGAGCCCCGCCACTGGCGCGAGACCGCCGGCTACAATGGCGCGCAGGCTTGGCAGGTCGGCCAGGCGGTGGCTTTGCGCGAGGTGAGCTGGGCCCTCCAACAGCGCGCCGCCACCGCGGCGGAGATCCCCCGCTGGCAGGCGCTTCTCTGGGTGCTCCAGCGCGCCGGTGATGCGGACAACTCCGCGCAAGCCGTCGCCCTTCGCGCGATCCCGCCCGTGGCCGACGCCGAAAACTTCGCCCGCGCCCAGTCCGCCGCCGACGCCCTGGCGCGTGCCCTCGCCTCCGGGTTCGATGCGGCTTCGGTTCCGGCTCGCCTCAAAAAACTCGCCGCCACCCACGCCGAGTTCGCCGACACCTCCGTGGATCGCACGCAGCAGGCCTGCCGGGCGGAACGTCTCGTCCTCGCCATCGACCGCCTGCTCGCGGCCCTGCCCGCCGCCGCCCGCCCGCCCGGCGCCTCCGCGCGGTTGGACGCGCTCTTCGCCCGCTCGCAATCGATCCCCGATTTCGCCCCCGCCGCCTTCGCCCGCGAACTCGAAGCGTTTGCCCAAACGCTGCCCTGAGCCCATGCTTTCCCCCATGCGCCGCCTTCGACTTTTGACTGTCGCCGTCGTTTCGGCCGCCGGCTTTTCAACCGTGCTGCCGGCGGTGCAGCTCACGCAGACGGAGCTAACGACGATCTACCAGCAGGCCGCCGACCGGGCCGCGCAGTTCACGCCCAATCCCTTCGTCATCGCGATCGTGGACCGCGACGGACAGGTGCTCCTTGCGCACCGCGCGGCGACCGGCGCGGCGGTGACGTCCTCCGATCCGGCCTACGCCATCGCCGTCTCCAAGGCGGGCACCGCAGTGTTTTTGAGCAGCAACCAGGAGGCCTTCTCCTCGCGCACCGCCGGTTTTATCATCCAGCAGCATTTCCCCCCGCGCGTGAATAACCGCCCGCCCGGCCCGCTGGTGGGCGTCGGGTTTTCGAACATGGCGTTTTCTGACGTCAATTTCTTCCGCGATTTGTTCGGCCTGCGCATCGCCGGCACGCGCCTCTACGGCTCCCCGGGCGGCGTGCCTATCTACAAGGGCGGCGAACTCGTCGCGGGCATCGGCGTGACCGGCGACGGCACCGAGCAGGAGGACGCCTCGATCACCAAGGCCGACACTGACGAGGCCATCGCTCTCGCCGGCCAGATCGGTTTTGCCCCGGCGGCGGCGATCTACGGTTCCCGGGTGACGATCGACGGCATCCGCGTGCCCTACGTGGCGAGCCCCGTCCGCCGCGCCCCGATTTCGGTCTTGGCGCCCGCACCCGTGCCGGCTCCGCCCGTCCCGCCCGCACCCGTGGTCTGGCCGACCGACACGCTGGGCGGAGTGACCGGTGAAGTGCGCGCGGCGATCATCGACGACCCGCTCGCCACCGGTCCGGATCTGAGCCGCCACACCATCAACGGCGAGGCCCGTCTGACCGCGTCGGAGGTCACCGCAATCATCTCCAAAGCCGCCGCCCGGGCCAAAATCACGCGCGCCGGCATCCGTCTGCCCGCCGGCAAAGCCGCGCAAGTGTTCATCACCGTCGTGAACAACCCTGACTTGGCCGGCGAGGCCCCCGAGGTGCTGGGCACCTTCCGCACGCCTGACGCGACGATCTTCTCGTGGGACGTCTCGGTGCAGAAGGCGCGCACCGCAGTGTTTTTCTCCACCCATACGCGCGCCTACTCCTGCCGCACGGTCGGATTTCTGGCGCAGTCGATGTATCCTCCGGGCATCAGCGGCCGGCCCCCCGGCCCCTACAACGGCCTGCAGGAAACCTACTCGGGTCCGCTGCTGACCGGCACGGGCACGCCCAACTCCGCCCTGCCGAACGGCATCACGATCTTCCCGGGCGGGTTTCCGCTTTATCGCAATGGAGTGATGATCGGCGCCATCGGCGTTTCGGGTGACGGCATCGACCAGGATGACCTCATCGCCGCTTCCGGCACCGACGGGTTCCTGGCACCCGGGCCGATCCGCGCCGATACGACCGTTTATCTGGGCGCACGACTGCCCTACGCGAAGTTCCCCCGCGACCCCTTGTTACGCCGCTAGGCCTTCTGCGCCGACGCCGTTATAACGCAGAGGTCGCGGAGAGCACAGAGATGGGGGCTCAGCGCTCCAAACCGCTTCAGTGAACTCCGCGTCCTCTGTGTTTAAAAAACATCCAGGGCGTTTCCGCCGGGCACCGAGTCTTCTTTGCGATCTTCTCCGACCTTTGCGTCTTTGCGTTAAAAAATCCGCGCCCTCACCGCAGGATCGGATGATCCGCTAGTGTGAGAAAATCCCGGATACGGTCCTGCTGGGCGCGGCTCACGGTCTGTCCTGTGCCCAGGTCGCGCAGCGTCGCGATGGCCTCGGTCAGGCGCTGGGCGAGGGTTTGCAGCGTGGGATCGTTGGCGAGGAATTGCTTCGGCGGCAGGCTGGCGCGGATGCGCTCGAGCCCCTGCGCGGCCCCGTCGAGGAGCTGTGGGTTGACCTTGTTGAGCTCAAACAGCGCGCGGCGGTCTGAGGCGAGCACGCCCTCGGTGCGCGAGAGTTGCTGGAGCACGCGGCGGGGCGTGGTCGTGATCTCGTCGGGCGTGATCTGGCGCGTCTCCGTCTCGGTCTTGCTGCGCTGGTTGATCCCGGTGACCGGCGGCAGCACCAGGCCCTCCCACACGGTCGGATAAATCGTGACGACCGAGGCCTGCACGGTGGTCTCGGTAGTGGTGCGGAAGGCGACCGGGATCTTTACGGTCGAGGGCACGTCGAGCACTCGGCGGATTTCCGAGCCGACCTGCGTCGGCGTGAGAATCTCGGCGAAAAGACCGAGGTTCACCGGCTGAGCGCTGCGCAGGAACACCGCGCGCTGACGGGCGACCTCGAGCGAGAGCTGCTCGGTCTTGAGTTTGGCGAGATCGAACTTGTCCCAAGCGACGATCACCGGGGCGCTTTCGGCCGAAGTGACGACGATGAGGCCTTCGGGGCGGGCTTCCCAGATGCCGACGAACTCGACGGCACGTCCGTTGGCGCCGGTGAGTTTGACGGACTCGGCATAAAGCGAGGGCGCGATGAGCAGGGCGACGAGGGAAAGAAGTCGGGTAATCATGGCGGGGGTGCGGGAAAGCTGCCTGCGACCCGCCGGTTTGGCAAATGTTCACCGGCTTCCTCTGACGACGAGGGGGCGAGGGACGGCGGGATCAGGAAATCGCATCGCCTGCCGCAACGCGACCGCCCAACGTCACCGCCACTCCCATGTCATCCCGCCCGCAGGTTCTCCGTTTCGTTCTGGCCGCCGCCCTCGGTGCCGTCGTCGCGAGCGTGGTGACCGTCCGGATCGTCCGTCGCGAGTCTGCGGTCCAGCCGGCCGCCGCCGTGCAGCCGGTCGCACCCGCGGCCTCGGCGACGGTTTCGCCGGACGCAGCCGTGGTGGCGCGCCTAGCTAGGGAAAACACCGATCGTCAGGCGCAACTCGATGCGGCTCGCGCGAGTCTGGCGGAACACGACGCGACGTTGAAGCAGACCAAGGAGCAACTGGCCGAACTGCGCCGTCCGTTGGATGCGGATATTTTGAGCTCCACCCTGCGCGCCGAGCTCAAGTCCGGCGAGGTGGTCGTGACCGGTGGCTATCGCCTGCCCGACGGCAAGCGCCTCTACGCTTTTGCCAAGCCCGTCGTCGAACAAGTCGACGGGCAGGACATGATCAAAATCGAGGGCCGCTACCTCTCGCTCACCGACGATGCGGGCAAAGCCGTCGGCTTGGACTCCCTCGCGACCAACGCCGCCAATACGCTCCAACACGGCGAAGTCTGGGTGCCCGCCGAGGAAGAGTCGGTCTTCACCCAATTGGCCGGCACCGCCGGCACGGACATTGTGAGCTACCCCAGCCTGACTGTGCGTCCGGGGGCCAGCGGCACCATCAGCGTCGGCGACATCCACCTCAAGGTGACCCCCACGCGCGCCGCCGAGGGCAACGGCTTGGGGCTCGAACTCCGGCTGGAGCAACCGCAGGTTGCCCCGCCGACTACCCCGTGAGCCGTAGCCCCGAAGCCTCTTTAATTCAGTCGGAGTTTTGGCTGCAAAAAGACGCAAAAATTGCCGTCGCTGCGGATATTAGTCTCCCACGCGCCTATAGGCGCCTTACAGGACTCATATGCCCTTGGGATTTTTGTGACTTTTGCGGCCATTTTCTCCGGGCGTGTTTTAGAGGAATTTGGATGACGGGACTTCCTGGTTTCCCCGAGGACCCGCTCACTCCACCTCGACCTCGATGCCGCCGATCCATTTGGCCACGAGGTTGTAGATTAAGGCGCCGATCAGGCCGGTGATGAAACCGATGAACGCGTAAAGGAGCGGGGCGAAAATCATAAAGCCGATGCCCATGCCCAGCATCATGGGCATGGCGGCGGGTCCCTGGCCCATGTGAGGAGACATCGAGGCGATGAAGGAAAACAGGAGGAAGAACGGAACGAACACCAAGGAGCCGAGGCCGTAGATCACGGCGAGCATCTATTTTGGCCAGCGATTCAGTAACGACTGGTCAGCTCCGTGGATTTCATTTCTTAAGGCCTGTCCATTGGCCTGATATGGCAAGGGTGATAAGACAGCCGAGCAATAGTCCGCGACCGAAAGAGAGAAAGTCATGGAGTATTCGACTGTTATCGGCGGCCAAAGCAAACCAGCGCAGCTCATCTGCCAACTGGATGACGCCAATGCAGATTCCAAGAATACTGATAATTCCGGATGTTATTTTGACCCATTGAGCGAAGACCCGCTTTCGATCTAGTGGATGGCAGCCGAGAATGATCGATCCGATAATGATAATACAATTGATGATCGCGGAGCTGGTCATGTTTTTGGCGAATGTTTCAGGTCCGGCATGCGGCCCGTTAGGGCGGGGTGTGCGCAGCTGTGGTCATTGTCTGTTAGGCTCTGTTTCTGCTGATTTTCAGGTAGATATGTCTCTGGTAAAACTCTTCCTGATCGATGTGAAATACGAGAATATCCACGGTGACGTCTTCGTGTGTAATTCTTGTATATAGATTCATACGCCGAAAGTTCAATTTCGATACAGTCTGATGATTTTATTTTCGGTCTGATGGAATTTTTCCTTTTCGAACAAACTTCGAGGAGCCAAATGGAAATCCAATAACCCAGCCGACGACGAGAATAGAAGCGAATAATATGATGAAACTGGCGAAGACGCTGAACTGCCAAACAAGAAACTGATGATAGACTTCTTCGGTAAACGGCTTGCCTGCTTTATCGACATACCGCCCCGCCACTTCCCTGATCGGCGCCATCGGCCATCGCAAAATACCGTAGAGCATCAACGAGGCCCCGAGCCCGAACGGCATGAGAAACGAGGCGGTCTGAATCTTCTGTTTTCTCTCCCTCGAAAGACTGCGGAGTCGCGCAAACATTTGTTTTTTTGCCTAACGTTCCGGGTCAGACATGCCGAGCCAGAGACTTTAAAAGCTGAAAGGGGAAGCGCCGAGGCATTGTCTGTAGCCGCTGGTTAGGCTCCGTAGTCATTTCGTTCAGAGTGAGATATGGATTCATGCGCCGAATGGTTCGATTCTGATTTCGGTTCGTGGTTTGATTTTAATAACGCTTCGCCCCGTCGCTTCTTATTCGATGTCTGGCGACTTCTTCTTTTCCGATATTTTGGGTCTCCGATTCACCGACGCGGTTCGCTTTCGAAGTCCGAATTTTCCGTCTTTCCGCCAGCTCTATACGCTTTCGATTGCCGGGTCTTTCTTTGCCTAACGT
>Ga0207648_10002267_pt1 | contig 20821 bp, 18 predicted proteins | sample KBSMisM32_FD_184310 | JGI IMG/M metagenome (GOLD analysis project Ga0207648, IMG submission 184310) | Miscanthus rhizosphere microbial communities from Kellogg Biological Station, Michigan, USA - KBS Miscanthus M3-2 (SPAdes) (version 2) | ecosystem: Host-associated > Plants > Roots >...
AGGGACCCATTGCTTCCCAGGTTCGTACATAATTTACCGGCATACCGGAAGGATAATTTCCGGGGGAAGTGGCAATCTGTCCTGTTGCCGCTCCTACCTGTGTTGCCGATGTTGGCTTATTGGCTGGAAACTGCGCAAATATTTTTATTCCGGATAATAAAACTGCGCATAAGAAAAGACTATTTACCAGGATCGGTTTTATTCTACGCATATAAATAGTTTAGTGTTGATTGTTAGCTGATACCTGTTTGGTTTACTTACTGCAAGCATTGCATATTTATGGTGCATGCACTTACATTAATTTCCGTCTGATCACTGGAAATGCTTCCATCACTGAAACAATAGAAATAAGTGCACCGCCACATCCATATACCGTTGACCTTTACCTTGAGGGTTGATTTGTTATTTCGTGTACCTTGTTCACAAACGCCATTGACACATTTATACATCGGTCCCACGCAGCTTGAAGGTGTGCAGGAAGAGGGAATTGGGCATGCCGTGGTGTTGGTAGCAATTACAACCCATCTAAGCTGATTATACGTAGAGCTGCATGGATTCAGGTCCATTTGTTCCTGTTCTATCTCTCCGGTATTGGCACCACTCACAACTTTGCATCGTGTTGCAGTTGCCGTATTCTGCCAGTCGGGGTTAACCAAACAGCTTGAGCTAACTCCAATATCAACCCAGCGTATTTGATTATAGGTAGCGCTGAAAGTATTTAAATCCTTTTCTTCACGCTGCTGAATATTGCTGAGGTAATTACTGTTAGCAGGGCAGGGTTTGCATCGCAATGTGCCCGTTGCCTGCCAGTTTGCGTCTGTGTTGATGGTGCAACTTTCCTGTTGGCCAGTATAATAATTGTAACAGATGCGACGGACGATATTCCTGTCCTGATCGCGAACCAGTGTCAATCGCTGAAAAGCATCGTATTCGTAATACGCAATCCGGTTATTGAAATCACACTGACTGGTCATTCCTATCAATGGATCAAACGTCATTGTTATCATTTGCGCATTAGCCGGATAAAACCGCACTTCATCCAACTGTCCTGAAAGATTGATGGTGTAAGCACCTCCTGAAACGGCAACAGCTGTATTCTGCAAACTCCATGTTCCTCCAGACTTTGACCAGTATGTTAGCAGGTACTGACCATCTTTCAGGTTAGACAGGGCAATAGTAAACCCATTCGTTTTACTTTTCTTCCCGGTCTTGCTATCACCATCTGTACTATTACCATCACCTTCTTCAAAACTGGTATAGTATACATCCTTTACATCTGCATTATTTACCTGGGCTACAGGATAAAGCTTATCGTAACCCCAGATATAGGACATAGCAATATCATCAGCCTTCCGCTGCATGGACAGATTTCCCTTATCATCATACTTTTCAAATAGAACGGCAGGCTTGAATGTGTTAGCAATCGTACCATTAGCATTTTTTACAAAGGAGTTACTGCTCAATCCTGAACCTGTTCCAAATGTTGACAGGCTAACAGGACTGCTATTCTCCATTTTCAATTTCTTATCAGGATATGGGTAATCCGTACGATACAAATTGATATCACTGTTCACAACACGTTGAGCCGAGAGTTGATCATTGGAAGTATTTCGTTTTTGCCTTACTGTATATTCTTCAATTACTGAATTGACCGCATGTACATCCTGCAATGTCTTTATGCCCTGGGCTTCTGTTCCAACGGGTGATCCGGTGAAAACATAGTCTGGCGCATACTTCCTATTGGTTATCACCTCGTCTTTTACCGTTGCATCGGTGCTGCTGGTAACCGTTTTGGTCTGTACGAGTTGTAAATGTTGGGGGCTATAGGTATAATCGGTGATCTTCTCTACGAATTTGGCGGGATCGTTTTGGTCATATACCTTTTCTTTTGTTTGAGCGATGTCAAAAAATTCCGCTGAGATATAATAATAAGTAAAGTTCGCCCAAAAATAGGGGGCCCGCTGAATTTGACCAGCCTTGATCTCCAAATAGTTTCTGCCTGTTTTTATTCCATATACTCTGAACTCGGGGAACATTACCGGTGTATTATTAATTTCTTTTACGAGCACCAGCTGACTATTCTTGCGTGCATAATATTTGGTACTGAACTCAAATCCTCTGCGCCATTCGTGGTTTTCAACAGGAGGGAAAGGAAAACCTGAAACGCCATCTGCAAATGCATTGTATGTATGCCAGGTTTCACCATTATCTCCAAAATCTTCGATCACATGGCCATAGCCTACATAACTTCCCTGGGTAGTAGCCATTGGATAAGTGCTGAAAGATTGCCGCACCTTGTACTGGCAAAGAAAGTTGTAAGTGCCTGTACCGGAAGGTCCATTCATGTAGTCATGGCTGTGTACAGTTAGATCGTATCCGAATTCAGGGAAGCTGACCAGTACGCCGCTGGATTTAGTGGGATCAGTTGCAGGATGATACCGGTAATTGCGTATTACAGAAGGTCCGCCACTACCTGGCTTATCTTCTATTTGTTTTATTCTTAAGCCACCAACTACTCTTGTAGGATAGACGGTAGTTACCGGGAACATGGCGGTCATGCTTGCGCTGAAAGAAACTGATACGCCCCATCCGCATTCATAGTCGTACCGAAAGCTGTAGGTACCTTCTGGAAGGAATGATTCCGTATTGTTCCAGTTATCGCCTATCATAGCATATTGAGCCCCATCTTTCATCAGGTAGCAATAATGCATGTCACAGCCTTGAGGCATACCGGTAAGTCCTGAAACATTGAATTGAACCATAGCTCCGCCAGCTGGTATTGTTACAGAGGCTTGTGAATTGTACGGATGCGGCATACTGTTAGCATCACCGCTCCAACCCAGGTACACATTGATCGGTATCATTTCTGTTTCCGAATAGTTATCAGAAACCGTATTGTTTTCATAGGTAAAAATGGTTTCACCTCCCGTGGGATATTTTATCTTTTCAAGTATTCCTGCCTGGGATGTGAGAGGATTTGCTTTCCGGTCGGCTCCGGGATAATTTACCGGAACTCCATTCTGGATATTCGTCCATTTAGAGACCAGGTCAAAATTGCCGACCTTTCCATTATAGTATCCCCAAAAATCCTGTGCATAGGAGAGGCGACTGGGAAGTTCAATGGAAGTATTGTAGGTGAAAATATGAGGTGGTTTGGTAATGGTAGGTGTTACCTCCTGCAAGGAATCAAGTTTGAGTCTTTTGGTATGCTCAGTAAGTCTGTTTGGGCCATCGCTATTGTTTCCAAAATAAGAGTAATAAAACCGATAGCGTTTGAGTAAGCTATTGTTGGTGGTATATATCTCCACTTCATCCAGTGATTTGTCGTCAAACAAATCAGCACGCACATTATTATAATTGAACTTAAGGTAACCATTCCCAAAATTGATGCGTGTGAGCCGGTGGGTGACGTAATGTTGTGTGCCAACGCACATTTGGTCTGAAAGGCAGCTGTTGTTGCCGCTGCCGTTAACAGATACATATTTTACCTGTCCAAGTAAGGTTGTGTACGTATATATGGATTGTTCATAGATAAAATTGATCTCTCTTTTTCCATCACTGCTTTTGATATTGGTAAGATACCAGGCAGTAGTGACGAACTGATCATTGCCACAATTGGATGGGTTGTTGTATTCATAGTTGAGAAAGGTATAAACGGTGCCATCTTCCGTTACAATCTTAAAGCCAGTCTGAAATGGAGTAATGATGAGGTTGCGCGAAGGTGTGCAATGGGCTACTCCAGACTGGTCAAAAAAGAATTTACCTGAATAAGTACCAAAATTGTAATAATACATATCGGGTTCACCATCCTTATATCCGGCATCAACGTCTTCTGCCAGCTGTGCCTGCAGTGTGGCATTGCTGGAATTTTTGATCCCTTCAACTGAATTGGCAGGGGCTATAGGAAACCAGTAATTGTTTTCATCCTGCATGCTACGCACATTTCTTCCAACAATTCCACCAGCATTCAGGCTCCAGCCTATTCCTACATTGGTTGCCACTTCCTCCACCCGCACACCGGCTGAATGATAGCTAATGGATACAGGGAGAGTGAGATCCCCATATTCTATATTATAAAGTGGAACAGTAATATTGGGAACCCCGGTATAAAGGCTCACTGGTATATCCCCGTATTTACCCAGTGATGCCACGGTTGGTGAGGGTGGTACCACTTCCTTTAGGGTGGAAGTTGTTTGACCAGCTACGTTCCAGGTAGTTGCTATGAAATAGAGAACTACCAGAAACAGTAAAGGCAATTTGCCTTTGCGTTTTTCTTTAACCAAACCTCCTAAAAAGAGGTTAGCAGAATGGTGTTTATGCATACTTGATAGTTGTTGTCTGTTTTGGAAATATGTTTGTAAGGTTTATTTGATGGCGTAGCCTACCCGGAAGAGTATGGGTTGTGTACGTGGCAATTGCTGATAGCTCATAAAATCCCAGAGCAACTGCAGTTTTGTTTTGCTGAAGAATTTTGTTTTTAACGATATTACTTTGCTTAAACCAATAAGTCCGCTTTGCTGCCAGGCATCCAGGTCTTTCAAAACGTCTATACGCCTGAATGCATTCCGGTAATTCATTTCATATCCACCACTCATCCAGAAGGAACCTTTGATCTTCCAGTCGATAAAGCTTCTCAGTCCGGCACCCTGGTGGGTGATATTGATGTGGCGTATGTCCTTGCCCATACCCATTTTGTAACTGGCTCCGATGCCAAGAATACTTTTGTCGGTAAGCTTGTATCCAATGGAAAGACCGATATCGGTTGTGGCAGGGAAAAGACCGCTGGCTTTTTGAGATTGAATGTTTGTGCCAATCTCAACTCGCTGTAGAAAACTCTTTGTTTTCTGGTTGTTGGGTTTGAAACCTTCGGGCATCATATCATCGCTACCGGAGCTGCCAGCCTGGGTAAGTTTGTTCTTCCAGTTATTTAATTGATCCTGTGCCTGCTGGAGGTTTTGGGAGAACTGTTGTTGTGCAGCCGGGCCGCCTGCTGAAAGTTGTTGCTGAATAATTGCGTTAACCTGTGTTCTTGTTTGAAGACCGGCAAAACTTATTGGGGAAGTTGGATCAGCAGGATCACCTGGAAGCCTGAAAAGAGATGCCAGTTGGCTGTTCTTGCGAAGGAAATCACGGAACAATTTGGTCTTGCTTAATAATTCCATCGCCTTTTTTTCAGCCCTTTTATGGTCTTTCAACAATGATTTGTAATCATTCAGCTGTTGATTGAAATAATAAACCTGTTTATTCCATTTCTTTAATTCTTTGGCAAAGCCTGCCTGCTGCAATTGTTGTTTCAGGTAAGCCTGGCGTTCCCTTAAGAATTTTTTGATGGCTTCGGCCTTTTGAAACTGTGCATCCATGCCCTTTACCTTTTGCATGGTAGTGCCCAGCTTTTCTTTTGCCTGTTTTATATTGGCAAGCAGTTCGGGATTTTGTTTGAGAAATTTAAGGGATGTAGTCAGCGTGTCTATTGAAGAAGAATAGTGACTGAGGGAACCTCCATTTTCTAATTTCCCGGTGAGCCTGGCATATTGTTGTTGACTGCCACTGAATAATCCCGATGCTTTTGCAGAATCAATTTTGAATAATTTCCTCCGAATACGTTCTTCCTGCTTTTGCATCTTAGCGAGCGCTTTAGCTGAATTCTTATCCATCTGATTTTCCAATGCACTGGCTTTATCAGAGATATTATCCAGGTATTTCGCAGGTAAAAATGGAATGGACTGATCTGGAACTAGTTGGGAAGTTTGGGCGTAAGAGGTTATAGCAAATAGCAGCCATGCTATAAGCAGAACACTGCGGATAGGCTTCATGGTTTAGAGTTGGTATTGGTTTACTTAAGGTCTAAAAAGCCATTTCAAATGATGTGGAGTCATATGAAATGGCTGAACTAAATCTATTACTGTTATTGATAGAAGCTTCATCACAATTCATATTTGTGCATGTTAACGCATAAAATGTGTTAAAGAAGGATATAACTGTGTTGAGTTGTTATCGCAGCTGTGCGTTTGACGTAGAAGTGAAGAATAAAAAGTTCTAACGTAACTAAGAGAAATTACTTAGAGTCAAAAACAATTCTTACTGTAATTAGTTAGTATGCTTATCAATTGCGGTAAGGAGAGGATTACAATCAGCAAGGTTTTATTTCTTCCCTTTCATACTATTTATCTCGATACAAGCCTGTATGAACGGCCCAATTGCTTTCAAATCATCATCCCGCTTCGGTTCCGATACATAATATTCATAAGACCCATCCCTGTAAGGTGTTCCGCCAAGTCCTGCTCCTGAAACTGCTTTCGTATAATGAATCCCAAAACCCATTAGAACAACACCCATTTCATAATTCCATGCAGCAGGTGATTGTTTCCTGATATCTTGAACTAATTGATAACCATTATAAATCCTCAACTATTTTTTCACTGTATTGCTGGAATTTTATGGTCCAAAAAAGGTAACTTTTACATGACTTTCAGGCGGGAAAGTAAACCGGAAGTAGAAAGATCGAATAGTTAGTATCCTGGTATTTTACTGACCGTATTCCATTACGTATAAATCTTACCAGGATTAAACAGGTCGAACCTGGTTTAAATAGCTGAGGAGACCAAACACCTTTATCTTATTAAAATGCAGAACAGTTTTCTGGTAACGAACGAAAACCTGGATATAGTAGATGTTAATACTGTATTCTGTGAGTTAACCGGATATTCAAGAGAGGAGTTATTGAAAATGAATGTCAGGCAGTTTGATGCATTACTAACATTTGATGAAATCAAATTGAACCTGCAAACTGCAATGGACTCAGGCATCAGCCATTTTGAAACAAAGAACCGGCGAAAAGACGGGACCATCCTGGATGTTGAAGTGAACCTCACTAAGATCGAGATAGAAGGGAAACTATATTTTGCGTCTTTCGGCCGGGATATAACGCCCCGTAAGGAAGCAGAAAGAAAGCTAAAAGAAAATGAAAAGAAACTTTCGTCTGCTGCGCAGATTGCCAGGCTGGCATATTGGGAATATGATGTGGCAAGCCGGATGTTCACCTTTAATGATCAATTCTACGACATTTTTAAGCTTACAGTCGGGGAAATAGGGGGTTATCAAATAACCGCCATGCGGTATGAAGAACTCTTTATTTACCCGGATGATAAAGACCTTGTTCGTAACGAGACGGTTAAAGCTATAAAATCTTCTGACCCTAATTATAATTACAGATTTGAATACAGGATCCTTTTATCAGAAGGAATTATTGGACATGTGGCGGTTCATTATTTTATTACACAGGATGCCAGTGGAAAAACGATTAAAGTATTTGGAACCATTCAGGATATTAGCGATCATAAAAAAGCGGCAGCCGCTTTACTTGAAATGGAGCAGAAAATGCTAAACCAGAAAGTACAGGACCAGAAACAAATAACACGCGCCATCCTCAGTGCCCAGGAGAAAGAAAGAAATCGTATAGGACAGGAAATTCACGATAATGTGTGCCAGATCCTTACCGGCGCTAAATTACACCTGATCAGGACCAGTAAACAGACTGGTCAGGAACTTGATTATCCAATTGATTTGATAGTTACATCTATTGATGAGCTGAGATCATTAAGCACTGAAAATGTTACCCCTTTAAAAGATCTGGGGTTGCAAGAGCTTATTCACTCCCTTATCGACAACCTGGCTCATACTTCAACAATTAAAATTGATTTTAGCTATAATATAGATAGTTGTGATATTGATGAAGACCTGAAGTTAAATATCTACCGGATCATCCAGGAGCAATTAACAAACATAGTAAAGCATGCTGATGCTTCCAGTGCCAATATTGAGCTGCAGGCAAATAATTACACTATAAACCTGGTAATCACGGACGATGGAAAGGGATTTGATGCCTCACAGAAAAGACCCGGTATCGGTATTTCAAATATTATAAACCGGGTGGAATGTTTTAATGGAAAAATAAACATCGATTCCGCCCCTGGCAAGGGATGCATAATGAGAATAGAATACCCATGTAAGGATTTATAGCATCACGCTTTGGCTTGAAACATAATAACATAAGAGTCATCCCAACCCAGGGCTAATTTTAACCACTCCTCAAACTGAACCCATTTCCTTTTATCTTCGATTTGAAGCATTGAATAACTAAAATTCGCTCAATTCAGAAACAACAATCTTTTCAAACGAAACTTATCATGGAGAGAAAATATAAATTCTTCCTGCCAGTTATTGCTTTTGTCTTTTTATCAGGACTATTAATAAGTTCAATTACAGCATTGGGGCAAACTCCGCCCCAGGGACCAAGACCCAACCAGCAACTTCCTCCGATACCTATAACAAGCGACACCACTCATACGTTAACGCGGAATTTTATTCCTGCCTCAGCCGCAAAAAAGACACCGGACGCAAAAGGGTTTATTCAACGTTGGCTGGTACTGGAACCTGTCAAAAAAGACATCGCACGAAATAGCATATTGACCGAAACCTACCTCAGGACAACTTTTTCAGCCGATAATTTTTCTAACGATTACACTTCAATCCCTAAAAATGGCGATAAAGTAAAGGTTGGTAACCAGGAACTGCAATGGTACGCTTTGGATAGCAAGACCTTCAATTTTAATTTATTCCATTTTACCTATGCAATCAACAAGCCACGCTACGGCATCCTGGTTTGGCTGGTCACTGTCATCGATTGCCCTACGGAAATGAAAAACGTTCGCATGACAGCAGGATGTAATTCTGCCAGCATGTGGTGGTTGAACGGGCAGGAAGCATTGATACTTTATGGCGACAGGGACATGATCGCGGATAATGTTACCTCTTCCCGGTTAACCCTTAAAAAAGGAAAGAATATTATTCGCGGTGCAGTCATCAACGGACCTGGCATGGCAAACTTCTGTGTTCGTTTTTTGGATGAAAAAGGCGCACCTGTAAAAAACCTTAGTATTAGTTACCAATAAAATTGTTTGTCAGTTTACATCACATTATTCAGAATCGAAGTTTTTATGAAAGGAATCAAACTAACTATAATTACCTTATTAGCAGTATCGATCACTCAAATGGCAATTGCACAGGTAGGAAAACCTTTTATCCATGACCCATCAACCATTGTTGAATGTGATGGAAAGTATTACACCTTTGGCACAGGTGGTGGTGGTTTAATATCCGAAGACGGCTGGACCTGGAATGGTGGTGGTGTTCGTCCTGGCGGTGGAGCAGCACCCGATGCCATGAAAATTGGTAACCGTTACCTGGTTGTGTATGGTGCAACCGGTGGTGGCTCCAATCACAAGGGCGCTATTCTTACCATGTGGAACAATACATTGGATCCAAAGTCGCCCGATTTTAAATATTCTGAACCGGTTGTGGTAGCTACTTCTGATGGTTATGAAGAAAATGATGCTATTGATCCCGGTCTTTTATTAGACCCCACTACAGGTCGCCTTTGGGTTACTTATGGTACCTATTTCGGATTTATCCGACTTGTAGAACTGGATCCTAAAACAGGAAAGCGTGTAGCGGGTAATAAACCTGTTGATGTAGCTATTACCTGTGAAGCTTCATGCCCGGTATATCGTGACGGTTGGTACTACCTTCTTGCCACACACGGTAGCTGTTGCGATGGTTCCAACTCTACCTATAATGTAGTGGTAGGCCGTTCCAAACAAATAACAGGTCCTTATCTTGATAATGTGGGTAGAAGCATGTTGGAAGGTGGTGGCAAAATGGTAGCTGCTACCCGTGGTGGATTAATTGGTCCTGGTCATTTTGGTCATTTGATTTTGGAAAAAGGAGTTGAAAAAATGTCGCTCCATTATGAGGCAGACCTGGAACAGAGTGGCCGGAGTGTATTGGGCATCCTTCCATTAGTTTGGAAAGATGGATGGCCTGTTGCAGGGGAAAAGTTTAAAGAGGGAACTTATGAAATTGAATCGGTAAGAAGAGGATATGCATTAGAGTTGGCGGTTGATCTTACCAGAATGGCCGGTGGAGCTCGTGGATTTGGTGGTCAGGCTAATAATGAACCCATAAAACCCGTTCCGCCCCAGGAATTAGCGGATGTAAGTAAAAACTGGGCAACAGGAAATATCAATGCACGAATTGGTGATTATATGTATCGCCCTCATCAGAAATGGACGATCATGGATGCTCCTGATACAACAGGATATTTAGGCGGACCCTATTATAAAATTGTGATTGCAGGAACTGAGCGGGCATTGGCAGCAACTCCTGATGCAGATGTAATAACAGTACCGGCATTTACAGGCGCTCCTGAACAATTATGGCGAATTGATCAACTGACGGATGGTACTTACAGAATAATGCCTAAGTCAGCTCTCAATTCAGGAAAGAAGTTAGCATTGGTTTCTTCCGGAGATAGCACTCCCACACTTGCAGAATTTGATTTTAACAGCGATAATTCTAAATGGAATTTTAGAATGCCATAAGGTATATTATTCCCCAACTAATGCGGGCGGGCCGAAGGCCCGCCCGCAATTCTAAATAAAATCAGCCACCTACTTTTCCTGATTCTTTACATAATAATCCGTTGCTTCCTTTATAAATCGGGCCAGCTCTTTACTCGGCATTCCATCAACAGGTGTATACCGGTTATCTTCTACATACAGTTCCCCTAACTTTCTGAAATAATCCAGTTTGTTCAGGTTGACCTTTCCGCCGGTTAGTCGCATAATGATCTGGTACCGTTTCGCAATACATTCCTGTACTTCCTTACTCCTGGGATCGCCAGACATTAATGCCCCCAGTCGTTCAGTGGTATCTTTCAGCGCTGCTTTCGTGGTCTCCATATCTTCCTTACTGAAACTTCGCAGCGCATTTTCCACTTCTTCAATGGTTTGTTTACCCCATTTACTCATGGCTTCTTCCCGATAGGCTTTCAGCTTCTCAACGGGTAAGCCCTTATATAAATCTTCTACTTCCAACATAGTTTTGTTTTTTAATGTTATCAATGTTTTTTCAATGGTACCAACCAATGTGTTAATTCTTTCCTTCCTGGCTAACAGTGCTTTTTTGTGTGCTTCCAATGCTTTTAGCAGATCAAATTCCGGATCGTCCAGAATGGTTTGGATATCTTTTAATGGAATATCCAGTTCCCTGTAAAAGAGTATCTGCTGCAAACGCAGTAGTTCCTTTTCACCATACAGCCGGTACCTGGCCTCGGTACGTACAGAAGGTTTTAGCAATCCCATCTTGTCATACAGGTGTAAGGTGCGCACGCTTACACCTGCCAGCTGGGAGAGCTTTTTTACAGAATAATTGTCCATCGTTTGGATTTATACCTTGTCAACCCAAATATAGAGTATGACGTAAGGGGAGAGTCAAGAAAAACTTCAGGTTTTTTTAAAATAAAACGGGCGTAAGGTGCTGCCAACAGTCTTAATTAATTTCTTTCCCCGTAAGACCGCCAGACACGAGTGAGATAAGACCTTGTTCTTAAATTTCAAGTTCTTGTCGCGCAACCCCTTTGTCTACAGGCTGTGAACAAGGCTAAGTGCGGGCTATAAACCATTATTAACATATAAGTGATAGGGGAAGAAAACATTGTATATTTATTAAGTTGAAGGTCATTCATCGGCCTTCATTACCGCTCACTGAAACTAATGCGACCAAACCTGACTACCAGCAAAATTTCCTTTTTTATGGCCATTGGCCTGGTGGGGTTTCTTGCCGTCTTCATCGGCTTTGGTAAAACATTACCTCCCGCAATCAGGGATGTCAAAACTCCATCTATCGTTTTTATCCATGGTGCCTTTGCTTTTGGTTGGTTATGCCTGTTCTTCACCCAGGCAACTTTAATGAGGTTCAATAATTTCCGGGCCCATAGAGCTCTTGGGTATTTGGGAATTTTTATCGCAATCGGTACGGCTTTGACCATGCTGCCCGCTGGTGCTTCTACGGTGAAAAAAAATTTACTTGAAGGCCTCGGTGAAGCTTCTTACTCCGGTATAGTAGGTGTGGCTACCAGTGCTATTATATTTCTTACAATTGTAATTGCAGGAATTCTCAATCGCAGAAACCCACAAACTCATAAGCGATTAATGCTCCTTGCGACTATCCTTGTGTTATGGGTGGCCTGGTTTCGTTTCCGTCATTATTTTCCTTCTGTACCAAGACCTGATATTTGGTTTGGATTGGTTTTACCAGACAGCCTGATCATCATATCCTGGATATGGGATAAGATTGTAAATGGAAGGGTGCACCCGGTTCTTGGCTGGGTAGGGGCATTAATTATCATTGAGCAAATTAGTGAGGTCTTTCTGTACGATAGCCCAGCCTGGCGTTCAATTGGAAAAGCAATTTTTGAATTGATACCTGGTTATTAGCGGTGGTTTTTAACTTCGTCGATCTCCTCCACTATTCTTCCCCGTATATCAATTTTAGCGCCCTTAAAAACGAATATGATTGTTCCATACTCTCTTGCATTTTGATTCGTAATTGAATCTGCAATTGCAGCCATTTGGAAAAAAGGGCTGGTTTCTTTCAATTCATCGTCTCTTTCATCATGGTCTTTTACTCTTATAAGATTGGTATATCGCCTGCTTAGATCAAACCAGTTAACATAATCTGCACTGAAAGTAGAAGCTTTAATCCCCTTTTTAGTATAATAATTAATTGCACCTGCCTGTCCATAATTATCGCAAAGAATAAGTGTATTCTTTGGATCTGAAATAGTGGAATAAATGCTATCCACTTTGTGGGTCAGTTCCTTCCAGCCTAACATATCGGCAAAATCCTGTGGTAAAGGATGGTCTTTCCCGTCTTCCCAACGTAGAAGCCCAAATTTCTTATACTTCTCCTGGTGCGTCAAAATGTACTCCGGGCTTTTATTCGGAAAGATTACTCGATACATCGGAATAAATAAAAGAACAGGAATTAAAATAAGCACTGGTTGTAAATATTTTTTCCAGCCTCCCACCAGCACAGTCGATAGATAAACCGAACCAAATGCTATATAAACAGGGTAAATTCCTATAGCGTAATAGTCTTTCGCCCTGAAATAAATAAATATGAAAAGGGTGAAAAAGATCGTCCAGAAGAATGGCCGGTATTTTTGAAACGGTTTATAAAATAGCAGCGCATATAATCCAGCAACTATTACAATTATAGAACCGATGAAAAAGAAAAGTTGTGATCGCAGAAATCCCCATCGGTCTACATTGGCCAACTGGTGGCCAGAAAGTTCTTTCATATGATGAACGACAGGAAAATTATTATTGTATTGCCAAAAGAGATTGGGAAGAATAAGTACCAGCCCCAAAAGGATTGCCAGGTAAAAATGCTTTTGTGTTAGCAGTTTACGTTGTTTGGTTATTAGAAGAGCAGGAAACAATCCCAGTACCAAAAACAGAATATTGTATTTATTCAGGAATCCGAGTGCAAACACCATCGCAGCAGCGAAAAGCCATTTGGTTTTTTCGGAGTTGATATACTTTATGATACAAAAATATAAGGTTGTCCAGCATAGAACGTCCAGCGAATTCGGCTGATATAATGTATTCAGTCGTAGCAAAACTGAAAACAAAATACAGGTGGCTCCCAGTATGAGCGCAAACAGGTTTCCATTGAGTTCTTCAATTGTCTTCCATACAACCCAGATTGTTAATGCGCCAAATAATGCAGGAAAAAACTTAATCCAGAAAATGGAATTTCCCAGCAACTTAATCAACCAGGAGATCCAGGAAGTGACAGGCGGAACAGACAGGTAGCCCCAGGCGAGGTGATTTGCCTGATCAAGGTGTAAATATTCGTCTCTATGTAAATCGTATTCCGGGCTTATTAGAATGCTCTGCAGGACAAATTTGAGAATAATAAAGCCTATTAAAATTATTGACCTCTTTGTCATCAGAGCGGGTTTTGGTTTTAGCGTCAGCGTTATGAAGTTAAATGAAAATCGATGGAACAAAATCTGATTTTCTGCTCAACTCATTTTCTCTAACGCTTTAGGCAGTTTCTTTTTCAACTGTTTTTTCCAACCCATTTGCATTACCAGGCTAATCAGTGCGAGTTTCAATCCTTTAAAACCGGAATGCTCTAAATGAAGTAGTGTACCGTTATTAACTGGCTCCAGGGTGAAGGTTAAAACTGTGTCCAGCTTTGTAAAAATTCCTTTTGTAAGCTTATCTGCTGTTTCAGAATGAATACCTGCACAGGCCAATGCCTTTTCGCCGGTTGCTTCGCCACGATAGGTATATGAAATGAGTTTTTGTGGTTCAACCTTGATTATTTCGCAGTGCGTTATCCCGTCCCAGCCCTTTTGCGGTTTCATTCGGAAGGTGAAATAATGCCCTTCAATTGGTTCAATATTGTTTTCCATGAACCAACTGCCTAACCATTTTGGATCTGTCAGGGCCTTCCAAACTTTTTCCTGGCTGTGTGGTAAAACCGCATTTAATTTTATCGTTCGTGTCATTTGTTGTCTGTTCCAGGTTCAATAGGTTTCAAAATAAAAAGAAAACTAAGTTAATTCCCATAATGGCTTCCTAAAAATCAATTTACCACTCAATCTCCCACTGCCTTGAATCGTTCACAAAATAATTTAACCCATTACTCATGTGGTGTAGTTCTTTGCCAGTTTTCCCCATACTGACATTTTTCTCATACACTCTTACTCCATTATTTTCCGAGGTTAGATAATTGATGAGTGCAGGAAGCGTTGGTGGCAAATCATGCAGCCACTGTCCGTCCTCTTCTTTTACAAATGCCTGGCTCATATTAATTATTTAATTGTGCAGGATAATCCAGTAAAAACAATGCCACGGTAGAGGATTAGAGACGGAATAAATTTTTTTTCGAAGTGCGAAATTAGACCAGCGATGGCAATCTTGTTATATCTGTCAGAATATTCAATTAATCTGGTAATCAAGGCTTTAATTGATGTACCTTTAACGTGTTTTAAAGAAATATTATATGGAGGCTGACTGGCTGAATCGCTTAGACAAAGAACCCCACAGCTTTGTACATTCTTTGCAAGATAGACCGCTAACAAATAAAATTCCTTCAATTTTTCATTGTTGACGAAATATTGCATTCTTTATGCGAGTTCCGTTTGAGGTTTTGCGTATAAGACAGCAATATATTAAATTTACTTATCGGGGTATTTATGTTTCAATCAGTCATTTCAGGTTCGGGCGCCTATATACCTGGCCGGGTTCAACCCAATGAATCTTTTGCCAGCCAGGAGTTTTATGCAGATGGAAAAAAGCTCCTGCAGGATTCGCAAGACATCATTAGAAAATTCAAAGCTATTACCGGGATCAGTGAAAGGCGTTATGCAGATGGTGAATTGAATGCGGCTGATATTGGTTTCCTTGCAGCAGATGCTGCGCTGAAAGATGCCGGTGTGAATCGTGAAGAGATTGATCAGGTTATTGTAGCGCATAACTTCGGAAATGTGTTTGTCCAGGGTATCCAGTCGGTAGCAGTACCTTCTTTAGCCAGCCTTATTAAACACCAGCTTGGCATCGTCAATCCGTCCTGCATTGCCTATGATATCTTATTCGGATGTCCGGGATGGCTTCAGGGACTGATACAGGCAGACGCTTTCTTCAAAGCGGGGATTGCAAAAAAGGCTTTGATAGTGGGAACTGAAACGCTATCCAGGGTAATAGACCATTTCGACAGGGATAGCATGATATTCAGTGACGGAGCCGGAGCTGTAATCCTGGAATATAAAGATGTTACCGGTTCAGGACAGGGATTGCTGGCCAGTGTTGCCCAGACACACTCTCTCAAAGAGGTCAACTATATCGGCATGGGGCCTTCTGCAAATCCGGATAGCGACCAGAATATTCAATATATTAAAATGAATGGCAGGAAAGTATATGAATATGCGCTGCACCACGTTCCATCAGCAATGAAGACCTGCCTGGAGAAAGCTGATATACCAATTAGTCAGCTAAAAAAGATTTTCATACACCAGGCCAATGCCAAAATGGATCAGGCCATTATAGAACGCTTTTATCAATTGTACGATTCTCCTGCTCCGGAAAACGTACTTCCTATGAATATTGATCTTCTCGGAAATAGTTCAGTAGCAACCGTTCCAACCTTATTTGATATGGTTCGGAAAAACGAGTATCCTCACCATCAGCTTGAAAGTGGAGATATTATCCTGTTTGCTTCAGTTGGTGCTGGAATGAATATCAATGCCGCCTGTTACCGGTATTAAACCGGTGCAAATCACATGGGCTTTTACGAAATCTCTTATGCTTTGGAAACATTTATAGCAACCGGCCCTTTTTCTCCCGGCTGAATATCATACCGAAGAGAATCATTCAATTGTATCGGAAAGTCAAGTTGGCTATAATGAAGAAATATCCGGTCATGACTTATGTCATCAATGATAAAACCAAATCCCTTTTCTTCGTTAAAGAATTGCAGTTTTCCTGTTCTTGTTGTGTCTCTCTCATTTCCTGGTGGAATATCAATCCTGATATCTTCCAGTTTAAAAACCTTTTTCATTTTTGGATCCTGGGGCTTATCAGTAATGTTGCCATTATCATCTACATAAGCCAACATATCCTCCAATTTCAATCCCTTTTGTTTGTTCAACTTTCTCTCTTCCATTTTCTCCCGCTTATCCTGCCGTTCCTTCAGTCGCTTTTGCTCTTTGGCTCTTTTGTTAAAAGTTTCTTTGGATCTCGCCATATTGTATTTTTAAATTATTAAATAGTTCTGTTAACAGGCATTTATTCCGTACCCTGGTCTTTAAGCCAGTTAAAAACCGAACGCTCACTTTGTGAAACGATAGGCAGTTTGTGAGCGAGTTTACTCTCAATTGCTTTTCCTCCACTGATTGAGTAATTTCCTTCAGTTGAAAAGTAATAATTGATAAGGAACAATACCTGATCTCCATTATAAGGATCAAAGATCCTTCGAGATGGTTCACCAGCATACATCAAGTTGGCATCACTGCCGTCTATCCAACGGTAATGTGTGAATTCCATATCTTTTTTAAAATAGTGCATATAAATTCTTTATAAAAAAACACGGCAGCAAATTACTTCGCTGCTCGTGCTACTTCTGATAGGAAGGTATAATATATTTTATTATTCTATATTACCATTTCCTTGGGCTACGAGCTTCTTTTTCCCTCGCAACTGAAATCGAAATTGCACGTCCTTCGATCTCTTTGTTATTTAATGAAGCCATTGCTTTATTAGCGTGTTCATCAGATACCATTTCTACAAATCCAAATCCACGGCTACGGCCAGTTTCTCTGTCTTTGATTACTTTGGCAGAAGTCACTTGTCCAAATGGTTCAAAAAGTTGCCTAAGGTCTTCTTCCTCAACATGAAAGCCCAGGTTTGATACATACATGTTCATACTTTACAATATTTAATTAAAAAAAATGACAGAAGAACTGCAACAATGAGTGAAGAAAAGGAGAAATTGTTACTATACGAAGGTGTAAGAATTAAAGCTGGCCCTGACTGAATGATGAAGTGCTAATGTCTATATATGCAAAGATAGGTTATTCTATCGTGATTTCAGGAAACATTTGGGATGACCCGGTAATACATGAACAGTTGTCCAACAGTACATTGTGTTGTTTGTTCCTGGCCACTCAATTTACCACGGTCTGGCATCATTTACAAATAGCTTAATCCGTTCTCATATGGTGCAATTCCCTGCTATTCTTGCTGATTGTGGGCCTCTGCCTTTCAAACCTGTACTCCCTGTTTTCCCTGACCATCTTTTTAGCAATTCCAGGCTCATTTTATTCGTTTTCATTGCTTTTGGGCACTATAATTTTCAGAGCGTTTTCTTTAATTTCTGCCTTAACAGACTTCGTTTTTTTCATTACTTCTCCATCCACCTGGAAATGTACATGGTGCCTGGATTTGATATTGAGTGAATGGGTTTGAAAGAATTCGGTTTTTGCAGGATCAAATCCTTTCTGTGAAAATCGCATTTTGAGTATTTCCCGAAACGATATTTTCCGAATTACAATCACTTCAAACATGTTATCATAAATGCTACCCAGAGGATTGATCACCACTCCGTTTCCATATTTCGTTCCATTGGCGATCACAACCATGGCGGCCATTCGGGAAACTTCCTCCTTATCTGTCTGTATTCTTACTTGCATTTTCTGGTATTGCCATATTACCCTGAATGCAGCTTTCAAATATCCCCACATACCACGGGATTGGCCATCTTCAAACTTCTTGACCACATAAGCATTGAATCCTATATCACTTAAATGAATACATAGCTGGTCGTTTATCCTGGTAAGATGAATCTTCTTCAGGTTACCCTTCAGTAACAATTCCAGCGCTTTCTCAGGATCCTCAGGAATTCCTAATTCCTTTGCCAGCCCGTTAGCAGACCCTGCTGGAATTATTCCAAGGGTAGTGTTTTTATTTTGCAGGCATTCGGCTACCAACTTTACTGTTCCATCTCCTCCAACTGCAACTACAATATCTGCCTGTGCATCATCGATCTTTTTACAAATTAGTGATTGTTCACAATCGCGTGGTAATTCATACAATTCAATGGTGAAGGACGGTTTGTCTTCAAAGAACGCCGGGAAAATTTTTCCCCAGTCTTTTTTATTCTTACCAGACCCGGGATTTATGATGAAAAGTAGCTTTATAACATTGACTGGCATAGTAGCTGTATATTAATAAGAATCCTGTTTTTTATACTATGGCGGCTAAAAATATATCGATCAAGGTTTATCACGGATATGGCCATACCAATGACCTGGTTTTATATGGGCATACCTTTCGTAAACTACCACCAGAATACAAATCTCAGTCAAGCAATTCCTTTACCAATCTTTTTCGCCTGTTGCGATTATTTTTTGTAAAGCCGGTTCCTCGAATTCCTTTGAAGATAATATGGGATCAACAGGTTATAGACACCGTTTCCGAGGACGATGGATTTTTTAAAGGAGAATGGCAGGCTGCGCATACCGAGGCTGGCTGGCATCCAGTACTGGTCAGGCATACAAACAATATGTTGATGCCTTCAATGGGAGAAGGCAGAATTTATATCCCGCACAAAACACAGTTCGCTTTTATATCCGATATTGACGATACCATCATGCTCTCTTATTCTGCTACCATCTGGAAGCGATTGAAGGAATTACTGTTTAGAAACCCTCACAACCGTACTGTCTTTCCTGACACCGTTCGTTTTTACCAGTTATTGGCAGAAACGCATACAAATAAGGAGGAACCTAATCCATTCTTTTATGTTTCAAGCAGTGAATGGAATTTATACAATTACCTGCGCGATATATTTTCACATAATGGCCTTCCGGATGGAGTATTCCTGTTGAACCAGGTGAAGCGCTGGTATCAGCTATGGAAAACCGGGAAAACAAAACATGAGGGGAAACTGCTTCGGGTAATGCGAATACTGGATACATTTCCAAACCAGCGTTTTGTCCTGATGGGTGATAATTCTCAAAGCGATCCGGCCATTTACGCGAAGCTGGCAGAAAAATATGCTCACCGCATTTATGCCATTTACATTCGCGATGTACGGGAGGAAAATCGCACCATCACCAATACTATCCTTTCTTCTCTTGCTGCGAAAGGCATATTTACCCTGCAATTTTGCCATAGCAGCGAAGCAATAGAACATTCTGCCAGTATCGGATTGATTGAGCAATAATAGATCCCCGATAATAATCCTCTCCAGGAAACCAAAATCAGAGTTGGTAATCAGCGATGGTATTTTGTACGAAGACGATGCCGAAAGGTTTAAAATTCAGGGTACTCCCTATATCTTTTGCTGTATCTGCCAGTAATGACCAAACGGATCCTTTATCAATCCCTGCCTGTAGCCATAGTCATAACTTGTGACTGGATTAATTTCAGTGGCACCAGCTTCTATCGCTTTTTTCATTACTTCATCCACATTCTCAACAAACAAACCAACACATACAGAACTGCCACCTGTTTTACCGGGGTCCTGGAAGTATTTTTTGGCGGTAATCTCATGCAAATGAAATAAGGCACCACCTATACTTAGCTCGGAAACATGAATGCTGCCATCATCATTGGAGAATCTTCTCAGCTCAACCGCGCCAAATGCATTTATATAGAAGGAAATATCCTTGACTCCATTTGCGATAAATAATTCTGGCGCAAAAAAGGCCATAGGTTTAAGTTTATTGTCATAAAGTTAAACATCTTTTGTAAGTGATGATTAAAATACCATTAACCTGGAATTCGTACTGAGAATCGATATCCAATGTATATTTACAATCATAATTTCAGCCTTTATTCATGGAAGCAATTATTAAGAAGTATACTGCTACGGAAATACTCCAGATCATTCAGGCTAATTACAGGCAACAAGCCCAATATGACATTGTGGTCCAGAAAGGGAGTGAACTTACATTCGAAACTGAAATCTGGGAGTGGATCGATATCTGTGACCTGGTTCCACCTGATGAACTTTGGTATTATCTTGACGATTATTTCCGGTTGAAACAGGATAGAAGTTCGTGGATGAGTGTGCTTAAGGATGAGAAAACGCTTGGAGACCTTTGCAATTTTGTTTCCGAACATGCCAGTCATGAGATCATTACTTCAATTAAATTGCTTGGCAGTGATTGCAAAACTGCAGCAATTTTTAGAACATTTACAAAGAGACTTAAAGATAAAGGAATCGACACCTCAGCAATAAGACCGTCATCCAAACTGGAGGAGTTGGTAAATCAATACGGCGGCGTCTTTATTCAGGAAATTAATTTGTTTGCACCTACCGTTTTGCCTCCAATAACCTATCGCGCAAATTGGAATTTCAACTGGGGACTGTATATATTCCTGTTATTCGGTTTTCTCACCTG
>Ga0207648_10002268_pt1 | contig 20815 bp, 20 predicted proteins | sample KBSMisM32_FD_184310 | JGI IMG/M metagenome (GOLD analysis project Ga0207648, IMG submission 184310) | Miscanthus rhizosphere microbial communities from Kellogg Biological Station, Michigan, USA - KBS Miscanthus M3-2 (SPAdes) (version 2) | ecosystem: Host-associated > Plants > Roots >...
CCGATGCCCGACGACAAGGCCGGCGCCGAGTGCGATTTCGGCCAGCGCGCGCCCGCGGTGGGCCTTTTCCATCTGCCCGGTTATCGGTTCCACCCAGGGACCGGTCGAGGTCGCCGGGATTCACAGAGGCGCGCGAGTTTGCCCGCCGTTGCGCGAGCTCAGATTCTTCCGGCCCGTTTGATGGACACGTAGCGATTGACGAGCTGCGCGCCAAGGTCGGCGGGCTCGGCGTCGACCATCAGCGCATCGCGCGCGGCGAGCCGCTGGAATGCCGCTCGACGGGCCTGTTCGTAGAGGTGGGCGCTCGCCACGTCGATGACCGCGTCGTCGCTCGAAAGCGGCGCGGTCATCATCTCGCCGACGATGCGCTCGCGAAGGCTGGCCAGCAGCACGAGGTGCCGGGAACGCAACAGGCGAAGCGCCTGCCGAAGCTCGTCGCCGTCCTCGTCACGAAAATTGGTGATCACGATCACCAGCGCCCGCTTGTCTTGTCGCCGCATCACCGCCTGCGCCGCCGCCAGGTAGTCGGAGTGCGTCGGCGTCGGCTCGACTGCGTAGAGCTCGCCCATCAGCGCGTTGAGCGCCTGCGTCCCCTTGCGCGGCGGGAACCAGCGCTCGCTACCCGGCGGCGCCCCGAACGTCATCGCGCCCACCTCGTCGCCTTCCCGCAGCGCCACGTAGGCCAGCAGCATCACGGCGTTCAGGACCTGGTCGAAGTGGCTGGCCCCGGGGCTCTGGCGCCGATCGTCGGCCCGCATGCGGCGGCCGCAGTCCACGAGCAGGTGCACGCACTGGTCGCGCTCGTCCTGAAACTCGCGCACGATCGGCCGATTGAGGCGCATCGTGGCCCGCCAGTCGATGTGCCTGACCGAGTCGCCGATGCGGTACTCCGACAGCTGTTTGAAGTCGGTGCCCTGGCCGCGCTGCTGGTAGGTCTTGATCCCGATCTCCTGCAGGCGCCGGTCGCCGGCCAGCCAGGCGTAACGCGCCACCTGCGCGAAGTCGGGATAGACCCGGCGGGCTTCGCTCGTGCCGATACGTTCCAAGAGCTCCCAGAGGCGCCAGCGTGATCGGATCCGTATCTCGGCGGGGGCAAAGGTCACGGCGCCGCGGCGGGTGGGCACCACGGCGTAGGCGGCGGTGAGGCGGGCGCCGCCCGCAAGACGAAGCGCGAGCGGCAGGTGCTCCGTCGCAAGGCTCGCGTCGACGTAGTCGTGGAGCTCGCAGTCCCAGGTGCCATGACCCGCGATCTCGAGGCTCAACGAGATTTCGCGGCGCACGCCGAGCGCGAACGCGGCAGGCAGGCGTCGCGTGAGTCGAGGGGAACCCTGGCGCCACTTGCGCCGCGAGTGCAGATAGTCGATCGCGGCCGACGCCACCAGGGTTCCGAGCGTGGCGGCCGCGACCCATGCCGCGGTGCCGACCGGCATGCCAACCACGAGAGCCACCAGCAGGACAGCAGACGTCGCGAAGAGGATCGCAATCGTCGCGGGTGCCGGCACGACCCCGACGCGTCTGCTCACCATCACTGGAACCTGGCTATGTCCGCGGAGCCGCGACCGTCTCGATCACCTCGGCGAGCAGGTCGTTGACGCTACGCCCTTCGAGCAGTGCGTCCGGAGCCAGCGCCACGCGGTGGCGCAACGCGGGCAGCGCGATGCGCTTGATGTCGTCCGGCGTCACGTAGTTCCGGCCGTCCAGCAACGCGGCGGCCCGGCCGCCCCTGACCAGGGCCAACGGTCCGCGGGAGCTGGCGCCGACGGCCAGACCCGGATAGTCGCGGGTGGCGCGCGCCAGGCGCACCGCGTAGTCGATGACCTGACGATCGACCTGCTGGCGGGCCGCCATCTGCTGGAGGCGAAGGACGGCGTCACCGTCGAGACAGGGCTCGACGCCCGCGAGTGGGAGATCGTTGCCTGCCTGCCCCTCGGTGGCCCGGATCACGACGTCGACTTCGACATCGGGCGGCGGATACCCGATCTCGATCTTGAAGAGGAAGCGATCGAGCTGCGCTTCGGGGAGGGGATAGGTGCCTTCGGTTTCAACCGGGTTCTGCGTGGCCATCACCATGAACGGGAGAGGCACCGGCAGCGTCTGCCCCTCGAGCGTGACCTGGTATTCCTGCATCACCTCGAGCAGCGCGCTCTGCGTCTTCGCGGGAGCGCGGTTGATCTCGTCGGCCAGCAGCAGATGCGTGAACACCGGGCCGCGCACCACGCGCAGGCCGCGCGTCTCGGGATCGAGCACGGCATGCCCGGTGATGTCGGACGGCATCATGTCGGGTGTGAACTGAATGCGGGCGTGACCGAGCGCCATGGCGCGGCCGAGCGCTCGTGCCAGCAGAGTCTTGCCGAGCCCCGGCACGCCCTCAATGAGCACGTGCCCGGACGCGACGAGCGCCATGAGCACCTGGTCGATGACGGTCGACTGCCCGACGACTGCCTGGTGGATGGACGCGCGCAACGCCTCGAGGCTGGTCGCGGCGTCCACCACTCCGATCGGTTCACTCTGTTCCATGCATCGTCCTCGCCGGTCTGCCCAGGATGGCGCGCCGGATGGTTTCGAGCCGCGATATCGCCCCACGTACCTCAGACGGGCGGCGCAGACCGTGGTAGTCGAGCGCTTCCGCAAGATCCGTGGCAGGCATGCCTCCGGCCTCGGCCAGAGCCGCAACGCGATCTCGCGGCGCGAGCGCCGCGTAGCCGACCACGCGCCGCCGCGCCGCCTCCTCGACGGCACGAACCGTCGCCGTGTGCAGCGACTCGCCGTGATCGTGTTGGAAGGCAAACCGTCCAGTGCCGCGGATCTGTTCAGCCAACGATCGCCGTAGCAACCCCTCCGGCGGCGCCAGCGGACCGAACCGAATGCCCCCGCGCCACAGCAGAAGCCCGAGGGCTGTCAGGCCGAGCCACAGGACCGGCGCGCCGTACAGCCACACGAGCGACAACAGCGACGGATGGTCCGCTTCGGAAAGGAAGTGCACCTCGTCGCCGCGCTTCAGCTCCGCGGCCTTCACGAGCACCCAGGGATGGTCACCGTCGAAGAGCGCACGGTACTGGAACGGCTGCCAATTGACCAGGGTCACGGAGCCACGGCCAACCGAGACCCGGATGGCCTGGCGGCCGTACGTGGGGTCGAAGAGTGCCCATTGTTGAACCTGCCGGCTCGAGATGAGGAACGTCGTCCGATCGAAATCGCACAACCAGTGCGTCGGCACCACTGGGGGTACGGCCGGCATCGCCTGCTCTTCTCGAAAACGCGCGCAGTGTCCGTCGGCGGGGGGCGGAAGCAATTTCTCATGCTGCTGATATTCGAGGCCGGACCACTCGGTGAACTCTTCACTTCCGGAAATCGTGTCGTCGACGACGAGCCGGCCGCCCGATTCCACCCAGCGCTCGATCGCTTCTCGACGACGGGTGCTGAGATTCCAGTTCCAGCGCGACAGCACGATGACGGCGCCGCTCGACGGCGGCGTGAAGAGGCGGTCACGCGACGCTCGCGCGCCCAACGCGTCGACGAACCGTTGAGCGGCGTAAAACGGGTTCGTCAGCGCCTCCCCTTTCGGCGGCAGCGGCACCTTCGCGTCGGCCCAGTAGGTTCGCGTCGCAGCCAGATACACCACGCCCGCGACGGCAACGAGACCGACAAGGACAAGGAGCACATAGCGGCGCCTCATGCCTCGCCTCCCGTCGGCGACGCCGGCAACCTGTCGAGCGACAGGCTGAACTCGTCGCACAGCCCGTGCACGACGAAGGTCTGCGTGGCGGCGTTCCCGTAGACGAACGCCTGCCAGGTCGCAATCAGCCGCTCCGAATAGGCGGCGCCGCGCGCACCGATGCGCCCGGCCAGCGCCAGACAATCGCCCTCGGTGCTCGAGTCGCGGATCGGCAGCTGGTGCACGTGGACGAGCCGCGACAGCAATCCGCGGTACAGAAGGGCCAGCGCCGCGCGGTGGGCGCCTCGATCCCACAGCTCCCGCGCCGCCCGGCCGACGTCGTCGGGCAGCGTCTCGGGACGGATGTCGAGGTCCTGGACGTGAGTGGGCAAAGTCCGGCTGCGCGGGGCCAGAGTGAGCGGCACCCGTTCGTTGAAAGACTTGACGAGGAAACCAGCGATTCCACCCGCGGCCAGCGCGAGGACGATCCACATCAGCACGCGCGCCGACTGATCGAGCCATCGACCGAACCCTGTCAGCCATTCCAGCGATGGTGGGGGCGCCGTGCGGGGCGCGGTCCGGTCGCGCCATCGCAGCACTTTGATCGTGCGCTCGGTGGCCAGATTGGGATCCGTCTGGACGTGGGCAATCGCGCGCGCGATCTCGGCATCGTCCGCGAACGCACTGGAGCCAACGCCTTGAGCGACGACACCGGCCACCGGGAGCGCCACCAGGGCCACGCTCAGAAGCGCGGCTCGCCAGAACGGGTCAGTCGGCAAACGCACGCCGGAACTCCTGCTCGACGTCCCACGCTTCCAGTTCCACACGACGATTGAGGTACATACCGAAACCAGCCGCGACGTAGAACGGCTCGACGAAGAGGACCGCGAGTCCGGACGACACAGGCCCGATGAGCGCCAGCGCGGTGCCCGGTTCGCCGGCCAGCACCTCTCTTACCCCCGGCGCCGACCCCGTTGGTGCGAGCCAGAACGCAAGCGAGACGAGCGCCAGCGTGATGGCGATCTCCGCCACGGAGAACGCGTGCGTGGTCATCAGCGCGCGCCTCGCGCTCCCCTGCCGGATCTGGCGGACGCGAGCGTGCGCACCGCGGATCGACAGCCCCTCGAGCGCGTACACGGGTTGAGTCAGCGAGCGCCACCACGACAGACGCCGCAGCGTGAGCGTGAACAACAGCTGGCGCCACCAGACCTGGCGGCGTGCTTTCCACAGGTCGCCACCCGTCGTGCGTTGTCCGAACGCTGCCCGCGAGAGCGCGAACAGAATCGACTGATCGAGCCACGGCTTCGCCCACCAGATGACGAGGCCGGGAAGCCACGACGCGGCCTGGTACGAGAGGACGGCGAGGATCACTACCGGCACCGACGCGAGCATGTAGCAGGCGCCCACGGATCGCGCGGCGTCCTGGGCGAGCCGTACACCGAAATCGGCTGCTTCCCACGAGGTGCGGGGCCGGAGCCGAACGGCCAGCGCGTCAACTCGCACGGCGGCCCTGGAACGTGAGATAGGCGAGCACGGCGGCCCAGCAGCCGGCGGCCGCCGCGTACTTGGTAGTCGCCGACAGCCACTGCGACGACGACCAGAACGCCTCGACCGCGGCCGCGAGCAACAGCAGACCGGTGACGCCATACAGCAGGACGACGGCGTCACGCGAGGCGACGACGAGAGACGACCGGCGCGTGAGCCGTCCCGGAGCCAGCAGCGAGTGGCCGAGCCGCAGGCCCGCGGCACCGGCAAGGACGACCGCGGTCAACTCGAATGCCGAGTGTGTGGCGATGAAGGAATAGAAGGTGGATGACAGTCCGCGTTCCGTGAGGTACCCGGCGAGCGCGCCGGAGAAGGCGCCGTTGTACACCAGGAAGAACAGGGTGCCGAGGCCGGCAAACAGTCCTCCGGCAAAGCATTGGAACGCCACACCGATGTTGTTGCGGATGTAGTAGCCGAACATCATCCAGTCGGTGCTCGCTTCGCGGGCCCGCCCAATCGCGTCGGCGCTCGGCGAGTACATGATTTCGAAAGAGGACGCCGTGGCCGGACTCACGACGGAGAGAATCAGCTCGGGTCTCGTGTAGACGAGGAGCCCGAGCACAAGCGTCGGCAGGAGGAAGGCCGCGGTCGCAGCGGCCACGTACCGCTTGTGAGCACGCACCGCCCTCGGAAAGTCCGCGACCACGAGCCGCCGCAGGTGCGCGAGCCCGAACTCGCGGCGGTAGTAGATGTGCTGATGCGCCCGCGCCGTCAGCCGTTCGAGCCGCGCGACGATGTAGGCGGGATAGGACCGCGCCCGGGCGAGCGCGAGATGCTCGCAAGCCCGCCGATACAGCGCCGCGGCCTGTGCGCTCGAGATGCCGGCGACATCGCCCCTCAACGTGGCCGGGGGCTGCGCCTGTCTCCCGATGGTGTCGAGAAAGACTTCGAGCTCCAGCCACTCCCCCTCATAGAGCTGCTCGAAGCGAAGCGGCGTCATCGGCGTCCCAGCGCCCACTGAGCCACGCCGAGTACCCGCCGCGTCATGTCGGCACTCGCCCGCCCGGCATCGCCCGACACCGGCGCGGCGAGCGCGGCCAGTTCGTCGACCCGCGCCGGCGTCAGCGTGGACACGCGCGACGCAAACGCGATGAGCGCGGCCTGCTCGCGCGGAGCCAGCAGGCGGTGCGGCGGCACCGGCGCCACCTGCTCGAGGACGGCGGTGCGCTCGCCTCGAGTCTCGTGCACGACCAGGGTCGCCGCCGCGAGGTCGCCGAGGCGCTTCCCATCAGTCCGGACCAGGAGACAGATCACGGCAAACGCGTAGCCGAAGGGCAGGAAATCGGCCACCCGCAGCAGGTTCCGGGTCATCGAGGCCGCAGGGGTCACCGGCAGCCCGCTCTCCATCACGACCTTGAGCCCGAACAATCGCTTGCCGGGCGTGGCTCCCGAGGCGGACAGCTCGAAGATCACCGGATAGAACCACTCCAGCCCGAAGAGCAGAATGATCCAGAACGCCGTGCCGATGCCGCCGAGATATGCGGCGCCGATTCCCGCCGCGATGATCACGCCGATGCGAATGCCCCAGTCGACGATGAACGCGTAATAGCGAACCGCGAGGCCCGCCGGCCGCAGTTCGAGGATGATGCCCTCAGGCGTCTCGGCGGTGACAACCGTATCGAGCACAGCGCAGTCGCGGGGACCTAGAGTCTCGCCTGCGCGCCGACGACGTATTTGTTGATGGCGTGCTGCAGGTAGAAGATCGAGAAGAAGAAGGTCATGAGCCCCGACAGCTTGACGTGCGGCTTGAAGAGGTTGGGCTCGCCGCTGTCGTCGTCGGGACCCATCGCGTGCTCCTCGATGATGTCCTTGATGGCGAAGCACTGAATGATCATGAGGATCCCGATCGAAAACTGCAGCAGCTGCATGACGAGCACGACCTGGCTTCCGAATGCCTGTGCCACCGTCTGGTCGCCGGCGAGAATGGCGGCCACCACCTCGAGCACGAAGTCACCCGCGAACAGCAGGAGCGGCCACAGCGCGAGTTTGCGTGAGGAATCGAGGCGATTGAGACCCGGCCGGCGGCGGAAGAACCACACCGGGTAGTAAATGCCCAATGTCAGGATGAGCAGCACGAACATCACGACGAGATTCCGGTGTTTCAGCCCCGACCCGACGGCGGCAGGGCTGCCGACCTGGGCTGTCGGTGGGGCGTAAGGGTTGTAGGCGTCTGCGTCGGACATCTCAAGCTCCCGGCCTGGTTCAGGACGTCAACCTGTCGGTAAAACGTTCGCGCGCGAGGGAATGTACGGGGGGATGATACTCGCGGCCAGCACGCCCAGCTTGACTGGTCCCGCACACGGCCACGCGAGTATCATCACGGCCACATATGTCGGGGGCGTATCGATCAGGGGTCCCTGCCGTCATCGTCTGCCTGCTCTGGGCGATCATGCCGGCCGCCGTCGGCGCGCAGCCGCCGCGCACGCTCACCCCGCCTGACATCTCGGGTGAGTGGGCGCTGATGAACGACGAGGACCCTGGCCAGCTCGGGGCGCTCGGCCAGCCGCCGCTCGGCGACTACCTGGGCATCCCGTTCAACGACGCCGGCCGCATGCGGGCCGACACGTCGGCCGAATCGATCTGGGGCACGCCCGAGTATCAGTGCCGGCCCCATTCGGCGCCGCACCAGTGGCGCGGCCTGGGGGGCGCGCGCATCCTCAAGGAACAGGATCCGCTGACCCGCGAGGTACGCGCCTACCACGTGCAGTTCATGCGCTCGCTGGACCGGCCCATCTTCATGGACGGCCGGCCGCATCCGCCCGCGTGGGCACCGCACACGTGGACCGGCTTCTCCACCGGCGAGTGGGTGGGCAACACGCTCAAGGTCACGACCACGCACCTCAAGGACGGCTACTTGAAGCGCGGCGGGCCGCAGACGAGCGATCTCTACACGATGACGGAGTACATCGCCCGCCACGACGAGATCCTGACGATCACCACGGTCGTGGACGACCCGGTGTATCTCGACGAGCCGTACGTGCAGTCGACCACCTACGTCTACGACCCGACGGCGAGCGTGCAGATGGAGACGTGCAACGCCTCCGCGTTTGCCGAGAACGGCGGCACCGATCGCCACCACGTGCCGCACTTCCTGCCCGGCCAGAACACGGCGATCACCGAGTGGTTGAAGAACGAGCCGTGGGTGCCGGCCGACGCCGCGCGGGGCGGCGACAAGACGCTCTATCCCGAATATCGCTCGGGCGCGGCGACCGTACCGGCGTCGCGCTCCGGCGTGCCGATCGCCAAAGCCATCAACGATCAGGCGCCGCGCGACGGCGAGGTGCACCTGCTGCCGGTGCAGGGCAACGTCTACATGCTGATCGCCGACGGCGTGAACCTGGCCGCGTCGGTCGGGCCCGACGGCATGCTGCTGGTCAACTCGGGCGCCGCGGCCATGACCGAGAAGGTGCAGGCGGCGCTGGCGCAGCTGGCCGCCACCGCGACCGCCGCGCCGATTCCCAACCGCTGCAGCGGCGCCAACTGCCCCGGCCTGCAGTGGGGCTGGGCCAGTCCGTACATCAACGCGGTGATCAGTTCACCGCTCCCGCCGCGGCCGCTGCGCTACATCATCAACACCAACGACGCGGCTGAGAACGTCGGCGGCAACGCGAAGATTGCCGCCAGCGGTTTCTTTCCGCGCGGCGGCGGTTTCGGCGGCGCCGTGGCCAACCCGGGGCGCGCGGCGTCGGTGATCGCGCACGAGAACGTGCTCAACCGCATGAGCGCGTCGGTCAACAAGCAGCCGCCTCCGTATCCGGAAGCGGCGTGGCCCACCGATACGTTCTTCGACTCGCTGCACAAGCTGCCCGAGTACGTGAACGGCGAAGCCGTCATCGTCTACGCCACGCCCGCGGCCACCACCGACGGCGACAGCCTGGTGTTCTTCCGCCACTCGGAAGTGATTCACGCCGGCAGCCTCTTCTCCACCATCAGCTACCCGGCGATCGATCTGCAGAAAGGCGGCTCGATACAGGGCGTCATCGACGGCCTCAATCAGATTCTCGATCTGGCGGTGGCGGAGTACCGCGCGCAGGGGGGCACCTGGATCATCCCGAGCCGCGGCCGATTGGCGGACACCGCCGACGTGGCGTCGTATCGGAACATGCTGGTGATGATTCGGGATCGGGTGCAGGACCTGAAGAAGAAGGGGCAGACGCTGGCGCAGGTCAAGGCCGCGCGCCCGACGCTGGACTTCGACGGCCGCTACGGCGCCACCACCGGCTCCTGGACCACCGACATGTTCGTGGAAGCGGTCTATCGGAGTCTTCCGGAGAAAAAGCCATGAGATTCGCTTGCGGCTCCGCCTGGCGTACCCGTTTAGGCTACGCCGCTCACAGTGTTCGATTGCCCGCGCTCCGCGCGGGCGGTGGCGTATGCGTGCTCGTGATGGCGGCGGTGTGCTGGACGGCGGCGGCGCCGGCCCGGGCGCATCACTCCTACGGCGCGACCTACGACACCAGCCGGGAGATCAAGCTCGAAGGCACGCTGGTGCAGTTCATCTACCGCAACCCGCACACGTTCGTGCACGTGCAGGCGCCCGACGACAGCGGCGTCTCGCAGCGATGGGCCATTGAATGGAGCGGCACGTCCCAGCTCGCCAACAACGGCATCACGCGCGACACGCTGCACGTGGGCGATGCGGTGGTGATCGTCGGCCGGCCGTCGCGCGTGGCCGGTGAGTATCGCGTGCTGATGGTCAGTCTCAAGCGTCCGAGCGACGGCTTCAGCTGGGGTAGCAAGCAGGGCGAAGCGGTTGACTGAACCCGGGACGATGGGCCGTATCTCCCTCACGTTAGGCATGGCGCTGCTGGCCGGCGCGATGTTACTCACTCCGGTTGGTGTATACGCGCAGCGGGGCGGGCGTGGCGGACCGGCGCCCACGCCGAAGGCAGCCGCCGCGATCGACCTCACCGGCTACTGGGTGTCGGTCATCACTGAGGACTGGAAGTTCCGGATGGTGACGCCGAAGAAGGGCGTGTACGAAACCCTGGTGCTCAACGCCGAGGGGCGGCGCATCGGCGACGCCTGGGACCCCGCGCGCGACGAGGCGTCCGGTGATCAGTGCCGTGCCTACGGGGCCGGCAACATCATGCGGATGCCCGGCCGGCTGCGCATCACCTGGAGCGACGACACGACGCTCAAGGTCGAAACCGATGCCGGGACGCAGACGCGTCTCTTCCGCTTTGGCGCGGGCGCACCGGCGGGGGAACCGAGCTGGCAGGGATGGTCGGCCGCGGAGTGGATGTATGCGGGTGGCCGGCGCGGCGGCGGCGCCCCCACGGGGAGCCTGAAGGTGGTCACCACCAACCTTCGCGCGGGCTACATCCGGAAGAACGGTGCGCCGTACAGCGACAAGACCAAGGTGACGGAGTACTTCGATCTCAACACCGCCCCCAACGGCGACCGCTGGCTGACGGTGACCACCAAGGTGGAAGACCCGGTGTATTTCACACGGGCGTATCTCACGAGTTCCGACTTCAAGCACCTCGCCACCGGTGACGGCTGGACGCCGTCGCCGTGCTCGGCACGTTGAATCGTTCGTAGAGGCGGACCTTCAGGTCCGCCTACAAGGAGAAGAAGACAATGAGGACGCTGATCATCGTGGCACTGCTCGCGGCGGGGGCCGCATCGCTCGCGGCGCAGGCGCCGCAGGGGGCGCCGCCCGGCGGCGGCCGCGGCCGGGGACCTCAGACGCCTCCGCTGCTCATGACCACCACGGCGTTCGAGGACGGCGGCGTGATCCCGGACAAGTACACGCAGGCCGCCGGCGCGATGGCGCCGTCACCGGCGCTTTCGTGGTCGCAGGTGCCCATGGGCACCCAGAGCTTCGCGATCATCATGCACGACCCCGAGCCGGTGCTGAACAAGGGCTCGAAGATGGACATCACGCACTGGGTGATCTGGAACATTCCGGGCACGTCCACGGGTCTGGCCGAGGGCGTGGCCGCGGGTGAACTGCCCGACGGCAGCCGGCAGGTGAGCCTGCGTTCCAACTCCTACATGGGCCCCGGCGCGCCGCCCGGACCCTACCACCACTACACGTTCGAGCTGTACGCGCTCGACATCAAGCTCGATGTGCCGCAGGGCACCCCGCAGGACGCCGCCAACACGCGCACCGCCATCGTCAACGCGATGGACGGACACGTGCTCGGCAAGGCCATTCTGGTGGGACGCTTTCACAGATAGTCAGGTGGGTCTGGTAGGTCAGGTGGGTCAGGTAGGTAGAACCATGCCTAAATTCCAATGGATCGCGACGGTCGTGCTCAGCGCCGCCGTGGGCGCCGCGACCACGGCGCTCATGGTCTCGATGCCGCGCGTCGATGCCGCCGCGGCACCGAAGCTGTCGGCGGCCGACTACCAGGAGATCGCGCAGCTCACCAACAAGTACGCCTACGGCATCGACACCTGCGCGAACAACGGCTACGACTACGCCGACGTGTTCACGACCGACGGCGAGTTCGTCGACAAGAACTCCGACGCGGGCTTCAAGGCCGGCGGCCGCGTGCTGGCCAAGGGGCGCGAGGCGCTGGCCACCCTGATCGGCGGCGGCTCGCGCGGCTGCAAGACGAAGCTGGTGTGGACCGATTGGAGCCACATCATGACCAACCTCGTGGTGACGCCCACCGCCGAGGGCGCCAGCGGCCGCCTGTACCTGCTGCAGATGGACATCAAGGGTCCGGGCACCATCGAGCGCCACGGCGGCTATGAAGACGTCTACGTGAAGACGCCGAACGGCTGGCGGATCAAGTCGCGCACGCACGTCCGCAACAAGGCCTGGCACGCGCCGGCGCTGCAGACGCCGGATCTCAACTGACGCTGGTCGGGCGAGTCTAAAGACTCGCCCCTACGAAGGTGGCACGCCGGCGCCACGCTCGGCGGCGCGAACCATCAGCAGTTCGCCCACGTTGTCGAGCGTCACGAGGCCCACGAGCCGGCCGCCGTCGACGACGGCGACGGTCCGGCTGTTCGTGCCGTGCAGGCGCGTCAGCACCGGCTCGAGCGGTTCGTCAGGTGTGGCGGTCGGGCACTCCTCCACGAGCGGGCCGACCGCCGCCTCGCGGCCGTGCGATGCCAGGGCGGCGAGCAGCCGCTGCCGCGTCAGTATTCCCGCCAGAGCGCCGCGCTGAAGCACCGGAAAGTCCTGCTGCGAATCGGACAACAGGAGCTCCACCGCATCCCCGACGGTGCTGGCGGGCGTGAGCGTCTGAAGCCGCGTCATCATCGCGGCGCGCACGGCCACGCCTGCCAGCGCCGATTTCTTCTGCACGGCCGCCGACTCTTCACCGGCCGCCATCCAGACGAAGAGCGCCACGATCACCAGGAACAGATTGGAGAACAGACCGAAGAGCGCCAGCAGGAATGCGATGCCCTGGCCGATGGATGCGGCCCGCACGGTGGCGCTGACGTAATCGGTTCGCGCGGCCAGGATCGCTCTGAGCACGCGGCCGCCGTCCATGGGAAAGGCGGGCAACAGGTTGAAGAGCAGGAGGGCGACGTTGGCCACCATGATCTGTTCGACAAAGGCGCCTCGCGACAGGGAGATCGCGTCGAGCGGCCGCCAGTCGCCGGACAGGCGCAGCCAGGCAAACAACGTCACGGCGATCACAAGCGTGACCGCCGGACCTGCCAAGGCCACGAGGAATTCATGGGCGGGCCGCTCGGGCATCCGCTCGAGCCGGGCCATCCCACCAATGGGCAGCAGCGTGATGTCCTTGGTGACGATACCGAACCGGCGCGCCATCAGCGCGTGGCCGAGCTCGTGCAGCACGATGCACCCGAACAGCGCGAGCATGAGCGCCACACCCTCTGCCGCGGCGCCAACCGTCCGCCCCTGAAGGCCGCTCGACACCGCCACCCACACCAGCAGGAGCGCGAAGGTGGGATGGACGAAGATGTCGATCCCCGCGAGGCGCGCCAGCCGGAAAGAGCGTGACATCGATCAGGCGATCATCACCTTGCGCGGCATCTGCGAGTTGTTCTCCAGGAAGGTCTTCTTCCTCGCGAGGTCCTCGGCCGTCGGCTGCACCTGGCCGTTCACGTCCGTCACGCGCGACACCAGCGTGTGCGGCCCAGGCGTGGCGCCTTCCCACGTGTAGGTGAACAGCTTCCACGAGTGCTTGGTGTTGGCGGGATCCAGCACCGCCGGCTTCCACGGGCCGTCGTCGACCTTGACTTCCACCGACTTGAGCGCCGTGCCATCGTTCAGCACCCAGCCGCGCACGCGGTGCGCGCTGCCGTCCTTCGTCACGCGAGCGATCACCGACTTGAGGTTGAGGTGAGTGACCTCGGTCTCGACCCACTGCGTCTCCGGGTCCACCTCGCCGCCGCTGCCGCCCACCGTTCGCATGGTGCGATACCAGCGCGCCTGGAAGTTCCCGAGGAAGCGCCCCTCCTGCAGATGGATCTCCGACAGCCACTTCACGTTGGCCACGCCGTACCAGCCGGGCATCACCAGGCGCACGGGGAAGCCGCTGTTGCGCGCGAGCGGCTGGCCGTTGAGCGCGTAAACCAGCATCGGCTCGGGCTTCTGCGCGTTCTCGAGCGTGATGCTGCGCGCGAACTGCTGTTCGATCTTGAACGTCTGCTGCCGGAAGATCACGTCTTCCTTCCCGCGGTCGGCGCCGAAGAACACCACTTCGCGCGCCGCGTCGCCGACGCCGGCGCGCTTGAGCACGTCCCGCAGGCGCACGCCGGTGAAGCGGCCGTTCGACGATAGCCCCTGCATCGCGTTGGGACTGTTGCCCGAACACTCGTAGCCGTTGACGATCTCGGCCGACGGCATCGCCTTCAGATCGGCGAGTGTCAGCTCGAGCGGCTTCTTCACCAGGCCGCTGACCTTGATCTTGTGCGTCGCGGCGTCGAGCTCGGGCCGGTTGTAGTGCTGGATGAAGAAGAACTGATCGTTCGGCGTGATCAGGCCGTCCATCTTCCGCAGGTCCAGGAAGCGCCGCTCGCCGTTGGCGGGGTTCGCGGCGAAGGTGTCTGGATAGTCGGTGAACGGCACGTCCACCTCGCCCGCGGCGAGAACCGGCACCGCCCACTCGGGCAGCGCAAACAGCGCCGCCGCGGCCGCGCCGTACTTGAGAGTGTCTCGTCTGGTGAGATCCATGGCCGTCGCCTCCGTGAACGGGCCGCTTGAAAGCGGCCCCTACTTCTTTAACTCTTTGTATGCGATCTCGAGATTGGGCTGCGCGCCGCCGAACATCGGGTTCGCGCTCGCCTTGTAGCCCTTGTACTTCGGGTTCACCGCGTATTCCTTCGCCGCCTGCTCCGCACTCTTCCCCGCCTTGAGCGACCGCTCGGCATAGGCCACGAAGTCGGCGGTGAAGCTCTGGAACTCCCGCAGGTCGTTCCAGGTGCCCACGGGAATATGGCCGTTGATGATCGTGTCGACGTTCTTCACCGTGGCGATCGCCTTGGCCAGCGACTTCGGGTGCTCCACCACGCTGCCGCCGTTGTCGGGGTCGATGTACGGCAGCGCCTTCCACGCGAACATGTCGCCGACGTGCATGGTGCGCAGCGCCGGAAACACCACGAAGGTGTCGCCATTGGTGTGGCCGCGGCCGAAGTAATAGAGGTCGACCTCGTCCTTGCCCGAGCCGATGGTCAGCTTGTCCGTGTAGGTCTTGCCGGGCAGGAATTTGGCGTTGGCGCCCTTGAAGTCGTCCATCCTGGCCATGTTGGCCTTGGTGTTCTCCTGGACGACGTTCTCCACCTTGCCGCCGAAAAAGGTGTTGCTGCCCGTGTGGTCGCCGTGCGTGTGCGTGTTGATGATGCGCGTGATCGGCTTGTTCGTCACCGACTTCACCCGGTCGACGATGGTCGGCCCGAACCCGGGCAGCTTGGCATCGACGAGCGTCACGCCGGCGTCGGTGATGAACACGGCCACGTTACCGCCGCTGAACGCGTCCGTGTCCTCGACGCCCGAGCCGGTGATCACGTAGAGATTGTCCTTGACCTTCTCGATCTTGGTGGCCGCAATCGCCTTGGCCGATGGCCCCGTGGGCGCCTGCCCCGCGACCGCAATCGAAAGCGCGCCAAAGGCCACCAGCACGCCGAGCACGAGCATCCGTTTCATCTGCCTGCCGCCTCCCGGGGCATTACTTTACTACCAGCATCTGGCCCGTGCTTCGCGCGGGTGGCTCGTGGGGGCTATGCTGATGAGCACGCCATGCGGCGTGGAGCCCTCCTCCCCATCGCGCTGTTGGTCAGCGGGCTGGCGATCTCGCCGGCAGGCAGGTCCCTGGACCGCTCGGGCGGCGGCGAAGCGCTGCCCCGCCTGATGCTCTGGGCCTGGGAGCGACCCACCGACCTGCGCGACCTCGACGCCCACGCCGGCGTCGCCTTTCTGTCCCAGACACTGGTCGTGCGCAATGATGCGGTGCGCGTGGTGCCGCGCCGCAGTCCGCTGCGCGTCTCGCCAGCCACCGCGCTCGTGGCCGTGACTCGAATCGAGATCGGCGAAGGAGGCGGTCGGGCGCTGGGCGAGCCGGCCGTCGCCACCATGGCGGACGCCATTGCACGCACGATGGCGTTGCCCCGCGTCCGCGGCGTACAGATCGACTTCGACGCCGCTGAATCCGAGCGCGCCTTCTATCGCGCGCTCGTCGTGGCGGTGCGAAAGACGCTCGGGCCGGACGTGCCCTTGTCCATCACCGCGCTGGCGTCGTGGTGCGCGGAAGACCGCTGGCTGAACGGCCTGCCGGTGGACGAGGCGGTGCCGATGCTGTTCCGCATGGGGCCGGTGAACGAACCGTACGCCGGCCTTGCGCGCTCGACGTCGGCGGCGGCTCCCGAATGCCGCGGGGCACTGGGCACCTCGCTCGACGAGCCGCTGCGCGTGCGCGCCGCGGGGCGGCGGGTGTACGTCTTCAACGCCTCGCCGTGGACGCGCGCGTCCGTCGCCCAGGCCAATGAGGTGCTCGATTGAACCGGGCGTGGCTGCGCAGGGTGGCGTGCGGCGCGGCGATTGCCGCCGCGGGCACGGCGGCGGTGCTGGCGTGCGGACCGTTCTTCGAGGAGCTCGTCACGGTCAGCCACTCGATGCCGGTGGACCCGGCGGCGTATACGCGTGGGGACCTGGGCGTCGTCAAGCCGACGTTCGCGCGCCGGTACCTGGTGCAGGCGTATCGCACGCTCGGCGGGCTGCCGGGGCTGCCGGTGATGCCGCTGTCGAATTATGTGGAGCCGGCGCAGTACTCGGCGCCGTTCAAGGAATGGACCGCGATTCAAACGCGCGTACTGCCAGCCGCCGCGGCGGCGGCCCTCAAGCCGATCACGTCCACGCGCATCGCGGCCGACTACTCGTCGTTCGACAACTGCCTCGAGCCCGCGTTTGCCGCGGCCGTCGCCGCGTTCAAGGAACGTGAAGTCCGCTACGGAGCCGGCCACCCGCTGCTGACGGACTGGGTGGCTGGGCAGGCCGCGGTGTTTCAAAACTGCGGCGGCTCGACCCTGGTGCTGCCCGCGGCGACCCCGTCCGACGACCCGCAAGCGCGCGCCGATCGCGACTACCAGATGGCGGCCGCTTACTTCTACGCCACGCAGTACGACGAGGCGGCCGGCCGGTTCCGCGCGATGGCCAGTAACGCGGCGTCGCCGGGGCGGACGAGCGGACGCTATCTGGCCGCGAGGGCGCTCATTCGATCGGTGACGGTGCCGGCCACACGGCCGAAGGATGTCGCTCAGCGGCTCGCCGCGGCCGAACGCGACCTGCAGGCGGCGCTGGCCGACAAAGACGCCGCCGCGCTGCACGCCTCCGCGCGTGGACTGCTCGGCTTCATCGCCGTGCGCGCACGGCCGGCCGATCGCCTGCACGAGCTGTCGCGCCGGCTGGCCACGGCGCCCGCGGTCGACGCGCAGGACGTCGTGGACTACACGTGGTTGATGAACGTGGCCTTCGGTGAGACCACGTCCGGCGCTCCGACTCTCGATCTGGCCGAGGCCACCCGGGGTGACGAGCTGACCACCTGGATCGTCGACACGCAGCGACGGCGGGCGGACGAGGCCATCGAGCGATGGGGACAGTCCCGTTCCGTGACCTCCTTGATCGCGGCGCTCTGGTCCGCGCCGGCATCGCATGCCCAGACCCCCGCGCTCATGACCGCGGCCGCCGCCGTGCCGCGAACGTCGCCCGCGTTCGCCACGGCAGCGTTTCTCCGTGTGCGGCTGCTGATTCAGCGCGACGACATCGACGGCGCCCGCGAGGCGCTTGCCGCGCTTCCGGCGGCCGAAGCCCCTGGTGTGGACGCGGAAGCGCTGAATCTTTTTCGCGCCGAACGATTCGCGACGGCGCGCTCGTTCGACGAGCTCCTGGCGAACGCCCCTCGCCGGATCACGGTGCCCACGCCATTCCGGTCCACCGTGGCGGGCGGGCCGCCGGCGACGTTCGATCGCCCGGCCTGGGACGATGACGTCGCCGCCGTGTTCAACGGCCGGCTTCCGCTGGACCAGCTCGTCGTCGCGGTGGAATCCACCCGGCTGCCGGCGCGCCTGCGCAGCCGTGTCGCGCAGAGTGCGTTCACTCGCGCAGTGATGCTCGACCGGCCCGATGCGGGCCGCCGGGCCGCGGCCGTTCTGCGGACGCTGGCGCCGGCGCTCCGCGACGACCTGACGCGTTACATGACGGCGCCCACCGACGACGCCCGCAGACACACCGCGATCCTTACGCTGCTCCGGACACCCGGCCTGTCGATCAACGTGGCCGGCCGGGACTACGACGTGTTGTACGGCCAGGTCGAGCCGCGGCGAACGTACCGCAACGCGTTCACCATGAACTGGTGGTGCGGCGTGAAGGACGAGGTCGGAAACGGCGCCGCGAGCCTGCTGACCGGACCGGGCCGGCCGCCGTCGCCGCTGTTTCTGAGCGACGCCGAGCGTGAGGCGGCCGAACGTGAGCGCACCCGGTTTGCCGCCGCTGAAGCGCCGCGCGCCTTCCTGATCCGGGAAGCGATCGCCTGGGCGTCGACCCGCCGTACCGATCCGGAGGCCGCCGAAGCGCTGGCGCTGGCGATCGAAGCGTGGCGGCGGTCTCCCTGTTCGTATCAGGAGCCGCGATCGGACATGCCACAGCGGGCCTTCGCACTGCTCCACCGCCAGTTTCCCGACAGCGAGTGGGCGAAGAAGACGAAGTATTGGTACGACTGACGCCGGCGCTCCGGCGTCGGCGATACAATCGCCGCAGAAACCTATGACACTGGCTCGACGGTGCGCAGGAACAGGTCTGGTGGCGCTCGCCACGTTGGCGGCTGCCTGTTCGAAACCGGCGCCCGCACCGGAGCCCGAGGCGGCGGTGACAGAGACTCAAGCCTGGCGGGACAAGCACGAGCGCGACTACCGGCGCGAGTGGGTGACGATTGCCGGCCTCCACTTTCTGAAGCCGGGCGCGCAGACCGCGGGCAGCGCCAAAGGGAACGATGTCGAGCTTCCTGCGAGCGCGCCCGCCGCGCTTGGACGGTTCGTGCTGGAAGGAAACGCGGTGCGCTTCGAGCCCGCGCCCGGCGCCGGCGTGGAGCTGGCAGGCACGCCCGTGACGGCGCCCGTGGTCCTGAAGGACGACAGCTCGCCGAAAGCCGACGAACTCAAGACCGGCACGGTGACCATCGCCGTCCACGTCAGCGGCGAGCGGCGCTCGCTGCGCGTGTGGGATCCCGACGGTCCGCGTGCGAAGGGGTTCAAGGGTTTCACCTGGTTCCCGATTCAGATCGACCATCGGGTCACCGGCCGGTTCATTCCCGACGCCGAGGCGCGCACGCTGCAGGTCATCAACACCTTCGGGGATCTCGACAGCTTCAAGACCGAGGGCGTCGTGGAATTCGCGCTCAACGGCCAGACGCTCCGCCTGCGCCCCTTCACCACACGACCGAAGCGCTTCTACTTCGTGTTCAAGGATGCGTCGAGCGGCAACGAGACCTACGCCGCCGCTCGCTTCCTCTACGCCGACCTGAAAGACGACGGCACGACGGTGCTCGACTTCAACCAGGCGTACAACCCGCCCTGCGCGTTCAATCCGTTCACCACCTGCCCGATTCCGCTGCCCGAGAACCGGCTGCCGGTGAAGGTGCTCGCAGGCGAGCGTGCGTATCCGGAGCACGTCGAGCTGCCGGCGTCGTGAGCATCCGGACACTCCTCGTCGTCCTCCTCCTGCTGATCCCCGCGGGTGCGTTGGCGCAGAGCGTGCCCGTCCCTGAGCCGACGGCGCAGGCGCTCGCCTATCACCGCAGCGGCAACATCATCTGGGTCTTCAACACCGTCTGGGGGCTGCTGATTCCAGCACTGTTCCTGTGGACCGGCTTCTCGGGCCGCATCCGCGACTGGTCGGCGCGGATCGGTCGCAAGTGGTTCTTCACGGTCGCCATCTACTGGGTGATCTTCACCCTGATCTCGACGATCATCGATCTGCCGCGCGTCTACTACGAAGGCTTCCTGCGCCAGCACGCCTACGGGCTCTCGAACCAGACCATCGGCAAATGGGCGAGCGACCAGGTGGGGACGCTCGCCGTCGCCGTCATCATCGGCGGGCTCGTCTTGTGGATCCCCTACCTGCTGCTCGCCCGCAGCCCGCGGCGCTGGTGGCTCTACACCACGATGCTCGCCGTGCCCTTCATCATGCTGCTTCAGCTGATCACGCCGATCTGGGTCGATCCGCTGTTCAACACGTTCGGCCCGATGAAGGACAAGGCGCTCGAAACGGAGATCCTGCAGCTGGCCGACCGCGCCGGCATCGAAGGCGGCCGGGTGTTCGAAGTGGCCAAGAGCGTGGATACCAAGGCGCTCAACGCCTACGTCAACGGGTTCGGCGCCACGCACCGGATCGTGTTGTGGGACACGATCATCCAGGCGATGGATCGGCCGCAGCTCCTCGCGGTGATGGGGCACGAGATGGGTCACTACGTGCTCAAGCACGTCTGGCAGCTGATGGCCGTGGCGGTCCTGTCGATACTCGCCCTGCTCTACGTGGTGTATCGGGTGGCGGACGCGCTGATCGCCCGCTACTCGACGCGGTTCGGCTTCACGTCGCTGGCCGACGTCGCGTCGCTGCCGCTCATCCTGCTGCTTGTGGGTGCCATGTCGCTCGTGATCGACCCGCTGACACTCGCCTTCGCGCGCCACGTCGAGCACGAGGCCGATCGCTTCGCGCTCGAGCTTACGCGCGACAATCACGCCCTCGGGAGCGCGCTGGTCATCCTGCAGCAGGAGAACCTCGGCGTGCCGCGTCCGGGCTGGCTCTATACCTGGTTTCGCGAGAATCACCCGCCGCTCGGCGAGCGCATCGACTTCAGCAACGACTACCGCCCCTGGGAAACCGGCCAGCCGCTCGTCTACGCGGATCGCTTCAAGTAGCGGTCGGATTCTCGCGTGAGGTATCCGGTCGCCAGCAGCTCTCTCAACACTCCCTGGCAGGTGGCGAGGTCGAGGCCCCAGAAGCTGGCGGCCTCGCTCGCGGTCAGGCGAAGGTCGGGAAAGTAGTCGAACTCTTCCCGAATCCGCTGGACCAGTTTGCGGAAGAAGATCGGCGGCGGCTTAACGGGCAAGTGATACAGATTTTGCAAAAAGGCGGCCATTCGCCCGATGAACTGTTGGACGAAGTGCAACGCGTTCTGGACGGCGTGGCGC
>Ga0207648_10002273_pt1 | contig 20778 bp, 16 predicted proteins | sample KBSMisM32_FD_184310 | JGI IMG/M metagenome (GOLD analysis project Ga0207648, IMG submission 184310) | Miscanthus rhizosphere microbial communities from Kellogg Biological Station, Michigan, USA - KBS Miscanthus M3-2 (SPAdes) (version 2) | ecosystem: Host-associated > Plants > Roots >...
CGATTCCCGCGCGGGTGATGAGGTCGCCGCCCTTGACGTCCAGGAGGTAGCCGGACTCGGACAGGTGGAAGAGCGCACCCGGGGAGAGCGCGTCCACGAAGGTCGGGATCGTCTCGTCGCTGGCCAGGAGGCGGTCCTGCAACGCTTCCCACACCTTCTCGGGATCGAACTCCACGGGGACTTCGCCGCTCTCGAAGAGATGCCGGTAGGGAGCGAGGTCGAGCGGCGGGCGCTTGCCCGGCCCGAAATATTTCTTCACCAGCGGGGCCACGATCGAGCCCGAGCGCTTCAGGTGCGCGTAGTCGGAGAGGACGATCACGAGGGGAATGCCGGGGCTGTAGCCGAGGTCGATCAGGCGTCCGCCGTACGGCCGTGCCCCGAGCTGGCGGTAGTGGCGGACGATGCCGGGCACGCAGTCGAGGAAGGCGAGGTCCGCGCCCTGCTCGCCGACCAGGAACTCGTAACCCCCGGCCAGGAGCGAAGGCAAGACGAGCTTGCCGCGCAGGCTGCGCCGGATCATCATCCGGCCGATGTGCGAGACGCCCAGCTTCTCGATGCCGGGGAAGCGCTCCATCGACGTCATGGCGAAGACGGCGGGGGGGACCTGGCCCGGCTTCCAGGCCCGCACGCGCACGGTCGACGTGATGTCGTCCGGGCGGCCGGTGTAGAGGAGCGTGGTGCCCTCTTCGTCGTCCGCGGGCTGACGCAGCCACTTCCGCTCGTGATCGGCCTCGTAGTTGTACTTCAGCTCCTCGATGTAGATCTGGTAGCGGAAGCGGTAGATGGCCTCGCGCTCGGCGTCCGTCTCCGCCTTGTGCACGGTATCGAGCCTGGTGAGCCAGCCCAGCATGTCGCGCCTCGAGAGCGCCGTATGGTAGCGCGGTGAGCATCCTCCGGCGCGGGGCGGGCTTCCTCCTGCGCCGAGCGGGATGGACGGTCTCGGGCACCGCCCCCGCCGCTTCCCGCTACGTGCTCGTGGCCTCGCCTCACAGCTCGAACTGGGACACGGCGGTGATGCTGCTCTTCGCCGTGCACTTCGGGATCCGGCTGCGCTGGGTGGGCAAGCGCGAGGCGTTCCGCGGGCCGCTGGGGCCGGTGTTGCGCCGCCTGGGGGGGATCCCCATCGAGCGCGCCGGTGGGCAGGGCGTGGTCGCGTCCACGGCGGAAGTGTTCCGCGACGGCGCGCCTCTCGCGCTGGCCATCGCTCCCGACGGCACGCGGAGCGCGCGCGACTACTGGCGCTCCGGCTTCTACCACATCGCGCGGGCGGCGGACGTGCCGCTCGTGCTCTCGTTCCTGGACTGGGGAACTCATCGCGCCGGCATCGGTCCCACGATGGCGCTCTCCGGAAACGTCGGCGCCGACATGGACCGCATCCGCGCCTTCTACGCGGGCATGGTCGGCCGGCATCCGGAGCAGACCTCCCGCGTCCGGCTGCGCGAGGAGGACGGCCTGGAGTAGAATCGAGACCAGCGAATCGTACGCTGGGGGGGCCCGCGCGCGGGCTGAGAGGGTGGGCGACGCCACCGACCCCTTGAACCTGACCTGGTTAGGACCAGCGGAGGGAAGCGAAAGCCCAAGGGCCGACACCTTCCCGGTGGTCGGCCCTTTGCGCTTTTCGGACCCGAGGAGGACGGCGATGGAGAGGACGAAGTTCACGGGCGAGACGGCGACGCAGATGCACCACGCGCGCCGCGGAACGATCACGCCGGAGATGAAACGCGTGGCCGAGCGCGAGGAGACGGCGCCGGAGACGATCCGCGACGAGGTCGCACGCGGGCGGATGGTCATCCCCGCCAACGTCAACCACGCCGCCCTGGATCCCATGGCCATCGGGATCAACGCGCGCTGCAAGATCAACGCGAACATCGGCAACTCCGCGGTGACCTCGAACGTGGAGGAGGAGCTGGAGAAGCTCCACTACTCCGTGCACTTCGGTGCGGACACGGTGATGGACCTCTCCACCGGCGGGGGCATCGACGAGATCCGTGCCGCCATCATCGCCGCCTCGCCCGTGCCCATCGGCACCGTGCCCGTCTACCAGGCCGTGCAGCAGGTCACGCGCGTCGAAGACCTCACCGCGGACGACCTCATCGACAACATCGAGCACCAGGCGAAGCAGGGCGTGGACTACATGACCGTGCACTGCGGCGTGCTCTACGAGCACCTCCCGCTGGTGCAGCACCGCATCACCGGCATCGTGTCGCGCGGAGGCGCGCTGCACGCGCAGTGGATGGTCCACCATCGGAAGCAGAACCCGCTCTTCGTGCACTACGACAAGATCCTGGAGATCGCGCGCAAATACGACGTGACGTTGTCGCTGGGGGACGGCCTGCGCCCGGGCTGCCTGGCCGATGCCAGCGACGCCGCCCAGTTCGCGGAGCTGAAGACGCTGGGCGACCTCACGCGCAAGGCCTGGGAGAAGGACGTGCAGGTGATGGTGGAGGGGCCGGGACACGTGCCCTTCGACCAGATCGCGATGAACGTGGAGCGGCAGATCCAGGAGTGCAACGAGGCGCCGTTCTACGTCCTCGGTCCCCTCGTCACCGACATTGCGCCCGGCTACGACCACATCACGTCTGCCATCGGGGCCACCATGGCCGGCTACGCGGGCGCGGCCATGCTCTGCTACGTGACGCCGAAGGAGCACCTCGGCCTGCCCAACAAGGAGGACGTCAAGCAGGGCGTGATCGCCTACAAGATCGCGGCCCATGCCGCGGACGTGGCGCGGCACCGCAAGGGGTCGCGCGACCGTGACGACGCGCTCAGCCGCGCCCGCTTCGCCTTCGACTGGAACGAGCAGTTCCGGCTGGCCCTGGACCCGGAGACGGCGCGGTCGATGCACGACGAGACGCTGCCCGCGGAGGGTTACAAGACGGCGGCCTTCTGCTCGATGTGCGGCCCGAAGTTCTGCTCGATGAACGTGAGCGCGAACGCGATGGCGAAGCTGGAGCCGCTGGCGGAGACGACGGCCCCGTAGCCTTCGTGCCCGGGGCGGCGTGCGCGAGCAGGAGCCGCTTGGGGGCGGCCCGGCGCCACGCCTGCGTCACGAGCTCCCGTGCGACGCCGGGGTCGACTTCGCCCAGCCGCATCAGGACCGCCGGGTACGGCCGGTAGTGGTCGGTGAGATAGAACGCGCGCGGGTCGGCCTCGAGGAGAACGTCACGGTCGGCGAAGTCCAGCTTGACGGCGACGGAGTCGCCGTCTTCCTTCAGCCGGGCCATGAACTTCTTCAGGACGTAGAGGGCCGGCGTCCCGTAACACGTGCCCTCCACGACGCCGGGCAGCGTCGCGGCAAACGCGCACAGCTCCGGCCAGGACAGGCCGCGGGAGCGAGCCATCTCAGGTCGCGGGCGCGAAGGCCTGGTACATCACGTGCTCGAAGGCGTGGAACTGGACCAGCGGTCCCGGCGATAACCCGACGCGCTCGGCGACCCGGCGTGAGGGCTCGTTCACGGGCCGGATCAGCGAGATCACCATCGGATACCGCCAGCGCTCGAACGCGGCCTCGCGTACGGCGCACCCCGCTTCGGTAGCGTACCCCCTGCCCCAATAGGGACGATGGAGGAGCCAGCCGACCTCCGGCCGGCGCGCACCCTCGACCTCCTGCATCACGAGGCCGACCTGACCCACGGGGGTGCCGGTCTCCTTCTCGAGCACGAGCCACAGCCCGTGCCCGTCGTCGATGTACCGCTTCCGCTGCCGGTCGAGCCACCCCTGCGCATCCGCTCGCGATTGGACGCGAGGGTAGTACCGCATGACTTCCGGGTCCCCGAGCATCGCGGCCACGAAGTCGAGGTCGTCGGGCTGCATCTCGCGCAGCCGGAGGCGCGGGGTCTCGAGGACGGCGCTCACGACGCTACTGGACGGTGATGCCGGCGGCCTGGGCTTCCCGCTTGCCGAGCTCGTATTGCCGGGCGGCTTCCGCGGCCTGGTCCTTCAGGACGTCGCAGCGCGCGGCCGCGCCCGGATGCCGCAGCTCGCCCGGCTTGAGGTCGGGGCATTCGGAATTGACCTGCGCGGCCAACGCGTCCGCTCTCGCCTTGGCCGCCGCGACTTCGGCGCGCAGGCGCTGCTCCTGCTCGACGCGCTTGGCTTCCTCGGGATCGGGAGTGGCGGACGGCGACGCGCTCGCCCCCGCCGCGGGCGCCGCGGCCGCGGGTGCGGCGGGCGCGCCGGCCGCACCGCCCGCGCCGGCCGCGCCGGCCGCGCCGGCCGCGCCGGCGGGGGCCGAGCCCACCGCGGGCTGGCTCGCGGGTGCGATCTCCGCGGGTGCGTCGGCGGGTCGTGCCGGGGCCAGCGTCACCTCTTCGGGGCTGGGCGAGGGCGAAGGCGCGGGCTTCGATCCGCAGGCCGCGAGCAGGGCCGCGGTGGCGGCGATCGTGAACACGGAGACGGCGGCGCGAGGGAAGGAGCGGTCCATCGTCAGGCCTCCAAGCTCGTCATCGACTCAGTGCGCGCCCACCAGGGCCTGCCAGCCGTCCGCGAAGCGCGGCTGCAGCGTGAGCGGGGGACGCTGCGCGGCCTGGGCCCGCGCCTGGGCTCTTGCGGACGCGCTGCACGATCCCGTGCGCAGGTAGCGGAGAGCTTCCGCCAGCGAGGCCTCTGCCGAGTCCCCGAGCGGGTGCTCCAGGTCGTCCGCGGCCGGGCAGTCCGGCGCGATGCCGTCGAAGTAGCCGCCTTCGCCGCGCGCGTTCTGGGTGCTGAAGGCCACGGGGTAGAGGACCTTGTCGCAGAAGTTGTAGCCGTATTGGCCCACCGGCTTGCCGTAGCTGCGGTCGCCGACCGTCGTCACCGGGATGAACGGCCGCAGGCCGTTCCAGATGAGCTCGCTCGCGGAGGCCGAGCCGCGCGTGTAGATCACGACCAGGCGCTCCAGGTTCAGGGCATGGGCGGGCATGTTCATCGTGAGCGTGCTGTTCTTGCTCGTGTTCTTGTCGTTGTGGACGAACTGCACGAACAGCTTGCCGTTCGTGTGCGAGCCCCCGATGAGGCTGGCCAGCTGCTGGGCCACGGAGACGAGCCCGCCCCCGTTGTAGCGCAGGTCCAGCACCAGCTCGTTCGCGCCCGCGCTCTCGAGCTGGGCGAAGGCCTGGTCGAGGGCGGCGGTAGCGGGGGTCACGAAGTTCCGGAAGTTGATGTAGCCCACCACGCGCCCTCCGCTCGCGAACGTGCGCGTGAGGGACGCGGTCGGGATGGTGACCGTGCGCTTGGTCATCTGCACGTCGTGCACCGTGCCGCCCACGTCGCGGAACTGCATCGTGGCCGTGACCCCGACCGTCGAAGGGCCGAAGATCGTGTTGATGTCGCCGGTGGAGACGAGGCTGGCCAGGGGGCGGCCGTTCACCACCAGGATGTGCGCGCCGCGCTCCAGCCCGGCCTCCGAGGCGGGGCTGGCCGGATAGACCTCGGTCACGCGCCAGTCGTCGTTCGTGACCAGCGTGCTCGCGAAGCCGAAGCCGATGAACTGGCTGTCCGAGAAGAAGGCGTCGTTGGACGCACGGTCGGTGATGAAGCTGTAGGTGTGGTCTAGGGTCTTGTAGCGGACGGCCTCCAGGTAGGCCTCGGGGGACGAGAAGGACTTGGGGTCCGGATCCGGCAGCTCCTTGTACCAATAGTAGATGTCGCGCAGCGTGGTCCGAACGAAGTCGTTCTCTCCCGCGACCGAGCAGTCCTGGAGCGCGTCGCTGACGGCCTGGGCGACGTCGGCCGGGTTGCAGCCCCAGCCGGCGGCGGTGACGGCGAGCGCGACGAACCCGAGCACGGCGAACCTTGGACGGCCTTGCATGACCCCTCCCCCGATCTAAAAGGTACCATCACCGGCGGCCTCGGCCGCTACAATCGGGGGTGCGGCGCCGGGCTCGACCGTCCGGTCGGCGGCGCTGTGGGGTGCCCAGCCATGCCTAACGCCTTGACCGACGCTGAGATCCTGGACGCCGAGCGGCGGTCGCGCGCCGCCCTCCGAACCGCCCCCCCGACCCTCTCGCCGGGGGAGGGGCCGAACCAGTTCGTCCTCGAGGCGCAGCGGGAGGTCGTGGACTTCATCCGCGAAGTGGGCCCGCCCGCGGTCCTCCGCCTGGTCGAGGAGATCCGGCGGCTGCGCGCCGAGCAGGAGAAGCTGATCGAACGGCTCCGCAACGTGGAGACCTGGAACACCGAGCCCTGAGCGACACCCGCCCTCGCGTCCCACCCCGGCCGAACCTGCGCGCGCGCTTCGGCGCCTTCGTGGCGGAGCAGGACCCACACGCCCTTTCACTCGCCCTCGACGCCTGGGGCGAGGCGGTCGCGCGCCTCCCGGACGAGCGCGAGCACGTCGCCTTCGACGCCTTGCGGGCGCCCCTGCGCGAGGCTTTGCGGAAGCGCCTCGGACGTCCGGCGCCGGCGGGCCTGGCCGAAGCGACGCCCGGCGTGGACGCGGCCCAGCGCCTGGCCCGCGCGGGGACGGACCTCGTCGAGGCCTGCGACGGCTTCCTGCGCCGCGAGGCGATCGCCGCCTCCATCACGCCGGCGGAGCGGCGCGAGCTCCTGCGCGGGATGGTCCTCACGCGCGCGACCGACAACCGGCTCAAGGCGTTCTTCACGGGCACCGAGGTGCAGTACAAGGGCGTCGGCTTCCAGGGGAAGGGCTTCCGCTCCCTGGGGCAGGAGGCGATCTTCGGCGCGCCCCTGCGCCTGCGCCGGGGGGCCGCCCATCGCGCCGCCGACGGGTCGTGGCGCGGCGACGTGATCGCGCCGATGATCCGCGACCTCGGGGCGGTCCTGGCCATGCGCCCGGGCGCGGAGACGGTGCGCATGGTCCTGAGCGCGCAGATGGGCAAGGCGGGCCCGCCCATGGACGGGCGCGACCTGCACGTAGGCGATTTCGGCTGGGGGATCGTGCCCGCGTCCGCTCCCCTCGGCAGCTCGGCCCTGGCCATCGCGGGCATCGCGATGGCGTTCGCGCGCGAGGACAGCGGACGCGTCGCCGTCTCCCTCATCGGCGAGGGCGCGACCTCGCTGGGCGAGTGGCACGAGGCCATCAACCTCTGCGCCACCCATCGCCTGCCCGCCGTCTTCTGCGTGCAGAACAACCAGACCGCGCTCTCCACCCCCGTCGCCCATCAGTCCGCGGCGCGCGTGTTCGCGGACAAGGCCGCCGGCTACGGCATCCCCGGCATCACCCTCGACGGCACGGATCCGGAGGCGGTGGCGGCGGCGCTGGCCTGGTCGGCGGAGCGGGCCCGCGCCGGCCGCGGCCCCACCCTCGTCGAGCTCGTGGCCATGCGCATGTGCGGGCACGCGCACCATGACGACATGCTGTACCTCGGCAAGGATCCCGCGCCGTCGTGGTCCTATCCCCCGCTCTCGGAGCCGGGCTACGCGGATCCCCTCGCCTACGCGTTCTGGTCGGCGCGCGATCCCATCACCACCTACGCGCGCCGGCTGGTTGCGGAGGGCACGATCGCGGAAGCCGATCTCCTGGCCTGGCAGCGCGAGGCGGAGGCGACGGTGGAGGCGGAAGCGCGGCGCGTCATCGAAGCGCCCTGGCCCGACGGCAGCATGGTGGGCGTGGGCGTGCTGGCCGGAGAGCCGCCGCGTCACCGCGTCGAGGTGCTCGAGAAGCGGGAGGCCGCGCGCGCGGCCGAGCTTCCTCCGCTCGATCCGGGGCCGCCCATGGACCCGCGCGGACGCACGTTCCTCGACGCGGTGACGATGGGCGTCGGGGAAGCCCTGCGCGCCGATCCGCGCGTCTTCGTCTACGGTGAGGACGTCGGCGGGAAATACGGCAACGCCTTCCTGCTGCTGCGTCCGCTCCTCAAGGAGTTCGGCGACCGCATCCTCAACTCGCCCCTGGCCGAGGGTGGTGTGCTCGGGGTGTGCATCGGAGCCGCCCTCGCCGGCCAGCGGCCCATCGGCGAGATGCAGTTCAACGACTTCGTGGCCACCGGCTTCAACCAGCTCGTCAACAGCGCGGCCAAGATCCGCTACCGCTGGGGCGCGTCCGTGCCCATGGTCGTCCGCATGCCGTGGGGCGGCCTCCGTCACGCCGGGCCCTATCACAGCCAGAACACCGAGCCCTGGTTCTACCGTACCCCCGGCCTCAAGATCGTGACGCCCTCGACTCCGCACGACGCGCGCGCGCTGATGGCGGCGGCGGTGGCGGATCCCGATCCCGTCCTCTACTACGAGCACATCGCGCTGTACCGCGATCCGCGGATCAAGCAGGCCCTGGACGCAGCGGCGCCGGCCGTGCCCCTCGGCCGCGCCGCCCTCCGGCGGGCGGGGGGTAGCCTCGGGATCATCTCGTACGGGGCGTACGTCCACGTCGCCCTGCGCGTCGCGGAGCGACTCGCCCAGGACGGCATCGAGGCGGCCGTCCTCGACCTGCGCAGCCTCGCGCCGCTCGACCGCGAGGCCGTCCTCGCGGTGGCTCGCCACACCGGGAAGGTGCTGGTCGTGCACGAGGACTCGCGCACGGGCGGCATCGGCGAGAGCCTGGCCGCCATCATCCAGGAGGAGGCGTTCGAATATCTCGACGCCCCGGTGCGCGTGATGGGCGCGCTCGACACGCCCGTCCCGTACTCGCCGCCGCTGGAAGAGGCGTTCCTGCCCTCCGAGGCCCAGGTCGAGAGGGCGGCGCGCCTGCTGGCCGCGTTCTGAGCGCGTCCTAGAAGCGGACGGTCCAGGACAGCCGGAAGGCGGGCCCGATGTCCGAGGTCCGCGGCTGCGGCTTGAGCGTCACGAGGTCCACGGGCTGCCACGTCTCCTTGCGGGCCAGGCGCGCGATGCCCGCGCCCGCGCCCGCACCGGCCACGGTCAGCCCGGACATCCAGGCGACGCGCTCCCACGCCCCGACGTCATGGCCTACGACTTCGCGCGTGATCAGGAAGGACCCGGCGATGAGCCCGAGCGCGGCTCCGATGACGGCACCGCGCCGCACGTGCTGGTGGACGTGACGCACCTGCAGGCGCGTCGTCGTGGGCAGGTCCACGAGCACGGCTTCGTCGCGGCCGGTGACGGTCAGCGTCGTCGTGGAGACGGCGACCACGGGCCCCTCGATGGCCGGACCCTCCGCCGTCGTCCACACGCGGACGACGTCGCCGATGCGCAGGCGATGCGGCTCCATCGTGCGCACGGCCTCGGGGATGGGTCCCTGCGCCCAGGCGGAGGGCGCGGCGGCGAGGAGAGCGGCGGCGAGCGCGCTCGCGGCGGCGGCGGCGCGGCTCACTGCCATCCGAGCGTCCGGCCCTTGTTCTGCTCGTCCAGCCACTTCTTCAGGGGCGCGAAGTAGTCGAGGATCGCGGTGGCGTCGATCTGCCGCTCGCCCGTCATGGCCTCGAGCGCGTCCGGCCAGGGCCGGCTCTTGCCCATCTCCAGCATCTGGTCGAGCTTCGCCCCCACGGCCTTGTTGGCGTAGATCGAGCACTGGTGCAGCGGGCCCGTGAATCCGGCCTGGCGGCAGGCCGCGCGATGGAACTGGAACTGGAGGATGTGGGCCAGGAAGTAGCGCATGTAGGGCACGTTGGCGGGCACATGGTACTTGGCTCCGGGGTCGAAGTCTGCTTCCGTGCGCGACACGGGCGCCTCCACGCCCTGGTATTTCCGGCGCAGCTCCCACCAGGCCGCGTTGTAGCGCGTGGGCGGCACCTCGCCCGAGAACACCTTCCAGCGCCATTGGTCGACGAGGAGGCCGAAGGGCAGGAAGGCGACCTTGTCCAGGGCCATCCGCATCAGGAACTCGAGGTCTCCCTCGTTGCCCGGCGGCGTGGCCAGCAGGCCGACCTTCTGCAGGTAGCCGGGGGTGACGGAGAGGGCAATGGTGTCGCCGATGGCCTCGTGGAACCCGTCGTTGGCGCCGTCGCGGAAGAGGAAGGGCTGCTTCCGGTACGCGCGCTGGTAGAAGTTGTGCCCGAGCTCGTGGTGGATGGTGACGAAGTCCTCACCGTTGATCTCGATGCACATCTTGATGCGCAGGTCCTGGTCGTTGTCCACGTCCCAGGCGCTGGCGTGACAGACCACCTCGCGGTCGCGGGGCTTGACGAAGAGCGAACGCTCCCAGAACGTCGGTGGCAGCGGCTCGAAACCGATCGACGTGAAGAAGCGCTCGCCGTAGCGCACCATCTCCTTCTCGTCGACCTTCTTCGCCGCGAGCAGCTCGGTCAGGTCGTAGCCGGGACCGGCGGCGGGCACGCCCACCAGCGGGTAGATGTTCCCCCACTGCTGAGCCCAGATGTTGCCGAGAAGATGCGCCGGGATCGGGCCGCGCTCCGGGACCTTGCCCGGGTAGGCCTTGGCCAGGGACGCGCGGACGTGGGCGTGGAGCGCTTCGTACAGCGGCCGCACCTGCGTCCACAGACGGTCCAGCTCCGCCGCGAACGCGTCGGGGGGCATGTCGTAGTTCGACCGCCAGTACGCGCCGAGGTCCGGGTATCCGAGGTCGGTCGCGCCCTGGTTGGCGAGATGCACGAACCGCTCGTACTTCGGCTTCATGGGCGGCGCGATGGCGTGCCACCCGCGCCACACGTCGAGCAGCTCGTCGTAGCTGCGGCTCTCGGCCATGATCTTGGTGACCGCGTTCACGTCCAGGCAGTCGGTGCCGTTCGGGCCCCGGCAGTACTTGCCCTTGCCGTACGTCCCCTCCATCCATTTCGTGATCTGGGTGAGCTCCGCCTGGAGCCGGGGATCGGCGGGCGCGGGGAGGGGGATGGCGGCGAGCTTGAGGAGGTTCAGCTTCCGGCGCAGCTCCTCGGGCAGCTTCAGGCGGTCGTAGCGCGTGGCCGCCTTGGCCAGCTCCATCGTCGCCGCGATGAGGACCTGGTTGGCCTCGGCGGAGATCTTCTCCGTGTCGTCCGTGATGTGCGTCTGCGACACCCAGTCCGCCCGGCTCTGCCGGTTCGCGAGCTCGAGCAGCCGCGCCTCGGCCTCGTCGACGAACGAGCGGGCCTGGGCCTCCGTGGGCGGCCCCGCCGGAGCCTGCGGGCGCTGCGAAGAGGGAGTCACCTGCGCCCGCGCGCCGGGCGCGAAGAGGAGGACGGCCGCGGCCAGGAGCGCCGCGCCGGGCGCCGTTCGAAGCATGCTAGCCTCCACACTTGATGCCTGTCGGGTTGCACCATCCATCGTAAGTCAGAAGCGGACGGCAAGGAGGATCACGTGGGAAAGGATCGGCCGGACCATCACGACGCGGAGCTCGTCCTCCGCGTCTACGAGATGCGGCGCGAGGCGGTCATGCGCCAGGCGCGCCACGAGCTCATCTCCACGTTCTGGCCCAAGACCTACGACGATCTCGTGGCCGTCACGCGCCCCACGAACCCCCTGAACACGGCCTACCGCCAGGTCGGAAGCTACTGGGAGATGGTCTACGGCATCGTGCGCCACGAGATCGTGCACGCGGACTACTTCCTGGAGAGCAACGGGGAAGGGATCTTCGTTTTCGCGCGGGTGGCGCCGTACCTCGAGCGCTTCCGGGCCGAGATCTCGCCGATCGCCTTCCGCAACGCGGAGTGGGTCGCCCGGGAAACGGACACGGGGCGCCGCCTGTTCGAGCTCTTCACCGCGCGCGTCAAGAAGGCCTTGGAGACGCGCTGAGCCGCCGTTCGGGATCCGTTCTGCTTCCCACGATGAAGAGCGTTGGTCCCATTTCACCGGTCGTCCGGCGGTGAGACGCTGTGACATGATCCATCGTCCCGTTCGTCTCCGGAGGGCGTTGCCCGCCCTCCTGGCCCTCTGTTCCTGGGCCGGCGCCGGGGGCCTCGCCGCCGCCCAGGAGCCGCCCACGCCCGAGCCGCCGGTCGCGGCCCCCGCCCCCGCACCGGAGCCTCCCGCGCCCGCCGCTTCCCCCGAGCCCCCGAAAGCGGCCGGGCCCGACGCGCCGATTGTCGTGCGCGACCATCGCACGATCCGCAGCTTCCCGGCGAACCTCGGGCACAACATGATCGAGGTGTGGAAGCGCCCAAGCCTGACCCCGTTCCTGGTGGGGGGGAGCGCCACCTTCGCGTCGCTCGCCCTCGACGACAACGTCATCGAGTACTTCGACAGCCATCCCCACGAGACCTACGGGAACATCGGCAAGTACCTCGGCACCGGCGTCGTGGCCGTGGCCGTCTCCGCCGCCGTCCTCGGCTTCGGGCAGCGCGCGAACGGCGACCGATTCCGCGCCGCCTCCTACGACATGGGCCAGGCGGTGGTGGTCAACTTCCTCTACACGCTCGCGATCAAGGAGACCGTCCGCCGTCCCCGGCCGGACGGCAGCGACAATCTCGCCTTCCCGTCCGGCCACGCGTCCAACGCGTTCGCCTGTGCCACGGTGTGGGCCGAGCAATACGGATGGAAGGGCGCCGTGCCCGGCTATCTCGCGGCCAGCTTCGTGGCCGGGTCACGGCTCGCCCTCAAGAAGCACCGGCTGAGCGACGTGGTGGGCGGCGCCACCCTGGGCGTCATCGTGGGCAGGAGCGTCGTCCGCTGGGACCGGAAGCCCTCGAGCAAGCCGATTCCCGAAAAGCTGAAGGTGACGCTGGGTCCCGCGACCGCGCTCGACGGCTCCGGCCTCGGCCTCCGGGTCGACGTCGTCTTCTGAAGATCACGGAGCCGCTGTCGCATGCCTGACACCGCCCGCGTCCGCGTCGCCGTCGTCGAGGACGACCGCGAGATGCGCGAGCTGCTGCGCGACGCGCTCGGCAACGAGGGCTACGCCGTGACCGCCGTCGGCACCGGAGCCGCCGCCAGCGAGGCGGTGCGCGGCGGGGACGTGGACGCCGTCGTCCTGGACGTCTGGCTGCCCGACGCCGACGGCGTGGAGCTGTGCCGCGGCTGGCGTCGCACCGGCCTCCGCATCCCCATCCTCATGCTGACCGCGCGCACGGAGGTGGCGGCCCGCGTGGCCGGGCTGGAGGCGGGGGCCGACGACTATCTGGGCAAGCCGTTCGCGCTGGCCGAGCTGCGGGCCCGGCTCACCGCGCTCCTGCGGCGGGGCACGCGGCCCTTGCGGGGCGAGATCTTCCGCCGCGGCGCCGTCCGCGTCGACTTCGGCCGGCGCCAGGCCTGGGTGGGAGAGCAGGAGGTGGCCATCACCCGGCGCGAGCTCGAGGTGCTGGAAAGGCTGGCGGAGGCGGGCGGCCGCGCCGTCTCGCGCGACGACCTGCTCCAGGACGTGTGGGGCGAGGCCACGCGCGAGGCCGCGGCCAGCCTGGAGGTGATGGTCGCGCGCCTGCGGAGGAAGCTCGAGCGGCCGGGGGGAAGCCCGATCGTGCGCACGGTGCGCGGCTACGGCTACGCCGTGGCCAGCGGCGAGGAGGCGGAGTGAGCCTTCGTCCCATGGCCTCGCGGGTGACGCGAGGCATGGCCGTGGTCGCGGCCCTTTCCGCAATCGTGCTGGCGGGAGCGGCGGCCAGTACGGCGTGGCTCCTCTGGGAGGCGGACCAGCGCCAGCAGCTGCGCGACGAAGCGGAGTCGCTGGTGGCGGCCGTCGAGCGCGAAGCGCGCGACGAGAAACTCACCTACGCGGACGCGGCGCCGGAAGCGCTGCGCGAGAGCACGGTGCCGGGGGTCCGGGTCGAGGTGTGGACGCCGGCCGGTCTCGTCGCCTCCACCGGAACGGGGCCCGAGATCGGGCGCGAGGGCAGCGCGGCCAGCGACGCCGCCGCGGACTGGGTCGTGCATCGACGCCAGATGCCGGACGGCCTCGTGCTCGTGATCGCGGCCCCTGCCACCTACGGCCGCCGCGCCTTGCGCGTCTTCACTTTCTCGCTCCTCGGCGCGGCCCCCGGCTGCGTCGCCGTCGCGTTCGTGGTCGGCCGCGCCGTGGCCCGCCGGGCCACGCGCCCGCTCATCGACCTGCAGGCGCGCATCGGCGGAGTCCGAGGTCTGGAGCCGCTGCCCCCGACGAAGGAACTCGACGCGCCCGTGGAGGTGAGCGACCTCGAGGACGCCTTCCGCTCGCTCTGGGCACGCCTCGAAGGGATGGTGCGGCGCGAGCGCGAGTTCGCGGCCAACGCGTCGCACGAGCTGCGCCTGCCCCTGGCGCGCATCCGTCTGCTCGCCGAGCGCGCGCGCGGCGGGGCGGACGCGGCCGGACGGGCGGCCCTCGACGCCCAGGTCGAGGAAGTGGATCGCCTCGTGCGCGTGGTGGAGTCCCTGCTCGTGCTGGCTCGCGACACCTCCGCGGGCATCCCGCGCGGCGAGGCCGTGAACCTCGCGGACGTGGCGCGGCGCGTGACCGCGCGCGTCCTGGACGGGGCGGGGGGCGAGTGCCGGTTCCCGGACGAGGCCCTCGTGCGCGGCGACGAGGACCTCATCGAGATCGCGGTGCAGAACCTCCTCGAGAACGCGCGGAAGTTCGCGGCGTCGCCCCAGCCCATCCGGGCCATCCTCTCCGACGAAGGAGGGCTCGTCCGGCTGGAGGTGACCACGCCGGGCGCGCGCATCGCGGCCGCGCAGTCCGAGCGTCTGTTCGACCGCTTCTACCGCGCGCCGGACGTCCGCCCGGACCGCGATGGCCACGGGCTGGGCCTGGCCCTGGCCCGCCACGTGGCCCGCCTTCACGGCGGCGACGTGCAATGCGTGTCGACGGAATCCGAAGACGCGCGCTTCGCCCTGCAGCTCCCGGCCTGGACCGCCGACCGTCCGCCCGCCGGTTGAACGGAAACCTAACAAGCTTCCGCCCGCCCGCCCGCCGCGCAGACCTCACGTCTATTCTGGGAATGATGGCGGGGCGGCACACCCGATTACTCCTGGTTCTACTCCTCTGGCCCGGGCTGGCCGCCGGGCAGACGTCGGCCCCGTCCGTCGTCACCCTCGACGAGGCGCTGGCCCTCGCGCGCGCGAACCCCGCCATCACCGCCGCCCGCCTGCGGCGCGCGGTCGACCAGGCCGGCATCGAAATCGCACGCGAGCGGCCCAACCCGGAAGCGCGCTACGAGCACACCAACGAGCTGCCGCGCGACGCGTTCAGCGTCGCCCAGCTCATCGAGCTCGGCGGCAAGCGCGGGCACCGCATTGCCCTCGCCGAGGCGACGGCGCGCACGGGCGAAGCGGAGCTGGCCCAGACGGAGGCGGAAGTCACGGCGGACGTCTACCTCGCGTTCTTCGGCCTGGCCGGAACCCAGCGGCGGCTGGAGGTCGCGCGCGAGCTGGCGCAGATCGCGGCGAGGGCGCGCGAAGCGGCGAGCGCGCGCTACGAAGTGGGGGACGTGTCGCGCCTGGATGTCCTGCAGGCGGACCTCGCCCTCTACCAGTCGGAGAACGACGCGGCCGCCGTGGAAGGCGAGCAGGCGGGAGCGCGGGCCGAGCTCAACGTGCTCATCGGCCGGGAGGTCAACGCGCCCACCGTGGCCGCCGAGCCGACCGACACCTCCGTTCCCGCCCCCTTGGACGCCACCGTGATCGCGCTGCAGTCGAACACGGCCCTGGCCGTCCTGGACCGGCAGGTGGCGGAGGCGCAGGCGCGCGCGGCATTGGCCCGCGCCCAGCGCACCGTCGATCCGACCATCGAGGGCACCGTGACCCACGGAGCGGAGCCGGAGTTCACGTGGGGCTATCGCGCCGCGGTCGCGGTGGTGGTGCCCCTCTTCACGCGCCACAACGGGGCCGTGCGCCAGGAGGAGGCCACGCTGGCCCTCCTCGCCGCCCAACGAGAGGCGACGGCCCAGCGCATCCGGGGCGCGGTCGCGTCCGCGGCCTTCCGCGCCGCCGCCGCCCGCGAGCAGTACCGGCGCTACCGCGACGACATCCTGCCCCGGAGCAGGGAGGTGGAGGCCATGGCCCAGGAGTCGTATCGCGCCGGGCAGACGAACCTGGTCGCCCTGCTTCAGTCACTGCAATCGGCGCGGGAGCTGCGGGCCAGGGCCCTGCAGGCCGCGGCCGATTTCGAGAACGCCCTGGCCTCGCTGCGCCAGGCCATGACGGCGCCTCCGAAATGAGCGCCCGTCGGCTCGCGGTGGCGATGTCCGCGTGCGCGCTCGCGGCCGCCTGTCACAAGGCGCCGCCGGAAGACGTGGCCACGACGGCGCCGGTGCCGGTCCAGGTCGCGGCCGCGCACCTGGGCACGATCACCGCGTACGTCCGCGTCACCGGTCTCATCGAGCCGGCGCCCGGAGCGGACTGGACGGTGACGGCGCCGGACAAGGCGCTCGTCACCGAGATCCGCTACGCCCCCGGCGACTACGTGCGGCAGGGGGCGGTCGTCGCGCGCTTCGATGCCCCGCCCCTGCGCGCGGACGTGGCCACGCGCTCGAGCGAGCAATCCCAGGCCCGCGCCCGCCTCGACAACGCGCGCCGGAACCACGAGCGGCTGTCCACGCTCCTCGAGAAAGGGATCGCCTCGCGCAAGGAAGTCGAAGACGCGCGCAAGGAGCTGCTCGACGCGGAGTCGGCGGTGCGCGAGTCGGGGCAGACCCACGCCGCCGCCGTCGACCTCGCGGCGCGGGCCACGCCGGTCGCGCCCTTCAGCGGGGTCGTGGCCGAGCGCTGGCACAACCCGGGCGACGTCATCGATGCAAACGAGCACGTCCTGCGCGTGGTCGACCTCCGCCGCCTGCAGGTCACGGCCGCGGTGCCGGTGGCGGACGCGCTGCGCGTCGTCGTCGGGCATGCCGCGCGGGTGACCGTGCCCGGGGGTGAAGGGCGGGAGATCGCGGGAAAGGTCGCGGGCACGGCCGCGACCGTCGATCCCGCGACCGGCACCGCCGCCATCCGCGTGTCGGTGTCGGGAGCGCTCCCCGTCGGCACGCCCGTCGAGATCGCGATCGTGGCCGAAGAGAGACCCAACGCGCTCATCGTGCCCGCCGCCGCCATCGTGCGCGAGGAGAACAAGACGACGGTGTTCGCGATGGGCACCGACAACAAGGCGCATCGCCGCGCCGTGGTGGTCGGCATCGTCTCCGCCGAGGAGGCGCAGATCGTCTCCGGCCTGCGCGAGGGCGAGAAGGTGGTGGTCAAGGGACAGGACGAGCTGCCCGACGGGGCGACCGTCACCATCGAGGAGGCCGAGGAGGCCGAGCCCGCCGCGAAGGAGGAGACCGCCGGGGAGGCACCGACGGCCGGAGGCGCGGCCTCGCGGCCGGACAGCGGCGGTGACGGTGCTGCCCCGCCCGCGGCACCGCGTCCCTCCGCGCATCCATGAACCCGGCTCGCCTCTCCTCGCGCCACGCGCGCGCCGTGCTCCTGGTGACCGCGCTGCTCGCGGCCGCCGGGTTCATCTCGCTGCGGTCCTTGCCCAGCGACATCTACCCGCCCCTCAACTTCCCGCGCGTGGTCATCATCGGGCATGCGGGCACGCTTCCCGCTCGTTCGATGGCGCTGAGCGTGACGCGGCCGATCGAGCAGGTCGTGATGGAGGTCCCCGGCATCCGGCGCGTCCGTTCGACGACGTTCCGGGGGTCCACCGAGATCTCGGCCCAGTTCGATCCTTCCTTCGACATCCTGCAGGCGCTCCAGCAGGTGCAGAACCGGGTGGCCGAGTTGCGGGGCGAGCTGCCGGCCGAGACCGAGCTGACGGTCGAGCGCCTGACCACGTCCGCGTTTCCAATCCTGAGCTACAACCTCACCGGCGGGCTGCCCGAAGCCGATCTTCGCGACTACGCCTTCTACGTCGTGCGGCCGACCATTGCCCGCGTGCCCGGCGTGGGGCGGGTAGAAGTCCTTTCCAGCGACACCCGCGAGATCGAGGTGGTGGCCCAGCCGCCGCGCTTGCTGGCCAGCGGTCTCACCGTGCACGATGTGGCCGATGCGCTGAGGGCGTCCAACCAAGTCACTCCGGTGGCCCGGTATCCGTCGGGCGGGCTGCAGTACCTCGTGTTGGCATCGGGCCTCTGGGCGTCGGTCCCCGAAATCGCGCAGGCTCCGGTGACCATCAAGGGAGGAGCCGTCCTGCGCGTGGCCGACCTCGGCGACGTGTTCCCCGGCGCGCCCGACCGCACCTCGCTCATCACCGGCAACGGGCGTCCGGCGGCGCTGGTGAACGTGGCGCAGCAGGTGGGGGCCAACATCCTCGACGTCCGTGACGGGGTGGAATCCACGCTCCGCGAGCTTACGGCCAGCCTGCCCTCGGGCCTGCGCATCTCGAAGGTGTACGACCTGGCCGGGTTCGTGTCCGACGCGATGGGAAGCGTCCGGGACGCGATCGTCATCGGCGGCCTGCTGGCGGTGGTCGTGCTTTTCGTATTCCTGCGTTCTTGGCGCATCACGCTGGTGGCGGCCCTGACTCTGCCCCTCACCATCGTTTCCACGTTCCTTTTCATGCGCTTCTTCGGCGAAACGGTGAACCTCATGTCGATGGGAGGGCTGGCCGTGGCCATCGGCCTCGTCATCGACGACGCGGTGGTCGTGGTGGAGAACATCCACCGGCACCTCGCCCGCGGCGAGGAGAACGCGATCGAGAAGGCGACGGCGGAGCTGGTGGCGCCGGTGGTGGGGTCGACCCTCACCACGGTCGTGGTGTTCGCGCCCCTGGGTCTCCTGTCCGGCGTGGTCGGCCAGTTCTTCCGCGCCCTCTCCATCACGCTCAGCGTGTCCGTGATCATCTCGCTGTTCCTGGCCCTGAGCCTCATCCCTCTCCTCTCCCACTGGGCCTATGGAGGCGGAGCCCACGCCGAAGAAACGTCGCGCAAGCTCGACGACCGCTACACGGCCTATCTCGAGAAGGCCATGGCGCGGCCGCGCCTCCTCCTCGTCGGGGTGGGTGTTCTCATCCTGTTCGCGGTGCTCGTGTACGTGCGGGTGGGCAGCGGCTTCCTGCCTCACATGGACGAGGGCGGCTTCGTCATCGACTACCTGAGCCCGCCCGGGAGCGCGCTCGAAGAGACGGACCGGATGATCCGCAAGGTCGAGAAGATCGTGGCGGACACTCCGGAGGTCGCCTCGTTCTCCCGGCGCACGGGGTCCGAGCTCGGCCTGTTCGCGACACAGCCCAACAAGGGCGACCTCGTGGTGAGGCTCAAGGCTCGCGGCCAGCGGCACCGGTCGTCCGACGCCATCGTCGAGGAGATGCGTTCCAAGATCCAGGACGAGGCGCCCGGGCTGGAGATCGAGTTCGTCCAGCTCCTGCAGGACATGATCGGGGATCTGGAGGGAAACCCCAACCCGATCGAGGTGAAGATCTTCGGCGACGACATCGAGCGGCTCGCCACCATCGCCGAGGAGATCCAGCCCAAGGTCGAAAAGGTCAAGGGTGTCGTGGACGTGGTCGGCCTGGAGCGGGGAACGCCCGAGGTGACGTGGGCGATCGACCCCGTGGCCTCCGGTCGTCTGGGTCTGACCGTCGAGCAGGTCGCGCAGCAGCTCCAGGCGGCCTGGCTGGGCGAAATCGCGACCGAGTTGCGCCTTCTCGATCGCACCATCCCCGTGCGCGTGCGTTATCCGGATGACATTCGCCTGGATCCCCATCGCCTCGCCCAGACGACCGTGCGCGGCACCGACGGCAAAGTGGCGACGATCGGCAGCCTGGCTCGTGCCACCGAGAGCGGCGCCGAGCCGATCATGCAGCGCGAGAACCTGCGGCAGATGGCGACGGTCACCGCCCGCCTGGAAGGCCGGGACCTCGGCAGCGGGGTCAAGGAGATCAAGTCGATCCTGGCCGGGGTCAAGCTGCCCGTGGGGTACACGGTGGAGGTCGGAGGCCAATACGAATCGCAGCGGCAGGCGTTCCGGGAGCTGCTGCTCGTGCTGGGCATCGCCGCCTCGCTGGTGCTGGTGGTGCTCGTGATCGAGTTCCGGTCCTTCACCCCCGCCATCCTGATCCTGGCCGCGGCCCCCCTGTCCTTCGGGGGCGCGCTGCTGATGTTGCTGATCACGGGCACCGAGCTCAACGTGTCCTCCGCCATGGGGTTCATCCTGCTCATCGGGCTCGTGGTCAAGAACGGGATCGTGATGATCGACTACGCGCATCACCTGCACGAGGGCGGACTGCCCTTCCAGGAGGCGGTGGAGCGCGCGGCCCGCATCCGCCTGCGCCCGATCCTGATGACCACGCTGTGCACGCTCTTCGGCCTGCTGCCACTGGCCCTGGGGCTGGGGGCAGGGGCGGAGCTGCAGAAGCCGCTCGCCCTGGTGGTGATCGGCGGCCTCAGCCTGTCCACGCTGGTGACGCTGTTCGCGGTACCGACGTTCTACGTGGGGTTGCGTCGGCGGGCGGGGGATGACACCCCTCCGGGCGCGCTCGGCCCTTCGACGCCGCCTCCCGCGACGGCGCCCGCGGTCTGACCGGCGCCCGGGTATCGCGCAGAATGCGCGCATGACCGAGCAGCGTTGGGACCCGCAGACCTACGCTCAGCACGCCCGCTTCGTGTCCGACCTCGGCTCCCCGGTGGTCGACCTGATCGCGCCCCGGCCGGGGGAGCGGATCCTCGACCTCGGCTGCGGCGACGGGGCGCTCACGGAGAAGCTGGTCGCGGCGGGGGCTTCGGTCGTCGCCGTCGACGCCAGTGCGGAGCAGGTGGCGGGCGCACGGGCGCGCGGTCTCGATGCGCGCGTCGCCCGCGGCGAGGCGCTGCCGTTCGTGAGCGAGTTCGACGCCGTGTTCAGCAACGCCGCCTTGCACTGGATGCGTGAGGCGGCGGCCGTGATTTCGTCCGTCCACCGTGCTCTGCGTCCGGGCGGCCGGTTCGTCGCGGAGATGGGCGGGGCGGGGAACGTGGCCGCGATTCGCTCGGCATTGGTTTCGGCCCTGGGCCATCGGGGCATCGACGGCACCGCGTTGGACCTGCTGTTCCTGCCCACCGCGGAGGAGTACCGCGCCCTGCTCGAGGCCGGTGGATTCAGCGTGCGCACGATCTCCCTCTTCGCGCGGCCGACACCCTTGCCGGGCGA
>Ga0207648_10002275_pt1 | contig 20752 bp, 19 predicted proteins | sample KBSMisM32_FD_184310 | JGI IMG/M metagenome (GOLD analysis project Ga0207648, IMG submission 184310) | Miscanthus rhizosphere microbial communities from Kellogg Biological Station, Michigan, USA - KBS Miscanthus M3-2 (SPAdes) (version 2) | ecosystem: Host-associated > Plants > Roots >...
CAGATATGTATGACCCTCGGTGGTCGTGCAAGTGAAGATATCTTCTTTGGTAAGATATCAACCGGTGCACAGAATGACCTGCAACAGATCACCCGTATCGCTTATGCAATGGTAACCGTGTACGGTATGAATGAAAAGGTGGGTAATGTGAGCTTCTATGATCCGCAACAGGAAACAAGCTTCACCAAGCCTTATTCTGAAGAGACCAGCAAGTTGATCGACGAGGAAGTAAGAAAACTGATCGACGAAGCTTACGAGCGGACCAAAAGGTTACTGAATGAAAAGAAACAGCAGGTTGCCACCCTCGCAGAAGCTTTGCTTGAAAAAGAAGTTTTGTTCCAGAGTGATGTTGAAACCCTGATCGGTAAAAGACCTTATGAAGAGAAGAAACCGCTGACTGAAGAGGATGCAGAGATGATACCCAGTGAGAATGGAGAAATTTCAGCAGGCGTACCGCCCTATGATAGTGATGTAACAAATAAATCACTCCCGAAGTAAGATTAAAAGTTTAAGAAGTTCAAAAGGTTCCGAAACTTGCTAGAATTATGAACGTTTCTCCTTCGAAAGAAAACATTCTGAAAAAAATACGGAAGGCGTTGAGTCACTCAACGCCTCTTCCATTTCCCAAAAGTGAAGGTGGTGAAACTGTATTTCAGCCATCACAACAGGAAACTGAAATTGAGTTTGCAGAGCAGTTTTCTAAATTGCAGGGAAGATTTGTATACTGCATCAATCGACAGGAACTTGCTTTTCAACTGGGAAGCCTGGTAAAGAAGATGGACTGGAAGAAAATCTTTTGCCTGGAAGAAGGATTATTGCAAGGTGCAGAAGGGCAAATAGGTGACAGGCTGGTGAAAACAGATATCGCTACCTGCGATGTAGCCATTACAGGTTGCGAATACCTGGTTGCCAGAACCGGTTCAGTAGTGATGAGTGCTGCCCAGCCCAGTGGCAGAGTTACCAGCGTCTATGCTCCTATCCATATCTGCATAGCCTATACAAATCAATTGGTTTATGATGTGAAAGATGCATTGCAGGGTGTAAAAGAAAAGTACGGTAACAATCTTCCTTCATTGATCACATTTGCTACAGGTCCCAGTCGCACTGCGGATATTGAAAAAACGCTGGTTGTAGGAGTTCATGGGCCAAAAGAAGCCTATGTATTTTTGGTTGAATCCTAACCTAACACAACCTGCCAATGCCGGATCAAACTATCTATCCCCTTTTTGTTTATGGCTCGCTAATGAGTGGATTTAAAAGTCCGGCTTATGAATACATTAGCCGATTTTTTAACCTTATTGGCAAAGCGAAGGTGAAGGGAAAGCTATATGATATGGGAGAATATCCAGCGGCTATTCCAACTAATGATGATGGTTTTATCCAGGGAGAATTATACCAGATAAAGAACGAAGCGGAATTTTCCTGGGCCATTGGTCAGCTGGATGATTATGAAGGGGTCACTCCTGAACCTGGTGAAGAACAATTGTACCGCCGTGAACTTGCATCGATCCTGGTAGAGGATAAAATAATTATTGCCTGGATATACTGGTATAATGGCAGCATTGCCGGAAAGCCGGTAATTGCTTCGGGTGATGTGTTATCCTGGCGCGCTAAAAAAGAATCATAGCAGTGGATTTAATGCCTGGTAAAAAGATTTATTTTCTCTCCGATTTTCATCTCGGTGCTCCTGACCATGCTTCCAGCCTGGTAAGAGAAAAGCGCATTGTTCAATTTCTCGATGAAATAAAGAAAGACGCAGCAGAGATCTTCCTGGTAGGTGATATGTTTGATTTCTGGTATGAATACAGGAAAGTGGTGCCAAAGGGATATGTCCGCTTACTGGGCAAACTTGCAGAGTTGACCGATGCCGGCATTCCTATGCATTTCTTTGTAGGTAATCATGACATGTGGATGAAGAATTACCTGCAGGCTGAATTGAATATCCCGGTTTATTTTGAGCCCAAAGAGTTTGTACGCAATGGCAAACTTTTTTACATAGGCCATGGAGATGGATTGGGCCCCGGCGATCATGGATACAAGCGACTGAAAAAAGTGTTTCGCAATCCTGCCTGTCAATGGTTATTTGGAATACTTCCTCCAACGGTAGGGATGGGTATCGCCAATTATATGAGTCGCAAGAGCCGGGCACAAACTGGCTCTACGGAAGAGGTCTTCCTGGGGGAGGACAGGGAATGGCTATTGATATTCAGCAGGGATACCCTCCTGAAAAAAAAGGTAGATTTTTTTGTGTTTGGGCATAGACATCTGCCTATCGATTATCGTCTATCTGGAGATAGTCGTTATATAAACCTGGGAGACTGGATCAGCTTTTGCACCTATGCCGTTTTTGACGGACAGAACATTGAGGTTAAATCATATACCGGTCGCAACGATAAAATTGTCCGAAAGTAATGAAGCATATCTTTTCTGTTTTATTGGGATTATGGGTCTTTGCCGCTGCAAATGCGCAGGCAGACAGCTCATTCCGCCCGGTTAGAGCCGTACAGGGAGATGTTATAGCCTTCACAGTAGATAACCTGGATAATATCTATCTCCTCAGCAGCACCAACCAGGTGAAAAAGCTCAATGAAAAAGGAGATTCAGTGGCAGTATTCAATGATGTAAAGAAATATGGTAAGGCTACGCTGATCGATGTTTCGAATCCTTTAAAGGTGCTGGTTTATTACCGCGATTTTGCCACCATTGTTGTACTGGACCGTTTATTGACCATCCGAAATACTATTGATCTGCGTAAACAGAATATATTACAGGTGAGGGCCATCGGGCAAAGCTATGATAACAAGATTTGGCTCTATGATGAACTGGAGAATAAATTAAAGAAGATCGATGAAGAAGGAAAGTTGTTACAGGAAACGCCTGACTTCCGCCAGTTATTTGGCGAGGCGCCTGTTCCTACCAAGATATTTGACCAGGACCAGTTTGTTTATCTCTATGATTCAACAAAGGGGGTATTTGTATTTGATTATTATGGCGCATTGAAAAACAAGATCGCCATAACCGGCTGGAAGAATTTTAAAGTGGCTGGCAAATTCATATATGGTTCTGCCAATAATAAGCTCTACCGGTATAATATTTCCAATTTACGCATAGAAGAATGGGGGATGCCCGACGAAATTGCAAACAGCAGCTCTTTCAATTTTACTTCATCACGCCTCTATGCGCTGAAAAATAACCGGGTTGAGGTTTATTCCTTTCAATAACAATGAAAGCTTGCTGAAAAAAGCACATTAATTAATAATTTCGCGGCATATCTTATCTCGCAAGCATGAACGAATTCCTGAACAGGGTATATTATGGCAATACGGTCGGCACTTATCTAATCATAGCCATCATCATATTGATTGTGATTATTATCAAGCGATACCTCGCCCGCAGTATCGCAGGTCTCATCTTTCATTTCGTGAACAGGGTTTGGAAAGATGTAGATAAGAAAGTGTTCATCAACCTCGTTGTAAAGCCCCTTGGATTCTTCCTGGCGGTCCTGGTGGCCATGATCTCTTTGTACAAATTGCATTTCCCCGAGGAATTCAATATAGATATCTATCATATTACGCTCAAAACTCTCCTTCACGGGCTCGGTTCATTTGTCATAATTATTTCCTTTATCCGGCTGCTATTGCGTATGATAGATTTCATTGCGATCATATTACATATCCGGGCAGATCAGACAGAGGACCCTACCGATAACCAGCTGATCGTTTTCTTTAAGGACTTCTTCAAAGTTGTATTAGTACTGGTTGGAATATTGATGATCGTGAAATTTGCATTTGGTTTCAATATCAGTAATCTTCTCACGGGTCTTAGCCTTGTGGGTGCGGCCATCGCCCTTGCGTTACGCGAAAGCCTGGAAAACCTGATCGCTTCCTTCATTATCTTTTTTGATAAACCCTTTCGTCTCGGCGATATTGTAAAGGTCCACACCTTCACAGGTACAGTAGAAAAGATTGGTTTGAGAAGTACACGTATTCGCACAGATCAGAAGACTTTCATAACAGTTCCCAACAAGCAGATGGTAGATAGTATTCTTGACAATCTTTCCCTGCGCACACAAAGGAAAGGTGAACTACGCCTGGATATTGGATTAACAACAAGTTCTGCTGAATTGGACCAGTTCATCATTAATATTCGAAAGATATTAGACCGGCCAGATATTGAAAGCTCTACTGTTCTATTGAATGATATAACACATTCTGCATTCCAGATACTTATTGATTATTTTACCGGTCCTGTCACACAAAAAGAATTCAATGCTGTTAAAGAACAGGTCAATTTCCAGGTATTGAAACTCATGGAATCAATGAAACTGGAAATAGCCGGCACCTCCACAGATGTTAAGATAATTAACAGTAAAACAGAGAACTAGTCCCGATAGCTATCGGAACTCTCCTCCGCCGCGGCGGAGAGAAAGTCATAACGCTTTCTTTCTCCCCACTTTCAGTGATAAAGCCTAACGCTTTCGGCGATTGTATACGCTCGTGCGCAAAACCATCTTTGTACTGCACTAAACGTAAAAAGACAAATCACCTAAAAACATTTATCATGAAAAGGAATCTATTTCAAATTGCTGCTGTGTTATTGACATCAGCGGCAGTATTTACAGCATGCGAAAAGGACAATAATGGTTATGGCAATAATCCTCCCCAAACTCCAACAGTTAATGCACAGGAATTCAAAAGCGCTGGAGACAGCCTGGGCATTGTTTCTAAAATGAATGAGTTCAGGAATACACTGGGAGCTACATTGAATAGTGCTCCGGGTGCTACTGGCGGTCGCCGTGAAGTAAACTGGGATGGAGTACCTGCAAACCTTACCAATCAAAATAATTTCCCTTTTGATTTCTTTGGTTCATCTAACGCTGCTGATGCAAATGGCCGCAAGAGAGGTTTGATCATGACCAATACGGGGACCAGCTTCCGTGTTGACACCACTGACTTTAGCGAAGTGGACGCTTCTTATGCCGACCAGTTCAACCGTTTCAGCCCAAAAAGACTTTTCGTTTACATGGGCAACACAACAACGGAATGTACATTTAAAGTGCCTGGTACAACTACCGATGCATTTATTAAAGGATTTGGTGTGGTCTTCAATGATGTGGATGATGCCAATTCCAGCTCAATAGAATTCTTCAATGGAAGCAAGAGCCTTGGAGTATACAAAGCTCCCCAGTCACCCAGTGGCCAGTTTTCCTTCCTCGGCGTTTTCTTCCCTGATGAAAAAGTTACCAAAGTGAAGATCATATCCGGCAACGGGCTGTTAGCAGCAGGAACCAGGGATGTGAGCAGCGGCGGTACAAAGGACCTTGTGGTAATGGACGATTTTTTATACGACGAGCCTAAATCTGTGCTTTGATAACTAGATAGTTAACCCATGGTTCAACCTGAAGAAAGGGGAGGGCCCGATAACTATCGGGCTCCCCACATTCGGGGATAGTTCTGAAGCTCTTCTTACGATACTTTTACATCTTAAATGCTCCTAAAATGAAACAGCGACTTTATGATATAGTGAGCCGGGTACTGATAACACTAACCTTTGGAATTCTGATCATCGGATGCAAAAAAGAAACTGCAGAAGATAAAGCAGTGATCTTTTCTGCTAATGGCGATATCACGGCTAAAATGACTGAATTCAGGAACCAGTTAGGTCCTGTCAATATTACCATCGGAAAAACAAGCGGTCGCCGCGAAATCAACTGGGATGGCGTACCCGATTCACTGAATGGTAAAAAACTTCCGGGCAATTTCTTCAATCCAACTGAAGCAGGTGCGTCGGAATCATTGCAGAGAGGTGCGGTTTATGCGGCATTGGATAACGCAATGGTAAGTGCCAACAAATTTTCTGAAGTAAACACACAGGCCAGTAGTGAATTTTCATCATTTAGCGGGAACAAATCCTTTGCTGTAACCAACGCCACATTGTGGCCGGTATCATTCAGAGTAGCTGGAACCAGTACGGATGCATCTGTAAAAGCTTTTGGTGCAGTGTTCGTTGATGTAGACAAAACCAACTCTACTTATATAGAGTTCTATAGTGATCAAAGAAGCCTTGGACGGTTTTTTGTACCGCCTCATGATAATAACAGCAACTTTTCTTTCCTGGGAGTTTATTTCCCAAATGAAAATGTCACAGAAGTGCAGATAGGACATGAAGGAAGATTGAGTGATGGTGAGAAGGATATTTCCCAGGGAGGAACAAAAGACCTGGTGGTACTTGACGATTTCATATACAGTGAGCCTTTAAAAAGGTAGTAGACTTTAGCATTTGGGAGTTTGCCGGTCCGCCAAAGGCGGACCGGCAATTATTATTAAATCAAAACCCTGAAAATGATTACTGCTTACCTTTAGCGAGGTAAAACACGGTATGAACAGAAGAGTTTTTCTTTTATTGATTTCCCTGGTAACTACTGTTATTTGTACCGCCCAGTCACCCTCTTTGTTTTTCGAAAGGATCACTTCCAAAGATGGTCTTTCCAACGACCAGGTGAATTGCATTCTACAGGATAAAAGAGGTTTTATCTGGATCGGTACCAATGATGGATTGAACCGGTTTGATGGTCAAAATTTCATCATATTCCGCAACCGGCCGGGAGATACTTCCAGCATTTCTGGTAATACAATAAATGATATAATTGAAGATAGTGAAGGAATTCTTTGGATCGCAACCGGTGATGGTGGCCTGGCCCGCTATGATTACCATGCAGAACCTGCTCTTCAGTTTAAACAATTCAAACATCAGCCCGGAGATAGTCGTTCCATTCCCGAGAATACCATTAATGCCATGGAACAGGATAATTATGGTTACCTGTGGCTTGCAACAAGTGGTTCAGCTGTTATTCGCTTTAATAAAAGTACAGGTCAGTTTGATTTCCCTGTGCCCGGTGGCCCCGGCGCTCCAAGAGGTCCAAGGGGCGCATTAGACCTCCGTTTTGATAGTGAAGGAAAGATCTGGGCAGGCAGAGTGGGAGGCGGTATATTGAAAATAGACCCTGCTCGTGTTAGCTATGATTATGACAGACGTTATGATAATTTTTATGGAAATCTTCCACATGTAGTTGTTACGTCATTGTATTGCGACAAACAAAAGGTAATGTGGTATGGCTCCTGGGATAAGGTCCTCTACCGCTACAATCCCATAACCAAAACTGAAACCGTATATCAACAGGATGAATCTCCCAATCATTTTATCAATGATGAGATCAAAAGTTTTGCGGAAGATAAACAGGGGCGTTTATGGATCGGAGGAAAGACTACCGGATTGCAGGTAATGAATAAACAACAGCAGGTCTTTCATAATTATCGCAATAACCCGATGCAGGAAGGATCAATTGCTGATAATACCATCAATTGCATTTATCTTGATAAGGAAGGAAGGATCTGGCTGGGTACCCCAAAAGGTATCAGTGTCTGGAATCCTTCACAGGATAGATTTACGCAAACATTCTTATTGCCACCAGCGAATCCTTCTCCCTCCCTCACGATCTATGATTTTTATCATGATGAGAGTAATGATCTTTGGATCGGTACCAGCGATGGTATTTTCTTAAGAAGGAATAATAACAGTCAACTCATTCATCTTCCCCTTACTTACCAGGGAAATAAACTGGCAGTAACAAAATTCTTTAGAGATAAGGAAGGACAGTTATATATCGGCACCAATTACTCCCTTTTCCTCTATAATAAAGCAACCAATACAGTTAACCTCCTGCCCAATACCGAGAAGGACAAGGTGATGAATAAAATCATAGAATCAAGGGTAGTGTCTGTGGTAGAAGATGTGATTGATGGCCACCCCGTAATATTGGTATCACCTTACGGACATTACCTGGCCTATTATGATCTGCAGGAAAAGCGTTGGGTGTCAAGACTTGATTCAACACAGAATATTATCAGCCGGTTCAACATAAAGGATAATCTCATTCACAGGCTTTATAAATCTGCCAGTGGCAAGATATGGTTGGCTGCTGCCAATGAAGGGTTGGGTGAATGGCTCACCAACACAAAATCAGGTAGTGTTTTTTATACTAATGATCCCCTGAAGAATGATGGCTTAAGTAATAATCATGTTTTTGATATAACAGGCGATGGCCATGGTAATCTTTGGGTCAGCACTTACGGAGGCGGCCTGAATTTTCTTTCCTTCAAAGGGCGAAAGATCAAACATATGGCCGCAACCAATAACCTGTTAGAAGGAATAGCTACAGACAAAAAAGGCGATGTGTGGATGATCACCAACGGAAATCTGCAGAAATATGATACCGCTTCTCATTCCAGCAGAACTTATAATTTGCCTGACCTTGAGAAATCAGGAGGTGTGAAAGGTTATATTTATAAAGACAATGAAGGCAGGATGTATGTGGCCGGTAACAATTACTTCATAGAATTTCATCCGGATTCAATAGATGACACAAAAGCCAGGCCTACCGTTTATCTCACGGATTTTAAAATATTCAATACCTCTTACAGTCATTTGCTTTCAGAAAATACCATCAGGCTTAGCCATCGACAGAACTATTTTACCCTTGAATTTGCAGCTCCTGAATATGCATTGTCGCAAACCGTGCAATATCAATACATGCTGGAAGGGTTTGACAAGGAATGGATGGATAATGGTTCCCGCAATAGTGTAGTGTTCTCCAATCTTCCCGGCGGCACATATACTTTTCGCGTGAGGGCTACCAATAATCCAGGTACCTGGAGTGAGATGGGTCAGAAACTGAAGATTATCATTACACCTCCAATCTGGAAACGATGGTGGTTTTATGGATTATGTGCAATTTTTATTGCCGTATCCATCTATTTCCTGTATCGTTATCGAATCAATGAACTCCTGAAACGCCAGGCGATCCGCAACAAAATAGCGCAGGACCTTCATGATAATGTGGGTTCAACACTTAGCAGTATTTCTGTTTACAGCAAGGTAGCCCAAATTCAAAGCGATGAAGGAGATAAGAAGGAACTGAATGATATCCTTGGCAAGATCAGTACTACATCCACCGATATGATCTCAGAAATGAATGATATAGTCTGGGCCATCAATCCGCGCAATGACAGCATGGAGAAGATCGTGCAGAGAATGGAGTCATTTGCAAAACCCTTGCTGGCTGCCTGTGGAATACATTTCAACCCGCACTATGATGAAGCAATCTTCTCGGCATTCCTGGATATGGAAAAGAGAAAGAACTTCTACCTGATATTCAAAGAAGCGATCAATAATATTGTCAAGTATTCCAAAGCTACTGAAGTACAGGTGGAGATAAAGGTCAGGAATCGTAGGCTGGAATTGCTGGTAAAAGATAATGGAATAGGCTTTGATACAGGTAAAATGATGCAGGACCAACGGCAATCCTTATCCGGAAATGGCCTGCGGAATATGAAAATGCGGGCGGCTGAAATGAAGGCAGAAATAAAACTCACAAGCCAGCCAGGGCAAGGTACTGTGGTTCAACTCACCAGCCCTATCCCCTGATTCGGGGATAGGTAGATTGACAGGATTAACGGAACTTTAATTAACTTTTTAATTATGAGCCTTCGTATCGCCATTTTCGACGACAATAAGAATATCCGGGAGAGTATTTCCATGCTCTTGAAAACAGTTAAGGAATTTGAAGTAGTGGGTTCTTTCTCCCATGTACTGGATTGTGTTGATGATACCCGCGAATGCCGGCCAGATGTAGTGTTGATGGATATCGAGATGCCAGGCATGACAGGAATTGAAGCAGTTCTTAAAATAAAGAAAGAATTCCCGCATATACAGATATTGATGCAGACCGTATTTGAAGATGATGACCGGGTATTTGATTCAATTTGTGCCGGAGCATCGGGTTATATCCTCAAGAATCATCTGAATGTAAAATTGCTGGATGCCATTCGTGAATTACAGTTTGGAGGTTCACCCATGTCGCCATCCATTGCGCGAAAAGTGCTGAATAAAATGCAATCTGTTCAGCAGTATATTAAGCCTGAAGAAGCACCTGATTACAATCTTACTCCGCGTGAAAAAGATGTACTGGCCTGTATTGTTGAAGGCTTAAGTTATAAGATGATCGCTGATAAATTATTTATCAGCTATGAAACAGTAAGAAGTCATGTAAAGAAGATCTATGAAAAGCTCCATGTGGCTTCACTCACAGAAGTAGTGGCAAAGGCGATCAATCAGCGGATTGTTTAGCCCCGATAGCTATCGGGGTCGTTCCATCAATATCTCACCCAACTCCTTATCAAATAAACCATCGTGCCCGTATTCAATTACGCGGCCCAGTTCCTTTCCTTTTTTCATCACCATAATGGTAGGTACATTGGTTACATTGAGCGCTTCAGATAAATGACTGAGTGTTTTCTTATCCCTATCCACCCCAATAAGCGTCACCTTATCTTTAGGAAATCCTGATTGATCAAGCAGGGAAAATAGTCGCGGTATAACAAAATGAGAATCCTCACACCAGGTGCCCATAAAGACCACCAGTTGTAATGAATCAGCATTTTTACGAAGTTGAGTTACTGCAATTGGCTGGGGAGCATATGCTTTCTGATTTTCTGCATACCATTTAAAGGAAGGCTCCTTTTCAATCAGATCACGGGATATAATTCCTTTAAAGACTTTCTCTCCGGTTTTAGCGTCGGTAGAGATTTCGTATTGGTTTTGTGCGAAGAGGTGAAATCCGGTTAGCAGTACGGATAAACCAAGCACTATCAATTTCTTCATGTTGCAAAATAGATAGGTTGTAAAAATAAGCCAGAAACAGGACCATGCCTGTTAAAACTTACTGTGAACGAATTGCAGACGGGAACAGACCGTCAGAGGGTTGCTTTGATTTCCAGGAGGAAGCTTTTGATCTTTTCCAGCGACTGGATCATGGCGAATTTTTCTTCTGCCTTCTTGTTCTTTTTGAGATAATCTTTAGCGCCTTCAATAGTGAATTTTCTGCGGCGGAGGAGATCATATATCAAAACCAGGTTCTTTACATCTATGGGCCTGAAAAAGCGGTCACCTTTTCTATTCTTGCGGGGTTGAAGGATGTCAAATTCAATTTCCCAATAGCGGATCAGCGACTGATTTTCCTTGAACATACCGGCCACCTCACCAATAGAGTAGTATTGCTTTTGAAACAGTACCTCGTCTTCCGGTACCTGAATGAGATCGGCAGCAAGGCCAATATCTTTCAGGGAACGACGTCCACGGGTGGATCCCGTCTTCTTTGCAGTAACAGGAGGTTCAGCAACTGGCTTTTCTTTGGGTTTGATCCTTGCTATTCCGACGCCTACATTATTGGGAACTTCTGTTTCTTCTGAACCGCTAAACTCAAAGGTTATTTGTGCAAGTGGTTTATCCATGAATTGTTATAAAGGTACAACCGATGTGCCCTTACAGCAAAGTTGATACCATAGTGTGGAAAAATCAATATAAAATAATCAACGTGAGTGAATAACCGTGATCCAACGGGAATATTTACGCAATTCGAAACTGGCATCCGGAATTTCACGGATGATTTTTAAAGAGATTCAGATTACAGGACCCATTATGTTGAAGGTACACATGACTGTGCGGCTCAGTTAAAATTTTGGAGTTCGCACGTTAGTCCAGGCTTTGATTGGATGATGCAGCCAGTTTCAGGAGTCGGTCAAACTGGTCGGGCGAAAGGTCATTATAGAAGAAATAAGCAGGGTCAATCTTGTTGCCGTTCTTATGTACTTCATAGTGGCAATGCGGCCCGGTAGATTTACCGGTGCTTCCCACCCAGCCGATCACTTCTCCTCTTTTAACAGCTTCACCCGGCTTTGCTTTTACCCTCACCATATGGCCATACAGGGTCTCATATCCATAACCGTGATTGATCACAACGTGGTTCCCGTAGCCGTTACCAGTATTTCCACCGGTCTTCACTACCCCGTCTGCTGTAGCATAGATAGGGGTGCCCTGAGGAGCGGCAAAGTCCAGGCCCGCATGCATCTTGATCGTTTTATAAACGGGGTCAATACGATGTCCGAAACCAGAGGCGATCCGGGAAAGGTCTTTATTGCTTACGGGTTGAATGGCGGGAGTATGCGAAAGCAATTGTTCCTTATTCTTTACCAGGCCATCCACCTCGTTATATGATTTGGACTGAATGGTTATACGATTGCTCAGGTTGTCCAGCGTATTGGAGATGGAAGCAAATAATTGCGTATTATTCATTCCTTCCACTGTTGCAATTTCAATCTGCTCTTCCAGTTCTTTGGCTCTTGCACTATCAGGAATAGGATTGGCTTCAAAGATGGCACGGTAAACATTATTATCCCTTTTCTCCAGCTCTTTCATTTGCTGTGAGATAGTCTTAAGCTGTTCATTGAATTCACTATAACGATCTTTAAGTACACCATTCTGCCGGCGTAACAATTGTTCATTGGGAGAACCTACAAACTGAAATGCAAATAGGGAGATAAGTGTTGCGGTTACAAAGGCGGCAGCTATAAACCCGAATATGCGCAATAATTTAACGCGCAATGGTACTTCGAGTTTTTCATAGCGAAGTGTATTGGTATTATAGTAATATTTGATTTTTTTCATGACAAACCAGCCTTTCACTCCGTTTTTGCTGAGTTCAAAATGCCGTTTGAAATACTACCTTTGCGTGCCTGCTAAATCCCTTCGTGGAAGCAGGCGAACCACGCGGTAGGCGACAAATATAAGTCGTTCAGCGTCAAAAGTCAACCCCCCTATTATTCGATCATGATGACCAGTGCAGACATACGGCAGCAATTCCTGGATTTCTTTCGTGCCAGGGGACATCAAATCGTCCCTTCGGCTCCGATTGTCGTGAAAAATGACCCTACCCTCATGTTCACCAACGCGGGTATGAATCAATTCAAGGATTATTTCCTCGGAAACCGCAAACCTGAGTCTCCCAGGGTGGCTGATACCCAAAAATGCCTAAGGGTAAGCGGAAAACATAATGACCTGGAAGAAGTGGGAGTGGATTCCTACCACCATACCATGTTTGAAATGCTCGGCAACTGGAGCTTTGGGGACTATTTTAAAAAGGAAGCGATAGCATGGAGCTGGGAGCTGCTTACAGAAGTATATAAGATCCCGAAGGACCGTCTCTATGTTAGCATATTCAGGGGTGATGAAAAAGAAAAACTTCCAAAAGATGATGAGTCATATAATGAATGGAAGAAATGGATAGCGGAAGACCGGATACTACCCTTTAGTAAAAAAGATAATTTCTGGGAAATGGGGGATACAGGTCCCTGTGGCCCATGTACGGAAATACATGTCGATTGCAGATCGGAAGCTGATCGCAAAAAAGTGGATGGGAAGACATTAGTAAACGGTGATGATCCCAATGTGATCGAGATCTGGAATAATGTATTCATCCAGTTCAATCGTCTAAAAGATGGTTCACTGGAACCTCTTCCTGCAAAGCATGTTGATACCGGGATGGGTTTGGAGAGGCTTACACGTGTGCTTCAGCAAAAAGAAAGTAATTATGATACTGATACTTTCAGTGGCACTATTGCAGCCATTGAAAAGATCACCGGAAAGAAGTATGATCGCAGTGATAGCAAACAGGCTATTGCTTTCCGCGTAAACGCAGACCATGTCAGAGCTATTGCTTTTACCATTGCAGACGGCCAGTTGCCTTCCAATACCGGGGCAGGATATGTGATTAGAAGGATACTGAGAAGGGCAGTGCGGTATTATTATTCTTACCTGGATTATAAGCAACCACTATTACATCATCTGGTTCCGATCCTGGCAAAGCAATTCGAAAATGTATTTCCTGAATTAAGCAGGCAGGTTGATTTTGTTATCAAGGTTGTGAAGGAAGAGGAAGAAGCCTTTATGCGCACGCTGGAGAAAGGATTGAAAAATATAGAGGGTATTCTCAAATCATCTTCAGGTGGCGTAGTTAGTGGTAAAGATGCATTTGAGTTATATGATACTTATGGATTCCCGATTGATCTAACACGTTTGATAGCATCAGAAAGCAAACTGGCTGTTGATGAGAAAGGATTTGAAGCTGAAATGAAACAGCAAAAAGATCGCAGCCGCGCTGCTACCGCTGTAGATACAGAAGACTGGGTAGAGGTAAATAAGAATAGTAAAACATCCTTTGTAGGCTATAATGAGTTAGAATCCGATACCAAACTGGTACGATACCGCAAAGTAAAAGCGAAAGGAAAAGAACAATACCAGATCGTACTGGAAACAACTCCCTTTTATGCTGAGAGTGGCGGACAGGTAGGTGATACTGGTTTATTGGTTACAAATGGTGAATCCATTGCAGTTACTGATACTAAAAAAGAAAATGATCTTATCATCCACTTCGTAGATAAGCTTCCTTCCTCACCGGAAGCTGCTATTAGGGCTAAAGTGGATGGCGAAAAAAGAAAAGCGATCACCTTTAATCATACTGCAACTCACCTGCTTCATGCTGCACTAAGAAAAGTATTAGGCAATCATGTAGCACAGAAAGGTTCTTTGGTTTCTCCCGATATCCTGCGTTTTGATTTCTCCCATTTTTCAAAAATGACAGATGATGAGATCAGGCAGGTAGAGATACTTGTCAATGAAAAAATAAGAGAAAATATTCCTGTAGTAATAAAGGAACTGCCAAAAGAGGAAGCATTGAAACTGGGAGCAATGGCACTCTTCGGTGAAAAATATGGCGATAAGGTTAGAGTGGTGATAATCGATCCGTCCTACTCCATTGAATTATGCGGAGGCACCCATGTTGGCCAAACCGGTTCAATTGGCCTTTTCACTATAATATCAGAAGCTGCAGTTGCTGCAGGTGTCAGACGTATTGAAGCGCTTACTGGTGCTACAGCGATACAATATACCAGTGATAAACTGGCACAGTTAAAAGGAGTGAGCGAATTGCTGAAAACAAAAGAGCCGGTGAAAGCAATCGAGAAGTTAATGGAGGAAAAATCAGCGCTGGAAAAGAAGCTGGAGCGGATGGAAGCAAAGGAACTGGTTGTCATCCGTAATGAACTTCTGACAAAAGATGAGATCATTAATGGCATAACCTTTATTGGAGATATTGTTGAAGTAGGGAATCCTGATGCTCTTAAAAAGATCTGCGTTGACCTGAAGAATAATCTCAATGATTATGTAGCTGTGCTGGGCGCCAATATCGGTGGTAAGCCCTTTGTGGCAATTGGTATTTCCGACAAAGTTGTCGCTGCGAAAGGTCTGGATGCCGGAAAACTGATTAAAGAGCAGGTCGCCCCACTGATCAAAGGAGGTGGCGGAGGTCAAAAGACCCTGGCAACAGCAGGAGGCCAGGAAGCAGGTAAATTAAAAGAGGTGATTGATGCCGTTAGAAAGTTGATCAGCCAGTAAAATCGTCCGGTAAGCTTTAGATTAATAGCTCTGACCCAGGTTCTTCTTCTTTTTCTTCTTTTCAGACTTGAGTTTGGGAGACTCCAAATATATCTTGACCATAAACGCTATGACCAGTACACATAGGCAGATACATGCGATGGCCATAATCTTCATCATAAGGTGTACTACTTATAATTTGGTGGTGGAATCATGTAAATATGCGCAATAAATTGCGGATTTCAAGGTAAGTAGATTAAGAAAAAACACTAGGGATTTTTACGTGTTATTAACTTATAAAACATTGATTTTCTGTGTATAGTATATTTCCTACAGTCACATTAAAATCAAGCGTACTATGGTCATTTCCAATGGTGTTTTCAAAAACACGGTAAAAATACGGCCTACTGATTTTTATGTTGAAGACAATTGGCCGTTCATCAGCTAAAAACCATAGTTGATCTATAAAACGGTTTTAACATTTCCGAAACATTTCGTATTCACAAAAATGTCTTTATATTTGATCTACGAAAAAAAACGTAGACAATTATTAAATAAAAATTTTACAATGAAACAAGCTATTAAGAGGCTCTCTTTCGTTATCCTTGCTTCAGCTCTGATTGCGCCTGTTGCATCCATTGCACAGGATAAGGATAAAGAGAAGGATAAGGGGGATAAGAAGGAAAGCGAGCAGATCATCATTACCCGCAAGGGAAATTCTGATGATAAAATGGTCATTGAAATTAATGGTGATAAGGTTCTCGTTAACGGAAAGCCGGTTGATAAGAATAGTGATGATGTAAAGATCCACCGTGCTAAGATTAAAGATATGTATGCTTATGGCGGAAATGGCTTTTCTGGTACATGGAATGATAACTTTGCGCTGTCGGATATAGATGAAAACCGCGCAATGCTTGGTGTAACTACCGAAAAAGACAGCAAGGGTGCGGAAATTCAAACCGTTTCAAAAGAAAGCGGCGCCGAAAAAGCTGGTCTGAAGAAAGGTGATGTTATTAGCAAACTTGATGACAGCAATATTGATGGCCCGGATGATCTTACCTCTGCCATCAAAAAACACAAACCAGGCGATAAGGTCTCCATTACTTATTTACGTGATGGCAAAGAACAAAAAGTAACAGCTGAATTAGGCAAATGGAAAGGAGTAAGACAATCTTATTCTTATTCCATGCCCAATCTGAACTTTGACCAAATGCCACGTATTCAGTCCTTCCCTCGTATTCAGGGTCAGAACTGGAACTGGTCAAGCGGTAGCCCAAAACTCGGCCTGTTTGTTCAGGATGCTGAAGATGGAAAAGGTGTTAAAGTAATTGAGGTTGATGAAGAAAGCAATGCAGCCAAGGCCGGTTTGAAGGAAGATGATGTGATCACAGAGATTGATGGCGTTACCATCACAGGTGCGGACCAGGTTGTTAAGATCGTAAAAGAAAGTAAGGATAAGGTATCCTTGAAAATGAAAATCCAAAGGAAGGGGAAGACAGAGAATTTTGATGTGAAGATCCCGAGGAAGCTCAAAACCGCAGATCTCTAGTTATATATATCACGCATGTAGTATCCCCTTCCCGGTTCCCCGGGAGGGGTTTTTTATTTAACATCAGCCTGCTCAAAATGAGTTATTTTTACAGCTTCGAACATGGCAGAACAACATATATATGAGACAGTCATAGGCCTGGAAGTACATGCACAATTACTAACAAAATCAAAGTTATTTTGTGGTGATGCAATAGCCTATGGGGCAGCGCCTAATACCCAGGTAAGTCCTATCACTCTGGCCCATCCCGGCACCCTTCCTAAAATGAATAAGAAGGCGATCGAATATGCGGTCAAAATGGGCCTGGCCTGTCACTGTGAGATTGAAAAGAATAATTACTTCGCACGAAAGAATTATTTCTATCCTGACCTTCCCAAAGGATACCAGATATCCCAGCATACAACTCCTGTTTGTAAAGGCGGCTATATATCCATAAAAGTCAATGGTGCTGAAAAGCAGATCAGGCTAAACCGCATCCATATGGAAGAGGATGCTGGAAAAAGCATTCATGATGCGGATGATGCAAATACCTGTATTGACCTGAATCGTGCAGGCACCCCGCTTATTGAAATAGTAAGTGAACCTGATCTTCGCAGCGCTGAAGAAACGTATACCTATCTCACCGAGCTAAGGAAATTATTACGTTACCTGGATGTTTGCGATGGTAATATGGAAGAAGGAAGTCTTCGTTGTGATGTGAATATTTCCGTGAGAAAGCAGGGGGAAACTAAACTCGGTACCAAGGTTGAGATCAAGAATCTCAATTCCATCCGTAACGCAAAAAGGGCAGTTGAGGTGGAATCAAAACGCCTTGTAGATATGATCGAAAGAGGCGAAACCATTATTCAGCAGACAAGAAGTTTTGACGCAGACCGCTCAGTCACTTTTGCAATCAGAGATAAAGAAGATGCAGATGATTATCGTTATTTCGCCGATCCGGATTTGACTCCTTTTTTACTTGAAGATGAATACGTTGAACGGATCCGTCAATCCATTCCTGCTTTACAGGAAGAACGGATTAAGAAATACACCGGTCAGTGGCAATTGTCTGAATATGACGCGCAGGTACTTACTGAAGAAAAGGAGATGGCTGATTATTTTGAAGCTATTGTTAATCATACTTCTAATTATAAAGCGGCCTCCAACTGGATGACAGGTCCTGTCAGATCATGGCTGAATGAAAACAATAAAGAGATCGATGCATTTCCCCTGCCTGCCCAAAAGGTAGCGGCATTGATCCAGCTGGTTGAAACTGGAAAACTTAGTTTTTCATCTGCTTCTTCCAGGTTGTTACCATACCTGGTTCAGCATCCTTCCGCTCAGCCAGAACAGGCTGCAATTGAACAAAACCTCATCCAGCAGTCAGATGCTTCTTCACTGGAACCCCTGATCGATGAAGTGTTGAGTAAATATGCCGAAAAAGTACATGAATATAAAAAAGGGAAAAAAGGCGTTCTTTCACTTTTTGTTGGCGAGGTCATGAAAAGATCAAAAGGAAAAGCTGATCCCAAGGTAACCAACGAACTACTGCTCGAGAAATTAAAAGCATAATTAGAATAATCATTAAAAATTCCAAACCGGAAAAGTCCATGTATAAAATTATCCTGGGAGTCCTTTCCATCACCTGGTTGGTTTCCTGCAATAACAAATCGGCTGAAAATTCATTTACCGTTAACGGTACTATCAAAAATAATGTAGCCAAAAAGATCTACCTGGAAGAAGTACCTGCTACTACCATGCAGCCAAAACTGGTTGATTCGGCTACACTTGGTGCTGACGGTAAGTTTTCCCTTAAGTCTACATCAAAAGAATCAGTAGTGCTTAATCTCAGGCTGGATAAAAATACTTATCCCGTTGTATCAGTGATAAATGATGCTCCTTCCGTAGACCTTGCAATCACAATGAGCAAAGAGAAGAATCAGTTTGCTGAATCTTACGATGTGAAGGGCTCTCCAGCCAGCCAGCAGATGAAAGATTTTACAGTCACATTTAATAAGGACCTGCAGCAAATATTCATGAGTGTGAACCAGGTGGATAGCCTTCGTAATTCCGGGGCATCAGACAGTCTGCTGTTCCCTTTGATGGCAGAGCAGAAAACAATTGCAGCTAAAATAAGATCCAATTCAGAAGAGGCATTCAAAAAAGCAAATGACCCGGCTCTTTTATTATTTGAATTGGGTTATTACCAGTCAACAGCCAATGGTGCAGGATTTGGCCTCGAAGGATTAAACAATGACCAGGTTAAATCCATACTGGCTGAAGCTGCCACAAAATTCCCTTCCCACAGCGCTATCACATCCATTAATAAGAGTTTGCTGGATGAAGAACAGAAAGCCCTTGCCGCCAGCTGGGTTGGAAAAGAGGCGCCTGATTTTGCATTGCCTGATGTAAACGGAAAAGAAGTTAAACTGAGTTCCTTTAAAGGAAAATACGTATTGGTAGATTTTTGGGCAAGCTGGTGCAGACCCTGCAGAGCTGAAAATCCAAATGTGGTGAGTGCTTACAATCAGTACAAGGATAAAAATTTTACGGTGCTGGGTGTATCACTGGACAGGCCCGATGGGAAAGCAGATTGGGTAAAAGCCATCAAAGATGACAAACTTAGCTGGACACATGTAAGTGACCTTAAGTTCTGGGAAAGCAGCGTGATCCCACTTTATAAATTTGATGGAATTCCCTTCAACGTGTTAATTGATCCGGAAGGAAAAGTAATTGCAGAAGCCTTGAGAGGTCCCAAACTGGAGGCTAAACTATCAGAAGTACTTCATTAAATAGTTATCCATATAAAAAAAGAGGATAGTTTCTGAAACTATCCTCTTTTTTTATATATCCTTAAATTATTAGCGGGCCATATTTACAGTATAAAGGGCTCCAAAGAATCCAACACCAGTTACTCCCAGTTGCATTCTAAGTGTCAAAGTACTGCCACACCAGGAGAAGGTACCTGCATTACCAGCATAAGGTCTTACAGCTACAGTCTGACCAGCATAAGAGCCACTAAGATCACCTGCATCGCTACCACCAATTGCGGATTGTGCAACAACAGTAGCGGTTCTGTTTGCTGGATTAGTCCAATCCAGCGTGAAAGTAATAGGTGACCAGCCATTATCCCAAATATTAGTTACCGTAACAGTTCCTGTTGTAGGTGTAAGCTGATTCACCGCAGAGATCGTTGTTGTATACGGCCCATATGCAGGATTGGATCCCAATGTTTCAACCGTATTCTTATAGGCGCCGAGAAAATCTGCCAGAACTACATCACCTTCAAAGCATGGGCCTCTCAACAAAAGTTTTACCGTATCACTAAATTTTGCAGGATCAATTGATGGCGAAGAAAGTACAAACATCAGGCTGTCTTTCCTACCTGTACCATTATAAGGAGCAAATATTCCCTGAACAGTTATATCTGCAGTTGCTTTTCCTGCAGGAATAACAACCGTACTTCCGGATACGCCGGAAAGCGTATAATGAGTGCCGGCAACCGCGCCAGTAGAGGATACAATTTTAAAAGTAACTGACCTGTCACTTGAAGAAACATCTGTTGTTCCAACGGTTATTTTGTAAGGAGCTGCTGTAGCACTTGTAATGGAGTAAGATTGATTCCTGTTGCCAACAAAATGTGCCTGTGACGGTGCAACAACGAGGGTATTTTCTTTCTTACAGCCGATAAACAGACCTCCCATTAGCAATAACAGGCTTATAATACCTGGAATTATATAATTGATTTTTTTCATAATCTTTTTTTTGTTGAATTAATAGCCTGGGTTTTGCTTGGTATTTGGGTTGGCTAAGACTGCATCATTCGGGATTGGCAGCGTATAGCGGTAATCATTAACAGGAAGAGCAAGCCATTCAGTGCTTTGTACATCACTGGCTATC
>Ga0207648_10002276_pt1 | contig 20746 bp, 15 predicted proteins | sample KBSMisM32_FD_184310 | JGI IMG/M metagenome (GOLD analysis project Ga0207648, IMG submission 184310) | Miscanthus rhizosphere microbial communities from Kellogg Biological Station, Michigan, USA - KBS Miscanthus M3-2 (SPAdes) (version 2) | ecosystem: Host-associated > Plants > Roots >...
GCCCTTCTGGTCGTTCACTTCGGCGCGGTTGTAGTTCTCGCCGTTGTAGTAACCGGCGTGGAGGTCGCCGTAGTTCTTCGGGAAGTTGTAGTGGAACGACACGCCGGCGTCCGACGACGACATGTACCCGGTGCGCTCGACGTACATCGTGCCCTGGAAGCGGTAGCGGTAGATGCCTTCCATGAAGTCCACGTAGGGCGTCTGCTGGATGCCGAACCGCGCCCACGACCCGCGCGTCATCCAGTCGTCGAGGTTGGTCTGGAGAAAGGCGTACTTGATCCGGAAGACGTGGGCGCCGTTGAGGGCGCTGGCCGTGTTGGTCTCGCGCGTGATGTCCGGCGTGATGCGGAACGCCACGATGTGCGACAGGTTGCCGTTGATGTTGATGTAGGCGCGCGTGAGGTCGTAGCTGCTGCGGTTGACCAGGTTGCCGTCCGAGTCGGTGATCTCGGGCTCGGTCTGGTAGCTGTAGTTCGCGAAGATCGTGGCGCCCACGCGAATCGACGGGGTGTCGTCCGGCGGTGTGGACCCGGCCGCCGGCGTGACCTGCGCCAAGACCGTGTTCGACGCGCCCACTGTCATCAACATGCAGATGGTCAACGTAAGCCGCATGGCACCCATACGGCGATTCAAGCAGTCACCCATGTCATCGTAATAGCCCTCTCGTAACGACCTTATGACTGGTCGGTTTCCGATAGGGATCCGGTACGTTTCGGGCGTGTTAAATGCGGGAGCCGACTAGCGGACGTAAACCGCAAGACGCGGGAATGCGAAACGGCCGGCCACGTCGTCGATGATGTTGACCTGGCAGGTGTAGAGGCCGGGCTGGAAGCCCGACGCGGGCACTTCGAACTGGAAGATGGCGGCGCGGCGGTCGGCGGCGTCGAGCCCCGCGCGATCCACGAGCGGCGTCTCGAACACCTTCACGGTGCCGCGGTAGAAGGACAGGCTGGTCTTGAGCGACGACGTGCCGCCGGCGGGCGTTTCGGGCTCGTACACCTCGTAGTAGAAGTACATCTTCTGCGCCCGATCGACCACGTGCGTGAGGCTCGGCAGGATTTCCACGCTGTCGCGCACGAGCGGGTTCTCGCTGCGCTGACGCGCGTCGACCGGCCGCAGCTGCGTGCTCAGCGTCACCGAGCTGACCTTGACGGGCGCGCGCCGCAGATCCGGCACGAAGAGGCCGGTCTCGAACGAGCCCACCGCCCCGTTGGCGTTGTCGCGCACCACCACCTTCGCCGAAAACCGTCCCGGCGGGAGCGCGAGGCCCGACTGATAGAGCACCTGCTTCGTGCCGCCGTTCTCCGCCGAGAGCTTCAGCGTCTGGCGGATGCGCCCGACCGGCCGGCCCTGCTCGTCGCGCACGGCGCCCAGCACGTCGAGGTCTCCGGCCGTCGTGCCGCGTGCGGCGTCGGCTGGAATCGCGACGGAGAGCGGCACGTAATAGCGGTCTGGGGCGAGACGGAACCAGCCTGCCGACACGAACACCGGGATATCAGTGGACGAGACCGGCGATGCCAGCTGCTCCTGCAGCTCGCGCTCGCGATCCTGCCGTCCGGTGTGCGCGAAGTCGCGCTCGGCGTAGTAGCCGTTGCGGTGCTCGACGCGGAGATCCGGCCGCTTCACGCGCACGGTGATCCGGCGGAAGCGGCCGTCCTTCACGTCGTTGGTGCTGCTGTAGCCAAGCAGGTAGTAGGCGGACGTGTCGCGGATGACCTGCGTGAACGCGCCGCTGAAGTCGTTGCTGTCCGTGAAGGCCTTGCCGCCCGTATCGGCCGCGAGTGTCTGCAGCGTCTCCTGTGACGCCTGCAACTGATCGAACTGTCCCCGCACGCCGCGGCCCGAAAACGCGCCGGTGCCGAACGAGCTGGCGCGTGTCGCGTCGCCGCCCGGGACGACGGCCTGCAGGCCGCGCGAATCGACCGGATAGAGCGACACGTTCGCGCGCACGGCGGCGCTGATCGCCGTGCGCAGCTCCACCTGATTGTCGCTGCCGCTGCGCGCCATGCCGCTGCTGAAGTAGAGGATCGCCTTCTTCTGTTCGACCGGCGCCAGCGCGTCGGCGAGCGTCTTGATCGCGCGCAGCCGCGCGTCGTTGTTGAAGACGTCGTATTCGGCGCTGCCGCCGGTGGCGCCGCCCGCCTCGTCGGTCGCGGCGGTCTCGGCCGCCGGCGTCTCGAACGCGACGCCGTTCACGGCGGTGAAGTGCGCCAACGCCTGCTTCACGGCGTCGCGGTCCGCGGTGAAGTCGGTCAGGATGTCGAGCGTCGTGTCGATGGTGGCCACGGCGACGAGATCCGCCCCCGTCATCTGGTGGTCGACGTAGTCCACCGCCGCCTGGCCCGCGCGATCGAGCTCCTCGGGCTGCATCGAGCTCAAATCGAACAGCAAGACGACCAGCCGCCGGCCGGCGAGGTCCTCGCGTCGCAGCGGTGGCCCTGGCGCCGCCGCGGGGGCCGCCGCGATCGCGGCGGCCGTGAGCAGGGCTGGCGGCGGCGCGGCCGCCGGCGGTGCCGTGGTCACCTCTTCGAAGTCGAAGGAGCGGATCTGCTGCGGCCGGTTGTCCTCGCGCACCTCGAAGTCGTTGGCGGTGAGCCCGCGCACGATCGCGCCGCTGCGATCGCGCACCACGACGTCCACCACGACCACGCTCACGTTCGAGCGGAACGCCGGCGGCGGAACCTGCGCGGCCGACTGCTGCGCCGACACGGGCACGGACAGCACGAAGGCGGAGAAGGCAGAGAAGGCAGAGAGGGCAGAGAGGATGGCGGCGAGGCGGCGCATCAGAACCGGTACCTCGCGTTGAACTGCAGTGTCCGCATCGGCTGGATCGAGATCACCTGGCCGAAGGTCGGTGAGTTGACCACGGTGTCGATGGCGCCGAACCGCACGTTGTTGAACAGGTTGGTGCCTTCGAGCCGCAGCGACAGCACCTGCGTGCCGGTCAGCCGCACATCACGTCCCAGCGAGGCGTTGAGCTGTGTCTGGGCCGGCCCGATGATGGTGTTGCGCCCGGCGTTGCCGAACGTCCCGGGCGCCGGGATGACAAACGCGTCCGTGTTGAAGAAGCGCCGCAGCGTCGGCGAGTCCAGCGCGACGGGAACGCCGAGGTAATCGGCCCGCAGCGTGCCGTTGGTGCCGCGCGCGACGTCCGCGGCCGCCGCGAGGACGCGGGCGGTGAACGGCGTGCCCGACTGCGCGGTGAACGTGGCCGACAACGACCAGCCGGAGAACACGGCGGCCCACGGCCCGCCGTCGTGGAGCCAGCGGCGGTTGGCGCCGAACGGCAGCTCGAACGAAAGGTTTGAATCGAACTGGTGCCGGCGATCGAAGCTGGAGAGTCCGCGCTCGGCTTCGAGGTCCTGGTCGTTCTGTGCGACCACTTGTCCGCCACCGCCGATTGACGACGCGTTGTCGATCGACTTGGCGAGGGTGTAGCTGGCCGTGCCGGCGAGCCCACGCGCCTGGTTCTTGCGGATGCGCACGGTGGCGGCGTGGAGCGTGGACTCGCCCTCGGAGGTCTGCCACAGGAACGCCTGCACGTCGGGAATGCGGAGCCCGTCCGGCCCGCGGTTGGGGGCCCGGACGATGTCGAGATGACTGCCCTTGGTGCCGGTGTAGCCGCCGCCCGCCTGCCATCCGCGCCCAAACGTGCGGTTGACGTCGACGTTCCAGGTCTGCAGCGCCCCGAGCCGGTAGTCCTTGTCCACGCCGTAGTTGTTGGTCGTCGTGGACGACACGGCCGTGAGCGCCGACTCGATGTCGAGTGGCGCGATCGACGTGCCGAGATTCGTGGCCGTGGTCGCAAACGGCGGCTGCGCCACCAGCTGTCGCGCGATCGACGCGTAGGAGCCGTTGTTGAAGCTGAGGCCGTATCCCGCCCGCAGAATCGTTCGCGAGTTGACGCGCCAGGCCAGGCCGACGCGGGGCGCCACGTTGTTGCCGTCCGGATTGACGAGCGCGTCGGGGAAGGCGCCGGTGTAGGCGCCCGTCGCGCCCGACACGACCGGCGCGGCGGCGACGAAGCCGGGCGCCACGTCGAGGTTGGCCATGTGGCCATTGGCCTCGGTGAACGGCTGCTGCAGTTCGTAGCGGACGCCCAGGTTGAACGTCAGATTGGGCCGGGCCCGCCAGTCGTCCTGCGCGAACAGGTTGAAGCCGAGCCCGCGCAGCCGGACGTCGCCGGGGCCGTAGCCGACCGAGGCTTGCTGCGGCATGCCGAGCAGGAAGTCCGCGAAATCGAGACCGCTGTAGAGCCCGGTGAACACGAAGTTTCCACGCGCGTCCGACACCGTGCGTCCGTCCGAGATGTCACGGCGGAAGCCGCCGCCCAGCCGCAGTGTGTGGCGCTGCAACGGACGCGTGAGCGTGTAGTTGGCGCCCAGCCGCGTGTCGGCGCGTCGCGTCGGGGCCAGGCCACGCAGGCCCGACAGACCGGCGAAGGAGAGCGACGGCACCCCCCAGTCGAACGGATCCTGAGAGGCCCCCGCGATGCCGGCAGCACCGGTGGCATCCAGCACTCCGGAGAATTGCGTCCGCGACTGCGAGGACGAGTGCGTGGCCGTCACGCTCACGTTGTGGATCGTGCGGCCGCGCAGCACGTTGAGCTGAATCGGCGCCGAGAACGACTGTGTTTCGTTGGCGCCGCCGAGCAGCGGGAAGACGTTGACGGAATCGGCATCGCTGCGCTGGTACTGCACCTGCGCATTCAGCACGACGGCGTTGCCGCGGCCGAATCCGCCCCGGCCGCGCCCGCCGCCTCCGCCGCCGAACCCGCCGCGGCCGCCTTGCCCCCGCTGCGGCGTCGCGGTGAAGTTGTGCGTGATCCGAAGGCTGATGCCGTCGGTGGTCGTTTCCGATGTGGCGGTGCGCCGGAAATTTTGCGACGAGCCGGGCAGGTTGGGCAGCGGAATGTAGGTGAGCAGCGACCGCGCGGCTGGATCGATGCGATCGGGCGGAATGATGCCGTTGGCGAACGGCTGGCCCGTGGCCGGGTCGACTGGAGTCGAGAGGCCCGAGAAATCGCCGGCCCGCATTGCCGCGGTGGGTACGGTGGCGTACTGATCGACGAAGGATCCGGAGCGGCCGCCGTTGTAGTTCACGAAGTAGGTGGTGCGGTCGCCGTTGTAGACGCCGGGGATGTGCAGCGGCCCGCCGACGCTGCCGCCGAATTGCTGGCGGGTGTAGTCCGGCGTGGCCTGTGCGCCGCGCAGCGGGTAGGGTGCGGCGTCGAGCGCCGAGCCGCCGAAGGTATAGGTCGTCGACCCTTGCACGCGGTTGCCGCGGCCGCGCCCGAGGAACCCACCGCCGGGCCCGCCTGGCCCGCCACGACCGCCTTGCCCGCCGCCCCCGCCGCCACCAAACGCAAAGCCGCCGCCGGAACCGCCCGGACCGCCGCCGCCCGGTCCGCCAGGAAAGCCCGCGCCACCCGCGACGCCTGGCGGCGGTTCGCCGCCCGGCAGAAAGTCGCCGCGCCCGATTGCGTCGAACCGATCGCGCAGCTGCCCGCGATCGAGATTGACCGCCGAACCGCTCACCGCCACCACGTCGGTCGCCGCACTCGTCGAGAACCCGGGCGGCAGCAGGCGAGTGGCGGGATCCGCGTCGTCGACGTCGCCAGCACCTGCAGCGGCGGCCGCCGATTCCGACTGCAGCACCTGCAGCGCGGCGAACCGCTGACCGCCGTCGCCCTGCCCACCGGCCTGTCCGCGTCCCCCAAGGCGCTGCGGGCGGCGCGTCAACCCCGGAGCTTCGATGGTCGGTCCAGACGGTGCCGCCGCAACGCGTGACGCGAGCGTGAGCCCGATATCGAGCGTGGCGCCGCACGGTCCGGATCCCGCCGCGACCGTCACCGTGCCCTGGTGCGGCGCGAAAGCGGCCATCTGCGTGGACACGCCGTACTCGCCCGGCGACACTCGCACCCGGTAGACACCGCTCTCGTCGGTGGACGACGCGGCCGTCACCGCTCCCGCCTGCGACAGCACGATCGACACGCCGGGCAGCGGTGTCCCGCCGCTCGTGACGCGGCCAGTGACCGTACAAGGCGGCGCGGCAGGCCTCTCCTGCGCCAAGACGAACGTCCCGGCTCCCGCCAGGATCGCCAGGGCAGTGCCTCCGAGCTGCCGACCTACCTGTCCCACCCGTCTCACCTGTCCCACCTGTCCTACAAGATTCGCACCGATCTAGCTGGTCGATTGTTAAGGCCGTGTTGGGGTTGTTAAGGGAGATGATGTCGGCGTGTCGAAAACGATCGCGGCGAAGCGGTTTCGGGCCAGGCCTGGGCGGAAAATCGATCTCGGCGACTGGTCGACCCGGGTCTCGCCTTTTTACAAATCGAAAGACGACTATCGCGACCTCCTCGAGGCGCACACCACGCGGTTGAGCGAGCGCCAGACGCTGCTCTACGCGCACGACCGCTATGCGCTGCTCCTGATCTTTCAAGCGATGGACGCCGCGGGCAAGGACAGCGTCATCAAGCACGTCATGTCGGGCGTCAATCCCCAAGGCTGCCAGGTGTTCAGTTTCAAACACCCGAGCAGCGAGGAACTCGACCACGACTTCCTGTGGCGCACCACGCGCAGCCTGCCCGAGCGCGGCCGCATCGGCATCTTCAACCGCTCCTACTACGAAGAGGTGCTCATCGTGCGCGTGCACGACGAGATCCTCCGCGGGGAGCGCCTGCCCGAAGAGGCGTTCGACGACGGCGGCCTCTGGAAAGGGCGCTTCCGATCGATCGTGGAGTTCGAGGACCACCTGTTCCGCAACGGAACCCGAGTGCTCAAGTTCTTCTTGCACGTCTCGAAAGAGGAGCAGCGCAAGCGCTTCCTCGAACGGCTGGACGACCCCGAGAAGACCTGGAAGTTCAGTGCCGCCGACCTCGACGAGCGTGACCGGTGGGACGCGTACATGAAGGCGTACGCGGAGTGCGTCGAGGCGACGTCGACGAAGCGGTCACCCTGGTTCATCGTGCCGGCCGACGACAAGCAGAATGCGCGTCTGATCGTTTCGCAGTTGATTGTCGAGGCGCTCGACGCCCTGGACATGCGGTTCCCGCCGATCAGCGCCCCGGAACGGCGCGCGCTGGCGGCGGCGCGCCGCCGGCTGGTGCGTGAGAAAGGCGCGCCCCGCGGATGAGTCACCCTCCAGCACGATAATCTCGATTGGGAGAGGTCAGCTGATGTCGGACGACGGCGTACGCGACGAGCTCGTTGCGAGCCACGCGGAGATGGACGAGGACATCCTCGACGAAGAGCTCGAGATGGAGGTGGACGACGAGCGCATGGCGGATGGCCCCGCCGGGCGCGCCGCCGTCGTGTCGACCGACGTCGACCGGCGCCGCTATTTCGAAGAGCTGTTCCGCCTGCAAGGCGAGCTGGTCAAGCTGCAGGACTGGGTCGTCGACCACAAGCTGAAGGTCGTCGTCATCTTCGAAGGCCGCGACGCGGCCGGCAAGGGAGGTGCGATCAAACGCATCACCCAGCGGCTGAACCCGCGCGTCTGCCGGGTGGCGGCGCTGCAGGCGCCGGACGAGCGCGAGCGCACCCAGTGGTACTTCCAGCGCTACGTCTCACACCTGCCCGCCGGCGGCGAAATCGTGCTGTTCGACCGCAGCTGGTACAACCGCGCCGGCGTCGAGAAGGTGATGGGCTTCTGCACCGACGAGGAGTATGAGGAGTTCTTCCGCGCGGTGCCCGAGTTCGAGAAGATGCTGGTGCGCTCCGGCATCGTGCTGGTGAAGTACTGGTTCTCGATCAGCGACGAGGAGCAGCACCGGCGGTTCCAGATGCGCATCCGCGATCCGCTGAAGCAGTGGAAGTTGAGTCCGATGGACCTCGAATCGCGCCGCCGCTGGGAGCTGTACACCAAGGCGAAGGAAGTGATGATCGCGCGCACGCACATTTCCGAGGCGCGCTGGTGGATCGTCGAGGCCGACGACAAGAAGCGGGCCCGGCTCAATTGCATTCACCACTTGCTGAGCCAGATCCCGTACGGCGAGGTCGACGCCGAACCGGTGTCGCTGCCGCAGCGCATTCATCACCCCGACTACCAGCGCCGCGAGCCGCCGGACGAGATGTTCGTGCCCGATGTGTACTGAGCTGACGCGGGTTACGAATTGAACGGGAAGATGGCGAAGAACTGGAGGAAGAAGATCAGCGCGATGAGATAGGTGAACGCCGGGAGGCTCCGGGCGCGTCCGGTGCCGAGCGCCAGGACGACCGTCGCCATGAGGCCGAGGCCGATCCCTTCGGCAATGCTGAACGTCAGCGGGATGGCGAGCAGCGTGAGCACGGCCGGCGCCGCCGTCGCGAAGTCCTTCATCTCGATTTCCACCGCCGACTGCACCATGAACACGCCGACCACCACGAGCGCCGGCGCGGTGGCCGCCGCCGGAACCGCGAGGAAGAGCGGCGTCAGCACCAGCGCCAGCACGAAACACGCCGCCGTCGTCAGCGTCGTCAGCCCGGTGCGGCCGCCGGCTTCCACGCCCGACGCCGATTCGATGTAGCTCACGACGGTCGACGTGCCGAGGAGCGCGCTGAGGATGGCGGCGATCGAATCGGCCACGAGCACGCGCCCCGCCCGGGCCAGCGTCCCGTCCGCCTCGAGCAGACCGGCCCGCTTGGCGACGCCGATGAGCGTGCCGATGTTGTCGAACATGTCCACGAGCAGCAGCGTCAGGATGAGCGGGAGCGCCTTGAAAAAGGCCGGGGCGCTGGTGAGGAAGCTGAGATCGAGCTGGAGGAACACGGGCGCCGGCGAGGCCGGGGCCGAGACGATCGACGCCGGCCAGGCGGTGACCGTGCCACCCGTCCCGTTCGGCACGACCAGCCCGGCCAGGGTCGTGACCGCGATGCCAAGGACGATGGCGCCGGGGACGCGGCGCGCCACCAGCACCGTGGTGATGGCGAGGCCCGCGAGGCACAGCGCCGCGGGGCCCGACGTGAAGTCGCCGTGGGTGACGAAGGTGGCCTGGCTGGCGACGATGACGCCGCCGTTTCTCAGCCCCACGAACGCGATGAACAGGCCGATGCCGCAGGTGATGGCGAGCTTGAGCGAGTAGGGGATGGCGCCGATGATGCGCTCGCGCACGCCCGTCACCGACAGCAGCAGAAAGATGCAGCCGTTCACGAACACCATGCCGAGCGCCTGCTGCCACGGCACGCCGGCGCCCAGGCAGATGGTGTAGGTGAAGAACGAATTGATCCCCATGCCCGGCGCGAGCGCCAGCGGATAGTTGGTCAGGAGCGCCATCAGCGCCGTGGCGGTGGCCGCGCTGAGCGCCGTCACCGTGACCAGCGCGGCGCGGTCCATGCCGGTGTCGGCGAGGATGCTCGGGTTCACCGCCAGGATGTAGGCCATGGCGGCAAACGTGGTGAAGCCGGCCTGGAGTTCTCGTCCAGGCGTCGTGCGATTCGATTGAAGGGCGAACACGCGCTCGAGCATCGAGGCGCGAGTATAAGATGCTCTCATGCGGTACGGTCTCCCGATCCTTCTCATGTCGGTGTTGGCGGGTCTCGGTGGTGTGCGCGCGCAGGACGCGGCGCCGGCGCCGGAGGACATCGCGGCGGGGCAGCGGATCTATCGCCAGAAGGCGGACTGCCAGTCGTGCCACGGGTGGGCCGCCGACGGACGCAAGATGGACTCGCAGATGCCCGACGGCGCGAACCTGCGCACGACGAAGCTCGATCGCGCCAAGTTGATCGTGGCCATCAAGTGCGGCGTCCCCGGCAAGATGATGCCCGCCTTCGACAAGTTCGCGTACACCGATGGCCGCTGCTACAACCTGAAGCAGGCCGACCTGACGAAGATGAACGCCACCCTGCCCGATCCGCCCACGACGCTGCAGAACCGCGAGATCGAGCAGGTCGCCGACTTCCTGTTCGCGAAGGTGGTGGGGAAGGGGCCGATGGACCGTGCCAAGTGCATCGAGTTCTGGGGCTCCGACGTCTCCGCCTGCGCCGAGTTCCCCAAATAGGACGGGTGAGACGGGTAGGACGGGTAGGACTGACCTGTCCTCTTGTCTTTGCTACTGCACTTGTAGTAGATCTAACCACCTCGTTAGGAGATACAGGGATGGCCCGACTCTCGAAGCTCGAGCTGCAGGTGATGGAGGCGCTGTGGACGCTCGGCCGCGCCTCGGTCCGCGAGATTCAGGAAACCTTCGCCGAGAAGGTCCGGCCGGCGTACACGACCGTGCAGACGATGGTCTACCGCCTCGAGGTCAAGCAGGCCGTGCGCCGTGTCAAGAAGATCGGCAACGCGCACGTCTTCGAGGCAGTGATCAGCCGCTCGTCGGCACAGCGGCGGGTCGTGGACGACCTGCTGGCCTTCTTCGGCGGCCGCAGCCAGCCGCTGATGGCGCAGCTCGTCGAGAGCGGTCACCTCACGCTCGACGACGTGAAAGAAGCGGAGAAGCTGATCCGCCGTCAGAAGGCGGCGAAGCCATGAACCCCGCATGGACCGGGCCGCTCCTCGACCACCTGTGGCAGTCCACCTGGTTCGCCGCCGGCTGTGCGCTGCTCGCGCTGGCGCTGCGGAACCGGGAGGCGCGGCTGCGCGGCATGCTGTGGTGCGCGGCCGTCGTGAAGTTTCTCGTGCCCTGGCCGCTGCTCGTGTCGATCGGCGACCGGATGAACGTCTGGTCAGCCGCGGACGTGCCGCCGCCGCGTCCCGCCGGCGCCTTCTTCGTGGACGCGTTCGCGCAGCCGTTCACGCAGGCGCGCTTCGTCACCGCGCCGCCGCAGGCGCCAGCCGCCCGATCGTCGTTCGACATGGTGATCACGGCGGTGATGGCCGTCTGGATGGCCGGCGTGACGCTGCTGATTGTGCGCTGGGCCGTGCGATGGATTCAGCTCCGTCGTGTCGTCCGCACGGCCGCCCTCGCGGGATCGGGGCGCGAGCTCGACATCTTCCGCCGCGTGCAGCGGACGGACCCCCGCTTCGCGCATGTGACGCTCGCGCTGACCGAGCAGCCGATCGGCCCGGGCGTGGCGGGGAGCGTGTGGCCGGTCGTGCTGTGGCCGCGCGGGATCTCGGACCGGCTCACCGACGAGGAGATGGCTTCGGTGTTCGCGCACGAGCTGTGCCACGTGCGGCGGCGCGACAACGTCGTGTCCGCCTTGGTGCGTGTGGCCGAGACCTTGTTCTGGTTTCACCCCGCCGTCTGGCTGCTCGGACGGCGCCTGCAGGATGAGCGCGAGCGGGCGTGCGATGAAGGGGTGGTGGCTGGGACGTCGCCGCAGGTCTACGCGGAAGCGCTCGTGAAGACTTGCCAGTTCCACCTTGACGCGCCGCTCACGTGCGGCGCCGGCGGCACACCCGCCACCTTTACGTCGCGGATCGCCCGCATCCTGCGCAGCGGCGAGTGTCGTCAGGTCCCGCCGTGGCTTCGTCGCGGCATCGCGGTTCTGGTGACGGGTGCGCTCGCACTCCCCGTGGCCGTGGCGGCGGTGATGCCGCCGAAGATCGTGGGGCTTGGCCCGAATCGCCTCCTGCAGTCTCCGCAACTGCTGGTGGCGTGGGCGCCTCGCGGCTTGTCGCCGGTGGCGCACGGTGACGAGCGGTTCGTCACCGCGACGGTGTGGCCGTCATCGAGCGGCACGCCGGGCGGGTTGCAGGCGTTCGGGGGCGGGCGGGTGGCCGGTACCGGCGTGTCGCCCGCCGAGTTGATTCGGACCGCGTTTGGATCCACCAAGGCACTGCGGCAGCACGAAGTGGTCGGGCTGCCGGAATGGGCGTTCCGTGATCGCTTCGACCTGCGCGCGCGCGCCGCCTCGGACTTCGTCAACGAGCCCTCGGGTGAACCACGCCAGTTCGTGACGATGCTGCAGCACCTGCTGGCCGACGAGTTCGACCTGGTGGTGCATCGCGAGCGGCGGACGATCCCGATCTACGCGCTGGTGCGGTTCGGCTCCACGCTCGGGCCCCGGTTGCGGCCGAGCGCGCTCAACTGCTGGCGTCCCGGCGAGGGCCGGGTGCCCGCAATCCCGGTGCATCCCCGGCAGTGGTGCCACTCGCAGTTCCTGCGCAAGGGGATCACGGAGGCCGCATCGATGGAGTGGCTGGCCGGTGTCGTCGGCGTCCGCCAGCGTCTCGACCGGCCGGTGCTGGATCGCACCGGGCTGGCAGGGGCGTACGACATCGAGTGGCTGCCGCCTCCTCCCGACCTGCCCGTGCTGCCTACGCTCGAGACGCAGCTGGGTCTGACGCTCCAAGAACGGACCGAACCGATCGATCTGCTCGTCGTGGATCGGATCGACCACCCGAAGGAGAGAACGAGATGATGCGCCCGCTCTCGGCCCTGGTGTTCGCCGCCCTGATTTTCGCCGCCCTCGTCAGCGCGGCGCTCTTCGCCCAGCAGCGGCCGCCGCACATCCTGCCGCCGCCGCTCACCGGGCCGGCGCCCGAGTTCGAAGTCGCCAGCGTGAAGGTCAACAAGTCCGGCGAGGCCCAGACCCGCTTCAACTTCAACGGCGGCCGCATCGACGTCATCAACATGCAGCTGCGCGGCATCATCCAGTCCGCGTACCGCGTGCCCGCCAATCAGCTGGTGAACGTGCCGGGCTGGGTGAACGGCACGCGCGTGGACATCGTCGCGAAAGCCGATCCCAAGTACTCGGTGCAGGAACTGCAGAACATGCTGCAGCCGCTGCTCGTCGATCGCTTCAAGCTGAAGTTCCATCGCGAGATGCGCGAGATGGACGTCTACGTGATGACGCTCGCCAACAAGGACGGCCGTCTGGGGCCGAAGCTCGAAAAGTCCGAGAGCAACTGTGAGGAGCTCGGCGCCCAGCCGCGGAGCTCGCTCGCGCCGCCAAAGCCAGGCGAGCTGCCGGCGTGCGGTACCGTGCCCGCCGGCCCCGGACACATGATCTTCCGGGGCTTCGGGATGGGACCGTTCGTGCAGATTCTGGGGATCGCGACCCGCGGGCGACAGGTGATCGACGAGACCGGCCTCGCCGGCGGCTACAACATCGACCTGCAGTACACGCCCGAGGCGCTGTCGGCGGCCGCGATTGCCGCTCGCGGCGGTGCACCGCCGCCGCTCGCCGCCCAGGTCGATCCGAACGGCCCGGATCTCGTCACCGCGATGCGGGAACAGCTCGGGCTGAAGCTCGAAGGCCGGAAGATGTCCCTCGAAGTGATGGTCGTGGACAATATCGAGCTTCCAACGGGAGACTAGCGTCGTAGGGGCCGCCTTCAGGCGGCCCGTTGACGGGTTGCCTGAAGCCGGACCTACTTGGCCCGCCCTGTGTAGCCCTGCGCGAGCGTCGGAATCGCCATCACGCGGTTGCGAGCGCTCGACGTGCCCCACGCGCCGGTGAAGACGATCGCGTAGAGCGTCTTCTTGTCGGCACCGCCGAACGCCGTGCCGTGCAGCCCCGGCACACCGGGGATCGATCCGAGGAAGGTGCCGTTCGGCTCGAACACGTCCACCGACGCGCCGGTCGCGACGTACAGCCGTCCCTGCTGATCGACCGCCGACCCGTCGCCAGCCATGCCGCCCCGGAGCTTCCCGAACTCCCGCTGATTGGTCAGCGAGCCGTCGGCCTTCACGTCGAACATCACCACTACCGGTCCGTTCGTGACGTAGAGCGTCTTCTCGTCCGGGCTGAGGATGATGCCGTTGGCGCCCTGCACGTTCTGCCCGTACTGCGTGAGCACGCCTTTCGGGTTGGCGTAAAAGACACCGACGCCGCTGATGCTGACGTAGACGCCGCCGCGGCTGTCGGCCGTAAGGTCGTTCAGCACGCCGCCCACGCAGTCCAGCGGTTCGCCGTTGTAGCGGTTCGCCAGCACTTTCCGCGTCGGCTCGAGCTGCATGATGCTCGGGTTCAGCCCGCGCGACACGAGGAAGAGCGCCCCGTTCTTGCTGCGCGCCACGGCGCCGCCCGTGTTCACGTCCTTGTGGATGACGGTGGCGAGGCCGGTCTTCGGGTCCATCCGCATCACGTTGCTCGCGTCGTTGTTCGCGAACAGGATCGTGCCGCCGTCACCGGCAATCGGGCCGTCGGCGTTGTTGCCCTGCCAGTCCCACACCGTCTTCCAGCTCTGACCGGCGGCAATCACGCCGGGGATGGCGGTGGTCGCAGCCACCGGCGGATCGGGCGGGGGCGTGGCGGGCTGCGGCGCGGTGGAGATGGAGATGCCGAAGGGCGCCGGCTTGGTCTTGCACGTCGCGAGCACCGCCGGCTCCCCGGGGTTCTGCCAGGACTGCTGGCTGTTGCCGCGGGGAAAGGCCGACGACGGAGACGGCCCTTGCGCCGACAGCGCGGCCGCGGCGGCGCAGGCCCATGTCAGGGCAATCGCAATTCTCGATGTCATGCGCTGCACTGTATCCCACTAAAATCGAAACCTTCAACGGAGGACGCATGATTCGCAGAGCGAAGTGGGCCGTGGCGTTGTGTGTTGCGCTTGGCGCGGTCATCACCGCGCAGACGAAGACGGTGCCGAGGCCCCCGGCGCAGGCGCAAGGCCAGCAGCCGCCGGGCGAGAGCGCCGCGCCGGACGGCTACCAGCCGCTGCCGGCCTGGATGGGACAGACGCGCGCGCCCGCGCCGGCGAAGACCGAAACGTTCACGGTCGACACGGTGACCGAGGGGCTCAACGGCGCGTGGTTCAAGTTCCTGCCCGACGGCCGCATCCTGCTCGGAGAGCGAACCGGCACCATCAAGATCATCGGCAAGGACGGCAAGGCCGGCGCGGCGCTGACGGGCATGCCCGCCAACATGTTCACGCCGGGGCAGGCGCTGTTTTCGGTGCAGCCGGACAAGAGCTTCGCCACCAACCGCACCATCTACTTCACGTATTCGGTGCTGCCCGAGGGCGCCGACCCGGCGAAACAGCGTTCGCCGGCGCACGTGCACGTCGCCAGCGCGAAGATCTCGGCCGACGACAAGAGCCTTGAAGGCGTGAAGGACCTGCTCGACGCGGAAGGCACCGGCGGGCGCGTGATTCAGGCCGCCGACGGCACGCTGCTCGTCGAGACCACGGTTCCGGCGGGGCTGGGCATCATCTCCGATCAGTGGATGCAGCCGCAGCAGGGCGACAGCCTGATGGGCAAGGTGCTCCGCATCAACGCCGACGGCACGGTTCCCAAGGACAACCCGTTCGTCGGCAAGACGGGCACGCGGCCGGAGGTCTACGCGTTCGGCTTCCGCGACCCGCAGGGGCTGGCCATCCAGCCGAAGACCGGCCACGTCTTCACGAGCGAGCACGGTCCCCGCGGCGGCGACGAGATCAACGAGGTGGAGAAAGGGAAGAACTACGGCTTCCCGGTCGTCGGCTACGGGCGCGACTACAACGGCAAGCCGATCAACAACGACAAGACCGCGCAGGCCGGGATGGAGCAGCCGGTGTATTTCTGGACGCCCGACATCGCGCCCGCGGGGATCGGCTTTTACACGGGCAAGATGTTCCCGGCGTGGGACGGCAACCTGTTCGTCTCGGCGCTCGCCGGCCGCTATCTGATGCGGCTCGTGCTCGACAGCCACAACCACGTGATTGCCGAGGAGCGATTGTTGAAGGATCTCAACCAGCGCATTCGCAACGTGAACGAAGGGCCGGATGGCGCGCTGTACGTGCTGACCGACGGCGCGAACGGCAAGATCCTGCGGCTGCGGAAATAACGAAACGTACGTAGAGGCGGACCTCGCAAGAGGTCCGCCTGCCGCAGGCGAACCTCTCCGAGGTTCGCCTCTACATCAGCGCTAGTTGAGCGCGAACACGAACAGGTAGCTGCTGTTCTCCAGCTTGTCCCAGTTCACGGGGTGCAGGTGGCGCCCGCCGGCCTGCACCGCGAGAAACTGCTTCGGCCCGATCGCGTAGGTCACCGGCGCGCCCTTGAGCGGCGTGCCCACGTTGAAACGCCACAGCTCCTCGAGCGTCTCGTCGTTGTAGGCCACGACCCAGCCGTCCTGCAGGGCGGTGAAGACCAGGCCGCCGGCGGTCGCCGTCGCACCAGAGCGGATCTCGATGTCGGTGACGGCCTTGCCGATCACCTTGTGGCCCACCGCGTCGAACGCGGTGAGCGCGCCGTAATAGAGGTCGCTTGCGTACTGCCGTGGCTGGCTGGTCTTGTTGTCCACGCCGCCGTTCTTGCCGAGCACCCCCACGGCGGCGCCGTTCTGCGTGAAGCAGCCTTCGGTCCCGACGCCGTAGGCGATGTTCTTGATCGGGTTGAACGCCAGCGGCTGGTGCGCCACGCCGCCGTGCCACGTCGGGCACGTGCGCTTCTTGCCGTCGCCGCGCAGGGCGCGCGCCTCGGGGTTGTACACCTGGACGTCGATCTTCGGGCTGTACTCGTACGGCTTGCCGGTTTCGGGGTTGATGCCCTTGGTCCAGTTCAGATCGTTCACGTACTTCTCGGCCTTGATGAAGCGGCCGTTGGTGCGGTCGATCGAGTAGAAGAAGCCGTTGCGCCCGAAGTGGCCCACCACCTTGCGCGGCACCTTGTTGATCATGGTGTCGTAGAGCAGGTAGGCGCCGGTCTCGTCGTAGTCCCACGAGTCGTTCGGCGTGAACTGGAAGTACCACGCCAGCTTCCCGGTAGCGACGTCGAGCGCGAGGACCGAGTTGGTGTAGAGATTGTCGCCGGGCCGGAACTGCGGGTCGTAGATCGGGTACGGGTTGCCGGTGCCGACGATGTAGAGGTTCTGCGCCGCGTCGTACGAGCCGGTCTGCCAGATGCCGCCGCCGCCGGTCTTCCACGCGTTGTGGTCGTCTTTCCACGACTCGCTGCCGGGGTCGCCCGGCTTCGGCACCGTGTAGAAGCGCCACAGCTCCTTGCCGTCCTTCACGTCGAGGGCCGCCACCCAGCCGCGCGTGCCGCCGTCGCCGGCGCCGTTCTGCACCAGCACCTTGCCGTCGGCCACGAGCGGCGCGGTGAGGAAGCGCTCCTGGTTGCCGAACTCGTTCTTGGCCGTGATCTTCTTGTCCCAGACGATCTCACCGGTGTCGCGGTTGACGGCGATGACGCGCCCGTCGGGCAGGTTGGCAATCACCTTGTCTTCCCACAGCGCGATGCCGCGGGTGCGCGTGGTGTTGCCCTCGTGCTGCACGCCGGGGTCGGCGATCCACGCGAACTTGCCGAACGATCCGTTGCGCGCGTCGATCTTGTAGATCGTGCCCCAGCCGTCGCTCGTGTACATGAACCCGTTGTCGATCAGCGGGTTCAGCTCGTTCTCCGGCCCGTTCTGTCCGACGTCCTGCATGCCGCCGAGCGCCATGGCCCAGACCATCCGCAGGTTCTTCACGTTGTCGCGGTTGATCTGCGTGAGCTTCGAGTAGCGCAGCGAGCCGTAGTCGCCGTTCATGAGCAGCCAGTTCTGCGGCTCGTTCTGGGCGTTGATCAGGCGGTCCTTGTTGACCGTCAGCGAGTACTGCGCGGGCAGGGTGGCCGAACCGGCGATGACCGCTCCGGCGACGAGAGCGAAACGGATGGCGCGTGCGTTCATGCGCGCCATTCTAGGACAGGTGGGACTGGTAGGACAGGTGGGACTGGTGGGGGGCGGTCTGAAGACCGCCTTCTACATCAGTTCCGGGTGTCGGCGACCTTGCCGGTGTGCTCGATTTCGAGGACGTCGGCGGCCAGCAGGGCGGCGGTCTGGAGCTGCTCGAAGGCGTGCAGCGACGGCGGCCGGGCGGTGTCGTAGATCGCCTGCAGGAACGCCACCGACCCGTCGGTCGTCGGCACCGGCAGGCACACCGAATCGCCGGGCTCGTCGGCCTGCGCCGGGGCGCGGCAGATGAGGACGGCGCGGGCGCCCACCAACTCCTGGATGCTCAGTTCGAACGCCGCGCGGATACGCTCGGGCCGCATGCCCGACCGCGCCTGCCCGCGCACCCACGCGAGCACTTCGCCGAGATCGCTCGACACGATCGTGTTGCCGTAGAGACCCGACGCGTGGGGCGCGAAGAGCGGCAGGTCGTCGTCGAAGAGCGCGGCCGAGTGATAGAGCGCGCCGTCGGGGCTGACGGCCGTGCTGCGCACGAAGCGGCCCGGCACCACCACGCGGAGCCGGCCGTGCAGCTCGAACGCGGCCGGCTGGCCCGACACGAAGTGGCCACGCGACTCGATGAGCAGGCCGCTGCGCGAGATATTCACCAGGCGCACTTCGAGGCCGAGCGGCATGGTGACGCGCGTCAGCCACGGAATGTTGTCGCCCTTCCACCGCGGTGCGCGCGGGCGCTGCGGGGCGATCGCCGTGGCACCAGCGGGTGCGGCCGGCAGATCCGCGATGGCTTGGAGCGCGTGACGCAGCGCGGCCTGGCGGCGCGCCATCTGCAACCGCGGCGCGTCGGTCAGCGAGCCGCCGGACGCGATGAGGCGCAGCAGCCCGCGGGGCGCCGGGGAGAGCTCGTCGTCGCCGCCGCCCATGGCCGGTACGGCCAGGATCGGCAGCGGACGGCCGGGCACGCGAGAGCGCACGTGCGCGGTCAGATCCACGTCGTCGTCGGGCGACACCAGCTCCGACACGAGCACCGCCTGGGGCAACTGCTCGGCGATGGCCGCCTTGGCCGACGGCACCGAGTCCACCACCACGAGGTCGGCGTCGATGCACGATTGCACGAACTTCTTCAGCGCGAGGGCGTGAGCGCGGTCGGGTTCGATCGCCAGGATGCGGGGTGTGATCGACATCGGTCCGTACGGGTGGCGCAATTTGGCTGCCAGTCGCCGGGCCGCAAAGGCGCCGCAAATCCCCCGTAATCCGGGCGCGCGCCTCGGGAGCGGCCTCCACGATTCCCGCGTGAGGCAGACAAAGGGACGCCAATCTGGCGCCGCCGGCCGGCCGGCCGCGTTAACATCAGCCTGGACGGAGGGCGGCGATGTTGACGTTGAGACGCGCGGAAGACCGGGGCCACACCGACCTCGGCTGGCTGAGCAGCCATCACACCTTCTCGTTTGGCGGCTACTCGGATCCGCGGCACATGGGATTCCGCGCCCTGCGCGTGATCAACGACGACCGCGTGGCGCCGGGCAAGGGTTTCGGCGCGCACGGCCATCGCGACATGGAGATCCTGTCGTACGTCGTCGACGGCCGGCTGGCCCACAAGGACAGCATGGGGGAGGCGCACCAGCTCGGGCCGAACGAGGTGCAGGCGATGTCGGCCGGCAACGGCGTCATCCACTCCGAATACAACGGCTCCGAGACCGAGCCCACGCACTTCCTCCAGATCTGGATCATGCCGTCGGAGAAGCACATCGAGCCGTCGTACCAGCAGTTCGCCTACGACCCGGCCGAGAAGCGCGGCCGGCTGCGGCTGATGGCCGGGCCCGACGCCCAGAGCGGCGCGGCGCGCATTCACCAGGACGCACGGATGTACGCCTCGGTGCTGGCGGCCGGCGAGACGGTGACGTCGCCGCTGTCACCAGGCCGGCACGCCTGGGTGCAGTGCGTCACCGGCGACGCCGAGGTGAACGGGCTGGCCATCAAGGCGGGCGACGGCGTGGCGGTCAGCGACGAGCGTGAAGTGGTGCTGCGCGGCGCCGGCGCGTCGGGCGCCGAACTGCTCCTCTTCGACCTGGCGTGAGCCCGTGGCGACCCCGGTGAACGTTCTCGTCGTCTTCTACTCGCGCTACGGCAACACCGAGCGCCTCGCATTGGCCGCCGGGCTGGGCGCGATCCAGGAGGAGGCGAACATCCGGTTGCGCCGGCTCGCGGATCGCGCGGATGGCGACACGATTGCCGCCGACGCGGCCTGGGCGGCGTCGCTCGCGCGCATGCAGCGCGACTACGTGGCACCGCGGCCGGCCGATCCGGTGTGGGCGGATCTGATCATCCTGGCCACGCCCGGCCGATCCGACGGCGAGGTGGAAGGCTACGCGGCGTCGCTGCCCGAGTGCGGGCCGATGGCGGGGAAGGTCGCGGCGCCGCTGGCCGCGGGCAACGATACCAGCGTGCTGCAGCGTGTGTATGCGTCGTCGGCCTGCGCCGGGCTCTTCGTGGCCCCGTCGGCCATCGCCGACGGCGATGCGATCGCCGGCGCCCGTCTGCACGGCCGCGCGCTCGTCCGCTCGGTCAGGGCGCTCCGCGAACTCCGCGCGGCTGCCACTTCGTAGAGGCGCGCCTACCGCGCGACGACGCGGACGCGGCCCCGCTCGTCGAACTCCGCCGTGCCCGAGGCCACCGCGTGTTCCACGGCGGCGGGCCACACGCTAGCTACTCGCGGCCGGATCCGTTCGTCCACCGACAGCACCGCCCGGTCGAGCGCGCTGCGGTACTGCTCCACGCGCGTCTGGCACTGCTTCGGCGTCATCGGCGTGAGCACCGCCGCGTCGGACATCCTGGCCAGGCACAGCAGCGCCTCGTTCTTCTGTCGCTTGACGAAGACCGGCTCGAAGCCGTTGGCCGACATCCCTCGCGCCAGGGCCATCGGGTCGAAGGTCTGCATGTGCAGCGGGTTCAGCGTGGCCAGCATCGTCTGATTGCCCGACAGGAACTCGGCGTCGTCGGGCTCGTTGTGCAGATAGACGTGCCCGCCCGGCTTGAGGTGCGACCGGACCACGCCGAAGAACTCGCGCGGGCGCAGCGAGTGCGTGAACATGTGGTTGCAGATGATCAGGTCGAACAGCCCTTCGAACGGGATGCGGAAGTGGTCGAAGTCGATCAGCGTGGACGTGGGGATGCCGTAGACCTCCTCGAGGAGGAACTGCTGGCTCTCCCAGATCGGCATCGCGTAGACCTCGGCGCCCCAGGCATGCCGCAGCCCGTCGAGGATGCTGCCGGCGCGCGACCGCACTTCG
>Ga0207648_10002278_pt1 | contig 20738 bp, 21 predicted proteins | sample KBSMisM32_FD_184310 | JGI IMG/M metagenome (GOLD analysis project Ga0207648, IMG submission 184310) | Miscanthus rhizosphere microbial communities from Kellogg Biological Station, Michigan, USA - KBS Miscanthus M3-2 (SPAdes) (version 2) | ecosystem: Host-associated > Plants > Roots >...
TGCCGAACAGCGTCTCCTGGAGGAGGTTCTTGACGTGGTCGAGCGTCGGGGCCGAGGTCCAGAACGGCGAGTACAGCGGGTGGTTCCACGGGCGGTAGAGCTCGCCGTCGGGCTTCAGCGTGGTCACCAGCATCCAGTAGAACGGGAACAGCAGGCCGAGGATGAACATGCCCATCGGCAGGTAGAACCATAGCCACTTCTTCCAGCGGGCGCCTTCGATCACCGGTTCTCTACCCTTCGGATGTACCAGAGCTGGAAGATCACCACCAGGATCAGCGCCGGGAACATGGCGAGCGAGATCGCCGCGCCTTCCGAGAGCAAACCGGTGCCGATGCCGATCTGGTAGGCGTAGGTGGCGAACAGATGCGTGGCGTTCGCCGGGCCGCCGCCGGTGAGCACGTACACCAGCTGGAAGTCGGCGAAGGTCTGGATCACCGAGAACAGCACCACCACCATGGTCACCGGCAGGAGCAGCGGCCAGGTCACGTACCAGAAGCGCTGGAAGCGGTTGGCGCCGTCGATGGCGGCGGCCTCGTGCAGGTCCTGGTTGATGGTCTGCAGGCCGGCGAGCAGGCTGATGGCGTAGAACGGCACGCCGCGCCAGATGTTGACCGCGCTGATCGACGCCATCGCGAGCTCGGGGTCGCCGAGCCAGTTGATGCGCGCGTTGATGATCGACAGCTTCCAGAACAGCCAGTTGAACACGCTGAAGGTCGGGTCGAACATCCACTTCCAGGCGAGGGTGGAGAGCACCGTCGGGATGATGAACGGCAGCAGGATGAAGGCGCGCACCCAGGCCTTGCCGCGGAAGTGGCGGTTGAGCAGCAGCGCGAGCCACAGCCCGAGCGCCAGCTTGAACACCGTGGTGACGCCGGTATAGACGAAGGTATTGAGCGCCGCGGTGCGGAAGATCGAGTCGTTCCACAGCTTGACGAAGTTCTTCAGGCCGATGTACTCGCCCGGCACGCCGACGACCGAATTGGTGAGCGACAGCCAGACCCCGCGCACGAACGGGTACGCGATGAACATCGTGAGCAGCGCGAGCGTGGGGACGAGCAGCCAGAATGCCAGAGCGCTTTCGCGCTCCAGCATCCTGCTGATCGGCCCTCTGGTTGCGAAACTAGCCGTAGATGCTCTTGAGCTCACCCGCGGCCCATTTCACCGCCGCTTCCGGCGTGCCGCCCTGGATCGCCTTGGCGTACATGTCGGTGATGATGTACTTGGTGAGCGCCTCGGCGGCCTTGCGGTCCGATGGTCCGGCGTGGCCGGGCGTCAGGCCGAGGCGGCCGGCGACGCGGTAGGGCGCCATCACCGGATCCTCGTCCCACATCTTGTGCTTCTCCCAGGACGGGGTCGGCGGCGTGGCGAAGCCCTTCTGCGAGACGAACCACTTCTCGTAGTTCTCGCGCGTGTGCATCCACGTCAGGAACTGCTTCGCAGCCTTCTGGTTCTTGGAGTAGGCGGGAATGACGTGCGAATGGAACGTGTGCATCGCGAACTGGCCGGCGGGGCCTTTCGGCAGCGGCGCGTGCAGGATGTCGCTCTTGAGCTGTGCGCCCTTCTCGGTCTTGTACTGGTCCGCCTTGCGCAACGACTCGATGTAGATCGAGGCGCCGTTGAGCGTGGCGCAGATCGTGCCCGAGAGGAAGGCGCGGTTGTTGTTGGAGTCGTCCCAGGCCAGGCCGCCTTCGTCGTGCGCGTCCTTCCAGAACGCGGTCATGAAGCGCACCGACTCGACCGTGGCCTTGGAATCGAGCGCGAGCTTGCCCTTCTCGTCGACCTCGCGGCCGCCGTACGACCACAGGAACGGGTAGCTGAAGGTGGGCGAATCGCCGAAGGTATGGCCGAGCGTCTGGCCGATCGGGCGGCCTTTCGCTTTCAGCTTCTTGCCGGCGTCGCGGTACTGCTCCCAGGTCTCGGGAAACTTGCTGAAGCCGACTTCCTCGAACCAGGACTTGCGATAGGCGATCTGCGCGCCGATCACCGACCACGGCACCGAGATGAACTTCTTGCCGTCGTGGCTGTTGCTGCGGGCGAGCTTGTAGTAGGCGCCCTGCGCCTTGGCCACCGCCTCGGCGACGTCGCTGACGTCGGCGCAGCTTGCCGCGTAGAGCTGCGGGTGGTTGTTGTTCAGCATCACGATGTCGGGGCCGGCGCCGGACTGGATCGCCGAGGTGATGCGCGGCTGCAGGTCGTTGGCGTTGACGGTCTCGAAGTTGATCTTGATGCCGAGCGCCTTCATGGCTTCCGGCAGGATCGACTTGCGCAGCAGCTCGTCCGACGCCGGAACGAAGTCGTTCCATCGAATCCAATGCACGGTGCTGGCTTGCGCGAAAACCGGGGCGCGATGGGAGGCGAGAATTCCCGCCATCCCCGTTGCGCCGGAATACTGCAGGAACTTGCGTCTGCTGAAGCGGGCCATTTTTCTCCTCCTCCTTGAGGGTTTAGGCCCCGTCAATGTACTACTTCATCAGACCCGGAAGCCAGAGGGAAATTGCGGGGATGTAGGTGACCAGCAGCAGCGCGATGCACATCGCGCCGTAGAACGGCCACAACTCCTTCGACACCTGCTCTATGGTGACCTTGCCTATGGCGCAGCCGACGAACAGGGTCGGACCCACCGGCGGGGTGATCAGGCCGATGCCGAGGTTGACGATCATGATCATGCCGAAGTGCACCGGGTCGATGCCGAGCTTGAGGATCACCGGCAGGAAGATCGGCGTGCAGATCAGCAGCATCGGCGCCAGGTCCATGAAGGTGCCGAGCAGCAGCAGCAGGATGTTCACCATGAACAGGAAGACGTACTTGTTCTCCGAGATGCTGAGGAAGAACATCGTCACCTTGGCCGGGATCTGCATCAGCGCCATCATGTAGCCGAAGCCGACCGAGAAGCCGATCAGCATCATCACCATTGCCACCGTCTTCACCACGCGATGGACCAGGTGCGGCAGGTCGCGCCACTTGTAGTCGCGGTAGACGAAGAAGGTGACCAGGAACGCGTACACGCACGCGACCGCGGCCGCCTCGGTGGGCGTAAACACGCCCGACAGGATGCCGCCCATGATGATCACGATGGTGATCAGGCCCCACAGCGCCTCGAGCACGATGCGTGGCACGTCCTTGAGCGGGATCGGCTCGGACTTCGGCATCTGGCGCTTGTGCGCGGTCCACAGCACCAGTCCGATCAGGCACAGGCCGAACAGCAGCCCGGGGAGGATCCCGGCGAGAAACAGGTGCGCCACCGAGATGGTGCCGCCCGCAGCAACCGAGTAGATCACCGCGTTGTGCGACGGCGGGATGAGCAGCGCCTGCACCGAGCCGCAGATGGTCACGTTGGTGGCGAACACCCGCGAGTAGCCCTGCTTCACCATCTGCGGGATCATCACCGAGCCGATCGCCGAGGTGTCCGCGACCGACGAGCCCGAGATGCAGCCGAACATGGTGCTGGCGAAGACGTTCACCACCGCCAGGCCGCCGCGAATGAAGCCGACGAACACCCTGGCGAGCATGACCAGACGTGTCGCCATGCCGCCCTCGGCCATGATGCCGCCGGCCAGCACGAAGAACGGGATCGCCAGCAGCACGAAGTCGTCGGTGCCGTCGGAGATGCGCAACATCACCGCCTCGAGCGGGATGTCGGCCCACAGCGCGCCGAGCAGCGCGGAGAGGCCGAGGGCGTAGGCGACCGGCACGCCGAGCGCGCACAGCACCGTGAAGCCGCCAAGAAGGATCAGGATGTCCATGCGAATACGATTTGAGCGCGGGTTCTGGCGCTCATTCCAATTCCGCGGGCGCGTCGCTGTACATGACATCATCCTTCGGCGGGTCGCCGAGCCAGATCTTCTCGACGATGAACAGCAGCGTCAGCAGGCCGCCGATCGGAATCGGCATGTAGACCACGCCGGTCGACAGCGAGGGGAACTCGGCGATGGTGTTGCCCCAGGTGACCACGCACAGGTGCACGCCGTAGCCCAGCATGAACGCGGCGATGAGCAGCATGCAGGCGTACACGCCCCATTGCATCGCCGCGCGGCTGCGCGGGCCGACTGCGTTCATCAGCGCCTCGACCGCGATCTGCTGGTTGGCGCGGTAGATCGCGGCGCCGCCGACGAACGAGAAGAACACCATCATGATGACCGAGGCGGGCTCGGGCCACTGCAGCGGGTCGTTCATGACGTAGCGCATGAACACTCCGCAGGGAATCATGATCGTGATCGCCACCATCGCCAGGCCTGAAAGCACGATGCAGGCGAGATACAGCCCCTGCATCGCACGGCGGTACAGGACTTTCATCGGAGAGTGGCCGCGTCAGGCAAAAAAAGAGCCGCCGCGGCTTTCACCTGGGCGGCCCGTTTTCGGATGGCCGACTACTTCGTATCCCTGATCTGCTGGATCAGGCTGGCGTATTTCGCGCCGTACTTGTCGCGCACCGGCTGGGTCGCCTTGAAGAAGGCTTCCTTGTCGGCCGGCACGAACTTGACGCCCGCCGCCTTCAGCTTTCCGGTGGCCTCGGCGACGTATGCGTCCCACAGCCCGCGCTGCTCGATCTGCGCCTCGCGCGACAGCTTCTTGATCAGGTCCTGGTCGGCCTTCGGCAGCTTGTCCCAGCTCGCCTTCGAGTAGACGAAGATCTCGGGGATGATCAGGTGGCCGGTGAGGCTGTAGACCTTGCCCTTGGGCGTCTGGTAATGGTTCTGCGCGAACAGCGTCGGCTCGTTGTTCTCCGCGCCGTCCACCACGCCGCTATTCAGCGCCTGGTGCAGCTCGTTGAAGCCCATGGCGATGCCGTTGCCGCCCATCGCGTTCATGGTCTCGACGAACAGCGGATTGCCCATCATGCGGATCTTCATGCCCTTCAGGTCGGCAGGCTTGGTCACCGGCTTGTCGGAGTAGACGTTGCGCGTGCCGGCGTCCATCCAGCCCAGGCCCACCAGGCGCGCCGAGCTGTTGGTCAGCTTGTTGAGGATCTCGACGCCGATCGGGCCGTCGATCACCTTGCGCATCTGCGCTTCGTCCTTGAACACGAACGGCATGTTGAAGACGTTGAAGTCATCGACGATGGTGCCGATCGGGCCGACCGAGATGCGCGCGATCTGCAGCGCGCCGACCTGCGCCTGCTCGGTCATCTCCTTCTCGCCGCCGAGCTGCATCGACGGGTACATCTGAATCTTGTACTTGCCGTTGGTGGCCTTCTCGAGCTTGTTGCCCATGCGCACGATCGCCTCGACCGTCGGATAGCCGAGCGGGTGGACGTCGGTGGCCTTGATGATCTGCTGCGCTTGCGCGGGCAGCGCGAAGAAGCAGGCGGCGGAAATGGCCGCGGTCGCCGCGGAGGCGGCGATGAAATGACGGCGGAACATGAATCCTCCTCTGGTAAGATTCTCAGTCATCATACAACCGTAGCTTTTTCCGTCAAGGCTTCCCGCCAAGACATGCGCATCCGCCCCGTCGCCGCCGAGCACAAGCTTTCGCGGCGCTTGTTCGAGCAGCTCGCCGACGAGATCAAGAGCGGCCGGCTGGCGCCGGGCGCACGCCTTCCCACCGAACACGCGCTGACCCGCGCAGCGCGCGTCAGCCGCACCGTGGTACGCGAAGCGGTCGCCGCGCTGCGCGCCGAAGGGCTGGTCATCACGCGCCAGGGCGTCGGCGCCTTCGTTTCCGCCGAGCCGACGCGCGCGCCGTTCCGCATCGAGCCCGAGCGCATGCAGTCGCTGAGCGACATCCTGTCGGTCATGGAGCTGCGGCTCGGCGTGGAGATCGAATCGGCCGGGCTCGCCGCGGAGCGCGCGTCGCGCGCCCAGCTGAAGGCGATCGGGACGGCGCTCGACGACATCGAGCGCGCGGCCACGTCCGGGCGCTCGGCGGTCGACGAGGATCTCGCTTTTCATCGCGCCATCGCCGAGGCCACCGGCAATCCCGAGTTTCCGCGCTTCCTGCAGTTCATCGGCCGCCACCTGATTCCGCGCCGCACCGTGAGCGGGCTCACCGAGCGGATGGGCGAGCGCGCCTACCTCGCGCTGATCCAGGAAGAGCACCGCAGGATCTGCGAGGCGATCGAGAGTCGCGACCCGAAGGCAGCGCGTGAGGCGATGCGCCGCCACCTGACCCGCTCCCTGGAGCGCTACCGCAAGCTCGCGGCAGACCAGCAAGAAGCTGCTTGAAGATCCTGCTGACCCATTCGCCGGAAGCGATGGCGAACTATTACGGCGAGCGGGCGCTCGCCGCCCTCAGGAAGGCGGGCGAGGTCAAGCTGCACACGGGTAAAGAATCACTGGAAGGAAAAGCGCTCATCGAGGCCGCGCACGATTGCGACCTCGTCGTCTCCTATCGTCAATCGCCCGCTCCGGCCGAGCTGTTCGAACGCCTGCCGAAGCTGGTCGCCTTCCTGCGCTGCGCGATCGACATCCGCAACGTCGACGTCGCCGCGGCGAGCAAGGCCGGCGTGCTGGTGACGCAGGCGAGCGCCGGCTTCGTCACTTCGGTCACCGAGCTGGTGCTCGGCTTCCTGGTCGACCTCTCGCGCGGCGTCACGCGCTCGGTGCACATGTATCACCATGGCCGCGTGCCGAAGGCGACGATGGGACGCGAGCTCAAGGGCAGCACCATCGGCGTGATCGGCTACGGCGCCATCGGCCGCGAAGTGGTGCGCGTTTGCAAGGCGCTGGGCATGCGCGTGCTGGTGAACGATCCCCACCAGCAGATCGAACAGGTCACGCTCGATCAGCTTCTGCGCGAGTCCGATTACGTCGTGCCGCTCGCGGTGGCGACCGCCGAGACCGAAAACCTGATCGGCAAGGACGCCTTCGCGAGGATGAAGGAGGGCGCCTACCTGATCAACGTGTCGCGCGGCAACCTGGTGGACGAGGCCGCGCTCGAGGCGGCGCTCGACTCCGGGCGCCTCGCAGGCTGCGCGATGGACGTGGGCCGCGCGCCCGACCAGATGCCCACGCCGCGCCTCGCCGCGCGCGAGGACGTGATCGCCACGCCGCATACCGCCGGGCTCACGCTGCCGGCCATCGAGCACCAGTCGATGGAGACCGCGGTGCAGGCGCAGGAGATCGTGCAGGGACGCGCGCCCAAGGGCGCGGTCAACGCTCAGCACTGGACGCGCAAGAGCCTGCTCAAGCGATGAAGCTGCGGCGGGACGGTGCGGAGATCCACTACGAAGTATTCGGCAAGGGACCGGCGGTCGTGTTCGCGCATGGCCTCGGCGGCAACCATCTTTCGTGGTGGCAGCAGGTGGCGCACTTCGCCCCGACGCACACCTGCGTGGTGTTCGCGCATCGCGGCTTCCCGCCTTCCAGTTCGGTCGCGGGAAGGAGCGCTCCCGATTCCTATGCGGACGACCTTGCCGCCCTCATCGACGAGCTCAAGCTCCAACAGGTGAATCTCGTTGCCCAATCGATGGGCGGCTGGACCTGCCTGGACTACGCACTGCGCGAGCCGAAGAAGGTGCGAGCGCTGGTAATGGCATCGACCTCCGGAGTCCTGGACTTTTCTCAGCTGAAGGATTCCGAGGTCGACGAGTGGTCGCGCCAGTCGCCCGGCAAGCTGAAGGATCTGCAGTCGCGCGGCATCCATCCCGCGGGCGGCGAGCGCATGGCGAAGGAGCAGCCGGCGCTCGCGCAGCTCTACGGACAGATCTCGGAGCTGGCCTCGCCCGAGTTTCGCGACCAGGTGCGCATGCGCATCCGCGAGCTGCGCACGAAATCGCCGAAGCTGCTCGAGCAATTGCCGATGCCGGTGCTGTTCGTCACCGGCGACGAGGACTGGGTGTTTCCGCCGGCCGCGGGGCCGGCGCTCGCTCGCATCGCACCCAAGGGAAGCGCAGTGCGGGTACCGGCCGCCGGGCACTCGGTGTACTTCGAGCGTGCGGCCAAGTTCAACGAAATCATCGGGAGGATTCTGTGAAGACCGTTCTCATTACCGGTGCCACGGGCGACGTCGGCACGCACCTCGCTCGCGAGCTGGCAGGGAAATACAAGCTTCGGCTCTCCGATAAACGCCCGTTGAAGGCAAAAAACTTCATGAAGGCGGATATCTCCAAAATGTCCGACGCGCTGCGTATCACCAAGGGCGTGGACGCGATCGTTCACCTCGGCGGCTACTCGGTCGAGGGGCCGTGGGAGTCGATCCTGCAGGCCAACATCATCGGCTGCTACAACGTGTTCGAGGCCGCGCGGCGCAACGGCGTGAAGCGCATCCTTTTTCCGACCAGCAACCACGCGGTCGGCTTCTACCGCCGCGACCAGACCATCGACCATCGCGTCTACCCGAAGCCCGACAGCCGTTACGGCGTGTCCAAGGTGTTCGGCGAGGCGCTCGGCAGCCTGTACGCCGACAAGTACGGCATGGAGGTCTACATGATGCGCATCGGCAACGTGAACCCGGTGCCGATCGACAAGCGCCGCCTGTCGATCTGGTTCAGCCCGCGCGACCTCGCGCAGCTGGTGTCGATCGGCATCGACCGCCCGGGCATCAAGTTCGAGATCGTCTACGGCATCTCCGGCAACAAGCGCGCGTGGTACGACAATTCGAACGCCAAGCGCCTCGGCTACCAGCCGCAGGACGACAGCGAGGTGCATGCGCAGGAAGTGCTGGCGCGCGAGAAGCCGAGCAACGACGAAATCGCGGAAACCCACCAGGGCGGCATCTTCTGCACCGCCGAGGAGGTACCGAACCCCGCGGCGCCGAAGAAACCCGTGAAAAAGGCGAAGCGCAAATGAAACTCAAGACCCCGAAAGGCACGTGCGATACGCACATGCATTTCTACGACGGCGCCGCGAGCGCCAAGCCTGGCGCCCCGAACCCAGGCACCTTCACCGTGCCGATGTATCGCGAGCTGCAGAAGCGACTCGGCCTGGAGCGCGTGATCGTTGTGCAGCCCAACGCCTACCGCGACGACAACACCGTGACGCTGAAGGCGATGAAGGAGCTGGGTAAGGCCGCGAAAGGCGTCGCGGTGGTCATGCCGGGCACGCCGAAGGCCGAACTCGAGCGCCTGACCAAGGCGGGTATCTGCGCGGTGCGCATCATGACGCTGCATAACGGCACGCTCGGCTTCGACGTCATGGATCAGCTCATGAAGGAAGTGCATCCGTTCGGCTGGCACGCCAACATCCAGCTCGACGGACGCGAGCTGCCGAAATACGAGGCGCAGATCAAGCGCTTGCCGGGCAAGTTCGTGATCGACCACACCGGCAAGTTCCTCGAGCCGGTGTCACCCGAGTCCAAGGAGTTTCGTTCCTTGTTGAACCTGCTGGACACCGGTCGCTGCTGGGTCAAGCTCTCCGCGCCCTACGAGACCTCGAAGACCGGCGCGCCGAAGTACGAGGACGTCGGCCGCCTCGGCAAGGCGCTGGTGAAGAAGGCGCCCGAGCGCATGCTGTGGGCCTCCAACTGGCCGCATCCCTCGGTGCCGAAGGAGCAGCGGCCGTCGGACGAGGACCTGCTCGACCTGATGCTCGACTGGGCGCCGAACGAAGCCGATCGCCGCAAGATGCTGGTCGACAATCCCGCGGAGCTGTATGGCTTTTAGAGTAGGCATCGTTGGCCTGGGAATGGCGGTCACGCCTCATGCCAAGAGCCTGCTCGACCTGAAGGACCGCGTGCGGGTGGCATGGGCGTACAGCCCGTCCGTGGAAAGACGAAACAAGTTCGCCGAGCGCTTTCCGTTCCGGCAGTGCGACCGTCTGGAGACGATTCTGGAAGATAGCGCGGTCGATGCCGTTCTGGTGCTTACGCCGCCGAACACGCACCTGGACATCGTGTCGCGTTGTGCGCAAGCAGGGAAGCACGTGCTGCTGGAGAAGCCGCTGGAGATCTCCACCGCGCGTGCAGAAGAGATGGTCAAGAAGATGTCCGGGCTGAAACTGGGCGTGGTGCTGCAACATCGTTTCCGGCCGGCGGCGGAGAAGCTGCGCGAGAGGCTTCCCGAACTGGGAAAGCTGGTATCAGCCTCGGCGGCGATCCCCAACTGGCGCCCGCAGAGCTATTACGACCAACCGGGACGCGGCACCAGAGCACGTGATGGCGGCGGTGTATTGCTCACCCAAGGTATCCACACGCTCGACCTGTTTCTCTCGTACACGGGTGAGGCGGCAGAGGTGAAGAGCTTGGTCGCGACCACGCCGGTGCACCGCATGGAGACGGAGGATCTCGCGGTCGCGGCGGTGAAGTTCAAAAGCGGCGCGCTGGGCGTGGTGCATGCCACGACTGCGGCGTATCCGGGATTTCCCGAGCGCATCGAGCTCATTGGCACACGCGGTACGGCCCTGCTCGAAGGCACATCATTGAAGGTCCAGATCCACGATCAGCCGGTTTTCACATTCACCACCGATGCCGGTGGTGGCGGAACCGGTGCCGACCCGATGGCCTTCCCGCACGACTGGCACCGCGGCGTGCTGAAGGACTTCCTCGATTCGATCGAGCAGAACCGCGAGCCGCGCATCAGCGGCGCCGAGGCGCTGAAGGTTCACCGCTTCATCGACGAAATGCTTTACGGCTTCAGGTAGCGGCTTTTGCCGCGCACGCCCTGAAGGGCCGGCGCTCGACTTCGCGGCGCGCGCCGGTGCGCGGGTTGCGCTCCTGCACCGTGACGCTGTACGCCTTGTCGACGTACACAACATCCACGTCGTATTGATAGCCGCTGCGCGGCGTGAGCAGCGTGGAGTAAGTGCTGGTCGCTTCGCCCCGCGCGGGCGCCGAGCGGCCTGAAAATTCGAATTCCAGGAACGCGGCTTGGTCGGCGGGAAGGCCGACGGCCAACGTCGCGCTGTCCAGCCTAACCGCGCCGCGATAGCTCTTCTGGCAGTTGCGATCGACGCTTGTCACGTGCATCTGCGCCTCGAACGATCCGCCGAGGCCGGAAGTGAGCAGGACGCTCGGGCTGGAGAGCTTGGTCCGGATGTTCAAGTTGGACGGTAAATCGCTCTTGTACGGCGGCGAGCCGCCTGCGCAACCCGCGACGAGGCCTGCCGAAAGCAGCAGGCGCAGCGCTCTCACTGCGACAGGTCGGGGCAAGCCATGCTGCTGCCTTCGGCCCAGCCGCGGACCGCTTTCATCACAGCGTCGTAGCCCGGCGTGTGCTTTTGCACTTCGACTCGCGAAGTGCCCCGATCGACGGGGTACACGTCGGTGACGATGATGAAAAAGCCCTCCGGCGGCGGGCCACCGACCTGGGTGATGCCCTTTCCCGACACCTTGTGCTGCAGGGTGAGCTCGGTGCGCTGGTCGTTGGTGGCGGCCTTCGGCGTATAGGTGTTCGTCGCGCTCCCGAACGTGTTGCCGCCGCGATGGATTGCGCTCCTGCCGGTCGAGTCCAGGCACTCGAGCCACTTTTTCTTCAGGGTGTCGGAGACCTGACGATAGGGTTTCTTCACTTCGAAGATGTCCTTGCTGGTGAACGACCCGCCGCTCTTGACGTGGGTGCGCAGATCGTCGGCGGTCTTGGACTGCAAAGAAGCGCAACCGCTGACTACGGCGATGGCGGACAGCAAGGCGCACAAGCGCGTCAAGACCATGACTCCTCCCTTGGAATTGTTGTTTGCGCTTGTTCCACTGTAATCCCGAACCGCGCCCGCCGGCAAACTCGCGGATCAAGGCCCTTAGGCTTGGGTAAAGCGGGCGATCAGCTGGTTTACGCGCTCCGGCGCCTCGAGCTGGGTGAAGTGCCCGGTGTCGGGAACGATCTCGACTTTCGCGCCATACGCCTTGACCGTTTCCAGGTAAGGGTTGGTGTCGCCCGGCTTCATCGGCGAGCGCTGCAGTTGCGCATTGCGGGTGGTGCTCTGGATGGCGAGCACCGGCGCGTGCAACGCGGCGAAGGCGGCGTCCATCTGGCCGGCGTCCCAGCGCGTGACGCGCGGCCACAGCTCCGGGCCGAACGCTGGGCTCTGCGTGACGGCGCGCTCGACGATTGCTTCAGATTCCTTGGTTTTCCTGAAAAACATCTGGCGAAAGAGCGTTTCGGCAAAGTTGGCGTAGCCGAGCTTCTGGATAGTGGCGCGCGCCATTGCCTCGGCGCCGTCCGGATCGCTCGTCGCGTTGCGGCTGCCGTCGATCAGCACTACGCCCGCGACGCGCTTCGGCAGTAGCCGCGCGGCCTCGAGCACCACGCGGCAGCCCATGCTGTGGCCGATCAGGAAGACACCGCGCAATTCGAGGTTGTTGACCAGCGCGGCGACGTCGCCGCCGTAGTGCTCGATCGAGCATTCCTGCGGTCGGCCGGGGGTCTGGCCGTGGCCGCGCAGGTCGCAGGCGACCACTTCATGCGTTTTCTTGAATTCTTCCAGCTGAAATTTCCAGTCCGTGTGGGCGCAGGCAAACCCATGGACGAATACCAGCGGCGGGGCGCCGCGCCCCTGGTGCACGAAATGCAGCGTTTACTCCTCGGCGACGGCGGGCTTGTGCGCCGCGACCAGCTTCTGCTGGAGCTGCGGCGGCGCCTGCTCGTAGTGGCTGAACTCGAGGTTGTAGGTGCCGTGGCCCGCGGTGAGCGACTTCAGGCGCGCCGGGAAATGCTCGAGCTCGGAGAGCGGCGCGGTCGCCTTGATCTGCACCAGGCCGGGGCGCGGCGCGTCCGAGCCCTTGATATGGCCGCGATGGCCGGAAAGCTCGCCGGCGATGTCGCCCATGCGCTCTTCGGGCGCGGTGATCTCGACGTTGACGATCGGCTCGAGCACGATCGGCCGAGCCTTGGCGAGCGCGTCGAGGAAGGCTTTGCGCCCGGCGGAGACGAACGCCACATCCTTGGAGTCGACCGGGTGGCTCTTGCCGTCGTAGACCGTGACGCGCACGTCCTGCAGCGGGTAGCCGGCGAGGAAGCCGTGGTCGAGCACCGCGCGCACGCCTTTTTCCACCGAGGGGATGAACTGGTTGGGGATCGCGCCGCCCTTCACGCCGTCGACGAACTCGAAGCCCTTGCCGCGGGGAAGGGGTTCGATCTTCAGGTACACCTCGCCGAACTGGCCGGCGCCGCCGGTCTGCTTCTTGTGGCGGCTGTGGCCCTCGGCGCGCGCCGCGATGGTCTCGCGATAGGCGATCGACGGCGGGCGCGTGTCGAGCTCGATCTTGTACTGCGTCGCCATCTTCTCGAGCACGGTGCGCAGGTGCATCTCGCCCAGGCCGCGCATCACGGTCTCGTTGGCCTGCGAGTTGTGCTCGATGCGGAAGCAGGGGTCCTCGGCGATGATCTTGTGCAGCACGTCGGACACCTTCTGTTCGTCGCCGCGCTTCTTCGGCTGCACCGCGAGGCCGAACACCGGCGTCGGCAGCTCAAGCGGCCTGGCGTGCACGTGCGCGTCCTCGGCCGAGTCGTGCAGGATGTGGTCGAACTGGATCTCGTCGACCTTGGCGATGGCGCAGATGTCGCCTGGAATCGCCTCGTGCACTTCGGTCTGGGTCTTGCCGCGCAAGAGATACAGGTGGCCGGGCTTGATCGGCTTCCTGCCCTCGCCGACGTAGAGCTGCATGCCCGCGGTCATGCGCCCCTGGTGCACGCGGAACACCGCCACGCGGCCGATGTAGGGATCGATCTCGATCTTGAACACGTGGGCGAGCACGTGCTTGCCGGGATCGGGCACCGGCTGCAGCTCGCTGGCGCCGCTCCCGTCCGCCTTGGTGACGACGTACGAGGGCGCATTGCCCTCGGTCGGGTTGGGCAGCAGCTTGACGATCACGTCGAGCAGCTCGCCGATGCCGGCGCCGGTCTTGGCCGACACGAACACCACCGGGATGAGGTGGCCTTCGCGCAGCGCGGCCTCGAGCGGCTCGTGCAGCTCCTCGGGGCTCACTTCGCCCTTCTCGAGGTACTTCTCCATCAGCTTCTCGTCGACCTCGACCACCTGGTCGATGAGCTTCTGGTGCGCTTCCTCCACCGAGCTGAAATCGGCCTCGCCCGAGGGCGCGAAGAAGCAGTCGGAGACCTTGCTTGCGCGCCCGGCCGGCAGGTTGAGCGGCAGGCATTCCTTGCCGAACGCCGCCTGGATCTGTTCCAGCAATTCCTCGAGGTCGACGTTGTCGGCGTCGATCTTGTTCACCACGATGAGCCGGTCGAGGCCGCGCTTGGCGGCGGCCTGCAGGAAGCGGCCGGTCATCATCTCGATGCCGTTCTGCGCGTTGATCACCACCGCGGCGGTCTCGACCGCGGCGAGCGCGGGCAGCGCGTGGCCGAGGAAGTCGGGGTAGCCGGGGGTGTCCAGCAAATGAACTTTTGTTTCCTGAACATCAAAACTCGCCACCGCGAGCTTGAGGGAATGCTGCAGCTGCTTCTCGAGCGGGGTGTAGTCGCCGACGGTAGTGCCGCGCTCGACGCTGCCCGCAGCGGGGATCGCCCCCGCCTTGGCGAGCAGCGCCTCGGTCAGCGAGGTCTTACCCGACCCCGACTGTCCGACGAGCGCGATCGTCCTGATTCGCTTGATCGAATGTGCCACGGGGCTCCTCCTGTGACTTCACTTCCTCCAAAACCATATTACCGCGGCACGTACCGCGGGGTCGATACCGCCAGAAAGATCTCGCGCAGGAACAGCAGCAGGCAGACGATGAGCGCGATCATCGCGCAGATGAACATGCCGGCGATGGTGAGCGAGAGGTCGGTGCGCACGAACGCGCCGAGGAACGCGCCGGCGATCAGCAGCGCGACGAACAGGGCTGAAATTACGGCGAAAACGATCGAGAGGTAGACAAAGCGGATGCGCCGCGCGATGGTGGCGAGCTCGTCCTGGGCGGAGGGCAGCTCGTCGCGCGACATGGCGTGCAGCCGCTCTTCGAGCTCGCGCCGGCGGTCCACCGCGCGACCGAGACGGATGTTGAGGGCGCCGATCACCGTGCCGACGGCGGTCAGCATGAAAACGGGGGCGATCGCGAGCTGGATGACCCCGGCGATTTCCGGGACGTGCTGCGGGTCGAACGCCACCCTGAAAGTCTAAGGGAGTGCCCGACCCCCGGGCACTCCCCTGCGAAACTGCAGCGCCGCGCCCTACGCGCGGCGTAAAGCCGCGGCTAGAACCAGCGGCCGCTGAAGCTGCAGGCCGTCGGGCAGGGGACGGCGCCGTTGTTGCCGCCGCCGGCCTGCTGGTTCTGCTGCTGCTGCACCTGCTGCGCCTGCTGCTGTTCCTGGCGGCTCTCGCTGGTCTTCTTGTCCTTCGAGGCCACCGCCACGCCCGCGCCCGCGGCGACCACACCGGCGACGATCCACTTGGCCGAAACGGCTTCCAGCCCGGTGAAGCCCATGCGGTCGTAGGCGGCGAACATGCGGGTGTCGATGGTCACGCGCTGGTAGGCGCGCTCGCCCTGGAACGACAGGCCGAGGGCCGGCGTCTGCTGCTTGGGTGTCTTGGCGTCGAGCGGGATGCTGAAGAAGAACATCACGCCAGGGGCCTGGTCCGCGAACGGATCGGCTGCGACTGCGGGCGTCGCGACCAGGATCGCCGCTGCGGCGGCCGCGATTTGCTGCTTGGTGAACATGAGAGCGCTCCTCCGAAAAAGGTGCGCTCAGACTAAAAGGAGACCGGCTACACGGACCATCGGCGACAGCCCGCCGGAAGTGGTCCGCTAGGCAGGGATTGGATGACGCGCCGAAGTGGCGCGCTACTTCTTCTGGCTGGGTTTTTCCAGCAACTCGGCCCGCGGCTTCAGCGTGTCTTCGAGCTTGGACTTCGGGATCAGCAGGACGTGCTGCGCGAGCATCTTCTCGCGCGCCGCCTTGTCCTCGGTCTTGGCTTTTTCCTCCGGCTTGTCGCCCGCATTGCGCGTGCCACTCGAAGCGAAGCTCACGTAGTAGTTCTCGCCGACCAGCTTTCCGATCCTGATCGTGTAAGAAAGCCCTTCGAGCGTGGTGGCCTCGACCAGGATCGGCTTGTCGAGTCCGCTCACGTTCCCGTCCCGCGCGGCGTCCTTGGGCGCGACGTCCGCCAGCTCGAGCAGCTGCAGCGAATAGGAAGCGGCGTTGGCCCTCGAAATGTCGAGCTTTTCGCCGGGGTTCGCGCCCGTCAGCTTCCATTCAGCATTGTCGCCACTGCGCTCGATGCGCCATCCGCCCCCTGCCGGATAGCGCACCTCCAGGGTCTTTACCTTTTCCACCTGGAAGGCGGTGTGGTCGATCCATTCGGCACTCTTCGCTGCCGCCTGGGTTAACGGATCGCCGACCAGGTAGGCGGTGCTGGCGTCGCCCGGCAGGGCGACGAAGCGGCCGTCGGGGATCGCCTTGGCCGGGTTCTCCACCTCGCGCTTGAAGTACTTGCGCCCCACGGTGAACACGCCGAGGTCCTTGCCGTCGGCCGCCTTGAACTCGACCCTGGTTCCCGAGCCATCCAGGTTGAGGCGCGCGCGGTCTTTCTCGCCCAGCGGCTCGCTCTGGCCGATCTTCAGGCCGATCACCTTGAGGACGAACTCGCGCACCTTGCCGATATCGGCCGGAAACTCGGCGCGCTCCACGATCACCCAGCGCTCTTCCTTGCGCTGCAGGGTGAGCGTCTCCTTCGGCTCGACGATGCGGATCGCCGTGATGTCGGCGGCCTTCAGGTCCTTGAACACCGTGCGCCCGAGGCTCGCGACGTTGTCGGGCCGGCGCCCGCCCTCTTCGTGGCGGTAGAGCAGCGCCGCGCCGCCGAGGATCACCAGCAGCACGACGAGGATCGCGGCGACCCGGGAGCTCAAGCGATCCTTCTCCTCAGGAACGCCACCAGCAGGCCCGCCAGCGCGACGAGCAGCGGCATCACCGCGATGTTCGCCAGCTTGGTCCAGAACACCAGCGCCTCGGCGTCCTGGCGCAGGTTCTTGCGCAGCTCTTTCAGCGCCAGGTTGGTCTCGACGTAGGTCTTCTTGAAGCGCTCGAGCTCGGCCTGCTGCTCGGGGCTCAGGATCTGCGCGCCCTTGGCCGCGCCGCCCTGCGCCTTCTGCAGCTCCTGCAGCCGGGCTTGCGTTTTCTGCTTCTCTTCTTCCAGCGACTGGATGCGGCCGAAGTATTCCTTCTGCGCTTCGGCCTCCAGCTCGCGCACCACGGTGAGCGGGCGGAACGCGGCGGCGCGGCTGCGCAGCGAGATCAGGTCGTTGCCGGCGGCGAACTGCTCGACCATGCCGATCGCGAACGCGAGGTTGCCGTTGGAGGGCACCACGATGCGGCGGCCGAACACCTCCTGCACGTCGATCGCGGCGCCGTCGGCCAGCATGTCGACGTCGGCGACCACGATCACCGAGTTGTCGCCCGATTCGCGCAGCGCCGGCGTGCCGGCCACCGGCTTGTCTTTTTCCTCCTTCAAGCCGTCCGGAAACGCGGTCTTGAACTTGCCGGTGAGGCGCACGGCGAGCGGCATCGGCTGGCCCGACGGCTTGAAATTGCGCGTGGCTTCGTCGCCCGATTTCGTGGCGGTCAGGTTGTCCACCAGCATCGAATTGGGCGAGCTCTTCACCAGCTCGGTAGCCTTGAGGTTTTCCGGCAGCTTGAGCTGCAACGCGCCGCCAAAGGCGTAGAGCAAGGTCTCGATCTGGCTGGTGACCACATCGTCGCGGCTGAACGCGGTGCGGTTGAGCGAAAGCACGGTCGGCGTATAGCGCGCGCCGCCGCCCGAGCCGAACACCACGTCGGACACCACCTTGCCCGGATCCATGGTGACGCCCCAGGCCTTGAACAGCGTCGGCAGGGTCGAGCTCGACGGCATTTGCGGCATGCCCGGCATCTGCGGGCCGCCCTGGTCGAAGTAGGCGTACGGATCGACGAACGCGATCAGCTTGCCGCCGCGCATCACGAACTGGTCGAGCGCGTACTCGGTCTGCGGCGGCACGTCGCGCGGATGGATCAGCAGCAGCACATTGAGATCCTTGTCGATCTCCTTCGCCATCAGCGGCACTTCCTTCACCTCGAAGTCGCGCTTGAGCTCGTTGGCGAGCACCCATGGCTCGGACGACTGGCGCGTGAACGGGTTGAATTTCTCGCCCAGCACCGGCAGCCCGGCCATCAGGCCGATCTTCGGCCGCTCGGCGCTGCCGACGCGCGCGATCGCGCGCACCAGGTCGTACTCGAGCAGGCGCTCGCGCTGCGGCGACACCCCGGGGATCGCCTGCTTGCGGTCGAGCTGGCTCACCGCGATGCCGAGGTAGAACTGCTCGCCCGACGCGAGCTGCTGCGGCTCGATGCCTTCGAGCTGCGCGGTGTCCTCGATCTCGGAGTCGGGCTTCGGATCGAGCTTCTCCAGAATGATCTTGTCGCCCGCCGCCGCCTTGAACTCGCGCACCAGGTCCTCGACGCGCTGCGCGAAGCTGCGCAGCGGCACCGGCACGGCTTCGCCCTGCGACATGTAGAGCTTCACGCGCACCGGCGACTCGAGGCCGCGCAGGACCTTGCGCGTGCCGCTGGACAGCGTGTAGAGGTTGCCGTCGGTGAGGTCGATGCGTGCCGGCACGCGCGCCACCAGGAAGTTGGCCGCGACCAGGACCAGGAACAGCGCCACCAGCCCGATCGCGGAGTAGACGAGGTGTTCGTATTTTTTCAGCATGGGATCAGCCGGAACGGTGGCCGCGGATGATCACGCCGGTGGCGAACAACGCGAAGCCGATCACCGACAGGAAGTAGATCAGGTCCTTGGCGTCGATCACGCCGCGCTGGAAGCCGTCGAAGTGCGTGACGACCGAGAACGCCGCCACGGTGTCGACCAGCGCGGGACTCGCCCAGCGCGTCATCAGGTCGGTCACCGGGTTGAAGCCGGCGAGCACCAGGAACAGGCACACCACCACCGACAGGATGAAGGCGACCACCTGGTTGCGGGTCATGGCGGAAGTCATGCAGCTCACCGCGAGGTAGGCGCCCGCGAGCAGGAAGCTGCCGGCGTAGCCCGCGGCGATGATGCCGTTGTCCGGATCGCCGAGCACGTTCACGGTGATGATCGCGGGGAAGGTGAGCGCGAGCGCGAGCAGCAGGAACGCCCAGCTCGCGAGGAACTTGGCGACGATCGCCTGCCACGGCGCCACCGGCATGGTGAGCAGCAGCTCGAGCGTGCCGGAGCGGCGTTCCTCCGCCCACACGCGCATGCCGACCGCCGGCACCAGCACCAGATAGAGCCACGGGTGCCAGCCGAAGAACGCCGCGAGGCTCGCTTCGCCGCGCTCGAAGAAGTTGCCGGCGGTGAAGGTGAAGAAGCCGGTGAGCAGCAGGAAGATCACCAGGAACACGTACGCCACCGGCGAGGTGAAATAGGCGACCAGCTCGCGCTTGGCGATGGTGAGGATGGCTCTCATCGTTTTACGGTATCGGGCAGCGTGATGCGCCGGAATACTTCGTCGAGCTCGCCGCGCTCGCTGAACATGCCTTCCACCTTCCAGCCTTCGCGGCTCACCAGCTCGACCACGTCCTGCGCCAGCTCCGCGGCGCGCGACTTGTCGCGCGGGTAGACGCGGAACGCGCCGTTGAGATCTTCGACGCGCCCGAGCGTGGAGAGTTTCTCCGCGCTCGCGCCGTGCGCGGACAGCGTCACCGCGCCGGCGAGATCGGACATCGCGCGCAGCTCTTCCGGCGTGCCGTTGGCGACGATGCGGCCGCGGTCGATGATGATCGCGCGCGTGCAGGCGGCGTCGACCTCCTCGAGGATATGGGTCGAGAACACGATCGCCTTGTTGCGCCCGAGCTCGCGGATCAGGTTCCTCACCTCGTGCTTCTGGTTCGGGTCGAGGCCGTCGGTCGGCTCGTCCATGATCAGCACTTCCGGGTCGTGGATCAGCGCCTGCGCGAGGCAGGTGCGGTGCTTGTAGCCCTTCGACAGCGTGTCGATCGACTGGCGCAGCACGCTTTCCAGGAAGCAGCGCTCGACCACGCGGCTGACCGCCTGCTTGCGCTTGGTCCCGCGCAGCCCGCGCAGCTCGGCGGCGAACTCGAGAAAGCCCCTCACCGTCATGTCGGGATAGGACGCCGCGTTCTCGGGCAGGTAGCCGATCAGGCGCTTGGCCTCGAGCGGCGACTCGGCGACGTCGTGGCTGCCGATGGTCACGCGACCGGAGGTCGGCGGCATGAAGCCGGTGACCATGCGCATGGTGGTCGACTTGCCCGCGCCGTTCGGGCCGAGGAAGCCCAGCACCTCGCCGCGCTCGACGCCGAACGAAATGCCGTCCACGGCGCGCTTGGCGCCGAAAGTCTTGACCAGGTTCTCGATGCGGATCATGGGCGCTACAATGAAAGGGCCGCATTCTAGCCCACCCAACGGAGACGAAACCCCATGCGCAGTATCGTTAACCTGCTGGCCGGCGCCGCGCTCGGCCTCACGGCCGCGCTCGCCTCGGCGCAGCCCGCCCTGAAAATGATGATTCCCGCCAACCCCGGCGGCGGCTGGGACCAGACCGGCCGCAACCTGGCCGCCGCGATGCAGAGCGCGAAGCTCGTTTCCAGCGTTCAATTCGACAACAAGGGCGGCGCCGCCGGCACCATCGGCCTGGCGCAGTTCGTCAACTCCGCCAAGGGCGATGCGAACTCGGTGATGATCGGCGGCATGGTGATGGTCGGCGGCATCATTCTCAACAAGTCGCCGGTGAACCTGTCGCAAGTCACGCCGATCGCGCGCCTGACGAGCGAATGGGAAGTGATCGTGGTGCCGGCGAATTCGCCCCACAAGACGATGGCCGACCTGGTCAAGGCGTTCAAGGAGAACCCGGGCAAAGTGTCCTGGGGCGGCGGCTCGGCCGGCGGCACCGACCACATCCTGATCGGCCTGATCGCGAAGGACGTCGGCGTCGACCCGGCGAAGATCAACTACGTG
>Ga0207648_10002280_pt1 | contig 20731 bp, 22 predicted proteins | sample KBSMisM32_FD_184310 | JGI IMG/M metagenome (GOLD analysis project Ga0207648, IMG submission 184310) | Miscanthus rhizosphere microbial communities from Kellogg Biological Station, Michigan, USA - KBS Miscanthus M3-2 (SPAdes) (version 2) | ecosystem: Host-associated > Plants > Roots >...
GTGATCGGCGGGATCCTGATGTGCCTGCTGATCGCCGTCCCGATCGGCCTGCTCTCGGCGCTGAGGCCGCGCTCGCTGATCGACCGGGGGATGATGCTGTTCGTCCTGATCGCCGTCTCGTGCCAGCCGTTCTGGCTCGGTCTGATGCTGTCGTACCTGCTCGGCGTGCGGGCGAAGCTCTTCCCGGTCGGCGGCTACTGCAACTTCACCGACCCGCAGGTGAGCACGAATCTCTGCGGCGGGCCGAAGAACTGGGCCTTTCACATGATCCTGCCCTGGGTGACGTTCGCCGCCCTCTTCACCGCCTACTACGCGCGCATGATCCGGGCGAGCCTGCTGGAACAGTTCAACGAGGACTACGTGCGCACCGCACACGCGAAGGGCGCGAGCCCCCGGCGAATCCTGCGCGCGCACGTCTTTCGCAACGCCTCCTTGCCGGTGATCACGATGCTGGGGATGGACGTCGGCGTCGCCTTCGCGGGGGCGCTCTTCATCGAGACGGCCTTCACGCTCCCCGGCATGGGGCAGCTGCTCGTCCGCGCGCTGGCCAACGCCGACGCGCCGGTGATCCTCGGAATCGTGCTCGCGGTCAGCGTCGTGGTGGTGCTCGCGAACCTGGTCGTCGACATCCTCTACTCGGTGCTCGACCCGCGGATCCGCCTGGACGGCCGCCGCGACGCGGTGAAGGCCTCGCGCTCGATCGTTCGCGAGCTGCGCACGCCGCCGCAGCAACAGCAGCAGCAGGTAGAGCCGGCGTCGCCTACGTGAGCCACTCGGCCCACGCCTGCTCGTAGTACGAGCGGGGGCGTGCGCCGATCACCGTGCCGCGGGCCTCGCCGCCCTGGAAGAGGATCGCGGTCGGGATCGAGAGCACCTCGTAGCGCGAGGCGGTCTGCAGGTTCTCGTCGATGTCGAGCTTGGCGAACTTGATGCGGCCCTCGTGCTCGGCCTCGAGCTGGGCGAGGATCGGCTCGACCGCGCGGCACGGCCCGCACCACGGGGCCCAGAAGTCGACCACCACGGGGTTCGCGGACTGCAGGACCTCCTGTTCGAAGGTCGCGTCGGTCAGCTCGAGCACGATCCGACTCTACAGGCGGCCGGTGAGTGCCCGGAGCCGCAGGACGGGCACCTTCCAGATCGCCTCGAGCACGATCCTGCGGCTCATCTTCGAGCCGCCGTGCTCTCGGTCGACGAAGGTGATCGGCACCTCGACGACGCGGAAGCCGGCCCGGAGCGTCCGGTAGGTGCTCTCGATCTGGAAGACGTACCCCTGCGAGGCGATCGCGTCGAGGTCGAGCGTCTCGAGCACCACGCGCCGGTAGCAGCGGAAGCCGCAGGTCATGTCCCGCACCGAGACGCCGAGCAGCACCCGCGCGTACCACGAGCCGCCGCTCGAGACGAACCTGCGGACCGGGCCCCAGTCCCCTACGGCGCCGCCTTCGACGTAGCGCGACCCGAGCACAAGGTCGGCGTCCGAGGCTGCGGCGATCAGCCGCGGCACGTCTGCCGGGTCGTGTGAGAAGTCGGCGTCCATTTCGAGCACGAGCTCCGCTCCTTGCTCGAGCGCGTAGTGGAAGCCGGCCAGGTAGGCAGGGCCGAGACCCTCCTTGCGCGGGCGGTGCAACACCTCGACGTGGTCGTGCGCGGCGGCCAGACGGTCGGCCAGCTCGCCGGTCCCGTCGGGCGAGTTGTCGTCGATCACGAGCACCGAGACGCCCTTGTCGGCGAGCGCCTCGATCATCCGCTCGAGGTTCTCGCGCTCGTTGTAGGTGGGCAAGCAGACGACCGCCTTCACGCCCCTATGATCGCTGTCGTGGCGAAGACGCTCCCCCGCAACGCGGACGTGGCCGAGCAGCTCGAGCTGCTGTCCGACCTGCTGGAGATCGAAGGCGAGGCGGCTTTCCGCGTGCTCGCCTACCGCCGCGCGGCCGCGCGCGTGCGCGAGACGGGCACGCCCGTGGCCCAGCTCGCGCTCGACGGGACGGCCAAGGAGCTGCCCGGAATCGGCGCCACGATCCAGGACAAGATCGTCCAGATCGTGAACACGGGCGAGATCGAGGCGCTCTCGAAGCGGCGCAAGACGATCCCGCCCGAGGTGGTCGAGTTCCTGCACATCCCGGGTCTCGGCCCGAAGACCGTGCGCAAGATCTGGCAGGAGCTCGGGGTGACGACGCTCGCCGAGCTGAAGGAGGCCGCACGCGCCCAGCGCCTGCGGACGCTCCCCGGCCTCGGCGCGAGGCTGGAGGAGAACATCCTCAAGTCGACCGCGCGCAAGAAGAAGGCGACCGGGCCGCCGCGCGCACTACTCGGCCAGGCGCTGCCCGCGCTGCTCGCGGTCGTCGAGGTGCTGCGCGAGCATCCCGCCGCCGACCGGGTTAGCGAGGCCGGCAGCGCCCGCCGGCGCAAGGAGACGGTGCGCGACCTCGACATCATCGCCACCGCCAGCGACCCGAAGGCGCTGACCGACTACTTCACCACGCTCAAGTGGGTCTCCGAGGTGGTGGCCAAGGGGCCAACGAAGGCGACGGTCGTCTCGCACGAGGGCTTCCGCTTCGACTTGCGCGTCGTGCCGCCGGAGAGCTACGGCAACCTGCTGCAGCACTTCACCGGCTCGAAGGAGCACAACCTCGCGCTGCGCGAGGATGCCCAGCGGCGCGGCTTCTCGGTCTCGGAGTACGGGGTCACCGAGGTCGAGAGCGGCGAGGTCTTCACCGCCGAGAGCGAGGAGCAGGTCTACGACCGCCTCGGCTACGAGTACATCCCACCCGAGCTGCGCGAGAACTCGGGCGAGCTGGAGGCGGCCCGGGCGGGCGAGCTGCCCGTGCTCGTCGAGCAGGGCCAGCTGCGGGGCGACCTGCACACGCACTCGCACTGGTCCGCTGACGGCAAGAACACGCTCGAGGAGATGGTCGCCGCGGCCAAGGCGCGCGGCTACGCCTACTACGCGATCACCGACCACTCGCACTACCTGCGCGAGGGCCGGATGGAGCAGCAGGCGAAGGAGATCGACAAGCTGGCCAAGCGGGTCGCGCCGCTCAAGCTGCTGAAGGGCGTCGAGGTGAACATCAAGGCGGACGGCACGCTCGACGTGCCCGACGAGGTGCTGGCCGAGCGCGACTGGGTCGTCGCCTCGATCCATACCGCCTTCGACCGCGAGCCGACCGAGCGGATCATGGCGACGATGGAGAACCCGCACGTGCATGTGATCGGGCACCTGACCGGCCGCAAGATCACGCGCCGCGAGCCGATGGAGATCGACCTCGAGCGGGTGCTCGAGAAGGCGCTCGAGACGGGGACGTTCCTCGAGATCAACTCGCAGCCGGACCGGCTCGACCTGCGCGACGTGAACGCGCGCCTGGCCGGCGAGGCGGGCGTCCCGATCGTGATCTCGTCGGACGCACACCAGATCAAGGCGCTGGACTACGTCGACTTCGGCGTCGCCCAGGCCCGGCGCGCGTGGCTGACCGCCGACCAGGTCGCCAACACGAGGACTTGGGCGCAGCTGCGGAAGCTGATGAAGAAGTGACGCGAGCGGTCGTCTTCGACCTCTGGAACACGATCGCCAGGTGGCCGCACGCCGAGTGGGCGGAGGTTCGCCCGCGAGTCGCCGAGCGGCTGGGCATGAGCCCCGAGGAGTTCGACGAGCGCTGGTACGGCGAGCTTGCCCACCAGCGCGAGACCGGGCCGATCGCGGACGTGCTCGCGCAGTTCGACCTCGCGCCTGAGGCCGCCGAGGACGTGCTGGAGCTGCGCGGCGCGGTCACGCGGCAGGGCCTGGTGCCGGTGCCTGGCGCGGCCGAGACGATCGCCGAGCTCCGGGAGCGCGGCCTCAAGACGGGGCTGATCACGGTCTGCAGCGAGGACGTGCCGCGGCTCTGGGCCGAGACGCCGTTTCACGGGCTCTTCGACGCGGAGGTCTTCTCGTCGTCGGTCGGCCTGCGCAAGCCCGACCCGCGGATCTATCAGCTGGCGCTCGACGAGCTGGACGTGCCCGCCGAGGAGGCGATGTTCGTCGGCGACGGCGCCAACGACGAGCTAGGCGGAGCCGAGCGCGTCGGCATGACGGCGGTGATGCTCGAGGTGCCGCCCGAGGAGCTGCCGGGCGAGGTGCAACCGGAGTGGGACGGCCTGCGGATCCGGGCGCTACCGGAGCTGCTCGAGCTGGTCTAGCGCGGCGTCGTGCAGCTCGACCCGGTAGCGCCAGAGGGCACGGCCGGTCTCGAGCAGACGGGCGCGGATCGGGCCGGCCAGCTCAGAGGTGGTGCCCCAGCGCGCGGCGCTGATCTCGTGCGTGTCGATCGGTGCCAGCTGCTCCTCCTCGGTTCGCGCCGAGAAGACCAGCGTGCGCCAGTCCATCACGCGCTCCGCGCAGCGGAAGGTCGCCTCCGAGCTGACCAGGAACCGCTCGAGCTCGATCTGGATCCCGAGCTCCTCCAACCCCTCGCGCTGCACGCCGGCCTCGAACCGCTCGTCCGGCCGCACGCCTCCCCCGGGCGGCCGCCAGACGCCCGCCGGGTACGACGGCTTCTGGATCAGCGCCAGCCGGCCGCCCGGGTCGAAGGCGAAGAAGGTGACGTCGTGCCGCCGCTCGGGTGAGCTGCCCGCGAGCGTGAACTCCTCGGAGCTCACCTCGCCCTCCCAGCGCAGCGGCAAGGGCTCGCCGTAGCGCTCGCGCAACGGCGCCAGCACGGCCTCGGTCAGGTGCATCGGACGATGGTACGGTCGCGCGCATGCCGCTCGACGCGCTCGCGTTTGCGCTCGGGGCCGCGGCTCTCCACGCGTTCTGGAACGTCGTGCTGGCGCGCGAGCGGGACGTCGAGGCCGCGACCGCGCTCGCGGTGGTCTCGGTGCTGGTCGTGCTTGTGCTGCCGGCCGCGCTGACGTGGCGGGTGGAGGCCGACGCGATTCCGTTCATCGTGGCCTCGGGGGTGCTCGAGCTCGTCTACTTCGCCATGCTCGCCGCCGCGTACCGCCGCTACGAGCTGAGCCTCGTCTACCCCGTTGCGCGCGGCCTCGCGCCGGTGCTCGCGCTGGTCATCGTGGTCGCGGCCGGCGGCGCTCTCCCGGCTGCGCTCGGAGTGGTCGGCGTCCTCGCCGTCTCGGCGGGCGTACTGCTCGTCCGCGGCCCCCGCGGCAATCTCCACGGGCTCGCGGTCGGAGCGGCGATCGCGGCGATCATCGGCGGCTACACGGTCGTCGACCGCTACGGGATCCAGCACGCCGCCGCCGGCCCGTACCTGCTGCTGATCATGATCGGCCCCGCGATCGTCTATCCGCTCGCGATCGGCAAGAAGCGACTGCGGGCTGCGGCCGGGTGGCAGCCGTTCGCGATCGGCGCCGGCCTGTCCGTCGCCTACCTGCTCGTCCTGCTCGCCCTGCGAGTGGCGAGCGCGCCGGCGGTCTCGGCCGTCCGCGAGACGAGCGTGGTGATGGCCACTGCGCTGGCGGCCGTCTTCCTGCACGAGCGTGTCTCCCGAGGCCGGCTCGCCGGCTCGGTGCTGGTCGCCGCTGGCGTGGCGCTGCTGGCGCTGTCCTAGAGCGTGCGGAGCAGCTCGAGCAGCTCGGCGGGAGAGCCGACCACGACGTCCGCCGCCTCCCGCAGCTCGGGCGGCCCCTCGGCCGAGGCGACAGCGACGCGGATCCCGAGCTCCAGCCCGTCGAGCCCGTGGAACGCGTCGAGGTCGGTCGTGTCGTCGCCCGCGTAGAGCGCCCGCTGGAGCCCGCGCTCGGCGAGCAGCGTCCTCACCGCGGTGCCCTTGTCGGCCTCGACCGGCGGCCGTAGCTCGAGCACCTTCCGGCCCCAGTGCGCCACCAGCCCGGCCGCCCGCGCCCGCTCGGCGACGGCCTCCAGCGTCCGCTGCGCCTCGTCCTCGTCGGGCGCCTGCCGCCAGTGGAAGGCGACGGTCAGGCCCTTGTCCTCGAGCCAGGGCCAGTCCTCCTCGGCGAACGGGCTCAGCGTCTCGCGCCAGCGCTCGGCCTCGGGAGCCAGCTCGAGCCCGTGGACGCCGACGTAGACGACGCCTTCGACGCCGACCAGCCGCGCCGCCTCCTCGCCGGTCCGCCCGGTCACACACGCGACCAGCGCGTAGCGCCCGACAAGCCGTCGCACCTCCGCGCGCGTTTCCTCCGGCACGACCGCCAGCTCGGGGCGCGCCACGATCGGCGCCAGCGTCCCGTCCACGTCGAGCAGCACGGCCGCGAGGCCGGGCTCGGAGCGCAGCCGCGCCAGCCGATCCTCCATACCCCGCAGAATACGGCGGTGCGCTATCTCGTCATCGGCCTGATCGCCGGGGTCTTCAGCGCCCTCTTCGGCGTCGGGGGCGGAATCGTGGTCGTGCCGCTGCTGATCCTGGTCGCCCACTTCAGCGAGCGGCCGGCGATGGGAACCTCGCTCGCCGCGATCGGGCTGATCGCGCTGGTCGGCGCCGTCAGCTACGCGTTCCACGGCGAGCTGAAGCCGGGCGCCGCCGCGGTCGTCGGCCTGCCCGCCGCCGTGGGCGCCGTGCTCGGGACCGGCCTGCAGCAGCGCATCCAGGCACGCACGCTCTCGCTCGGGTTCGCCGCGCTCCTCGCCGGCATCGCGATCTGGCTGCTCGTCTGATGTGGGGGCTCGCGCTGGCGGCGGCGCTGGGACTGGTCGCGGGCGTGCTCTCCGGGCTGTTCGGCGTGGGCGGCGGGATCCTGTTCGTGCCGACGCTGACGCTCGTGCTCGGCCTGACGCAGCTCCACGCCGAGGCGAGCTCGCTGCTCGCGATCCTGCCGACCGCTGCGGCAGGCGTCTGGCGGCAGCGCGAGTACGGGAACGTCCGCTGGCGTGCGGCGCTGCTGCTCGGGCTCGGGGCGGTCGCGGGCGTCGAGGCCGGTGTGCAGATCGCGGAATCGCTGCCCGAGCACGCGCTGCGGCGGCTGTTCGCGGTGCTGATGCTCGCCGTCGCCGCCCAGCTGGCCTGGCGGTCACGGCGAAAGCCGCCCTATGCTTCCTGACATGGCCAGCGTCGAGGAATTCTGGATCCCGCTCGTCGACGAGCCGATCGGGACGATCGTGGCGGAGATCCAGGACGAGCGGCCCGAGCTCGCCACGCTGCTCGACTCGCCTCGGCGCCTGCTCGCGTTCCGCACCTTCGCCTACATCCGCGTCGGGATCCTGCTCGGGGGCTTGCTCGTCGAGCACGACGTCAAGCCGGACGAGGGCGCGACCTGGGCCGAACAGCTGGCGCACAGCCCCGAGCACCGCGACAAGGTGGTGCAGGAGGTGCTCGCGGTCGCCCAGGAGGTCGCCGCCGATCCCGCCTATGCGCAAGAGCAGCTCGGCCCGAGCGACGAGGAGCGGCAGCGCTTCTCGGAGTTCGCGAAGCGCCGCTTGACCTGAGAAATTCGTCACAAGCCGCCGTCTTTGCTGATAATGCGCAGACGGTGGGGAAGCGGCTCACGATCTTCGTGGCGCTGGCTGGTCTCCTCGTCCTGCTCACGGGGGCGGGAGGCGCCGGCGGCGCCGGCTCGACTGCGGGCGCGTCGGCGCGCGCGGTGGCCATCCGCGTGGTCGTCCCCGGCCAGGCCGGCGCCGAGGCGGGCGCGATCTCGTCGCCGCCGTACCACGCCGCCTTCGGCTCAGGCTTCGCCTACCCGAGCGACGGCTCGGTGGTCACCACAGGCTCGATCAGCGCCTCGGCTTCGAGCGACTCCGGCATCTCCGGCGTCGCCAATGCGACGAGCCAGGTGGAGTCGCTCAGCATCTTCGGCGGGGAGATCACCGCCGACACGGTCAAGGGCGCGGCACGTGGCTCGACCCGGGGTCGGGCCGCGAAGGGCGACTTCTCGGGCGCGACGATCTCGTCCCTGACGGTGCTCGGCTCAGCGGCGGCGGTCGCGCCGAACGGTCGCGTCGAGCTTGGCGACTGGGGCTACCTCGTGACGCTCGAGCAGGGCACCGACGTCAGCTCGGGCGCCGGCGGCACCCAGGGCTTCCACGGCTTCGTGACCGCGCTCGCCGTCCACCTGACTGCGCCGCACGGCGCGCTCCCGGCCGGCTCCGAGATCCGGATCGGCTACGCGGAGTCGAACGTGCAGACCAGCGTCGGGCCGCCGCCGAAGCCGGTCGCCCCGGGCCCGGTCGCGAAGCAGCCCGAGCACGCGAAGCGGAAGCAGACCCCCGTCGCGCCCGAACCGACCAAGAACGGCCGCTCCTCGCCGCCGCTGCTGGCGATGCCCACCGGCCTGCAGCCGCGACTGACCGCCGGCGGCTACGTCTTCCCCGTCTATGGCCCGGTGTCGTACGGCAACACCTTCGGCGCCTTCCGCGGCGACGTTGCCGGGAACTGGCACCACGGTGACGACATCTTCGCGCCGCTCGGCGCGCCGATCCTGGCCTGCGCCGACGGGCTCGTCTTCTCGGTCGGCTGGAACGACGTCGGCGGCAACCGGCTCTGGCTGCGCGACTCCGAGGGGAACGAGTTCTACTACGCGCACCTCTCGGCCTTCACGCCGATCGCGCGCAACGGGATGCACGTCAAGGCGGGCGAGATGCTGGGTTTCGTCGGCAACACCGGCGACGCGCAGGGAACGCCGACGCACCTCCACTTCGAGGTGCACCCGTCCGCGCTGCTGTTCATGGGCTACGACGGCGCGGTCAACCCGACGCCCTATCTGGATGCGTGGAAGCACCTCCAGGACGTGCGCTTCTCGAACGTGGCGAGCTGGCTCGCCAAGACCGGGATCGCCGACCCGGCGCCGAAGCCGGCGGCGATCGTGCTGCAGGTCTCGGACATCTCCGAGGCAAGCGGGCTCGACCCCGGCTCGCTGCAGCGAGCGATGTCGGCACGCGCCCGCGGCAGCGAGGGCCAGGTGGCCCGGGCGCTGGGGCTGCGGGTTAAGCGGCCCTAGCTGCCGTTACCGGACGAGCCGTAGCCGAACTCCTCGTCCTCTCCAAAGATCTTGTCCTTCAGCCAGCGCCGCGTCTCGGGGCCGGTCATCGGGTTGAAGAGGATGCCGAGGGCGATCCCGGCCAGGAGCAGCGTGCTGTTGCGCCCCTTGTGGTCTTGGTTCCCCTGGATCCGGTCGGCGGCGTCGCGCAAATCCTGGATCGCCGAGCGGAGCTGGTCCTGGATGTCCTTGTCGCTGGCAACCTTCGTCGCGGCGCCCGTCAGGCCGCGGTTGGCGATCAGCTCGTCGTAGACGTCACGCGCGGTTGCGAAGGCGCTGCGCAGGTTGTCCCGCAGCTCTTCGTCCTGGATCGCCCGCCTCACGTAGGGCTTCGCGTCCTCGATCCGGTCTCTGGCGTTGGCCATCGGGGGCCGTCCTTTCACTCGCTTGCTGGCGCGGATTCTCTACCCTAGCCGCGCTTCGCGCTAAACCGGTGCGGCAGCCTGGCGCTCGGAAGCAGGCGTGGCCTGCGGGCGCGAGCGGCCCGGCGAGCTGAACGCGACCGCGAAGACGTCTTCGATCGTGTCGGCGAGGACGAACTCGAGCTCCTCGCGCGCCTCGTCCGGCAGCTCCTCGAGGTCGGGCTCGTTGTCGCGCGGCATCACGATCCGCTGCAGGCCGTAGCGCTGGGCTGCGAGCACCTTCTCGCGGAGGCCGCCGATCGGAAGCACCTGGCCGGTGAGCGTGATCTCGCCGGTCATGCCGACGTCCTCGGCGACCGGCTCGTCGCGCACGAGCGAGGCGATCGCGGTCGCGATCGTGACACCGGCGGAGGGACCGTCCTTCGGCACCGCGCCGGCGGGGACGTGGATGTGCACGTCGTGCTCGGCGAACCAGTTCTCCGGGAGGCCGAGCTGCTCGGTGTGCGAGCGCACCCACGAGAGCGCGGCCTGGGCCGACTCCTTCATCACGTCGCCTAGCTGGCCCGTGATCGTCAGCTTGCCGGTGCCCGGGTAGGCCGTGGCCTCGATGAAGAGCACGTCGCCGCCGACCGGCGTGTAAGCGAGGCCGGTCGCCACCCCTGGGTCGGCGGTGCGCTTCCGCGGATCGGCCGGGAAGCGGCGCGGGCCGAGCCAGGCACGGGCCTGGTCGGTGTCGACGTCGATCTTTGCGGTCTTGCCTTCGGCGACTTCGCGTGCGGCCTTGCGCAGCAGGTCGGCGATCCGCCGCTCCAGGTTGCGGACGCCGGCCTCGCGCGTGTACTCGCGGATCACGACGTGCAGCGTGTCGTCGCCGACCGTCACCTGCTCCTCGCTCAGGCCGTGCGCCTCGAGCTGCTTCGGCACGAGGTACTTGCGCGCGATCCCGGTCTTCTCGTCCTCGGTGTAGCCGGACAGCTGGATCACGTCCATCCGGTCGAGCAGCGGGCCGGGGATCGTGTCGAGCTGGTTCGCGGTGCAGATGAAGAGCACCTTCGAGAGGTCGAACGGCAGGTCGAGATAGTGGTCGCGGAAGGTCTTGTTCTGCTCCGGGTCGAGCACCTCGAGCATCGCGCTCGCGGGGTCGCCGCGGAAATCCGCGCCCATCTTGTCGATCTCGTCGATCAGCAGCACCGGGTTCTTCGTCTCGGCGTCGCGCAGTGCGCGGATGATCGTGCCGGGCATCGCGCCGATGTACGTGCGGCGGTGGCCCCGGATCTCGGCCTCATCGCGCACGCCGCCCACCGAGAGGCGCTGGAACTTGCGTCCGACGGTGCGGGCGATCGACTGGCCGAGTGAGGTCTTGCCGACCCCGGGTGGGCCCACGAAGCAGAGGATCGGGCCGGAGAGGTCGTTCTTCAGCTTCGAGACCGCGAGGTACTCGAGGATGCGCTCCTTCACCTTCTCGAGGTCGTAGTGGTCCTCGTCGAGGATCTCGCGCGCGTGCTCGAGGTCGAGGTTGTCCTCGGTGGTCTCGGTCCACGGCAGCGACAGGATCCAGTCGACGTAGGTGCGGATGACGCCGTACTCGGCGGCGGCGGGCGGAAGCTTCTCGAGCCTCGCGACCTCGCGCTCGACGGCCTTCTTCGTGTCCTCGGGAAGGTTCTTCGCCTCGATCCGCTCGCGCAGCTCGGCCAGCTCGGCCTGCTGCTCGTCGCCCTCGCCGAGCTCGTCCTGGATCGCCTTCAGCTGCTGGCGCAGGAAGTACTCGCGCTGGCCCTTCTCGAGCTCCGACTGGACCTGCGAGGAGATCTTGGTGCCGAGCTCGACGACCTCGAGCTCGCGCTTGAGGATGCGGAGCACGTCGCGCAGCCGCTCGTAGACGCTCTGCTGCTCGAGCAGGGCCTGCTTCTCGTCGGTCTTCAGGCGCAGCGTCGACGCGACGAGATGCGAGAGCGCGCCCGGGTCGTCCACGTTCGCCGCCGCGAGCTCCAGCTCGGAGGGGAGGTAGGGGACGAGCGAGATGAGGCGGCCGAACTCGTTCTGGACGCTACGGGTGAGCGCCTCGAGCTCCGGGGTCTCCTCGACCTCGTCCGGCACGACCGTGAACTCGCCGACCAGGTACGGGTCGTCCTGGACGCGTCGGTCTAGGCGGATGCGACCGACGCCCTGGACGAGGATCCGGAGCGTCCCGTCGGGGACGCGGATCATCTTGTGCACGACCGCGGCGGTGCCGGTCTCGTAGAGGTCGTCCCAGCCGGGCTCCTCGACGTCAGGGTTCTTGACCGTGACGAGCGCCACCATGCGCTCGCCCTCGAGCACGTCGTCAATGAGCCGCACGGAGCGCTCCTGGCCGATAGCCAGCGGCGCGACCGACTGCGGGAAGACGACGGTCTCCTTCAGCGGCAGCACCGGCAGCGTCGAGGGGATCTCGACGTCTGCGGTCTCGAACGGCTCTTCGAAGTTCAATTCAGTCATGCGCGGCCTCGGATCACGATCGCGACGCGCTCGGTCTGTGGCGCCCGGGCGGCGATCGGCAGGGTGACGGTCAGCATGCCCTGGTCGTACCGCGCGCTCGCCGCGCTTGCGTCGACGGGCTCGTCGAGCGGGATGCGGCGCTGGAAGGGCCCGTACTCGATCTCCAGCTGGCGGTAGCGGCCGCTCACCTGAGGGCGGCGGCGCTCGCCGGCGACCACGAGCACGCGGTCGGCCGCGATCACCTTGATCGTGGCGGGATCGACGCCGGGCAGCTCGACGATCACGCGCAGCTCGGCCGGGTCCTCGCAGCGGATGCAGTCGGCCTGCGGCCGGAAGCCGCGGCGCCCGCCGGCAAAGCGCGGCAGGTGCCAGAGCTCGTCCACGAGCTCCTTGATCTCGTCGTGCAGCTGGTCGATGTCGGTGCGGTTCTTCATGGTGAGAGGGTAATGGCTGCCCGGTTCCGGGCTGCGAAAAAAGTTAGCAAACACTAGCTTAGTGCCGTCCGAATACGATCCTCGCCGTGAAGGGACTGATCTGCGCAGGCGGCTCCGCGACGCGGCTGGCCGAGCTCACGCGCGTGACCAACAAGCACCTGCTGCCGGTCGGCAGCTGGCCGATGGTCTACTACCCGCTGCAACTGCTGCAGCGGCTCGGCGTGCGCGAGGTGCTGCTCGTGACCGGCCAGCAGCATGCGGGCCAGTTCATCGACCTGCTGGGCGACGGCAAGGTCGAGGAACGCGGCGGCGGCGAGCTGCTGTTCGATCTCGACCTCTCCTACAAGGTGCAGACCGAGCCCGGCGGGATCGCCCAGGTGGTGGGGATGGCGCGCGACTTCGCCGCGGGCGAGCGGCTGGTGGTCTGCCTCGGCGACAACATCTTCGAGCACGCCCAGCGCGAGGCGGTCGGAGCATGGGACGGCGGCGCCGTCGTGTTCGTCAAGGACGTGCCCGATCCCGAGAACTTCGGCGTGGTCGCCTACGACGGCGACGGCTCGGTCAGCGACATCGTCGAGAAGGCCGGCGTCGTCGATACCCGCTACGACAGCCCGCCCTCGACCGACGCGGTCGTCGGGCTCTACTGCTACCCGCCCGAGGTGTTCGAGATCGTCGAGTCGCTCGAGCCCTCGAGCCGCGGGGAGCTCGAGATCACCGACGTCAACCGCGAGTTCGCCCGCCGTGGCCAGCTGCAGGTCCAGCGAGTCGAGGGCTGGTGGCATGACGGCGGCAAGCACTGGCAGGACCTCGCCGAGGTCGGGCGGCTGATCGAGCAGACGGGCGTGAACAAGTGATCGAGGGCGTCGAGCTGTTTCCGCTCGAACGCTTCGAGGACGAGCGTGGCTGGTTCGTGGAGCTGATGCGCGTCTCGAAACTGCCGGGCCCGGTGAAGCAGTCGAACCTCTCCTTGTCGCGTCAGGGCGTGATCCGCGGCCTGCACTACCACGAGCGCGGCCAGAGCGACCTGTTCGCCTGCGTGCAGGGCATGGCGCGAGTGGTCGTACTCGACCGCGAGAGCGGCGAGACGTTCACCATCGACATCGGCGACGACAACCCGACCGCGGTCTACATTCCGGGCCACTACGCACACGGCTTCGAGGCGCTGACCGACTGCCTCTTCCTCTACCACGTCACCGAGGAGTACGACGCGGCCGACCCCGACGAGCACGGCGTGCCGTGGAACGACCGGCGTGTCGTCGACCTCTGGAGCACGAGATCGCCGATCCTGTCGGAACGCGACTCCTGATCACCGGCGCCGGCGGCCAGCTCGGCGCCGCCCTCTGTGAGGCCTTTCCCGACGCGGACGCGCGGACACGCGCGGAGCTGGACGTGACGCAACCGTTCGTCGTCGAGACGGATCTCGTCTTGCATACAGCTGCGTGGACGGACGTCGACGGGGCTGAGGAGGACCCTGGCGCGGCGGAGCTCGTCAACGTGAACGGCACCCGCAACGTGGTGGCGCTCGGCGCGCCGGTCGTCTACTACTCGACCGACTACGTCTTCGACGGCGCCAAGCGTCAGCCGTACGTCGAGTCCGACGAGCCGCGGCCGCTCTCGGTCTACGGCCGGACGAAGCTCGACGGCGAGCGTGAGGTACGCGAGGGCTGGATCGTGCGCAGCTCGTGGCTGTTCGGCTGGACCGGGACGAACTTCGTGCGGACGATGCTGCGGCTCGGCGCAGAGCGGGACGAGGTGAGCGTGGTCGCCGACCAGCGAGGCTCTCCGACCTACGTGGGCCACCTCGCCGAGGCGACGCGCGAGCTGCTCGACCTGCCCGGCGGTGTCTGGCACGTGGCTGCCGAGGGCGAGTGCACGTGGGCCGAGTTCGCCCGCGCGATCTTCGAGGAGGCCGGTCTGTCGACGCGCGTCCGCGAGATCACGACCGAGGAACTCGGCCGGCCCGCCCCACGCCCGGCGTACTCGGTCCTGCGCAGCGAGCGCGAGGGCGCGCCGCCACTACCGCACTGGCGCGAGGGCCTGCGGGCCTGCCTCGAACGGCTCTAGCGCCAGGCGGCTTCGTCCACCGGCGCGCGGTCGCGGAGCGGTTCCCACCACTCGCGGTTGTCCGCGTACCAGGCGATCGTCTGGGCGATTCCGTCCTCCCAGGCGATCTCGTCCCGCCAACCGAGCTCCTCGCGGAGCTTCGTCGAGTCGAGCAGGTAGCGCCGGTCGTGGCCGGGCCGGTCGGGAACGATCGTCTTCAGCGACTCCGGCTTGCCCGTGTGCTCGAGCACGGCGTCGGCGATCTCCGCGATCGACTTCTCGACGCCCGAGCCGACGTTGTAGGTCTCGCCCGGCCGCCCGCGCTCGAGCACGAGCTCGATCGCGCTGCAGTGGTCGAGCACGTGCAGCCACTCGCGCTGGTTCGCCGTCGAGGCGTAGAGGGGGAGCGGCTTGTCGTCGAGCGCGTTGGTCGCGAACAGCGGGATCACCTTCTCGGGGAACTGGAAGGGCCCGTAATTGTTCGAGCAGTTCGTGATCGTGACCGGCAGCTCGTACGTCTCGAAGTACGCGCGCACCGCGTGGTCGGCGCCGGCCTTCGAGGCGTTGTAGGGCGTGCGCGGCCGGTACGGCGTCTCCTCGGTGAAGACCTCGTCTGACTCGAGCGGAAGGTCGCCGTAAACCTCGCAGGTGGAGACGTGGTGGAAGCGCTGGACGCCGGTGCGGCGCGCGGCCTCGAGCATCGTCTGCGTGCCGATCACGTTCGTGCGGAAGAAGCGGCCGGGGTCGACCACCGCGAGCGAGTTGTGCGACTCGGCGGCGAAGTTGACCACCATCTCGATCCCCTCGTCGCGCAGCGTCTGCTCGGCGAGCTCCTCGTCGGCGATGTCGCCCTGCACGAACGGCACCTCGTCCGGAAGGCTCTCGCGGTTGCCCGCGTAGGTGAGCAGGTCGTAGGCGACGACGTGGTCGTCCGGGTGGCGCTCGAGCCAGTAGCGGACGAAGTTCGAGCCGATGAACCCGGCCGCGCCGGTGACGAGGATCCTCATCGCGGCGGCAGTCTAGTCAGCAGCGCTCGGCGCGCTTGAGCATCTGACGCGGCTCGTGCCGCTGCGGCTCGAGCTGGTCGGCGCGCTGCAGGTACGGCACCGCTTCGCTGCAACGGCCGAGTCGGTAGAGCGCGTAGCCGAGGTTGTAATTGGCATAGGCCTCGTACGGGTCGCTCGGGCCCACGCCCCGGAGCTTCTGGACGGCCGACTGCAAGAGCGGGACCGCGCCGCCGTAGTCGCCCGCCTGGATCCGCGAGTAGCCCTGGTCGTTGAGCGAGTGCCCGCCACCTGCGGCCACAACCGGAGGTGGAGGTGGCGGAGGAGCCGGCGCGGCGGTGGTCGGGTGCGTGACCGTCTGGCGAACCGTGGTCGTTCCGCCCGGCCCGGCGATCGTCTGCGTCACGACGCGATCGTTCGAGCCCCCTGTGCTGACGATCGCGGCCACGGCGGCGCCGATCGCGCCGGCAAGCAGCAGGAGCGCGAGCGGCACGATCATGCGCGCCGAGCTGCGGCGCGCCGGCGTCGCGACCAGAGGCTGCGTCGGCCCAGCCGACCGGGCGAGCGCCCCGCGCAGCTCTGCGACGAGCTCCTGCGCCGAGCTGTAGCGCTGCCGCGGGTCCTTGGCGAGGGCGCGCTGGAAGACGCGGTCGAGCTCCGGCGGCAGGTCTTCGCAGCGCTGCGCGATCGACGGCACGGGCGAGTTCACGTGGGCGGCAGCCTCCGCGGTCGGAGAGTCGTTCTCGAACGGGCGATGGCCGCTGAGCAGCTCGTAGGCCACGATCGCGAGCGCATACACGTCGCTCGCAGGGGTCGCGCGCTGACCCATCGCCTGCTCGGGCGAGAGGTAGCCCGCGGTGCCGAGCACGGTGCCGGTCAGGGTCATCGAGGCCATCCCCGCCGCGCTAGCGATCCCGAAGTCGGCCACGCGCAGCTCGTCCCGGTCGTCGAGCAGCAGGTTCGCAGGCTTGACGTCGCGGTGGACGATCCCGTGGTGGTGTGCGGCGTCGAGGGCAACCGCTGCCTGCTCGAGCCAGGCGAGCGCGCGGGCGGGCGGCTGGGCTCCGTCGCGGCGCAGCCGGTCCTCGAGCGACCCGCCGCCGAGGTGCTCCATGACGATGAACGGGCGCCCCTCCCACTCGCCGACGTCGAAGACCGTGATCGCGCCAGGCTCGCCGGAAAGACGGGCCGCGGCCAGGGCCTCGCGCTTGAAGCGCTCGCGAATGTCGTCGTCCACGGCGTAGCGCTCGGCGAGCACCTTGACCGCCACCTCGCGCCCGAGCAGCTCGTCGGTGGCGAGGTAGATGTCGCCCATCGCCCCACGTCCGAGGCGCGCGGGCGAGTGGTAGCGAGGCGGCAGCAACTGGGTCTCGACGCTCATTCGCAACCCGTTTCCCCTTCGCGTCGAGGCGAAAACGGCCCGATTTCGGCCAAACGAGCCGAAAAGCGCTGCAACGTGCGCTACGCTCAGGGTGTCCGGCCGTGGCGTCCGGCCTGGATCTTCCGCGCCCTCGGCCGGCCCAACAGGCGATGGTCAGCACACTCGCAGCAGCCCTCCTCGCCGCCCTCGGTCTCTCGGGACCCTCGGCGCCGCACGCGGCGCCGCCGTCCGGGGCGACCTTCTTCGTCTCGGGCCATGGCTGGGGCCACGGCGTCGGCCTGGCCCAGTACGGCGCCTACGGCTACGCGCTGCACGGCTGGGCCGCCGAGGACATCGTCGCCCACTACTACCCGGGGACCGAGCTCGGTCAGGCGCCGGTCAAGCGCGTGCGCGTGCTGCTCGTGCCGGGGTCGAAGCGGGTGGTCGTCTCCTCACGCTCGCCCTTCTCCGTGCGCGACGCCGCCGGCAAGACGCACAAGCTGCCGGCCGGCAAGCAGGAGCTCGGACCGGGCCTGAAGCTGAAGCTCGCCGCCTCGGCGAAGGCGCTGCCCGGGCCGCTCGTCTTCGCGCCCGGCACGGCGCCGCTGGCACTCGGCGATCGCGCCTACCGCGGCACGCTGCGCGTGACCGGCGGGAAGGCGGTGCGCGTCGTGAACACGGTCGGGCTCGAGCCCTACCTCTGGGGCGTGGTGCCGAGCGAGATGCCGGACACCTGGCCCGCGGAGGCGCTGAAGTCGCAGGCGATCGTGGCCCGCACCTACGCGCTCACACACATGCAGGGCGGCGGTGACTTCGACATGTACCCGGACACGCGCAGCCAGGTCTACGGCGGCATGCCCGCCGAGTCGGACTCGGCGCGCGAGGCGGTCAGCGAGACCTCGGGTGAGGTCGTCCTCTACAAGGGCGAGCTCGCCCAGACGTTCTTCTTCTCGAGCTCCGGCGGCCGGACGGCCAACGTCCAGGACGTCTGGGGCGGCTCGAAGGCGACGCCGTACCTCGTCTCCGTGCCGGACCCGTACGACACGCTCTCGCCGTACCACGACTGGGGCCCGCTCAAGATCAGCGGGCAGAAGCTCGGCAAGCGGCTCGGCTCGCGCGGGACGCTGCTCGACGTCCGCGCCAGCGCCGCCGCGGACGGCCGCGTTCGCTCGCTGACCCTGATCGGCTCGAAGGGCGACCGCACCGTCAGCGGCTCGAGCGTGCGCGCGGCGCTCGGCCTTCGCTCGACGTGGTTCACGATCGGGACGCTCAGTCTCACGCAGCCCGGCCGGACCGTCGAGTACGGCACCCAGACCCGCCTGACCGGCCTTGCGCGCGGGATCCCGCGCGTGACGCTCGAGTCGCGGCCCTACGGCGGCGAGTGGAAGACCCTCGCCGTGCTGAAGTCGCGCGGCGGCAAGGTGACTGCGACGCTCTCGCCGAAGGTGACGACCGACTACCGCATCTCCTCGGGGATCGCGCGGAGCGCCGTCGTGCGCCTGTCGGTGGCGCCCTCGGTACGGCTGACCGCGTCGAGTGACCGGACGGCGGTCACCGGGCTCGTCAAGCCGTTGCTCCCCGGCGCGGCCGTGCAGGTGCAGCGACAGGGGAACGGCGGCACGTGGACGACCGTCTCGACGGCGAGCGTCACCGCCGACGGCGCGTTCGAGGCGTCCGTCGACCTCAGCCCGGGCAACTACCGCGCCCGCGTGGTCGCCGGCAAGGGCTTCGCGGCCGGCCTCTCGCCGGTGCTGACAGTGGTGCCGGCATGAGGCGCCTGCTGGCCGTCGCCGTGCTCGCGCTGGCCATCGTGGGAACGGCCGCCGCCGCGGCCAGCTCGCCGCCCAACGACCAGTTCCTGTCGCGACAGTGGTATCTCGGCCGCGACCACGCGCTCGAGACGTTCGACGCCGCGAAGCAGCTCTTCACCGTCCGAGTGGCGGTGATCGACTCCGGCGTCGACCTGGGCCACCCCGAGCTGAAGAACCGCGTGGTCGCCCACCGCAGCTTCGTCGGCGGCACGGTCGCCGACACCCTCGGCCACGGCACCTTCGTCGCGGGCGAGATCGCGGCGATCGCGGACAACACGACCGGGATCGCCGGCCTCGCGCCGCCGGCGCGCCTGGTGGTGGCGAAGGTCGTCCGTGACGACGGCACCATTCCGCCGCGCGCAGAGGCGCGCGCGATCCGCTGGGCTGTTGGACAGGGCGCGCGCGTGATCAACCTCAGCCTCGGTAGCACGCGCGACCCGAACGATCCGAGCGTCGACGGCTTCTCACGGGTCGAGCAGCGGGCGATCGAGTACGCCGTCCGCCACGGAGCGCTCGTCGTCGCGGCCGCCGGCAACGGCAACGACGCGCCCGAGAAGCCCTGGCCCTGGGCGAGCTACCCGGCCGCTTACCCGCACGTGCTCGGGGTCGCGGCCTACGGACGCCTGGGCGGCGTGCCGAGCTTCTCGAATCGCGACGACCGCTACGTCGACGTGGCCGCGCCCGGGATGGACATCTTCTCGCTCTTCCCACGGCCGCTCACCTCGGCGTTCTCGGGCTGCCTCGAGCAGGGCTACTCGAGCTGCGGCACGAAGGACTACCGCCACGCCGACGGCACCTCGTTCTCGTCGCCGCAGGTGGCCGCGGCGGCAGCGCTGCTCTTCGGCGAGGAAGCCGCGCTGCGCCCCGACCAGGTGAGCGCGATCCTCAAGCTGAGCGCCGACGACGCGACCCCCGCCAACGGTTGCGGCGACTGCAGCCCTGGGCCGGACTCGCTCAGTGGTTTCGGCCGGCTCGACGTCGGCGCGGCGCTCGATGCGCTCCAGGGAGCGCCGCCCGCGCCCGACCGGTTCGAGCCGAACGACGACGCCGGTGTCGAGGCCGCGACCGTCTACCACAGCATGTCGGCGACCGCGACGCTCGACTGGTGGGACGACCCGAACGACGTCTACCGCGTCCACCTCGCGCGGGGCCAGCGGCTCTCCGTGGTCGTGCACGCCGGCCCAAAGAACATCGACCCCTCGCTCGTGCTCTGGAAGCCGGGCCTCGACGCACTCGCCGACGCGCGCTCCGACCTGCGCGCGCGACGCTCGATTCACGGCCCGGGCGTGCCCGAGCGGATCCGCTTCAAGGCGCCGCGGAGCGCCTGGTACTACCTGCAGGTCAAGCTCGCGCGGCCGGGCTTCGGGCCCTACCGCATCCACCTAGCCTTCTAGGAGCTCCTCGTCCGGGACCTCGCGCAGCTGCCGCGCAGGGTTGCCGACCATCAGCGCCCGCGCCGGCACGTCGCGGATCACGACCGCGCCCGCGCCGATGAACGCCTCCTCGCCGATCTCGATCCCGGGCAGCAGCACCGCGCCGCCGCCCACGCGCGCGCCGCGCCGGATCGTCGGGCCCTTGACCAGCTCGTGCCGCTGCTCGGTTCGCCCCATGAAGTTGTCGTTCGTCGTGGTCACAAAGGGCGCGATGAAGACGTTGTCCTCGAGCAGCGAGTAGGCGGTGATGTACGCGTGCGCCTGGATCTTCGTCAGCGCGCCCACAGAGGTGTCGTTCTCGACCAGCGAGCCGCGGCCGATCACGACGTCGTCGCCGATCGTGCAGCGCTCTCGCACGCAGGCCTGGTCGCCGACGATCACGCGCTCGCCCACGGTCGTTCCGGCGAAGACGACCGCGCCGGTCGAGACGACCGTGCCCGCGCCCAGCTCGAGCGGCGGCAGCTCCTCGCGCTTCGCGGTCGAGCGCGGGGAGAGCGTCGGCTGCTTGCCGACCACGGCGTAGTCGAGGATCTTGCACCCCTCGCCGACCACCGTTCCCGGATAAACGATCGCGGTCTCGGCGATCTCGCTCATGCGGGCGCGGCGACGAGCGAGGCTTGCAGCTGTTCGAGCGCGTTGACCACGACGAGCCCGTCACGGGCAGCGCGACGGGGATCCCCTTCGCCGGCGATGAGGTCGAGGAAGTGCGTGCACTCGAGTCGCAGCGGCTCTTCGTTCGGAATCTTGGGACTGAAGATGTCGCCGGAGCGCGTCTGCCATTCGCCCCAGCTCGCAGACGGCTGCCACGGGCCCTTCTCGTAGATCGTCACCTTGCGCTCGAGCTCCATGTCGTCGAAGACGACCATCTTCTCCCGACCCACGACGGTGAT
>Ga0207648_10002281_pt1 | contig 20722 bp, 12 predicted proteins | sample KBSMisM32_FD_184310 | JGI IMG/M metagenome (GOLD analysis project Ga0207648, IMG submission 184310) | Miscanthus rhizosphere microbial communities from Kellogg Biological Station, Michigan, USA - KBS Miscanthus M3-2 (SPAdes) (version 2) | ecosystem: Host-associated > Plants > Roots >...
CCTGCTTATAAATGGTGGGATTCCAGTTGCCTTCATTGAAAAACTTACTAAAGTTACCATCATACCCTACTTCAATATCATCGGAAGCACCATTATAAACATTAGATACTGTTGGTTGAGTAGGATCATCAACCATAGACAGCTCCAGAGGTATCAGTGAATATATATTCGATAAGAACTGGGGCGCATAAACAGGGCTTGTAAATATCTGTTCAAGTGTCAGGTCCCCGTCAGGAGTTTTGTTCAGATAATCTTTTTTACAGGAAGATGCAAAAAGGATAATTGAAATAAAAAATAAACTTATAATTGAGCGCATAATATTTCTTTTAATGTGAAACCTTAAAAACTAACTTCTAATCCAAAATTGATAGTGCGGGGAATCGGATAATCGCCTGTTCCGAAATTGGATTCAGGATCAAGAACCTTTATTTTATCCCAGGTTGCAAGGTTGGTACCCTGGATAAATACTCTGGCGTTATTGACTAAAACTTTTTTGGCAGTTTTTGTTGGTAAAGAATAGCCTATTTCGGCAGTTCTTATTCTCAAATAGGAACCATTGCGCTGCCAGATAGTTGAACCCTGATAATTGTTCTGACTTGAAGCTCTAATTGCTGGAAATTTTGCTTTGCTGTTGTCCTGACCAGGAATCCATCGGTGATCGTAATATTCCTGCAATACATTATATCGCTCATCTTGAGAAAATGCCCATGCGGTCCAGTTTCTTTGTGAGAAAAAGAAATCCCTGTTCGCATTTCCATTCAAAAATATACTTGCATCAAAGCCTTTATAGGCAAAATTGGCACCGAAACCAAATACTATTTGAGGCTCTGATCCATACTTACCGATAACAGTTAAATCGGCATTGTCTATCTTATTGTCACCATTAATATCACGATATTTAACATCGCCAGGGCCAACAGGGCCAAAAGTTTGAACAGGGCTTTTGGCAATATCTGCCTGGTCCTGGAAAAAACCTATCGCCTCATATCCAAGATTCGATCCAATCGGATATCCTCTCAATTCCTGCCAGGGATATTGTTTCGGTGGTACATCATTTTCAATTATTTTATTCTTTGCATAAACTATATTACCGTTAAAAGAATAATAGAATCCATTCTTGGTAGTATTTCTGAACTGGAAACTTCCTTCTATTCCTTTGTTTTCAGTTATTCCCACATTAGCAAAAGGAGCGAAGGAGGCCAGGCCGGTGTATATGGGAATTATCTGGCGTCTTAATAACTGGCCTTCGCGACGTTCATGAAAAACGTCTGCAGTAAGCGTAATTTTTCCATTCAACATTTCCAGGTCCATTCCCAAATCGGCTTTATAAGACGTTTCCCATGTGAGATTAAGATTACCCAATCTTTTTTCGCTTTTTCCACCAATATTCTGATCCTGGTTTGTTCCAAACCCATAACCGGCAGCATTTTTTTCAAAGAGTGTGAGGAACAAAAATCTGTCCCCACCAATCTGATCATTCCCTACTAATCCATAAGAGCCGCGTAGTTTTAGCACGTTTATGAAATTCGTATTCCAGAACTTCTCATTTGAGACCAGCCAGCCCGCGCCTATTGAAGGAAAGAGACCATACTGGCTACCTTTAGGAAATTGTTCTGATCCCGTATAACCTGCATTCAGTTCAAGCAAATACCGTGAATCATAGTAATAATTTAAGCGACCAACTAATCCCTGCTGTCTGCTTGGAAGATTATCTATGGAACTTCCTGCATTAACATTTACAAACTCTCTTCTTTGAGCCAAAAGCATTCCCGAAACACCATGTTTACCGAAATTCCGCTTGTATTCAACAGCTGCTTCTCCATAAATTTTCTTATAATTTTCGTTTGCAGTTCGGTAACCCAGATCTCCTTGTGTATTAATAGTCGTATATGTTTTAGTAACAGGATTGTATTTATAAGTACCGGGGCTTTGCTCACGAATGTCCTGGGTGATATCCACCACATCATAGGCGAATAATCCCCTCATGGAAAGACCAGGCGTTACAGCCGACAAATCCCATTTTGCCCCCAGGTTATTTATAAGAGTTGTATAAAACTGCCGTGTATATCCTGTTGCGGTAATTACAGTATAGGGATTAATTTTTGAATCTCCGGTACCGCCCGGTGCACTTCCATCAGGATTTTTTACAGGAGATTCAACAGGGCTGGTGAGTTTTAATACATCAAAAATTCTATCCTTGCCAGTACCCGGGAAATTGGTTGTGGATATAATACTGGATACTCCCAGATTCAAAGAGAAGGTCTTTGAAAGTTTAAAATCTGTATTCGATCTGAAACTGTAACGCTTTAAAGCTGCATTGGTTTTGTAAGCACCATTCGGATCATCATTATATAATCCCTGCTGCAAGGTATACCCTAAATTCACATAGTATTGAACATTTTCACTTCCACCCTGTATCCCAAGGTTAGCCATCGCCTGACTGGTATGATCCCTGAATACCACATCGTACCAATTTACACTTGGATAAGCATAAGGATCTGAGCCATCTTTAAATTTTTGAATTTCGGCAGGTGTGTATTTAGGCAACTCACCTTTATTTGATCTTGATTCGTTTACTAATAAGGCGAATTCATAACCATCAATAACCTTTTCAACCCGGAGTGGAGTTGAACTGGCAGCCTCTGTTCTAAAATTAACTTTCGGTTTTCCCACCACACCTCTTTTGGTAGTGATTAGCAATACGCCGTTAGCTCCCCTGCTACCATATACCGCTGTGGCAGTAGCATCTTTCAATACTGAAATACTTTCTATTTCCTGTACGTTAATAGTAGTCCAGTAATCCTGCAGGTCACGTTCTACTCCATCTATAACCACCAACGGCTTATTTGAACCGGATTGGGACACCAGTCCGCGTATGAATATTTTCGCAGCATCATACCCAGGTTCGCCGGAGGTTTGCCTGGTAACCACACCTGCCAATCTTCCACTTAACGCATTACTTAAGGAAGGAGTAGAATATTTTCGAATATCTTTTACAGAGGCTGTAGATACGGCACCCACCATAGTGGTCTTCTTCTGAGTACCATAACCAACCACCTGTACTTCATCCAGCTTTTGCCCTTTTACATCTGGGTCAAGTTTTATGGTGATGGTCTTTACATTTCCGATTCTTACTCTGTTTGTAAAATAACCGACAAAACTAACGGCTAACGAATCAGCTTCACTGGTAACTTCAATCAGAAATTTCCCATTTACATCTGTTTTAGTTGATGAGCCCCTTCCAACTAATTGAACTGTGGCTGACGCCACTGGATTGTTTAACTCATCCACCACCAGCCCATTCAAAACCCAGGAAGCCTGAGGATTTTGAAAGAAACCGGGAGGTGTTGCTGAGTACCCTTCCTTTGCTACTACAAGTAATAGTAAAACGAAAAAATTTAGCAATTTTCTCATAATCGTTTAGCTTTAAAAATTAAAAACTTTACTTTGGTTTAGGTGTAGCTTAAATAGGGCTGACCGGCAAGTTGCAGATATTTGCGTTTTGTTGTACAATAATAAACGCATAAATCGGTATACCCAAATAATTTTAGGTGTTTTTTATAAGAAATTGAGAAAAACAGAGTTTTCCCCAATGAAAAGCAGGGGGAGCCAGCGCATATAAAGCTGGACTTAAGGCCAAATTCAGGGGGAAAAGGCCAGAAAATTAGTGTTAAGTTGCAATATTTGCTCCGCTATTATTCCTCATAAAAACGCAAAAACGCTGTTCATTTGGTCACAAAGTTTCGTTTTGATATTTTTGAATTAATCGAAACAAATATTGCTAATGATATGCTGAAAGAAGAGCGACATAAGATCATTATGAGAGAAATCAATCTCCATAACAAGGTTCTTTCAATAGACCTCAGCCAAATACTAAATGTTTCTGACGATACGGTGCGGCGTGATTTGAAAGACCTTGTAGATGCCGGAAAGATCTTAAAAGTTCATGGAGGTGCCATTAGCAAATCTTTCGTTTCTTCTTTTTCTACTCAGAATAATATTTATGCCCAGGATAAGAAGCAGGAAATTGCCAGGAAAGCGCTGGTATTATTAAAGAATGAAATGGTAGTATTGACTGAGGGCGGAACAACAATATTGGAATTTGCGAAACAGATACCAAAGACCCTTAATGTAACTTTTTATACGATAAGCCCACAGATTGCTATTACACTTTCCGATCATCCTAATATTGAAGTAATTACTATAGGAGGCAAATTGATAAAAAATGCCAATTTACATACCGGAGCAAGTGTAATTAACCAGTTGGCAGAAATAAAAGTAGACCTTTGCCTGCTGGGAGCTAACGCTTTCTCTGTTCAGGACGGACTTACAGATGTAGATTGGGAGGTGGTCCAGGTAAAAAAGGCTTTGATACGTTCAGCTAAAAAAATAGCAATTTTATGTATCTCAGAAAAGCTAAATACAACTCAACGATTAAAGATTTGCGATTCCAGTCAAATTAATTATTTAATAACAGAGTTACCACCCACTCACCATTCCCTGCTAAACTATGTAAATACTGATATTAAACTATTTTAATGCAGAGCTGTACGCACCTGCCTTCATTTCCCCAGCCCGTTATTGATTCACAACCGGCCATCCATTTTTATATTTAATTGGGCTGATTAACATTACCCGGCCTGAACTTTTTGCTTTGCCTGTCTCTTTATTTATCGGGATAGCATGATACGCGATATAAGCTTTTCCGTGTTCATCTCTTACAATGGAATTATGCCCCGGAGCTAGCCAGTTATCATTTTTCTCAAGGATTACACTGTTTTCCTTACCCTTTTCTTCACCCAGGCGTTTAAAAGGCCCAGTAGCATTTTCTGCCCTGGCTACCATCACAGCGTAATGTGCTCTTTCACCACAACAATTATCCCCGGAATAAAACAGGTAATATTTGCCTTTGTGATAATCAACCCAGGATCCTTCTACCAGGTGATCATATTTTTCATGGTCAATAGAAATTAATGGTTGGGGTTGAGTTCCTTCTTTAAAACTGCTCCAGTCATCATTCAATTCCTGTACTTTAAGAGGTTGGTGAGCAGATCCCCAATAAAGTAACTTTTTGCCTGATTCCGGATCTACAAATGCAAAGGGATCAATATTAATAAACCCTTCGCCACAGATCAGAGGAGAGCCTTTATCTTTAAATGGGCCTTCCGGCTTATCGGAAAAAGCAACCCCAATACACTTCCCTGTATTGATTCCTTTTTCCCCAGAATAGAACAATACATATTTGTTCAACTTTTTGTCAAACAAAACATGAGGTGCCCAGAAATCCTTAGTTGCCCAAACTGGTTTTTCGGGAAGGGCGTCACCTACAATTACCCAGTTTTGAAGATCAGTAGAGGAGGCAATAGGTATATTGTAACTTTTCCCACTAATTGATCCATTTGTAGCATAAGCAAAATATTTATTCCCAACCCTGATAATAGTTGGATCCGGAAAATTTTCATTTAGTACCGGATTCCTGATTTGTACTTGAGCAAAACAGAGCGTGTTAATCACAATTAAAGCAACGGCCAAAAAGACTTTCTTCATTATAACCTTTTTATTTTTCGCTATTACTTCTTATAATAGCTGCCCACCCTCCTCCGGGAGACATTTTTATTTTCAGCTTGCTATCATGAGTAATATTCAGCATCACTTTTTTATAGTCGTTACCATTCCTTCCTGCATTAACACCATCCTGCATAATTTCTGCCGTATAAGCGCCCTCCGGTAAAAAAGAACAATCTATAATTAGTTCCCTGGCATCCCAGTCAGTCATAGCACCTACAAACCAGGTGTCTCCTTTCCGCCTGGCAGTAATAATATAATCAGAAACTTTTGCAGCCAGGACTTGTGTTTCATCCCAGGTAACAGGGATTTGGGAGATGAATTCAGCCGATTCATTTTCTTTATAATACTTTGTAGGGCTATCGGCCAGCATTTGTAATTGGCTTTCATAAACAACATACATAGCCAGCTGATGACAGCGGGTACCCATGCTCATAGGTGTTTCAAATACGTCTCTGAAACTGTTCCTGCTGGCATTGTTCATAGCTCCGGGAGTATAGTCCATTGGTCCGGCAACCATCCTGATAAAAGGAATGGTAACATCATGTTCCGGTGTAATACTGTGCGTCCATTTATCCTGTTCTAATCCTTTTACTCCTTCATGGCTCATAATATTTGGATATTTACGGTGCAATCCCGCAGGTTTATATGCACCATGAAAGTCGACCAACAGTTTACGATCAGCGCAAGCTTTAGCCAGTCTTTCATAATAATTAACCATCCACTGATCACTTCTTTGCATAAAATCTACCTTGATGCCTTTAATTCCCCATGTGGAGAAGCGATCCAGAATTTTATCCATATCCTTATCAAGCGGTTTCCATATTGTCCATAAAATAATACCTACATTTTTTGATCTTCCATATTCAACCAGCCCTGGAATATCAATTGACGGACCTGACTCTATGAGATTGGTAGTAGATGCTGACCAACCCTCGTCCAGAATGATATATTCCAGTCCGTATTTGGAAGCAAAATCGATATAATACTTATATGTCTCCGTATTAATGCCTGCATGAAAATCGACGCCATATATATTATTGAAATTCCACCAGTCCCAGGAAACCTTGCCTGGCTTTATCCAGCTGGTTTCTTTAAGTACAGAGGGTGTCGACAACTTATAAACCAGATCACTTTCTGCTAACTTTCTGTCATCATCAGTTATCGTGAATACACGCCATGGCAGGCTTCGATTACCTGTTGTTTTAGCAATATAATCTGCCTCTTTGGTAATTCTTTCCATGCGATCACCGTTTCTTTCCGCAGGAACAGCCTCAAGAACTACAGGAGGGAACTTTGAATTTAATGAATTGCTTCCCGTTGCAGAAAGAAACATGTTAGGATAGTCCACAAGGTCTGCATCTGTTATAAGGACCCGAATATTATTTTTTGTGGTGGCCAGCATTGGCAGAGAGCAGAACTTTGTTGCAGAAAAAGCCGATAGTGCATTTTCCAGATATGGCCGCTCATTATCGGATAACATGCTTTCTTCTTCGGGAAATAGTGTCCTGGTATCGCCTGGAAAATTAATCTTCAGACCTTCGTGGTTGACCACCATTTCCTTTCCAATTGCGGTTTTGAACCGATAGCCAATCCCATCGTTATACACCCGTAAGATCAAAGCATACCTGTTCTTAAATTCTATAATAATCTCGTTATAATTATCGGCCACAATCTTTGATTTCCTGGCAATCTCAGTTTTGATAGTGTTATTTACGTGATGCTTCTGAACGCTGGTAACCAAGGGATCCCTTCCCAATTCATTTCCATTTATAGTAAGAGATACAGGACTTGGTAATATAACTGGCTGACCTCCCAGTGATGCTTCCAATTTTATATCGTTGCCAACAGTTACTGATAACTTAAGCTTTTCATCTGGTGATGACAGGGTGTATTGCTGTGCACTTGCTATTTTCACAGTCAACGTCAGTAGAAATCCTATTAGTTGAAGCTTCATTTGGTATGCCATTTTAACTCTCAGCTTTTAGCGCAACGATAAAATAATGAGTTTGTAGGCAGGCTTTATTATTCACCCGAAGGTTTAATAAGCTTTTGAGTTATACTTACTGGCTCGCCAAAATCTGGAGTTCCATCGGCATGCCAGGTAAATTTCTGTATCCTGGGACTTCTTGTACCACCGCAGCCTTGCCCGGAGGCTCCATTAGCGTGATAAATAATCCAGTCTTCTTTATCATCAACGGACTTAAAAAATCCATTGTGTCCCGGACCAAATACATTGTTACTGATGCTTTTGCTAAATACAGGGCTCGATGACTTAGTCCAGTCGGCAGCTATTAATGGATTCCCATCGGGTTTCAGGCTAAGCATTCCTAATCCGTAATCATCCGTTGCACAATTGCTTCCGGAATACACAACAAAAACATTTCCGGAGGAATTTATTAGCGCTTCAGGCCCTTCATTTACAGCGGAGCCTTGTTTTTCCCAGGCATATTGTGGTGTAGATATCTCTATCCGGGGTCCTTTAAGCGTCCACGGATTTTCCATTTCTGCAATGTAGATTCGCTGTGTAATATCAGAAGACGAGAACTGACCGCTCCAGATAAAATATAGTTTGCTTTTATATTCTAACACTGTGCCGTCAATGGAAAAATAGTTTGCTTGTGGGTCGCCTATTTTCCCTTTATCAATCCAGGTACCGGTGAAAGGATCCGAAGATGAATTCTCTAAAACAAAACAACGTTGGGTTGCCAAATCAGAAGATGACCCGGCTGTATAATATAGATACCACTTACCTTGCAAATAATACAGCTCGGGTGCCCATATATTTCTTGAATTTGGACCTACTGTCGGTGGTGTCCACACAACCTTTCCCGAGGTATTACTCAATTCTGACATTGCGATGGTTCTCCATATGGAAATATTATTTACCATGGTATGAGTGTAATAATAAAAACGATCTTTTTTATATACCCACGGATCCGGACCGCTGCCCAGCAATGGATTGTAGAATCCAGTCTCTTTTACCGGAGGAATATCTGCCTGTTTTTGTTTATGACTTGAGCATGATAAACAGACGATTATCAGACATAATAGTGGAATATATTTTTTCACTTCTTGAGATTGATTGTGGGCCCTCCTTAATTAGATCAATTGTTTTCTGAGAATCGAGCAATCGCCCAATGGATGTTGAACAACGATGTTATTTAGCTTCCTGCATCATGAATTTAATAACATCTTTGCCAGGAGCAGCAATGGAAGAGCTTTTGGTAAGCTCCCAAAAGCTCTGTTTTTCCATTATCTGTGCTTGCGTAGTAACAATCCAGCTCTGTATCCATCCGGACAAAGTACACCATGCGCCCCAGCCTGCATCAGAATTAGATGCCCAGTAGTCCCATTTGCCATAGTCAAAACCCCTGAACCAACCGCCATTCAAATCTTTATGGTTTTCACTTTGTACCTGAATTCGTATTAAAAAATCCGATAGTTTATCTACTGCCTTCTTATATACCGGGCTCCCCGTAGCGCGTGCAGCTTCATTTAAACTAAACAATGCAAAATTGTTTGCGTATATCATACATGCTACTTCATCTCCATTTTTAAAAATCAGGGAGCCTTCATCTGTACCATAATCTGAGTTTTTCTTCAATTCCCTGAAGTGGCCTTTTCCTGTGCCTATTTCTTCCCTGATAGCGCCACAGTCTGCCTGGTACTTCAGCATTTCAGTTACCATCATGTCTAACCAATGGCGATGTTCTTCAGTATTTTCCACTCTCACCAACCACGCCAATGCCAGAATTAAGTGTGCTCGCTGAGACTGGAGGCTACTTCCCCACAACCATTTATCGGGATATAAACTCATGATGGTTTTAATACCTTCTTTAGTCCGGGTAAGCAACGGCTCGTATCCTGTTTTATCATATAACCATAAATAGCAGGCCCACAACCATGACTCAAAAAAAGGTGCAGGATGCACCAGGTCCCTGTTGTAATAGAATTGCCAGCCATTTTTTAATATATTTTTCTCTTCCAGGCGTTCGCCTCTGAATCCTTTTGTTCCGCTTGTTCTAAAATTAGCCATGATGCATTCCGCAATTTCCTTGTCCCACTTGTTTGTTTTAAGATAGGCCGAAGCACCAATCATCCCCAATATAGCCCTGGCATTGTCATCTCCATAAAATACTCCCAAACTGGGTGTGTAGGTAGACCAACCAATAAGTCCATAAACGGGGCTGTTGGGATCATTCTTCGGAGCTTCTCTCAGGTTAGAAGTTTTGAACACATAATCGATCAGGTTAGCCGCTGTCTGTTTATATTTTTCGTTATTAAAAAGGTGCCCGGCCATAGCCATTGCCATACTGACCTCCCCCTGATCATCTGCGCGCATGCAATAACGGTACCGGTGAGTGCCATTATAATATATAGTAGAAGTATGTCCCTCTATAATTCCAAGACTTCCATCACCAGAAGGTTTACTTTGGCTAATCGGGGGACCCAATGGTGGATCAATATTTCCGTATTTCTCCCACTCCTGTTTCCAGCTGGGATGTACCAACAGTCTTGCATTATAATACCATTCCACACCTTTTCTAATAGCGTTCAGCTGAGCATCAGCAGGTAATAATTTAGTTTTCGTAAACATAGGCTGCACATCCTGCTGCCATTTATTAAGCTCAATTTTCCTCCCGGTTATCCTGGTTATTATGTTAGTCCATAATTCTTTAATTGAAGCATTTGGACCATAACGGCCTGTTTGAAATTCACTCAAACCAGTCATACATACCAAAGCATTCCCCTGCTCAAAAAGCAAAGGATATACTTTGGTATCCGTGAGTCCATATTCTGCCTTATCCAATCCTACCACTTTGGCCAGTACAATGAGTGGATCCTTTACCTCTACGGGCAATACATGAGAATTATGGATACCAAGTAAACTCATGGGTGCTAAACTTCCTCCAAACTTATCAGTAGTGATGACACCCCGTTCTAAATGTGTCTCCAATGGCTTTGCGGGAATGTCTAACCCTGGAAAAGAAAAAGGGTATTCGATATATAATTTGAGTTTCTTTTGTTTGGCCTGATCCAGTAATTTTTTGCTAATGCGATTTGCAGGATCCATTTCCGGATATGCGTTTGCAGTAATAACTACACCTGCCCCTGTGGAAGCTGCATTGACTGCAGCTTCCGGAGTGTTATACTTTTTAATGGTAAATCCCTGTCTTTGCAACAACTGGTAGAGATCATTTTTTACATTACCATAAAAAAATAAATTTTTCCCTTGTGCATATATCTCAGAATTCAGGGCTATACTGCATAATAAGATCAGGACTAAGTTTTTGCTCTTCATTTCAACAGTTTTATTACATACTTAAATTCTATCACGAATATTTCTATAATAATTAATGCTCATTTTTTTGTTTCTACAAACCAATTGTCTGTACGAAATGGGCATACCGGAAGGTCTTCTTTACTAAAAAGATTGCCTGTTGCGGTATCACTAAAACCATAACGCACCGCTGCAGGTTTTTTCACTTTTTCACTCCACACCTCTATTGTATTGTTTTTTACCTGCCCTTCTGCTGCATAAAATACTTTATCATCGCCTGCTATAAATAATTCTGTTACAGTCTTTCCTTTTATGATCAATCCTTTCTCAGCATTCTCAAACCTGACAATTGCTTTATTGTTTTTTATTATCATGCTGTTGAACACAGGACTTTTATAGGCAATGTCTTTTTGGCGATATGTTTCTGCTAATGCCCAATTTGATAATCTCAACCCCACATCATGCTTATTCGATGGATGGACGTCATAAATATTGGTTACGAGATCCGTAGTTACCACCATTCCCGTATTAGGATGTGCCATGCTTTGGGTCTGCGCTTCCCTCAATAAAGCACCGGTGTTTTTTGCTGCATATTTATAAGGCGCTATTTGAACAAAATAAAATGGGAAATTCTTGTTCCAGACAGTACGCCAGGCATCTATCATGGAGGTAAATAATTTATTGTACGTACTTGCAGTAAGTGTATTATTTTCTCCCTGGTACCAGATTGAACCGGCTATAGCAAATTTCGTTAATGGTGCGATCATTGCATTATAAGCGTATCCCGGCAAATAGGGACACATTCCACTGGGTTCAATTTTAGCCGCAGCTTCCCTTAAGACAATATTGCTGTTTACGATACTATCAGGTGTCCAGACTTCAGCAGCTGTTCCTCCCCAGCTTGCTTCTATCAGGCCAATGGGAACATTTAGTTTGTTATTAAGATTCTTACCAAAAAAATAACCGACTGCGCTAAAGGATTTTAAAGTGCTGCTATCGCAAACAGTCCATTCTGCATTGAGATTATCCTGAGGATACTCCGCTGTCGTTTTTGGTATTTGAAAAAAACGAATATTTGGATTTTTTGCTTGGGGCAACTCGGCCTTTATATCCGCCAATCCCCAGTCCCCGCACATTTCCATATTACTTTGTCCTGCACAGACCCATACTTCTCCAATCATTACATTGCTTAGAACAATAGTATTGTTTCCCTTTATAGAAATTGAATAGGGACCACCCGCTTCGGGCGTTTCAATTATAACCTCCCAGCGTGCATCTCTTGAACCTACTGCAGAATACGTTTTATTATTCCAGGAGCTATTTACCGTAACTTTTTCATATGGATTTGCCCATCCCCAGATCCTTACCTGGCTTTGTTGCTGCAACACCATATTATTACTTATAAGCGCTGGCAGTCGTACACTACCATATAAAGCTTGCGATACGATTATAAGAATAACCGCAAATTTTATTTTCAATGATGAGCCAACTACCATTTTATTTTGCGGGAACATTTAATTTAAAATGTGGAATTATGTAACTATAAATAGAATACTGGAGCTCACTCCATGCGCTTTTATTGGGGAATGAGAAACCCGGATACAATTGCTGGTCATTCTGCACAAACTTAATCCTCACTCGTATTTTATCATGGCTTTGGGTAAGGCTTGCAGGAATAAGAAACTCATCATCCCTGAAATATCTATTGGATGTTTCCACTTCTATTTTCCGCGGGCCGAGTTCGCCATTTGGAGCAGAAAAAGTAACAGTATTAGAGCCTGCCAGGTACCAATCGCCTGCTTTCTCCCATTTGATATTCGATTCTCCTGATGTTGTGCCCATTGCAGCTACATAAACTTCTGCTGACTGATTAGGGAACCGGTAGTCAAGTGTTCTGCGAATTAAAGCCCCTTTATTTTCAGGATCTAACTTTACAATGAATTCAGAAGTTCCAATTGTAAAACGTCCGTCCATCGTTGTAACTGCATAGACCTCTTTCCCTGGCTTGTACCCAGGAATCTTTGTCACATCCATGCCCCATACTTTTGCCGGGAAGGTATCTACTCCCATTTCATACCGTGATGTAATGGATAATACCTTTGATGCATCAGGAGAAGTATATGCATGCTTCTTCTCGCTTTCCCCATTTCCGATATCAATTTCATCGGTTTTAATGAGTGACGGTACAGGCAACCCATACCAATAAGTAACAGCTTCATAATGTTCACTTGAAAGATTTTCCCCGCCATGTTCAAACTTTATCACTGCCCTTCGTCCGAAAGGCATCATATCTGCAATAAGAAATCTATATGCTGATTCAATTAAGTCTTTTTCATGAGTTGCTTTATTTTTTTCCGGAGCGCCGCAAGGATGTCCCGCGAAAGGAAGGGTCATATTCTCACCTCCCCAATAATCTCCGCCTCCGCCCCATTCTTCTGTACCGGTACCATATGCCTGTGGACTTTCGCTGTCATCAAAAAAAAACCGGGGGTCTCCTTCCAATGTACCCAGATTTGCCTGGTGAGAAAATATGAAGGAAGTACCTACAAAACTTCCTGACCATTCCTGATGTCCTTCTGTTCCCCTGGTATCGAGCCAGGTCATATCTTTTCCCAGCTCAGGTTCGGGTATATTTTTATAGGTAGCATGGAAATAGCTATTTTGGTTTGCAGGAGAGTGGAGTGGTTCATAGCGTATTTCATATGTAAAGTCTGTATCTCCTGGTTCGATATCGGAAAGTTCGAATTTTGCAGTCTTAAAAAAAGGCATTGGGTAATAGCAGGCTAATTCTACTTTTTTATTGATATAATCAAAATGAATATTGATCGGAAATCCTTTGACCAGGTATTCTTTATTTTCCCTGTTATAAAAAGTTCCTGCCCCAAAGAATAAACATAATGGTGCATCTACAGACGGATATTTTGCATTATCCCAGGTAATCTTTAAACGAATGCGTTCCAGGTTCAGCGATTTATCCAGAGGTATTGTAAGTTTGAAAGCGCGAATGGAAGATGGTGATGCCTTTATATTGGCGAATGCAATCTTTTTCTCGTTGAACTTTATTTTACCATGTAAAGTCTTAATATTTTTTGGTGCAATATCAGACCCCGAGCGACCTATGAGTTCTTGCACATCCTGATCAGTATTTTTATCAATATCCCAGCTTTTAACAGGCTGAGAAAGATTAGTTTCATTTGCGTACAGGTGGTAGATGTAATACCCGGTACCATAGAAAGTTCGGGAATAGGCGATCCGCATAGAATCCCTGAAAGGCATGGGTGTCCAGATTAAGTCCGCACCCTTAGTAGTTGACCATGTCCAGGCAAGAGGTTTTGCAACGGCGCCAGAAGGAATAAACGTTGAATTTTTAAATAGTGTTGTTGCATTAACCGGGTCAGAAGTTCCCGTTTCCTTTACAATATTATCTTTACCATCTACTTTGAAATGCCAGGGGCTACCATGCCAGTGATTTGCCCGAAAAAAATACAGGGTACCTTTCCCTTTAACATCCAGTGTCACGTTTTCATCCTCGTTATTCATAAAAAGAAAGTGCCCGGCATCAGCATGGTGATTTCCTCCTTTCCGGTCATATGTACTGCGCATGTAGGCCCGCACACCTAAACGCTGCAAAGGCAGTTTATCCCACATCCGGTAAGCATCCATACCTACAGGTATGACTTGCTTTGAATTTGATGCAGTTTTTTGTCCCAGGGCACTTAAACACCCGGGAAAGCTTAACATCATGATACATAACAAGCGAAATACAACAGGCATATACTCCATTAAGGTTGACCGGAGGTTTTGTATAAATACTTTCCGGTTCTGAGGTAGTTTTTCATAGATGTAAATGTCTTTTTATCTAACAGATCTCCATCGCAAAGGAGCGAGGGAAAGACCTTTTTTATCCCAACCGGTATTTGAAATAAACCACCCTTCCTTTTTATCATAAATAATCTCTGCAGCATGTACAGGTAGTTTGCACACAAGGTTCTCTACAGGAAAATTTTCGGGGTCTTTGGACCAGTAAACATCGGTTTGATTATACTCCGTAACCGCCCTGCAGATAAAGAGATAAAATATCCCGTCTTTATGAATTACGGTAGGGCTTTCAGCATCTCCGCCCCAGTTAATTTTAAGCGGCTGTACGTGAACTATTTTAGGTCCGCTCCAATGCAACATATCAGGTCCTGTCCGTACCGCTACTGATGACCGGATATCTATTTCGTTGAAAACTTTAGTATAGTAATAATAGTACTTGTTCTTATAGTGCATGATATAAGAATCACGCGCGTGGCCTGGATCACTGAAAAGCGGGTTACGATCATGTCTCGTCCAGTTAAAAAGATCTTTGCTGGTAGCAAGACAAAGCTGACCCCAGGAGGCATAGGTTGGTGCACTCGGTTGCAGATTACCTACATTATAAAACATCCAATAATTTCCCTTTTGTTTTATAGTATGAGGGGCCCACAACACCTTTTCAACCCCTGGTTTGGCTTTCATGGCATATCCCTGGTCTTCCCATTTGGCTTGTTTTATAGATTTCGCAGTAATGTGAAAAAAGCGATACTCGTCCCACGGTTTGACAGGTAGATGATGGATGATCCCATAGGCATGCCAGGTGCCATCTTCGCCTTTAATAAAAGTGTGATCGTTTGTATACCAGTCTTTTGCTTCGGTTAAACGATCAGGATTTTCATTTGGGTCGAATATGTGCACAAACTCGCCGGCAATCTCAGGAACCTGGTAAGCTGATTTCTGTCCAAGCCCCGGTATAACAGAAGCCCAAAGAGCAAATAACAGGATGAGTAATTTCATGATACTTTGAAAAAAAGCCGCAAATGCGTTTTTAAGCGTTTTCTGTGATAAAGATAACCGCAAATTCAATTACACCAAACTTTTTTTCCCCTTTTCAATAAATAAGATCGCAGAGATGAATTGCCAACGCATAAACTATGGATGGGACAGAGCTTGCTCCAACAAGTTCCAGCAAAACCATTCCTGTCTTGGCAAGTGAAAAGGGCCCTTAAATAAATTGCCCTTGGCAGTTTGAGAAACTGATCCATCACGATGGAGATAGCCGAACCATTCTCCATTTTTTTTATCGTGAAAATGGCTGTAGGAATAATCATGGACCATTTTGTGCCATTTAGCATATTTAGGATCTTTTGTAAGAGTGTAAGCGAATAGAGTGGCAATGATAAATTCATTGTGCGGCCACCAAAATTTCATATCATGATAATATTCCTGGACTGGTTTATTATAAACATCACGGAAATAAAAAATGCCTCCGTACTCTTTATCCCAACCCCGTTCCCACATATAGTCAATTATCTTACAACCCAATTTAATTAGATGAGGATCGTTATTACGATATTTTGCCTCATTCAAAATAAACCATGAAGCTTCAATAGCATGACCGGGAGTAAGCATTCTTCCGTCAAAATGATCCACAATACTGCCATCAGGCGCAACCTGCTCCATTACACACTGCAGATCATCCTTAACAAAATCTTTTTCTATTTCAGTAATCCATTTCATTATCCATTCGTCGCACCGCGGATCCCCGACTGTTTCTCTGAGTTGCTGGGCAGTATTGATCATGATCATAGGCCCTCCTATCGCCTTGGTTGGACGGGTATTTGTAAATTTTGGAACCAACAGTCCGGGAGTGGTTAGGTATTCAATGCATTTGCCAAAAATTTCGCGGGCTTTCCTGGCGATCCTTTCATCTCCACTTGCTTTGGCATAGGCCGCCATCCCGATCACTGCAAATGTTTCAGAATAAAAATATCTTCTTTTGCGTATGGGCTTCCCGTCCCTGGTTACATGAAAAAACATTTGACCATCCGAATCAAAACAATATTTCTCGAGAAAATTAATCCCACCTTTTGAACCGTCAAGCCATTCCTTTTTAGGTTCTACCGTGTTATATAAAGTTGCCAATAGCCACGAAGCACGTCCCTGGATCCATACCGCTTTATCATCATCTAACAGGGTCCCATCACTGTCACGCATTAGCAGGAATCCTCCATATTCTTTATCAATGGATCGGGGAAACCAGAAAGGCACTGTGTCTTCAAGCAATTGATTTTTATAGAAACCTTTTAGCTTCTGCAACTCTTCATTTGTGTAGCTCATGGCTTTACCAGATTATTATTACTGATATTGTTAATAATTAAGACTGTTCATTAGCTTTTGGCGAATGGTCAAATATCACCAAAGCCCGAAAGCTCATTTGATTATAATAAGGGCCTTAGGCCCTTTGTGTGTTAGTTCCATAAATTAGGATCATTTCCTCTGTTCTTACGCCAATCCTGCCTCCAACGAAGTATATCGCCCCCATTAATAAGAGGCCTGAGCTTTCTTGCTTCCGGTCCGGGTATGGCAGGGATCTTTGATGCTTCACTTTGGTACCAATAAGATACACTTGCTAAATCAAGCGTAAGCCCGTTCATACTTCCATGCTCAATCGTGAACTTCAGGGATTTGTCGAAATAAATAGGATCAGCTATATTGAAACGATAGATGTGAGTCCGGCCAATAAACCCAACATCATTAAAAGCCGTTTTAGCATAGCCATAATATGGCGTAGCATAAGGAAGTTTTGGCGCCCCCCATGAAGTATTAAAATAATCCTCGGTACCTGTACCGTTTAAGGTAGGTTCCTTAGCACCATCAATAAATATCATGTCATCACCTTCACCATACCATATTGGAGTTGGAGTTTGTATATAATAATTGACGCCAACAAAATGGCCTTTCCCTTTAATATCTGCTATCAGATAATTATTCTCCCCCGTTTTATTAGAGGTACCGGCACCAAAAATATAATGTTCATTTTCTATGCCTCCTTCCGGTCTGGTAAGCTGTCGGTTGTACCATGCATGGAAACGACCGGTATTTGCAGGCAGTTTGTCAAGTTCTAAATAGTCAATATAATAATAGAAATTCCTGATGGAGGTTCCAGCCTGATTCTCTATTTCAATCCGTGCTCCCTTTGCAAATGGCATAGCGAAATAACTGACAAGTGCCATTCCATCTGTAGGAGATGCGAGTAAAGGTGCAGAGGTATACAAATACGATTCATTCCACCCCTGTCCAAAGAATGGACCTATGGGTGACTCTACTGAAGGATACTCTTTCCCATCCCAATACATTCTGATAATAATGTCATTACGACTTAATTTATCTGGTTCCGGTCCGATGGTAATCCAGATATGATTAATCATTCCCGAACCCTTAACATCAAAAATTGTCCGCTTTTCTCCATCTTTAATATTTGAAATAGCATCATGGTTGTATCCGCTCGTGTCAAAACTGCTAACTCTTTTTGATCTAACATTTTGCTTGATTTCTGTTAAAGCAGTCAAATCATTGCCAAATTGCTGAGCAAAAGAATAAGTAATACTAAGAAATGCTGCAATAATAAAAGTTAGAAGTTTCATGATAATTTATTGATATTAATTTCCCCATAATTGGGTGTTGTTTCCTTTATTCTTACGCCATTCATTCCTCCAGCGATGTAAGTCAACCGGACCGATCATAGGCTTCGGCCTTCTGGCTTCGGCATCAGGACCAGGCGGAATTCTCACTGCTTCGCTTTGATACCAATAGGCAACACTTGCCAGGTTAAGAGTAAGCAGATTGTTATGTCCGTGTTCAATCGTAAATCTTAATGATTTATCGAAGAAGATCGGATCCGTAATGTGAAACCTGTACATATGGGTTCTTCCTAACCACCCTATATCATTATTTACTCTGGGATAACCGTAATAAGGGTGGGAATAAATTGATTTTGGACACCAGGCAGAGTTAAAGTAATCTTCCGTTCCGGTACCGTAAAGTGCAGGCTTAAGCGAATCATCTATAAATATCATATCATCTCCTTCGCCATACCACATTGGAGTAGGAGAATGGACATAGTAGTTAACACCTACAAAATGTCCTTTTCCTTTTATATCAGCAATCAGGTAATTATCCTTTCCTGTTTCGTTTGGTCCTTGTTTACCAAAGGCACCCCATTCATTTTCTCCTTCAATTTCAGATGCTTCTGTTAACTCGTTATTATACCAGGCATGAAACCGGCCTGAGTTAGCGGGTAGCTTGTCCATTTCTTCATAATCTATATTATAATAAAAGGCACTAATGTCCCGGCCAGCCTGATTTTCTATTTCGATCCTCGCTCCCTTTGCAAATGGCATAGTAAAATAACTTACTAAACCCCGTCCCTGTACAGGGCTTGCAGACAAGGGCAATGAACTATATTCATAAGATTCGTTCCAACCCTGACCAAAGAATGGACCTATAGGTGATTCAACGGAAGGATATTCTTTCCCATCCCAATACATCCGGAGAATGATATCATTACGGCTTAAACTACCAGGGTCGGGAGCAATCGTTATCCAAATATGATTGATAATACCTGCACCCTCAACCTGAAAAATATTTTTTTTCTCACCCTTCGCTATTTTAATAAAGTCATCGGCACCTCCTGTCCTGTCGTAACTACTTATTCTTTTTGATTTAACCCCTTTTTGTATAATGGATAAGTTGGAGAGATCATTTTGTATGCCCTGTCCAGACACATGGCAACATATAGTCATTGTTATGATAGTGGTGATGCCTGTTATCAGTTTCATATTTTAATAAATATTTATCGCGTAAACTTTTCAACAATAATCTATACCGTATTACATTCCTTTCAATCTTTCTGATAATGGCGCTAATGAAGGCAGATTATTTTCAGGTTTGTCAAGATAGAAATAGGCCGTTGCTGAATAGTTGTCTATCCTGTAAAAGTTGACCCATTCATCTGCTGGAAATTGATCATTAAACAGATCCGGATAAGAAGTATTCTCAAGCAGTTTAATTAAACCCTCTGATGTCATCACTGAAACCGGTTTCAACTTTCCCCCGGCTTTTGCAGCCGCCCTTAACAGATCGCGGCCTCCTCCGCCCATTTGTTGTATAGTTACGCGACAACCTGAATTGAAATAGATAGGATCAGGAATATGATAGCGGTAAAAAGAGTATTGTTTCTTTGCTTTATCTACAAGAGGGCAACCCTGATACATATTTGTAAAAGTTCCCAAATTCCAGGCTGTACCAATATAATCCTCCAGTCCTGTACCTACTAATGTTGGATATTTAGTGTCATTATTTAAATATACCTTGACTTCTCCTTCGCCAAACCAGGTATCTCCATAAATATTATCTGCAATAACACTAAAATTTGAGCCCAGAAAACGTCCTTTTCCATTAACCTGGGGGAGTATATTGAAATCTTCGCCCAAACCTACACCAGTACTGTTACTCCAATAAGCGTGAAAATACAGGAGATCTTTCCGCTGTCTTTTTACAGTTGTAAAGTTTATATCATAAAACAACAATTGCTTTTGCTTTGATTCATTGATAAAAACGATTTTAGCCCGTTTTTTAAAAGGCATGGGTATATAACAGTTGAATGATTTGCCCTCAGGATCAGAAAATAATGCACTCTGAAAAGCAGTTTTGCGTCCCAGGCCAATACCAAAAAAATCTCCCAGCGGAGCAGATACTGCCGGCTTAGAGGAATTGTCCCAATACATTTCAATACGAATCGCACGCAATGCCTGAGGATTCCTGTCTATAATCGTCATCCATATTCTTCGAATAACTCCTGCCCCTTTAAAGTCTAAAAGTGTAATACTATCGCCTGGTTTCACCCACTCACTCGCATGACCTTTTGCACCTTGGTTTTCCATTCCTCCTTTTCCAGTTTCCGCTGATCGATTTTCAAAGCTTCCCCAGCTGGTATTAGTCTTTGAAGGGAAATCAAATAATTCCTGTCCGTTTGCAGCAGTAAAAAAAAGTAGAAGGATAAAAACGGGTGAA
>Ga0207648_10002283_pt1 | contig 20717 bp, 23 predicted proteins | sample KBSMisM32_FD_184310 | JGI IMG/M metagenome (GOLD analysis project Ga0207648, IMG submission 184310) | Miscanthus rhizosphere microbial communities from Kellogg Biological Station, Michigan, USA - KBS Miscanthus M3-2 (SPAdes) (version 2) | ecosystem: Host-associated > Plants > Roots >...
CCCAGGTTTGGATGCACAACGGGATGATCGAGACGGACGCCGAGAAGATGTCGAAGTCGGAGGGCAACATCTTCCAGCTGTCCGAGGCGCTCGACCGCTATGGGCGCGAGGCCGTTGTCGCCTACCTGATCTCCGGTCACTACCGACAGCCGCTTGCCTTTGGTGAGGAGCAGATGGAGCAAGCCGTGGCTCAGGTCGAGCGGTTGCGGAACTTCTTTCGTGAGCACCCGGTGGTTGGAGGGGCATCGGGGAGGGTCTCGGCGGAGCAACAGCGGGGAGGCTCCGGCGAGACCCTCCCCGATGCCCCGCAACGCCCGGCGGCCTCCTGGCTCGAGAGCTTCAGGGACGCACTGGCAGATGACTTCAACACTCCGAAGGCCCTGGCCGAGGCATTCGAGCTCGTTGCGGAAGCCAACCGGGGAGAGGTCCCGGGAGCTCCTGAAGCTCTGGCGGAGATGCTCGACCTCGTCGGCCTTAGCACCCTTACTCAGCCAGATAAGGGTGCTGAGGCCGACGATGGGGCAGAGGAGCTCCTAAGGGAACGAGAGGAAGCGCGGGCGGCTAAGGACTTTGCGCGAGCGGATGAGATTCGCGACCGGCTGGGGGAGCTGGGCTGGGAAGTTCGCGACGGGGCCGAGGGTGGGAAGCTGGTGCCCAAGGCTTAGATGGATTCCCAGTTGATCTACGGCAAGCAGCCGGTCGCCGAGGCCGAACGGGGACGGCGAGCCGTGCGACGGGTCTGGCGGGTGCCGGAGACGTCGGCGGAGGAGCTCGAGCGGCTCTGCGGGTCGCCCGACCATCAGGGGGTGGTGGCGGAGGTCGATCCGTACCCCTACGCGGATCCGGACGAGCTGCTGGCCGAACCGGAGGTGCTGCTGGTGGCGTTGGACCAGGTCCAGGACCCCCGCAACCTCGGCGCGGTCGCCCGTTCGGCCGAGGTGGCCGGAGCGACCGGCCTCGCGATTCCCGAGCGCCGGGCGGCCGAGGTAACGGCGGTCGCATGCAAGGCGTCGGCCGGGGCGGTCGAGCACCTCGCGATCGCGAGGGTGCGAAACCTCGCCGACTGGCTCGCCGATGCCAGACAGGCCGGCTTCTGGATCTGGGGCGCCGACGCCGAAGCGCTCAGCGCTCCGTGGGAGATCGACTTCACCGGATCGGCGGTGATCGTTCTCGGCGGCGAGGGGAAGGGACTGCGTCCGCGGGTCGCATCCGCATGCGACGAGCTCGTCGCCCTTCCCCAGCGCGGGCAGATCGACTCGCTCAACGTCTCTGCGGCCGCAACGGCGATGCTCTTCGAGGCCGTTCGCCAGCGCCAATAAATGCGAGGTTTGCCGACCCGAACGTATGTTCCGGGTTGACAGAACACCGCTCGACCGTAAACTACCGCCGCAATAAGGGTGAACCTCAGCTTGAGTCTGAGCTATCCCAGTCCGATAAGGGCGCCCCAGGGGAGGTAAGGCGCCACGACCTTCATTCAAGGAGAAGGATCAGTGGCTCTATCTTCGGCAACCCAGGAACTGCAGCTCCCTTCGGGCCGGCTCAACGGCTCACTTCGACCAGCCGAGACTAACCCTCAACTTGAGCTTGATGATCATTACCTGGTGGCGCTCGCCAAGGATGGTCGCGCCGACGCGTACGACAGCCTGGTGCGCCGCTATCGGGGCTTCGTGCGCCTCAAGGCCTCGTCGTACTTTCTGCTCGGCGGCGAGTCTGACGATCTGATCCAGGAAGGCCTGCTCGGTCTCTACAAGGCAATTCGCGATTACCGCACGGACCGCGAGTCGAGCTTCCGCAACTTCGCCGAGCTCTGCATCACCCGGCAGATCATCACGGCGGTGAAGACCGCCACCCGCAACAAGCACACGCCGCTGAATCAGTACGTGTCCTTCAGCCAGACTCCGGCTGCCGCCGGCGACTCCGACACGACGCTCGACGAGATCCTGCCCGGCCCGACCGTGCACGATCCGGTCAACCAGGTGATCGCCTCCGAAGAGCTGGAGAGCCTCGTTTCATGCCTGTCCGGAAGCTCAGGCGTTCTCTCCGACTTGGAGAGCCGGGTGCTCTCGCTCTATCTCGATGGCCACTCCTATGAGGCGACGGCGGAGCGTCTGGAGTGCGACACGAAGACGGTCGACAACGCCTTGCAGCGGGTGAAGCGCAAGGTCGGCGCGCACCTGGCGTCTAGGGAGACGCCGCTCTAGGCTCGCCGACCGCCCAAATCGCGACCAGCGGCGGCAGGAGCAGGAAGGCGAGGGAGCCGAGCTCGGCCACGGCGTCGGCGGCGCCGAAGCCGTGCAGGTGCGTTGCGTGGAAGACGAGGTGAATCGTTGCGGCAAGCAGCCAGGCCGTGCACGCGGCGCGCACGAGGGTCGGCTCGGGCCGCGCCGCCGCCCAGGCGAAGATCACGGCGAAGCCGAGGTAGAGGCCGCCCACGTCGGTGACCAGGTGGCTGTTGTAGGGCGGCAGCAGCTCGACCCAGTGGGCGAAGAAGGGGAAGTCGGAGTAGAAGGTGTGTGGCGCCGCGGCGGCGAGCGCGCCGATAGAGAGGGCCGCGAAGCAGAGGATCGCGAGGGCGGCCCGGGCGCTAGGCGTCGATCTCATCCGCGGCAGTCTGCCAGCGCGGCAGGTCGCCGAGCACGTAGTCGAGCAGCTCGCGCCCGTGCTCGGACACGACCGAGATGCCGTCGCCGTCGACCTCAACGCCATGCAGCGACTGCATGCGCAGGACATCGCCGTCGCAGCGGCTGTTGGGGAAGATCCCCGCATAGGAGACGCCGAGCCGCTCGAGGTGGTCGGGGACCAGGGCCGTCGCCGGCTGCTCGAGCGGCAGGTCGAGGTAGACGGCGTCGAGCCCGTGATGCAGCAGGTGGCGTCGCTCGGCGGAGACGGCCTCCTCGAGGTCGGCGCCCGGCGTGTCGACGGTGATCAGCGCCAGGTTGTGGTCTGCGTCGACGGCGACGTGGAGGTCGCTCTTCGGCTCCAGCGCCGTCTCAGCAGGCGGGGCGGCAAGCCTGCCGCGCAGCTCGCAAAGCTCGAGGGTGAGCTTGACGATCTCGCGGTGGCGCTCCGGCGCGAAGACCTCGCGCTCTTGCCCGTCGTTCAGCTTGGTGTAGAAGAGCGCGGCCGACTGACGACCGCGATGCCCGTCCGCGGCCGCGTCGTTGGACACCGAGCCCGGGATCCAGCCGAGCAGGAAGCCGGTCTCGTGGGCTCCGAGCTCGACGTTGGCGCGCTGGCTGTAGGGATGGGCTGCCGTCGCCTCGCTGTACATCCCCGCCATGCCGCGCCCGCGGGCCCAGTCCATCAGGAAGCGCTTGGTGCGGGTGAAGACGTGCTGACCGCGAGCGGCGGGCATGGTCACCGCTTGGCCAGAGTGGCCGACCGCGTCGCCGGGATCGGCGAGGCCCATCCCCTCGTGGCAAAGCAGCTCCCCGTCAGGGGTCTCCGCCACGCATGAGACATATGTTCCGGACGCGAGCCGCGCCGATACGTTCTCTGCGTCGTAGACCCAGCGCACGTCGTAGCTGTCCCCGTAGGCGACCCGGATAGCTTCGCTCAGAACCGCCCCTTCGTCGGGCTGCAGGAAGCGGAAGCGAACGTCGCTGGCGTCGCCGGAGGCTGACATGGGCTCTATATTCGACACGCTGCCCGCCTAGCTCAACTGGTAGAGCACTTGATTTGTAATCAAGAGGTTTCCGGTTCGATCCCGGAGGCGGGCTTGCGTCCTAGTCGTTCAGGAGGCGCTTCTTCTCCGCCGCCAGCTCCTCGTCGCTGAGCACGCCTTTCTCGTGAAGGGCGGCGAGGCGCTCGAGGCGCTCGAGGCGGGCGTCCTCGGTGAGGACCGTGGGCGCCTCCGCCTCCGGCTCCCCGGGGTCCGGCTTGCGCATCTCGGGCAGGCGGAGAGCCGATACGCGCTCGCCGATGTTGGCCTCCTTGACAGCGCCGACGACGCGCTCCCGCGTGCGGCCGAAGGTGGCGCCGAGGTCGGCGTCGGGGAATTCCTCCACCGCCTGTTTGCGCAGCTCGTGGATGCCGAAGGCGGCGAAGCCGGCGATCACGAGGGTCGTTAGGAAGGTGCGCAGGTTCTGCGTCGGGGCCGAGATGAAGTAGATGCCGACGACGATCGCCAGCAGGGAGTAGGCGTAGGCGACGTGCTCGTGCAGGACCGGCGCGAGCGTCCGGCGACTCGCCCGGGCCGAGCCGGTGGGGGAGGCGAGCCAGCCGGCGACGCCGAAGAGGACGCCGACGACTATCACGGTGGTCGCGATGCTGGTCATCAACGACGTCCCGATCGACCAGGTCGCTTCGGCCGCCGGCTTGACGCTCTCTTCGTTGACGAGCTGGTCGACGACGATGCCGCCCGCCACTTCGCGCAGGACGATCGAGGCGAAGCCCGCCGCTACGAGTCCGACGCCGCAGAGGAGGACGGTCACCCAGCGTCCCTCTCGGGTCAGGTAGATCGCCAGGCCGAAGCAGAGGAGGGTGAGCAGCACCAGGACAAGCGCCAGGCCCTTGACCGCGACGACGATGTCCTGCGCCGTCTTCAGCTGATCCGAGCGCAGGATCGTGATCTGACCCGCGTCTTCGGGCAGCTTTTCCGCCAGGTTTTCGCCGATGCCGACCTGGTCCGCCAGGTTGGTGACGAGGCCGCCCAGGTCGAGGCTGACCTTGCCTTCTTCGGTCGAGACCGTGCCTTCCTTTTCTTCGAGCACTTCGAGGAGCTGTTCGTGCGCCGTCCGGTTGGCTTCCTGCCAGAGGCTCTGGGCGGTGGAGCTCTTGAGAACCTCTTCGGCGCCGCCGCCGGCCACCTGCCGCACGGCGCCGGAGAAGGGGCCGGCGAGCTGCTTGGTTTCCCCGGGCAGCAGTTCTTTGAATTTCTGTTCGACGTCGACGTTTTCGTAGAGCTGGTCGACCAGGTAGTCGCCAACCGCGGCGCGGATCGTCTGGTTCTGGATCAGCCGGCCGCTGGTCGAGACCCAGTCGTCGGTGTTGAGCGCCTGGCGCTCGGTCCAGATCGCGAAGACGCTGAGGAAGGCGAGCACGGAGCCGAGCACGACCAAGACCCGCACGAGGCGTCTTCTTCCGCGACTCATCTGCGTGGATGCTATACGTGGAACGATGAAGCTCGAGGGAATTCACCACATCACCGCGATCACCGCCGACGCGCAGCGCAACGTCGACTTCTACGCGGGGACGATGGGGCTGCGCCTGGTGAAGAAGACTGTGAACCAGGACAACCCCTCCGTCTACCACCTCTTCTTCGCCGACGAGAAGGGCAGCGCCGGCTCCGACCTGACCTTCTTCGAGTTTCCCGGCGTCCCGCCCGGGCGCCCCGGCGCCGGCGACGTCCACCGGATCGTTTGGCGGGTCGCTTCGCACGAGGCGGTCGATTTCTGGGACGAGCGGCTCGGCGGCGCCGGCATCGCGACCGAGCGCGTCAGCGCCGGCCTGCGCTTCTCCGATCCCGAGGGCCTCGACCATGAGCTCGCCGTGGTCGAGGTCGTGGACGAGCCGTTGATCGCCGACCATCCCGAAGTGCCCGCCGAGGCCGCCCTGCGCGGCTTCCATGCCGTCTGCGCTTACAGCGCCGCTCCGGATGCCAGCGCTCGACTGCTCGAAGCGCTCGAGTTCGAGCGGCTCGACAGCGAAGGCTGGGAAGCCCGCGGCACGAGCCGCGGCGGCCTTTACCTCTACGAGGAGCCCCCCGAGGAGCGCTCGCTGCAGGGCGCCGGCAGCGTCCACCACGTCGCCTGGGCCTCGACGATCGACGAGCACGAGGCCTGGCGCGAGCGGGCCATCTCGGCCGGGGCCAGTCCGACTTCCGTGATCGACCGCTTCTACTTCCGCTCGATCTACTTCCGCGAGCCGAGCGGGGTGCTCTTCGAGATCGCGACACTCGGCCCCGGCTTTACGGTCGACGAGCCGCTCGAGCACCTGGGTGAGAAGCTCTCACTGCCACCTGCCTTCGAGCACCTGCGCGACGAGGTCGAGCCGAACCTGCGCCCGGTGATCAATCCGCGCACAGTGCGCTCGGCGTGAGCCACGACTTCATTTGGCGTGACGCCAATCGCGTCGTCGTCTTCCGCGAAGGCGGAATTGACGACGCTCCTCGGCTGCTCGCCGAGCACGGGATGGAGAGCTTCGACCTGCTCTCGACGGAGCGCCACCTGGTCGATGCCTCGGGTCTGGCCCACGTGGCTCGGGCCGTTCATGACGTTGCGCCGGACGGCGTTCCAGAGGCCGCGGCGGTTCTGCTCGACTCGACGAGCGCCCCCAACCTGGTAGCGCTCGGCGGCGGACGCGTGATCGACACGGCCAAGGCGATCGCCGCGGTGACCGGCGCCCGCGTGGCCGCCGTGCCGACCACCATGTCCGGTGCGGAGATGACCGGCATCCACCGCCTCCCGGCCGGCGCCGAGTCCCGCGCTCGCTCCCTCGTCCGGCCCCGCCTCGTAATCGCCGATCCCGAGGCGATGACGAGCGCCCCGGAGCCCGAGCTGCGGGCGAGCTCGATGAACGCCCTTGCGCACGGCGCCGACTCGCTCTACACCCCGTTCACCAATCCCGTGTCGGTGATGACCGCATTGCGCGGCGCCGAGTCGATCGCGCGTTCGCTGGACGAAGAACCGTCGAGTCGAGACCGCGCCGCCCTCGCGCTCGGCTCGATCCTCTGCGGCTACGCGATCGACTCCGGGGCCTTCGCGATCCACCACGTCGTCTGCCAGACCCTCGTCCGCGTCTGCGGCTCGCCCCACGCCGGCACCAACGCCGCGATCCTGCCCCGCGCGATGTCCTTCATGGCGTCCCGCGCACCGAAGCAGATCGCCGCCCTCGCAACCGCGCTCGGCACGCCCTCGGACCAGATCGAATCCCGCATCCTCCACCTTGGAGGCAATCCGCCCGGACTTGGCCAGCTCGGCGCTGACAAAGGCAAGCTCGACGAAGCACTCGACGCGATGCTGTTGCGGCCCGAGCTCGGGTTCACGCCTGAAGCTCCGACGAAGGTCGACCTGGAAGAGCTGATCGAGAGAGCTTGGTAACTCGCGGCCGACCGGCGTGGGAAGGGCGCCCCTCGAACGGGCGGATACTCAAAACGCCGGCCTCATTAGGCCGGCGTTTGTCCGGGCGAGGGGCGCCCTTCCCACGACGAACGCCGCACCGTAACCATGGCGCCTCGACCGTGTAGCACCTCCCAGGTGACCCCCGACCGCCTCGAGGCGTACCACGAGTACACGCGCCGCCACGGCGTCAACCCCGTGCTCTACCTACTGGCCCGCGTCTTCATGACGCCGTTCTTCCTCGTCTACTTCCGCTACGCCCGCACCGGGCGCGAGCACGCGCGGGTCAAGGGCGGCCTGATCGTCGCCGCCAACCACCGCAGCTTCCTCGACCCCTTCGCGATCGGCGGCGCGCTGCCCTGGCGGCGACCGATGAACTACGTCGCCAAGGTCGAGCTCTTCGAGCGTCGCTGGCAGGGCTGGGTGCTCTCGCGGCTGGGAGCTTTCCCGATCCGCCGCGAAGAATCCGACGAGGACGCGATGGAGACGGCGCGACTGGCGGTCGAACGCGGTGGGGCGGTCTGCATCTTTCCCGAGGGAACCCGAATTCGCAGCGGCTCGCTCGCGGAGCCGCGCCGGGGCGTCGGCCGGCTCGCGCTGCAGACAGGCGCGCCGGTGATCCCGGTTGCCGTGCTCGGCACCGAGCACGTGCGTCGCGGCTGGCGGATCCGCCCCCGCAAGGTCAAGGTCCGTCTGGGAAAGGCGATGACCTTCCCGCGCGCCGCCGAGCCCTCCCGAGGGCTCGCCTCGATGGTGACCGGGCGGATCTGGCCAAACGTCGAGTTGCAGTGGGAGGACATCGGCGGACTGCCGCCGATGCGCCGCGCGGCGGTGATCGGCGCCGGCAGCTGGGGGACCGCGGTCGCCGTCCTCCTTGCCCGCGGCGGCCTCGAGGTTCAGCTCGCCACCCGGACGGGCGGCCAGGCCGCGGAGATCGATGAGGCGCGCGAGAACCGGCGCTACCTGCCGGGGGTGCGCCTGCCGGACGGAGTCCTCGTGCGCCAGGCGGCGGAAGTCGAGCTGGCCGGCCTTGACCTCGTCTGCCTGGCGATACCTTCGGGCTCTCTGCCGCAGGCCGTGGGGGTGATTGGCGACCGCATCGGTGAGCGCTCGGCGGTCCTGCTGCTGACCAAGGGCCTGATTGCCCCGCTCGGTCAGCTGCCCGCGTCCTACGTCGGCGAACGGGTTCGCGCCCGCGCGATTGCCTGCCTCGGTGGACCGGCGCATGCGCGCGAGGCTGTGTCCGGCTCCGCCGCGCTCGTCCTCGGCTCGGGCGATGCCGATCTGCGCGACCAGCTTGGCCGGGTCTTCGACCGCGCCGGGCTGGTCTGCGAGCGCTCCAGCGACGTCGTTGGGGTCGAGATGGCCGGCGCCGCGAAGAACGCCGCTGCGCTGGCTGCCGCCGCGGCCGAGCCGCACGGCCTCAACGCGGCCGGCATCGCTGCCGCAGAGGTCTGGCGCGAGTGCATCGAGCACGCCGTCGGCCGTGGCGCCGACCCCACCACCTTCGCCGGGCTCGCCGGCGTCGGAGACCTCACCGCCACGGTGATCGCTCCCTCTGGCCGCAACCGCCGTGCCGGGGAGCTGCTTGGTCGCGGCACCCCCGCCGAGGAGATCCCGGCGCTGATCGGGCAGGCTTCCGAGGGGCTCGACGCGGTCCCGTTGTTGGCCGAGGCGACCGCCGCGGCGGGCGGCCGGGCTGACGCTCTCAGCGGCCTCGCCGCGCTGATCGGCGGCGAGATCGGCGCCGACGAGTGGGTGGCGGGGCTACGGCGCACCGAACGTTCCCGGGAGGCCGCATGACCTTCTGGTGCGCCTTTTACGGTCTATATCCATATAAAGCGCACCGGAAGCGGGCGTGGAGCGGCGACCGCCGCCAACTAGGCTGCATCCGTGAGCGATGCGGAGAACGTCGAGCCGGCGAGCCTCGATCCCGAGGCGAAGGCCGAGCTCGACGCCGCCTTCGAGGACCTCTACCGTGCCCACCTGCGCGACGTCTATTCGTATGCCTACTACCGGATCGGGAACCCGCACGACGCCGAGGACCTCACCGAGCAGACCTTCCTGCAGGCATACCGGCACTTCGACCGCGCCCGGCGCGAGTCCGACGGAAGGCCGCTGCGGCCCTGGCTGATTCGCATCGCCCACAACCTGGCCTCCAACTACTACCGCGATCGCTCCCGGCGGCCGCAGACCTCGCTCGAGGTCGCGGATCCGATTGCGGCGCGCCACGGCACGGAGGCGATCGCCGAGGGACGCGACGAGCTGCGGCGCGTGATCGGGAACCTCGACCGGCTGCCGGACGATCGCCGCGAGGTGTTGATCATGCGCTTCGCCCTCGGCATGGACAACCGCGAGATCGCGCGGGCGATGGGCCGCAGCGACGGAGCGACCAAGGTCCTGATCCATCGCGCGATCAAACAGCTGCAGGAGGAGATGGGCAGTGACGAGTGAGGCGGCACGAGGCTGGGACGTGGAGCAGCTGCTGAGCGACGCGCTGCGCCCGGTCGATCCCCCCGAACGTCTCTCGGGCCGCGTCGAGGACACGCTCGCCGCCGTCACCCAGGCTGCCGCCGAGGAGCTCTCGAGCTGGGCCGAGGAGCTCTCCGAGAGCGAGCTGCGGGCGCTGCGCGATCCGCGCAACTGGGTGCGGCCGGTCTTCGCGCTCGGCGCGGGGGGCGCGGCGGCGAGCGCCCTGGTCGTGCTCGAGCTGCGCCGGCGCGGCCGTCAGCAGGCCAGCGGCGGCCTGCGCTCGCTCGGCTTCCGGATCAGGCCGTAGCGGTCGTCCGCGCGGTCCTCGCCCTCGGAGTGGCCAGCGCCGCCGCGACTCCGAGCACGCCGAGGATCAGGTGCAGGAAGTTGTCCTCTGTGTTGATCGGGATGAAGCCGAGGATCGAGTCGCCGCTGCCGATGATGAAGCCCCAGACGGCGACGACGAGGTAGACGATCCCGAGCCCGAGGGCGTACTCGCGGGCGGCGTAGCCGGCCAGGAGCAGCCCCAGCGCGCCGGTGACGATGTGGACGATGTTGTGCCAGGCGTTGACCGAGAGGATCCCGAAGACGTCGTCGACTTCACCCGGCGAGCCGAAGGACGCGCTGTAGAAGAAACCGACGATGCCGGCGATCACGAGCACGGCGCCGACGACCGTCGCGTAGAGCCTGGCGGGACTTGCAGCTTCCATTCCTCTCCTCCTTCGAATCGAGGGCGGCTAGCGGCGATTGTAGGCTCCCCGGTTCCCGATGGCTCAAACCTGCTACCGACACCCCAACCGCGAGACGGCCGTCTCCTGTTCCTCGTGCGGTCGGCCGATCTGTCCCGATTGCATGACGCCGACGCCGGTCGGCATGCGCTGCCCCGAGTGCATGCGCCAGCGCACCGAGGTGACGCGTGGAGTGGGGGAGGCCTCGTTCTTCTCGCGGGCGCCGGCGACGTTCGTCCTGATCGCGCTCAACGTCGCGGCTTTCTTCGCCGAGATCGCGACCGGCGCCGGGGGGTTCGAAACCGGCGGCAGCTCGCTCGTCGTCGACTACGGGCTGTTCGGGCCGTTCGTGGCCGAAGGAGAGTGGTATCGCCTGGCGACCAGCGCGTTCCTGCATGCCGGGCTGATCCACATCGCCTTCAACATGATCGCCCTCTACTTCCTCGGCCGCCTGCTCGAGCCGAGCATAGGCACGGTGCGCTTCGTCGGCGTCTACGTCGCGTCGCTCTTCGGCGGGTCCTTCGGGGCGCTGCTGCTCAATCCGGACTCGCTCTCAGTCGGCGCGTCGGGCGCGATCTTCGGGATCTTCGGGGCGGCGTTCGTGATCGCCCGGGGGCGCGGCTTCGACGACGTGGCGCGCGCGATCGGCATCATCCTGGTCTTCAACCTGGCGATCAGCTTCGGCGCGGCGCACATCAGCTTCGGCGCGCACCTCGGCGGGCTCGCGGCGGGGCTGCTCTGCGCGCTGGCGATAGTCGCCGGTGACCGCGGAATGCTGGGGCCGAACCGGATGGCGGTGGAGATGTTCGCGATGGCCTCGATCGCGCTTCTATCGGTGCTCGGCGCCCTCGCCGTGGCCTGAGATGGCTGATTCCACGACCCCGCACACCTGGATGACGCGCGTGGCGCTTCGCATCTCAGCGTCCTCGGGCTTGTCTTTGGCGCCGCCAAAGGCTGCGCCCTGCGTCCTCGACCTGCTCGGCCACGCGCGTCTCCAGTCACACGCGGCCGTGGAATCAGCCATCTGAGTCCTAATCAGGCGGTGGGGTGCCGTGGCCTGGTCCGCTCAGGCCGTACGGCGGGCGCCGTCGGGCCGCAGCTGCGCGAAGCCGATGCTGCCCGGTGCGTCGACGAGGTCGGGGTGCAGCAGGTGGCCGAGCAGCTCGACGCCGTCGACCAGGCGTGGGCCGGGCCGCGAGAAGGTCGAGGCCCCGTCGACCGCGTAGACGCGCTCGGCCCCCAAGGCGGCCAGCTCGTCCCAGTGCTCTATCGCCTGGTCGCGTGCTTCGTCGACGTACCAGCCGCACGGCATTGCGACCACGGTGTCGGGCCGTAGGCCCGAGAGCTCCGCCCAGGAGACCTCTGGAGACTTCAGCCCCGGCGGTCCGGCGACGTCCTCGCCGCCGGCGATCGAGATCATCTCCGGGATCCAGTGGCCGCCCACGTAGGGAGGGTCGAGCCACTCGAGCGCGATCACGCGGGGCGGGCTGGCGCCGGCGACCGCGGCGCGGATCGTCGCCAGGCGGCCCTCGAGCTCGCCGCGCAGCTCGTGCCCCTGGCGGGGGAAGCCGGCCGCCTCGCCGAGGCGGACGACGTCCTCGAGCATCTCGCCGAGCGTGCTCGGGTCCTGCTGCAGGACGCGGGGCCGGCTCGGCAGCTTCGACGCCAGGGCGAGGACGTCCTCGTAGGAGACGGCGCAGACGGCGCAGATAGCCTGCGTCACGATCAGATCGGGTTCGAGTCGCGCCAGCAGCTCCTCGTCGAGCTCGTAGAGCGCCTGTCCCTCGGCGATTCGGGCCTTTACCGCCCGGTCGATCTCGGCGGCGCTGAGCCCGGGCCGCAGGACGGTGCGGGTCAGGTGGGGGAGCGTCCGGGCCTGGACCGGGTAGTCGCACTCGTGGGTGACGGCGACGACGTCTTCGCCGAGCCCGAGGGCGTAGAGCATCTCGGTCGCGGAGGGTACGAGACTGGCTATGCGCATCGGACCAGCAATATGTCAGCTACCGCGGGAACCGCGGATCGGGAGGCTATATTGGGTACGCCGCATGGCCGACGACGACCTTCCCCGAAGTACCGGGCCACATAGATAGATGAGCGCGCTCCTGCTCCTCCTGCTCCTCCTGCTCGTCGCGGTCAACGGGTTCTTCGTCGCGGCCGAGTTCGCGCTCGTGCGCAGCCGTCGCGGCAAGATCGGCCAGCTCGCCGAGGAAGGCGAGAGCGGCGCCGAGGAGGTGATCGAGCAGCTCGACAAGATCGACGAGTCGCTCTCCGCCTGCCAGATCGGGATCACGATGGCCTCGATCGGGATCGGCTTCCTCGGCGAGCCCTCGCTGGCGAAGCTGCTCGAGCCGGTCTTCGGCGGCCTTTCCCACGACGTCGCCGTGGCCCTCTCCGTCGCGATCGCCTTCGCCCTGGTCACCGCCATCCACATCAGCATCGGCGAGCAGGTGCCGAAGATGCTCGCGATCACCCACGCCGAGCGCACAGCCCGGCGGGTCGCGCGCCCGCTCAACTGGTTCCGCACCGCGACCGCCCCCGTGATCCTCGCCCTCAGCGCCCTCTCCAACGCAGTCGTGCGCCTCTTCGGCGTCGACCCCAAGGACATCGAGGAGCGCCACACCGCCGAGGACCTGAAGCAGATCATCGACAGCTCGCGGATTGGGGGCACGCTCGACCCCGGCGAGGCGGGCATGCTCGGCGGCGTCTTCCACCTGCACGAGCAGGAGGCGCGCGAGGTGATGACGCCGATCCCCGCGGTGGTCACGATCGACTCCTCCGAGACGGTCGAGACGGCGCTGCGGCGCTGCGTCACCTCGGGACACACCCGGCTGGTGGCTATCGAGGACGAGAACCCCGACCGGGTCAAGGGCGTCGTCCACAACAACAGCCTCGCCCGCCTCTACATGAACGAGGGTCCCGAGGCGGAGATCGCCGCCGTGGTACGCGACGCCCTGATCGTGCCCGAGACCCGGCCGCTCGACGACCTCCTCCACGACCTGCAGGTCCAGCGCACGTCGCTCTCCGTAGTCGTCGACGAGTACGGGCGCACGGTCGGCATCGTCACCGTCGAGGACATCCTCGAGGAGGTCGTCGGCGAGATCGAGGACGAGACCGACCCGCGCGCCGCCGCGCTGCGCCAGCTCTCCAACGGCGAGTGGTTCGTGCGCGGGCACGTCTCGCTGGGAGACCTGTCGGACGCCGGCATCGAGCTGCCCGTCGACACCGACGCCTACAACTCGGTCGGCGGCTACGTCTTCGGCGAGCTCGGCCGGCTGCCGAAGCGCGGCGACACGATCGTCGCCAACGGCTACACGATCCGGGTCGAGTCGGTGCGCGAGAACCGCATCGAGGCGGTGCGGATCAGCGGCACCGGTTCTGTCCGTCAGAGCGCTTAGCTTTTCCAGGCAACCCGCACCCCGCAAAGCTCTGGAGGTTTCGCATGTGGGTTGTCCGTCTCAGCGATAGGCAGTTGGAGGTTCTGCGCGCGCTGCTGCGCTCGGAGGAGCATCTCGGTCCCGCGCTCAAGGGCGCAGTCGAGGCTCTGGAGCTGGCCCGCTGGGACGATCTTCCCGAGGCCGAGCTGCCCTGGGAGGAGGTCGAGACCAGGGCCCGCCAGCAGGGCATCTCTCCCGCCGACGTGATCTGGGACCTCGCGGGAAAGAGTCAGTAGCTACGACTCAGTCGTAGCTGTAAAACCCAGCGCCGCTCTTGCGGCCCAACTTCTCTTCGCCGACCATCTCGACGATCAGGCCCGGCGGCTTGTGCGCCGACTCCTTCGAGTCCGCGTAGAGGGCGTCGCCGATCGCCTCGGCCACGTCGAGCCCGACGAAGTCGAGCAGCGCCAGCGGGCCCATCGGGTGGCCGGCGCCGAGCTTCATGCAGGTATCCACCTCGGCCGCCTCCATGCCGGTGCGCTCGACCATGCGAACCGCGTCGAAGAGGTAGGGGAAGAGCAGGCGGTTGACGACGAAGCCGGCCTGGTCAGGCACCTCGACGGCCGTCTTGCCGAGCGCGGCGCACCATGCGAGAGCCGTTTCGCGGGCGCCCTCGGTGCCGTCGGGGAAGCAGACCTCGACGAGCTTCATCCGCGGCACCGGGTTGAAGACGTGGAGACCGAGAAGCCGGCCCGGGATGCCGCCCGCCTCGGCGATCTCGGCCACGCTCAGCGAAGAGGTGGTGGTCGCGAGCTGGGCATTCGGGCAGGCCTCAGCGATGGTGGCGAGCAGTTCCCCCTTGGGCGCGACTTCCTCGATGATCGCCTCGACGACCACATCGCAATCGGCAAGGTCGCTGGGGTCCGTGGTGACTCTCAGGCGCGAAGGCTCGGCACCCTCGATCTTCGCGCAGGCGGCGACGACTTTCTCCTCGGCGCGCCAGGCCGAGGCCTCGCTGCGGGCGAGCAGGATCGTGTCGGCGGTCGTGGTCGACACCGCCGCCAATCCCGTGGCGATGGCGCCGCTGCCGGCGATCCCGGGACTCTCGTAGCCGTTGCTCCCGCCCATTGAGGACGGGTTCCTATCAGACCGGGCACGGCTCGCGCGCGGTACCCTTGGTTGACTGACCAGTCAATCGATCGGAGGGCGCGATGGCGAGCAACGGAAGCGGCAGGTTCGGCGGGCGGGAAGTCGTGATCGTCGAGGCGGTCCGCACGCCGATCGGGCGCGGTCACGAGGAGAAGGGCTACTACAAGGACGTCCACGCTTCGAACCTGCTGGCGAAGGCATACGCCGAGGTCATCGAGCGTGCCGGGATCGACGCCGCCGAGGTCGAGGACGTGGTCGCCGGCTGCGTGCAGCAGTTCGGCGAGCAGGGGATCAACATCGCCCGCAACGCCTGGCTCGAGGCGGGCCTGCCGATCGAGACGCCGGCCACCACCGTCGACCGCCAGTGCGGGTCGGCCCAGCAGGCGGTCAACTTCGCCGCGGCGCTGATCGCGTCGGGGGTACACGACGTCGCGATCGGCGGCGGCGTCGAGCACATGGGGCACATCTCCTTCGCCGATAACTTCGCCGTGATGCAGGAGCATGGCATGGCCTTCTCGCCGCAGCTGATGGAGCGCTACAACCTCGTCCCGCAGGGGATCTCGGCGGAGATGATCGCCGACAAGTGGGAGATCCCCCGCTCCGAGCTCGACGAGATCGGCCTGCGCTCGCACCAGCTCGCCGCCAAGGCGACCGAAGAGGGCCGCTTCGAGCGCGAGATCGTCCCCTTCGCCGTCAACGGAGACACCTACGCGACCGACCAGGGCATCCGTCCCGACACCTCCCTGGAGAAGCTCTCCGAACTGAAGCCGGCCTTCAAGGAGGACGGCAAGATCACCGCCGGCAACTCCTCGCAGGTCTCCGACGGCGCCGCCGCGGTGCTGCTGATGACGCGCGAGAAGGCCGAGGCGCTGGGCCTGACGCCGCGGGCGCGGATCTTCGACCAGACCACGGTCGGCGTCGACCCGGTGATCATGCTCACCGGCCCGATCCCGGCGACCAGGAAGCTGCTCGAGCGCAACGGGATGGCGATGGACGACGTCGACCTGGTCGAGATCAACGAGGCCTTCGCCTCGGTCCTCGCCGCCTGGCGCCGCGAGCTCGATCCCGACATGGACCGGGTCAACGTCAACGGCGGCGCGATCGCCCTCGGCCATCCGCTCGGCTCGACCGGTGCCCGCCTGATCACGACCCTGCTGCACGAGATGGAGCGCACCGACAAGGAGATGGGCCTGGTGACGATGTGCTGCGGCGGCGGGCTCGGCACCGGAACCTTGATCCAGCGGGTCTGAGGCCGGCTGACCGGCGCATATCTGCGTCATCGGTCGCTCGCGTGCAGAGCACGCCACGCTCCCTGCTTCCTTGATCTGCTTGGTCGGACGGCCTCGGCACCGTTTGGCCATTCAGCCAGTAATCTCCCCGGTCAATGGACCTCAGTCTTTCTCCGTCGGAGCGCGAATTCCGCGACGAGGTCCGCGCCTGGATCGAAGAGAACCATCCGGGCCCGGAGCCGGAGGGCGGCCTCGAGGAGGTGATGGCCTTCCGCCGCGAGTGGCAGCGGAAGATGCACGAGGCCGGTTGGGCCGGGATCTCATGGCCGAAGGAGTACGGCGGCCGTGGGGCGACGATGATCGAGCAGGCGATCTTCGTCGGCGAGGCCTCGCGCCTTGAGGCGCCGAGCCCGGCCAACGTGCTCGGCCTGGCGATGGGGGGTCCGGTCGTGATCGCCCACGGCACCGAGGAGCAGAAGGCGCGCTACCTGGAGCCGATCCTGACCGCCGAGGAGATCTGGTGCCAGGGCTTCTCCGAGCCCGAGTCGGGCTCCGATCTCGCCTCGCTGAAGACGCGCGCGGTCAAGGACGGCGACGAATGGGTCGTCACCGGGCAGAAGGTATGGACCACCTTCGCCCAGTACGCGAAGTGGTGCATGCTGGTCGCTCGCACCGACCCCGACGCGCCCAAGCACAAGGGACTCACCTACTTCCTGATGGACATGGAGCAGGACGGCGTCGAAGCCAAGCCGCTGGTCCAGATCACCGGCGAGGGCGAGTTCAACGAGGTCTTCATCGAGGAGGCGCGGATCCCCGACGAGAACGTGATCGGCGAGGTCGGCGCCGGCTGGACGGTGGCGATCACGACGCTGATGAACGAGCGCGCCGGGCTCGCCTTCGGGGCGATCGCGCAGATCGCCAACAACCTCAAGCGGCTTGGCGCGCTGGCCGCCGAGACGCGTGTAAACGGTCACACCGCGGCCGAAGACCCGGTGATCCGCCAGCGCCTCGCCCAGCTCCACATCGAGGCCGAGACGATGCGCCTCAACGCCTACCGCGGCCTGACCAAAACCATGCAGTCGGGCATTCCGGGGCCTGAGGGCTCGCTCGGCAAGTGGCAGTGGGCCGACATCAACCAGCGCATCGCCGAGCTGGCGCTCGACATCGAGGGCGCTTACGCGCCGCTTGCGCGCGGTGACGAGCACGCGGTCGCCGGTGGCGCCTGGCAGTACAGCTTCCTGCGCACGCGCGCCAACTCGATCGAGGGCGGCACGACCGACATCCTCAAGAACATCATCGCCGAGCGCGTCCTCGGCCTGCCGAAGATGAGATGAGCCCGTGTATTTCGATCTGACAGACGAGCAGCAGGCGATCAAGTCGACCGCGCGCGACTTTCTCGCCGCCCGCTACAAGAGCGAGCGCATCCGCGAGCTGGCTGAGGGCGAGCACGGCTTCGAGCAGGCCGACTGGCAGGAGATGGCCGAGCTCGGCTGGCCCGGGCTGGCGCTCCCCGAGGAGTGGGGCGGCCAGGGACTGGGGATCGTCGATCTCGCCGTCCTATTCGAGGAGATGGGCTACGCGCTGGCGCCATCGCCGCTGCTCTCGAACAGCGTGGTTGGCCTTGCACTGAGCTTCTGCGGCTCCGACGACCAGCGCGAGCGCTTCCTGCGGCCGCTGGCGGCGGGCGAGCTGCGCGGCACCCCGGCGCTCTGGGACGCCGGTACGCCGGGCACGATCGGCGAGTTCACGATGGAGGCCCGCGATGACGGCGACGGCGTCGTCCTCGACGGCGAGAAGATGCTGGTGATGGACGCGGGGGCCGCCGACTTCCTGCTCGTCGCGACCTCGGACGGACGCCGCCATCTGGTCGAGCGCGGCGCCGATGGGGTCACGGTCGCGCCCTCGACCTCGATCGACCTCACCCGACGGCTCTACTCGGTCCGTTTCGACGGCGTCCAGGTGCCGGCTGCCAACACCCTGCCCGCCGAGGGGCCGGACTACCTTCAGGTCTTCGACCGTGTTTGCGTTGCGCTGGCGGCGGAGTCGACCGGCATCGCCCAGCGGACGCTCGAGATGGCGGTCGAGTACGCCAAGGACCGCCAGCAGTTCGGCCGGCCGATCGGCTCCTATCAAGCCGTATCCCACCGCTGTGCGCAGATGCTGCTCGAGACCGAGAACGCGCGCTCGGCCGTTTACGGCGCCGCCTGGGCCGCCGACGCAGCGCCGGAGTCGCTGTCGACGGCAACTTCGATGGCGAAGGCCTACGCCTCCGACGCCGGCTGGCGCGTCCCCGACGCCTCGATCCAGGTGCACGGCGGGATCGGCTTCACCTGGGAGCACGACCTGCACTTCTTCCTCAAGCGCGGCAAGGCGAACGCGGCGATGTTCGGCGATGCCCGCTGGCACCGCGACCGGGTCGCCGACGCGGTGCTCGCCGAGGCCGGCGAGCCTGTAGCCGCCTGACGGCGTGGGGGCCCTCGACCGCATCTCGGTCGCGGCGATCGGCACCTCGATCGCCGACCTCGAGGCCGAGACGAAGCGCGCCGAGGCGGCGGGCATCGAGTGCGTCTGGGCCCCCGAGCTCTTCCGCTCCTCGGTCACCCAGGCCGCATATCTCGCCGGCCGTACCGAGAAGATCGACGTCGCGACCGGGATCGCCTGGGCCTTCACCCGCAGCCCCTTCATCCTCGCCGTCAGCGCCCTCGACATCGACGAGATGTCGGGCGGTCGCTTCCGCCTCGGGCTCGGCTCCGGCGTAAAACGGCTGAACGAAACCTGGCACAACGCGGAGTACGGCCGGCCGGCGCCGCATTTGCGCGAGGCGATCGAGGCGACGCGGCTGATCATGCGGCAGGCGGGCAAGGGGGAGCCGATTCGTTACGAGGGCGACTACTACGACATCGACATCAAGGGTTGGATCCGGCCGCACCCGGCCGCGCGCGACTCGGTGCCGATCTACACCGCGGGCGTCCAGGGCGGCATGTGCCGGATGGCCGGCGACGTCGCCGACGGCCTGATCGGCCATCCGATTCAGAGCCTGCGCTGGATCGACGAGGTCGTCGTCTCCTCCTTCGAGGAGGGCTTGGCGCGCTCGGGGCGCGAGCGCTCCAGCTTCGACTACCTGCCGACCGTCTGCTGCGCGATCGACGACGACGAGGGCAGGGCGATCGACATGGCGCGCCGGACGATCTCCTTCTACGCGACGGTCAAGACCTACATGCCGCTCTGGGAGCTGCACGGCTTCGCCGAGTGCGCCGTCGCCGCTGGCGAGGCCTTCCGCCGCGGCGACCTCGCCGCCGTGCCGGCCGCGATCAGCGACGAGATGGTCGAGGCCTACTGCGCCGCCGGGCCCCTCGACAAGGTCCGCGCTCGCGTCGAGGAGACGGCCGAGCGCGCCGACGGCCTCTTCCTCACTCCCCCGACCTACTTCATCTCGCCCGAGGAGCTCTCCGAGTACCAGGACCGCATCATCGCGGCCTTCGGCCCGGCGGCCGACTAACTTCGTCATTGCTCGCGCATGCGAGAAGAACCACGAACTCACGCTCTCGAAGTGCTTGCTCGAGTGCGGGAGATACCGCCCGGCTTCGTGCGGACTTACGGTGACGTCTCACCCGGCTCGCCGCGCTTCGCCGGATCGGTCCTCTTCGAGTGCGACGACCCGGACCTGCCTTGGTGGCGCGTCGTCCGGGCGAATGGCTCGCTTGCGAAGGGGGGGCGTCAGCGTCGGCGCCTTGAAGCCGAGGGCGTGCCCTTTCGAGGCGACCGCGTCGATATGTCCGTGGCTCGCGTGCCCTGAGGTTTCCGGTGCGCTTTATGTGGTCTATGGGCGCATAAGGCGCACCGGAAGGCCTGTGGCGCTACTCGTCGCGCGGTGTGATGCGGAAGACGGAGACGACCTCCGCCTGTTTCGCCTCCGGATGGACCACGTAGGCGCTCGGGCCGCCGCCGAACCAGCCCGAGCTCTCGTTGTCGGCAACGAAGATGCCGGGGTGGTGGCGGCCTTCGCCGTCCTCGACCCAGACCTTGTCGCCCTCTTTGAAGCCGTGCGGCTCGTCCCCCACCACCGCAAGGCTAGAGGATTGTTCCCTCATGGTCGCAACGCCTTTCAATGCACAGCATCGAAAAGGCGTTGCGACTCGGTGTGACCCATGTCGAGCTTGCGGAGCTACGGGCAGACGACGATCAGATGGAAATCGGCGTCTTCCTCTTTCCCTTCTTTGTCGCGGGTGCGGACCTCGATCGTGTTGGCATTGGCGGCCGAGGTGTTCGTCTGCGCATAGCCGGCGTTCGGCACCGAGGTGCCGGCGTTGTTGCGCGCGGCGACGTCGGCGCAGCCGCTGATGTTGACCGGGAAGGTCACGTTGACGGCGCCGCCGCCCTCTGCGGCCGTGATCGTCGCGTCACTTGCTCGGGCCAGACCGGCGTTCCCCGGGCCACCTGGGTTGTTGACGACCGCCCAGTAGGTGTGGGTCGAGCGTCTCGCGGCCGGAACTACGCCCAGCTTGTTGGTATTGATCTGGAAGCCGGTCAGCGTCTTGTGCTTGAGCTTGCCGCCGCCGATCGTCTGCTTCTTGATCGAGCCGCCGTTGATCGTTTGCGCGGCGTAGGCCGTCCCGGCCAGAGCGACGACCAAGGCGATCATCGATATGACCAGCGCTGGCGAGGGACGCCTGTTCTTCAGCCTGCTCATCGGAGCTCCTTTCCACT
>Ga0207648_10002284_pt1 | contig 20706 bp, 18 predicted proteins | sample KBSMisM32_FD_184310 | JGI IMG/M metagenome (GOLD analysis project Ga0207648, IMG submission 184310) | Miscanthus rhizosphere microbial communities from Kellogg Biological Station, Michigan, USA - KBS Miscanthus M3-2 (SPAdes) (version 2) | ecosystem: Host-associated > Plants > Roots >...
GTCGTCGACTATCTGAAGACCGAACGGATCCCGATCATGGCCAAGGACGTGCTCGACATCTATCCGCGCAAGGTGTGCTTCCTGCCGGCCAGCGGCAAGGCGATGGTCAAGCGGCTGATCGCGACGAACCCCGAAGCGCTGGTCGCACAGGACCGCGCCGCGGCGCGGCAGGCCGCGCCGGTCAGCACCGCCGGCGGCTCGGTCGATCTGTTCTGAGCGCGGAGGACGACTTCATGACAACAAAAACCCGCGTGGTGGTGGTCGACGACTCGGCGCTGGTGCGCAGCCTGCTGAGCGCGATCATCAATCGCCAGGCCGACATGGAATGCGTCGGCGCGGCGGCCGACCCCTTGCTCGCGCGCGAGATGATCCGCACGCTGAACCCCGACGTGATCACGCTCGATGTCGAGATGCCGCGCATGGACGGCATCGACTTCCTCGGCAAGCTGATGCGCCTGCGCCCGACGCCGGTCGTGATGGTGTCGACGTTGACCGAGCGCGGTGCCGACGTGACCTTGCGCGCGCTCGAGCTCGGCGCGATCGACTTCGTCGCCAAGCCCAAGGTCGGCGTCGCCGACGGGCTGCGGCTGCTGGCCGACGACATCACCGACAAGATCCGCGTGGCCTCGAAGGCGCAGTTGCGCCGCGCACCGCCGGCGCCTGCCGGCAGCGCTCCCCGGGCCGAGGCCGTCCGCAGCGCGCCGATCGGCGCGCTCGGCCGGCTGTCGACCGAGAAGGTGGTCTTCATCGGCGCCTCCACCGGCGGCACCGAGGCGACCAAGGAAGTGCTGATGAATCTCCCGCCGGATTGCCCGGCGATCGTGATCACGCAGCACATGCCGGCCGGCTTCACGAAGAGCTACGCGGCCCGGCTCGACGGGCTGTGCCGCATCCGCGTCGCCGAGGCGTGCGACGGCGAGCGCGTCCTGCCGGGCCATGCCTACATCGCGCCGGGCGGCACCGAGCACCTGAGCGTCGAACGCTCGGGTGCGAACTACATCGCCCGTGTCAGCGTCGGCGAGCCGGTGAACCGGCACCGGCCGTCGGTCGAGGTGCTGTTCGCCTCGGCGGCGCGCGTCGTCGGGCCGAACGCGGTCGGCATCATGCTGACCGGCATGGGCGCCGACGGCGCGAAGGCGATGAAGGAGATGCGCGACGCCGGCAGCTACAACCTGGTGCAGGACGAGGCGAGCTGCGTGGTCTTCGGCATGCCGCGCGAAGCGATCGCCGCCGGCGCGGCGCACGAGGTGCTGCCGCTGGCCCAGATCGCGCCGCGCCTGATCGAGCGGCTGCGCAGCAGCTCGGGGCTGGCGCACACGCGCGTCTGACCGGCGCGGCGTCGCCGCCGGCGTTCACGCATTCCGCACCTGGTTCAGGCGGCGAGAAACAGCGCCTGCAGATCGCTGAGCAGGTCGAAGCCGCGCTCGGTCGGCCACGCCCGCGCGAAGTCGCGTGCCAGCAGGCCGCGGCGTTCGGCAGCATCCAGCCCCTGCTGCAACGCGGCCAGAGACAGGCCGGTGCGTTCAGCGAAGCGCGCCAGCTCGAAGCCGTCTTTCAGGCGGGTCGCATTCAGCATGAACTCGAACGGCAGCTGCGCGCGCGCCACCTCTTCGTCCTGCGCGATCGGCTGGCCGGCCAGCGCCTGCGCCATGTACTTCGCCGGATCGCGAAAGCGCGTCTGGCGCACGACCCGGTGCGGGAACGAGAGCTTGCCGTGCGCGCCCGCGCCGATGCCCAGGTAGTCGCCGAACTGCCAGTAGTTCAGGTTGTGCTCGCAGCGGTGGCCGGCCCGCGCGAAGGCCGAGACCTCGTAGCGCTCCAGCCCCACCGCCGCGGTGCGCGCCGTGATCAGGTCGAGCATGTCGAATGCGAGGTCGTCGTCGGGCAGATCGTTCGGCGGGTACTTCGCGAAGCGGGTGTTCGGCTCCAGCGTCAGCTGGTAGATCGACAGGTGCGGCGGCTCGAGCGCGAGCGCCTGCGCCAGGTCGGCGTCGAACTCGGTTAGGGTCTGGCCCGGCAGCGCGTACATCAGGTCGATGTTGAAGGTGTCGAAGCTGCGGCGCGCCTCGTCGACCGCGGCCAGCGCCTGCGCCGCGTCGTGGACGCGGCCGAGCGCGGCGAGCTTGGCGTCATCGAAGCTCTGCACGCCCACCGACAGCCGGGTCACGCCGGCGGCCCGGTAGCCGCGGAAGCGATCGCGTTCGAAGGTGCCCGGGTTCGCCTCGAGCGTGATTTCGCAGCCGGGCTCCAGCGGCAGCCGGGCGCGGATGTCGGCGATCAGGCGGTCGATCGCCTCGGGCGCGAACAGGCTCGGCGTGCCGCCGCCGATGAAGACCGTGTGCACGCGCCGGCCCCAGACGAACGGCAAGGCGCTTTCGAGATCGGCGCAGAGGGCGTCGAGGTAGCGCTCGAACGGGATCTCGCCGCGCGCCTCGTGCGAATTGAAGTCGCAGTACGGGCACTTCTTCAGGCACCACGGCAGGTGCACGTACAGCGACAACGGCGGCAACGCGGCGAGCGTCAAGGTGCCCGGCCGCTGGTAGCGCGCGAGGCGCTCCGGGAGCGGCTCGGCGGGCACCGCCTCGGGCTCGATCGGGATCGGGTCGCGCATCGCTCAGGGCCCGCAGCGCCGACCCGACGCGCTCGAACGACAGCCGCGGCGCAGCAGCATCAGCACAGACATGCGCTCAGCCGACCGGCCAGGCCTCGCGCATCAGCGCCAGCATCTGCGCCGCGGCCAGCGCGCGGTGGCTGTGTGCGTTCTTGAGACTGGCATCGAGCTCGGCGACGCTGCGGCCGAGCGCCGGGATGAACATCAGCGGGTCGTAGCCGAAGCCGCCCGACCCGCGCGGCGCCGCGAGGATCTCGCCGTGCCAGCGGCCGACCGCGACCAGCGGCTCGGGATCGTCGGCGCTGCGCAGCGCGACCAGCGTGCTGACGAAGCGCGCGCGCCGATCCGCGGCGCCGTTCAGCCGCTCGAGCAGCAGCGCGTTGTTGGCGGCATCCTGCGCGCGGCGCCGGGCTTCGCGATCACCGTCGCGCAGCTCGATCGCGGCATAGTGCGCCGAGACCACGCCCGGCGCGCCGCCGAGCGCCGCGACGCACAGGCCCGAGTCGTCGGCGATCGCTGCGCCGCCGCAGCGCTGCGCGGCATGGCGGGCCTTGGCCAGCGCGTTCTCGATGAAGCTGTGGTGCGGCTCGTCGGCCTCGTCGATGCCGAGCGTTCCTTGCGCCACCAGCGCGACGCCGGCCGGTGCGAGCAGCGCCTGCAACTCGGCCAGCTTCTTCGCGTTGTTCGACGCCAGCACCAGCCGCATCGTCACACCTCGAGCGCCCTGCGCTGCGCCGCGATCAGCTCGCGGATGCCCTGGTCGGCCAGGCCGAGCAGCGCGCCCATCTCGTCGCGCGAGAACGCCGCGCCTTCGGCGGTGCCCTGCACTTCGACGAAGCCGCCGCCGCCGGTCATCACGACGTTCATGTCGGTGTCGCAGGCGGCGTCTTCGATGTACTCGAGGTCGAGCAGCGGCGTGCCGTCGACGATGCCCACCGACACTGCGGCGACGAAGTCGCGGATCGGCGACGCGCCGGCCGACGCCCCGAGCTTGCCTTGCGACTGCAGCCACGTGACCGCGTCATGCGCCGCGACGAATGCGCCGGTGATCGCCGCGGTGCGGGTGCCGCCATCGGCCTGGATCACGTCGCAGTCGAGCGAGATCGTGCGCTCGCCGAGCGCCTTCAGGTCGAACACGCAGCGCAGCGAGCGGCCGATCAGGCGCTGGATCTCCTGCGTGCGGCCGCTCTGCTTGCCGCGTGCGGCCTCGCGGTCGCTGCGGGTGTGGGTCGCACGCGGCAGCATGCCGTACTCGGCGGTGACCCAGCCTTCGCCGCTGCCACGCTTGTGCGGCGGCACCCTTTCTTCGACCGATGCGGTGCACAGCACCTTGGTGTCGCCGAACTCGATCAGCACGGCGCCTTCGGCGTGGCGGGTGTAGCGGCGCGTGATCGTGATCGGGCGCAGGGCGTCTGCGGCGCGGGAGGAGCTGCGTTGGAATGTCATGCGGCGTATTGTCCACCGAGCGCCGGCAGTGCCTCGGCGAGCATCCCGCGATGTCGGCGACCGGCCCTTACCGGGCAGGGGCGACAGCGTTGTCTAGGTCTTCTTCTGCTGCGACGAGCGCCGGATCGCCTCGTTGATCTCGCGGATCGAGCGCTCGATCTCGGCATCGTCGAGCTCGTCGGGGGCGTCGCTGCCGAGCACGCTGGCCTGGATCGTCGACGCGAACACCTCTTCGCCGAGATGCTGCGTCGAGATGCCGGCGGTGCTGTCGCGGTCTTCGGCCGACTCCCATTCGACCGCGAGCACCGAAACGTTGTCGCACTTCGGCCCGCCGTTGCGCAGCGCCTGCTCGACCAGCTCGGGCACCGCATCCGAGATGTCGTGCCGCGCGAGCTGCTCGGTGATGACCGCGTCGTCGACCGTGCCCCACAGGCCGTCGGAGCACAGCATCAGCCGGTCGCCGGTCTGCAGCAGCAGCGGGCCGACCGTGTCGATCACCGGCTTGCCGGGGCTGCCCAGGCAGGTGAACAGCACGTTGCGGTTGAAGCGGCTCGGCATCGCGACGACCTGGCTCATGGTCTGCTGCAGCTCGGAGTACGAATGATCGCGGGTGCGCGCAATCAGCTTGTCGCCGCGCACCAGGTACAGGCGTGAATCGCCGCAATGCGCCCAGTACGCCGCATTGCCCTGCAGCAGGCAGGCGACGATGGTGGTGCGCGGCGTGTCGATCAGCGCCTTCTGCGTCGCATAGCGCAGCAGCTGATGGTGGCCGGCGATCGTCGCCTCCTGCAGGAAGCGCAGCGGCTCGGGCAGCGTCGGCTTGCAGTCGCGCTGGAACATCGCGGCCAGGGTCTGCAGCGCCAGCTGCGACGCGACCTCGCCCTCGGGGTGGCCGCCCATGCCGTCGGCGAGCGCGAACAGACCGGCGTCGCGCGTGTAGCAGTAGCCCATGCGGTCTTCGTTCTTTTCGCGGCCGCCCTTGCGGCTGACCTGGTAGACGGAGAATCGCATGTCAGTGCCCGCCCGGCCGCCAGGGGCCACGAAGTGGCCCACCGCCGTGGCCCATGGGCACTGAGCGCCCCCTCGGGGGGCAGCGAACGAAGTGAGCTTGGGGGCACATATGCGTGGTCAGGCCTTCGCGCCGGTGGTGAGGTTTTCGAGCTGCAGCTTGAGCCGCTCGCTGAAGCTGAGCTTGGTATAGCGCCGCTCGGTCTCGCGGGCGAGCTCCTTCTGCAGCGCGAACACGCTCTGGGGGCGAGACAGCGGGTCGAGCGACATGCACCACTCGGTGACTTCGATCAGGTTGTCGGAATACACATTGCGCAGCCGCGACAGGCTCAGCGCGAGCCGGTCTTTCTCGATGCGCTGTGGCGCGTCGTTCGGCGGGTAGCCCTGCATGCAGGCGTAGATGCAGGCGCCGATCGCGTAGATGTCGGTCCAGGGCCCGAGCGTGCCGTCGCGGCGGTACATCTCGGGCGCGGCGAAGCCGGGCGTGTACATCGGGCGGATGAAGTTGCCCTCCTTGCTCAGCACCTCGCGCGCGGCGCCGAAGTCGAGCAGCACCGCCTTGTTCTCGTTGGTGATGAAGATGTTGGCGGGCTTGATGTCCAGGTGCAGCATCTTGTGCTGGTGCACGATGCGCAAGCCCCGCAGGATCTCGTCGAACAGGCTGCGGATCGTCGATTCGCGGAACACCTTGTCGCGCTTGAGGTCGCGCGCGGTGACGATGAAATCCTGCAGCGTGTCGCCCTGCAGGTAGTTCATCACCATGTAGACGGTTTCGTTCTCGCGGAAGAAGTTCAGCACCGAGACCACGCTCGGGTGGCTGATCTGCGCCAGCGAGCGCCCCTCTTCGAAGAAGCTCTTCAGGCCGAGCCGGTACAGCGGCTGCTTCTCGGGCTTGACGCGCGGCGTGAGCTCGCCGGGCGAGCGCTCGGCGAGCGATGACGGCAGGTATTCCTTGAGCGCCACCAGATGGCGATCGGTGTCTTCACACAGGTACACGACCCCGAAGCCGCCGGCGGCCAGCTTCTTGATGACCTGATAGCCGCCCACCACGGTGCCGGATGGCAAAGGGGCGGGTTTGGGCTTGGACATAATCCGGCGGTCTTTGGTTGTGTTTCAACGGAGAAAAGGTCGATGGCAGTCTACAGCATGACCGGCTATGCAAGCGCCACCGCCGGGGGCACGGCCGGGCCCGAAAACGACCGGGACGCCGACAATTTGGCAGCCCGGCCGGGCGCCGCGGGTGGGGCCAGCGTCAGCGTCGAACTGCGCTCGGTCAATGGGCGGTTTCTCGACCTGGGGTTTCGCCTGCCCGATGAATTCCGCGCGCTCGAGCCGGCGCTGCGCGACCTGCTCGCGGCCGCGTTCCGGCGCGGCAAGATCGAGCTGCGCCTGAACGCCCACACCGAGAACGCGACGCACTGGCCGAAGCCGCAGACCGACCAGCTCAACCAGTTGGCGCGGCTCGAGAGCACGGTGCAGGGCTGGCTGCCGAAGGCAGCTGGCCTGTCGGTGCACGAGATCCTGCAATGGTGCAAGGGCAGCGCGCCGTCCGAGCGGCTCGACGAGGTTGCGCTCGAGGCCGCGAAGCGCTGCATCGCGGGGCTGCGCGAAGCGCGCCAGCGCGAAGGCGCGCGGCTGGCCACCGTGCTGCTGGAGCGGGTCGCGCGGCTGCGTGAGCTCGCGGCACAGGCCGAGCCGCTGGTGCCTGCCGTCGTGCAGCGCCAGCAGCAGCGCTTCCTCGAGCGCTGGCAAGAGGCGCTCGAGGCCAGCGGCGCGGCCCAGACGATCTCGCGAGAAGCGCTCCAGGAACGCGCGCTCAACGAAGCGGCGGCGTACTCGATCCGCATCGACGTCGCCGAGGAGCTGGCGCGCCTGCGCTCGCACCTCGACGAGATCGCGCGCCTGCTGAAGGCCGGCGGCGAGGTCGGCAAGCGGCTCGACTTCCTGATCCAGGAACTGCTGCGCGAGGCCAACACGCTCGGCTCGAAAGCCTCTGCGCTCGAACTGACCAACATCTCGGTCGAGATGAAGGTCGCGATCGAGCAACTGCGCGAGCAGGTGCAGAACATCGAGTAGTACGCGCTGAAGGCGAGAACCGCGAGCCATGCGCCGGCCGCGGCGCGATGCCGCAGCGGCGATACTTCGGAACTGGCCACATCGCCACGCGCACACCGTCTCAATCAGGTCATGGAATACCCCGGCAACCTCTACGTCGTGGCCGCGCCCAGCGGGGCCGGCAAGTCCAGCCTCGTCAGCGCGCTGCTGCAGGTCGATTCGCATCTGGTCGTCGCGGTCTCGCACACCACGCGCCCGCCGCGCGGCCAGGAACAGCAAGGGCGCGAGTACCACTTCACCGACGCGGCGACGTTCCAGGCGATGATCGACCGCGGCGAGTTCCTCGAGTCGGCCGAGGTCCACGGCAACCTGTACGGCACCTCGCGCGGCGCGATCGAGGAGCGCATCACTGGCGGGCAGGACGTGGTGCTCGAGATCGACTGGCAGGGCGCGCTGCAGATCAAGCGGCTGTTCCCGAACGCGATCTTGATCTTCATCCTGCCGCCGAGCTGGGACGAACTGCAGCAGCGGCTGAACCGCCGCGGCGAGGACCATCCCGAGGTGATCGCCACGCGGATGGCCAACGCACGCATCGAGGTCTCGCAGGCCCGGCATTTCGACTTCGTTATAATCAACGCTTCGTTCGAGACCGCGCTCTTCGACCTGAAGGCGATCGTTCACTCGCAGCGCCTCAAGTACGCCGCCCTCCAAAGAAGCAAGCCCGCTGTCTTTGCCGCGCTCGGCCTGATCTGACCCGAAGGAAACCATGGCCCGCATCACCGTCGAAGACTGCCTTGTCAAGATCCCGAACCGCTTCCAGCTGGTGCTCGCCGCGACCTACCGCGCGCGCATGCTGAGCCAGGGCCACGCCCCGAAGATCGAAACCAAGAACAAGCCCGGCGTGACCGCGCTGCGCGAGATCGCCGCCGGCGAGGTCGGCATCGAGATGCTGCGCAAGGTCCCGGTCTGATCGTCTGTCGGGGTCGGGAACTCCTGGCCAACGAGCGTCCCTATTCCACGCTAAATTAGGGGCATGAGCCCCGCACCGCCCCACGCTGTTCGAGAGCCGGCCAAGCCGCCGGCCGCGGGCAAGCGTGCGGCACCGGCGAAGCCGGCCCGCTCGGACGCGGCCGCCGCGTCGTTCGCGGCCCTCACCCACAAGCTCGACTACCTCGACGCCGCCGACATCAAGCGCGTGCGCGAGGCCTACCGCTTCGCCGACGAGGCGCACCTGGGCCAGTTCCGCGCCAGCGGCGAGCCCTACATCACGCACCCGATCGCGGTCGCCGGCCTGTGCGCCGACTGGAAGCTCGATGCGCAGGCGATCATGGCCGCGCTGATGCACGATGCCATGGAAGATTGCGGCATCACCAAGACCGAGCTGATCGAGCGCTTCGGCGCGCCGGTGGCCGATCTGGTCGACGGCCTCACCAAGCTTGACAAGCTGCAGTTCTCGACCCGCGAGGAGTCCCAGGCCGAGTCGTTCCGCAAGATGCTGCTGGCGATGGCGCGCGATGTGCGCGTGATCCTGATCAAGCTCGCCGACCGGCTGCACAACATGCGCACGATGGACGCGGTGCTGCCGGCCAAGCGCAACCGCGTCGCCGCCGAGACGCTCGAGATCTACGCGCCGATCGCGCACCGGCTGGGCCTGAACCAGACTTACCGCGAGCTGCAGGAACTGTCGTTCCAGCACATGCGGCCATGGCGCCAGTCGGCGCTGTCGAAGGCGGTGCAGAAGGCGCGCGGCTACCGGCGCGACATCGTCGAGCGCATCCAGCACGATGTCGATCGCGCCTTCATGCAGGCCAAGCTGTCGGTGCAGGTGTTCGGCCGCGAGAAGACGCTGTTCTCGATCTACAAGAAGATGCGCGAGAAGCACCTGACCTTTGCGCAGGTCAACGACATCTTCGGCTTTCGCATCGTCGTCGGCACCCTGACCGAGTGCTACATGGCGCTGGGCGTGCTGCACCAGCTGTTCAAGCCGCTGCCCGGGCGCTTCAAGGACTACATCGCGATCCCGAAGGCCAATGGCTACCAGTCGCTGCACACGACGCTGGTGAGCCCGTTGGGCACCGCGGTCGAGTTCCAGATCCGCACCGAGCAGATGCATGCGATCGCCGAGAAGGGCATCGCGGCGCACTGGCTCTACAAGAGCGGCGGCGCGCAGGTGCAAGAGGCGCAGCGCCTGGGCGCCATGTGGCTGCAGTCGCTGATCGACATCCAGGACGAGACCCACGACGCGAACGAGTTCCTCGAGCACGTCAAGATCGACCTGTTCCCCGATGCGGTCTATGTCTTCACGCCGAAGAGCAAGATCCTCGCGCTGCCCCGCGGCGCGACGCCGGTCGACTTCGCCTATGCGATCCACACCGATGTCGGCGCGCATTGCGTCGCGGCCAAGGTCAACGGCGAGCCGGTCGCGCTGCGCACCGAGCTGCGCAGCGGCGACGTGGTCGAGATCATCGGCTCGGCCGGTGCGCGCCCGAACCCGGCGTGGCTGAACTTCGTGCGCACCGGTCGCGCGCGCTCGAAGATCCGCCACTACCTGAAGAACATGGAGCAGGAAGAGTCGCAGGACCTGGGCGAGAAGATGCTCGCGCAGGCGCTGCGCGCCGAAGGCCTGCAGCTGCCCGGCGCCGAAGGTGGCGACGCGGCGCTGTGGCAGCAAATCACGCGCTGGAGCGGCAACAAGACCCGTGCCGAGCTCTTCACCGACATCGGCCTGGGCCGCAAGATCGCCACCATCGTCGCGAAGCGCCTGGCGCGCCTGATGGCCGAGCGCGGCACCCGCCCCGATGCGCTGACCCTGACGATGGGCCGCTATGCCGCCGACGACGCAGCGCCGTCGCAGGGCATGGTGCTGATCGACGGCGGCGAAGGTGCCTCGGTCCAGCTTGCCGCCTGCTGCCGCCCGATCCCCGGCGACGGCATCGTCGGCTACCTTGGGCGCGGCGAGGGCCTGATGGTGCACACCGCCGAATGCAGCGTCGGCAAGCGCCTGTTCGAGCGCGACAGCGAGCACTGGATGAACGTCGATTGGGCCGAGCAGCCGACGCGACCGTTCGAGACCGGCGTGTCGCTGCTGGTGACCAACGGCAAGGGCGTGCTCGCGCAAGTGGCGCAGGCGGTCAGCGAGGCCGAGGCCGACATCACCCACATCGACATGGGCAACGAGCCCGCCGCCGAAACCACCGAACTGCTGCTGCTGCTCAGCGTGCGCGACCGCCTGCATCTGGCCGATGTCATGCGCACCCTGAAACGCTCGGCCGCGGTGCTGCGCGTGGCGCGCGTCAAGCCTTGAGTGACAACCCCTCGGCCAGCGGGTACGCCAGCCGGCCCTAACCGCCCTCGCCCGCCGGCGGCGCCGGGTAGTGCACCGCCAGCACCTCGATCTGCTCAAGCCCGCCCGGCGTCATCAGCTGGACTTCGTCGCCAACCCGCGCCTTCAGCAGCGCGCGCGCGATCGGCGAGATCCAGCTCACCTCACCCCTGAGGTTGTCAACCTCGTCGATGCCCTTGATCGTGATCGTGCGCTCTTCGTCGCGCTGGTTCACATAGCGCACCGTCGCGCCGAAGAACACCTGGTCGCGGCCGTGGTGCAGCGACGGGTCGGCGACCTCGGCGATGTCGAGCCGCTTCGTCAGGAAGCGGATGCGGCGGTCGATCTCGCGCAGGCGCTTCTTGCCGTAGAGGTAGTCGCCGTTCTCTGAGCGATCGCCGTTCTTTGCGGCCCACGAGACGACCTCGACGATCTTCGGCCGCTCGACATCGAGCAGTTCCATCAACTCGGCGCGCAGCCGCGCGTAGCCGGCCGGCGTCAGGTAGTTCTTGGTGCCGGCAGGCAGCGCGGGCAGCGCGATGTCCTCGTCGTCATCGTCGCCTGCCGCATCGGATTCGCGCGTGAAGGCCTTGCTCATCGGGTCGCTCTGCCGACGGTCGTGCGTCGGGTCGGGTACTGCATCGGCCGATGATATCGGCGGCTGCGCGGTCTATCCGGCGTCAGGAGAATCCCACCACGCCGGCCCGAGAATCGGCGTGCGGCCGTGCGCGGCGCGTGCGGCTCAGCAGCAGCACGGCGATCGCGAGGTTCAGCAGGTTCCAGCCGATGCCGTTGATGAAGGCCGCGTGATACGAGCCGGTCAGGTCGAACACCTTGCCCGACATCCAGCCGCCCAGTGCCATGCCGAACAAGGTCGCCATCAGCACGGTGCCGACCCGCGCGCCGGCCTGCGCGGGCGGGAAATGCTCGCGCACGATGATCGCGTAGCTCGGCACGATGCCGCCCTGGAACAGGCCGAACAGCGCCGAGATCACGTACAGCGACACCAGCCCGTCGAACGGCAGGAACAGCAGCAGCGCGACACCCTGCAGCACCGAGCCGAGCAGCAGCGTGCGCAGCCCGCCGATGCGGTCGCAGATCAGCCCCGAGACGAGCCGGCTGACGATGCCGCAGGCGAGCATCAGCGACAGCATCTGCGCGCCGCGCGCGGCGCCGTAGCCGAGGTCGCCGCAGTACGCGACGATGTGCACCTGCGGCATCGACATCGCGACGCAGCAGGCGACGCCGGCAATGCACAGCAGCGCCTGCGCCTGCCCCATTGCGAGCCCGAACGGGCGGGTCGACGGCGACGGCGCAGCGACGCCGGAAGCTGCCGCAGAGGCCAAGGGCGCCGGCGCCACTGCCGGCGGGCGCGACCGCAGCCACAGCGCCAGCGGCGGCATCGTCACCAGGCAGAAGATCCCGAGGCCGACGTAGGTGTGGCGCCAGCCGGCGACTTCGACGAAGTGCTGCACGATCGGCGGCCAGACCGCGCCGGCCAGGTAGTTGCCGCTGGCGCAGATCGCCACCGCGATGCCGCGCCGGCGCACGAACCACAGCGAGGTGTCGGCCACCAGCGGCGCGAACGTGGCCGAGCTGCCGAGCGCGCCGAGCAGCACGCCGTGGGCCAGCGCGAAGCCCGTCAGGCTGGCCGACAGCCCGGCGGCGATGAAGCCCGCGCCCAGCCCCGCGGCCCCGAGCATCACGACCACCATCACGCCGAAGCGGTCGGCGAGCCGCCCCATCGCGATGCCGCCCAGGCCGAAGCCAACCATCATCAAGGTGTAGGGCAGCGAGGCATCTGCACGGGCCGCGCCGAACTCGGCCTGCACTGCGGGCAGCACCACGGCGACGACGTACATCGCGCCGCTGCCGATCGTCATCAATGCCAGGATGACCAGCAAGCGCGCCCAGGCGTAGCGTGAATCGGCGTCGCGTGAGGGCATCGGGCAATTGTCGTCGACGCTGCCGGCACCCTGCGCCGCTCAGGGGAACGGGCGCCGCGCGCGCGTGCTCAGACGCGGCGCTCACAGCGCGCGTGCGATGACCTCTTTCATGATCTCGCTGGTGCCGCCGTAGATGCGCTGCACACGCGCGTCGGCGTACATGCGGGCGATCAGGTACTCGTTCATGTAGCCGTAGCCGCCGAACAGCTGCAGCAGCTCGTCGAGCACGCGGCCCTGTGTCTCCGAGCCCCAGAGCTTGGCCATCGAGGCGGTCGCGGTGTCGAGCGTGCCGGCCACGATCTGCTCGATGCAGCGATCGATGAACGCGCGGCCGACCATGATCTGCGTCGCGACCTCGGCGAGCTTGAACTTGGTGTTCTGCTGCTCGGCGATGGTCTTGCCGAAGGCGGTTCGCTCGCGCACATAGGCCAGCGTCGCATCGAACGCGCCTTCCATCGCGGCCAGCGCCATCACGCCGATGATCAGCCGCTCATACGGCAGGTCGCCCATCAGCTGGAAGAAGCCCTGGCCCTCGGCGCCGCCGAGCAGGTTCTCGGCCGGCACGCGCACGTCGTCGAAGAAGAGTTCCGAGGTGTCCTGCGCCTTCAACCCCATCTTGTCGAGCACGCGCCCGACGCGGTAACCCGGGCAATCGGGCGTCTCGACGATCAGGATCGAGGTGCCGCGGGCGCCCTGCGTCGGGTCGGTCTTGCACACGACCAGCACCACGCCGGCGAGATAGCCGTTGGTGATGAAGGTCTTGCTGCCGTTGATCAGGTAATGCGCGCCGCCGCTGTCGGTGCGCCGCTCGGCGCGCGTGCGCACGCCCTGCAGGTCGGAGCCGGCGCCGGGTTCGGTCATCGCGATCGCGCCGACCAGCTCGCCGCGCGCCATGCGCGGCAGGAAGCGCCGGCGCTGCTCCTCGCTGCCGTGGTTCAGGATGTAGTGCGCGACGATGCTGTGCACCGACGGGCTCATGCCGGTCAGGCCGCGCCGCGCCATCTCTTCATAGAACACCGCCTCGTGGCGGAAGTCGCCGCCGGCGCCGCCATAGGCCTCGGGGATGTCGGCGCACAGGAAGCCGAGCTCGCCGGCGCGGCGCCAGATCGCATGGCCGACATGGCCGCGCTTTCTAGCCGCGTCGTCCTGCGGCTGCATCTCGGTCTCGATGAAGCGGATCGCCGAATCGCGCAGCGCGTCGAGCTCCTCGTTGCGCCACGAGCGGGCGGTCTGCAATGGCATGTCGAATGTCTCCGGTCGGCTGTCGGTCAGCGCTCGGTCGGGCCGCTCGCGCCGGCCGTGTCGACCGGCAACCCCCAATCGCCCAGCGCCTGCGCGAGCGACACCGCACTCGGCGCCGTGGGCGGCGGCGCGACGCTGCGCGAGAAGCGCGGCGCCGGCGCCGGCTGGACGACGCCGTGCGCCGTCACGAAGGTGGCGCGGGCGCGGTTGTGGGGATGCGCGGGTGCTTCGTCCCAGTCGAGCACCGGCGCGAAGCAGGCATCGGTGCCTTCGAGCAGAGTGCACCACTCATCGCGCGTGCGGGTGCGAAAGACGTCGGCCAGGCGCCGCTTCAGCAGCGGCCAGCGGGCAGCGTCCATCTGGCCGTCGAAGAGCGGGTCGTCGACGCCGCAGCGCTTGCGCAGATCGGCATAGAACTGCGGCTCGATCGCGCCGACCGCGACGAACTTGCCGTCGGCACAGGCATAGGTGTCGTAGAAGTGCGCGCCGCCATCGAGCATGTTCTCGCCGCGCTGGTTGCTCCAGCGCCCGGCGGCCTTGAAGCCGTACATGAAGGCCGAGAGCAGCGCCGAGCCGTCGCTCATCGCCGCGTCGATCACCTGGCCGCGGCCCGAGCGGCCGGCCTCGTGCAACGCCGCGAGCAGCCCGACCGCCAGCAGCATGCCGCCGCCGCCGAAGTCGCCGATGTAGTTCAGCGGCGGCACCGGCGCCTCGCCGGCGCGGCCGATCGCATGCAGCGCGCCGCTGATCGCGATGTAGTTGATGTCGTGCCCGGCCGCATGCGCCAGCGGCCCATGCTGGCCCCAGCCGGTCATGCGGCCGTAGACCAGCCGCGGGTTGCGCGCCAGGCAGGGCTCGGGGCCGAGGCCGAGCCGCTCCATCACGCCCGGCCTGAAGCCTTCGATCAGCAGGTCGGCGCGCGCAATCAGCGCCAGCGCCGCGGCCGAGCCTTCGGCGCTGCGCAGGTCCAGGCCGAGCTGGCGCCGGCTGCGCGTCGTGATGTCGTTCGGGTCGACCGGCACGCCGGGCTTCGCGATGCGCAGCACGTCGGCGCCGAGGTCGGCCATCAGCATCGCGCAGAACGGCCCCGGCCCGAGGCCGGCGATCTCGACCACCTTGACGCCTGACAACGGACCGGTCATGCGGTGTCTCCTCGGGCGTTCAGAGGGTGTGAGGCTTTCGCCCTCTCAACCGTCGAGCCGACTGCGCTGCACAATTGCACAGGTGCTTCGCTCCGTCGGCTCAGATCGAAGCGCGGACGTTCGCGAAGCGGCGCGTGCCGCGGCATCAGCGCCCCGGAAAGCGCGGTTCGCGCTTCTCGCTGAACGCCGCGACGCCTTCGGCAAAGCTGGGCAGGTCGAGCAGCACGCGCTGGCGCTCGGCTTCGTAGCTGAGCTGCTGTGCCAGCGTGTTCGCTGCGGCCGCATCGAAGGCGCGACGCGCTTCGAGCGCGGCGTGCGCCGGCAGCTTCGCGAGCCGCTGCGCCAGCGCGAGCGCCTGCGCTTGCAGCGCGGTGTCGTCGACGCTGTCCCAGGCCAGGCCCCACTGCACCGCACGCTCGGCACCGAGCCGGTCGCCGAGCAGCGTGAGCGCGAGCGCCCGGCCGCGGCCGGCGATGCGCTCGATGAACCAGGTGCTGCCGAGGTCGGGCACGATGCCGAGCCGGCTGATGAAGGGCAGGAAGAAATACGCCGAGCGCGCCATCAGCACGACATCGGCCGCGAGCGCCAGGCCGACGCCCGCACCCGCACACGCGCCGTTGACGGCGCAGACCACCGGCACCGGCAGCTCATGAAGGTCGAGGATCAGCCGGTTCGACAGCGCCTGCATTGTGTCGGCGGTGCGCTCGCCGAGGCTGCGCGCATCGCCGTCGGTGGCCGGCCCCATCGCCGAGAGGTCGGCGCCGACGCAGAAGCCCTTGCCCTCGGCGGTCAGCACCACGGCGCGCACGCCGTGGTCCGCGCGGATCTCGGCGAGCAGCGCGCGCAGGCGCTGCTGCAGTCCGAGGCCCAGCGGGTTCAGCCGCGCAGGGTTCGCCAGCGTCAGGATCGCGACGTCGCCGTCGCGCTCCAGACGCACCGTCGAGGCGTCGTCAATACCGGTCGAGTTCATCGCGTCGCTCCGTGCGACGTCATCGCGGCCATCACAGCCGCTCGATGATCGTCACGTTCGCCATGCCGCCGCCCTCGCACATCGTCTGCAGGCCGTAGCGGCCGCCGCGCGTGTGCAGCGCATGGACCAGCGTCGTCATCAGCTTGGTGCCGGAGGCGCCGAGCGGATGGCCGAGCGCGATCGCGCCGCCGTGCACGTTGAGCCGCGCCGGGTCGGCGCCGGTGCTTTGCAGCCAGGCCAGCGGCACCGGCGCGAAGGCCTCGTTGACCTCGAACAGATCGATGTCGCCGACCGTCAGGCCGGCCTTCTTCAAGGCCCGGTGCGTCGCCGGGATCGGTGCCTCGAGCATGATGACCGGGTCGTGGCCGATCATCGTCATGTGGTGGATGCGCGCCAGCGGCTTCACCCCGAGCGCCTTCAGGCCACGCTCGTTGACGACCATCACGCCGCTCGCGCCGTCGGCGATCTGGCTCGCGCTCGCGGCGCTGACGCTGCCGCCTTCGGCGATCAGCTTGACGCCGGCGATGCCCTCGAGCGAGACGTCGAAGCGGATGCCTTCGTCGACCGTGTGCGGCTCGGCGTGCGTCGCGCCGTCGGCGCCGCGCACCGCCACCGGCAGGATCTCGTTCACGAAGTGGCCGGCGCGCGTCGCGGCGATCGCGCGCTGGTGGCTCTCGAAGGCGTAGCGGTCGAGCTGCTCCTTGGTGAGGTCGTAGTTGCGCGCGATCTGCTCGGCGCCGGTGAACTGGCTGAACTCGACCCCGGGATAGCGCTGCTGCATCAGCGGGCTCATGTAGCGGCCCATGCCGTTCTTCGCCGGCAGCGCGCTCGGCGAGAACATCGGCACGCGCGACATGCTCTCGACGCCGGCGGCGATGACGCAGTCCATCACGCCCGACATCACCGCCTGCGCGGCGAAGTGCAGCGCCTGCTGCGACGAGCCGCACTGGCGGTCGATGCTGGTGCCCGGTACCGACTCCGGCAGCCGCGACGCGAGCACCGCGTTGCGCCCGATGTTGGTCGACTGCTCGCCAATCTGGCTGACGCAGCCCATCAGCACGTCCTCGACCATCGCCGGGTCGGCGCCGGTTCGATCGACGAGCGCGTTGATCACCTGCGCGGCGAGGTCGGCGGGATGCCAGCCGCTGAGGCGGCCGCCGCGGCGGCCGGCGGCGGTTCGGGTGGCGGCGACGATGAAGGCTTCAGCCATGGTCTGTTCTCACGGATCGAAGGAAGTGGACGGACATTGTGCGCATGCGTGCGCGCCGATCATGTCGTCGGAAGGGACGATTTTTCAAGTGGCCTGCACGAGCGCGCTTAGCAGGTCACGAACCGGCCCGGGTTGATAAGGGTCAACGATAGTAGTCGCCCCATGGGGGCTGCGCTATTCTCGAAAAAAACGAACACGCTCGTTTGTTAGTAAGGCGCCTCAACCCCGGCGGGCATCCGCGAAGACAACCCGCCTCACAGAACACCACAGGAGACAAAGACGTGAGACAACAGAACGACAGGTCGTCGGGCGCGCGCATGCCGCTGTCAGTGATCGGCGCGGCCATGGCGGCATTGCTGCATGCACCGGCCGGGGCATTCCCGATCGACGTGGGCATCCCCGAGGGTGAGCTGCGCTTCGACAACACGCTGCGCTACAACGCCGGATGGCGCACCGAAAAGCGCGACCCCATTCTGGGCGACACCTGGGGCCTGCAGGGCGGCGAGTACAAGTTCGACCAGGGCGACCTGATCACGAACCGGATCGACCTGCTGACCGAGCTCGACTTCGTCTACAAGAAGAGCTACGGCTTTCGCGTCTCGGCGGCCTCGTGGTACGACGCCGCGTACAACAACAAGGTCGAAGGCAACCCGGCCTACCAGGCCGCGGGCTTCGGCACCGCCTACCCGGGCAATGTCTACACCCACGCGGTCTCGCGCTACTACCTGCACTCGGGCGAGTTCCTCGATGCGTTCGTGTTCGGCCGCGTCAACGTCGGCACCGACAGCCCGCTCGACCTGAAGCTCGGCCGCCACACCGTGATCTACGGCGAGGCGCTGTTCTCGCCGATCCACGGTGCCTCGTATTCGCAGGGGCCGGTCGACTTCCGCAAGGCCCTGGCCACGCCGGGCGTCGAAGCCAAGGAGCTGTTCCTGCCGATCAACCAGCTGTCGGCGCACTGGCAACTCAACGAGAGCCTGTCGGTGAACGCGCAGTATTTCCTCGAATGGAAGCCCTACCGCATCTACGAGGGCGGCACTTATTTCACCTACGCCGACCCGTTCTTCCAGGCCGGCACCAACTACCTCGGGATCCCGTTCGACGGCGACCTGAGCTCGGGCCCCGACGCCAAGCCGAAGAACCGCGGCAACTGGGGTTTGAACGTCAAGTGGTCGCCGACCTGGATCAACGGCACGGCCGGCCTCACGCTGCGCAAGTTCGACGACAAGGTGATGAGCGTGCTGAGCCCGGGCGGCACCTTCACCGAGCTGCACAACGCCTACGCGAAGGACGTCAAGCTCGTCGGCCTGAGCTATGCGACGCAGCTCGGCGGCGTCTCTTTCGGCTCCGAGCTCGTGTACCGCCAGAACACCGCGCTGAACACCGCGTTCGGTTCGCCGACGATTGCGCGCGGCAACAGCCTGCACGCGCTGGTGAACGCGCTCGCCTACATCGGCAAGACGCCGTTGTTCGATTCGTCGACCCTGCTCGCGGAAGTCACTTACAGCCGGCTGCAGAAGGTCGATGCGGCCACCGCGGGCAGCTTCAGCCACGTCGACTACAACTGCCCGGTCGGCGGCAAGGACGCCGGCTGCTCGACCACCTCGGCCTGGGGGCTGGCACTGTCGGCGACGCCGACCTGGTTCCAGGTCTTCCCCAGCGTCGACCTGACGATGCCGATGTCGTACAGCCGCGGCCTGAAGGGCAATTCGGCGGTGCCGTTCGGCGGCAACGAGGGCAGCGGCCAGTGGAGCCTGGGCATCGGCGCCGACGTGAAGGCCAAGTACAAGTTCGACCTGGCCTACAACGACTACTTCGGCCACTACACCGCGGGCGCCAACCCGTTCGCGGCGGTGCCGGGCATCGGACCGTCGCAGATGGCGTACTCGAACGGCGGCAACGCGCTGCTGCATGATCGCGGCTGGCTGTCGTTCACCTTCAAGACCTCGTTCTAAGAATCACCGGAGACATCGAGATGATGCGCAAGATCCACATCGCGGCCGCCGTCGCGCTCGCTTTCGCCGGCCCCGCCGGCGCCGCAGCCTCCGCGGACGAAGTCAAGTCGCTGGGCACCACCCACACGCCGTGGGGCGCCGAGAAGGCAGGCAACAAGGAAGGCACGATCCCGGCCTACACCGGCCCGGTCGCGCCGCCGGCCGGCTTCGACCCGAAGAACCCCGGCTACCGCCCCGACCCGTTCGCCGCCGAGAAGCCGCTGTTCTCGATCGATGCGAAGAACATGGACCAGTACGCGGCCAAGCTCAGCGACGGCATCAAGGCCGTGATGAAGAAGTACCCGACGTACCGCATCGATGTCTACCCGAGCCATCGCACTGCGAACTACCCGAAGTGGTACCTCGACAACACGCTGAAGAACGCCACGGGCGGCTGCAAGACCGCGCATGACGGCCTGCTGCTGACCGGCTGCTTCGGCGGCCTGCCGTTCGCATTCCCGAAGAACGGCAGCGAGGTCATGTGGAACCGCCAGCTGAAGTTCGATGCGTCGTCGCTGATGTCGACCAACATGACCGGCACGGTGGTCGACTCGCAGGGCAACCGCACCGTCACCGGCGTCGGCACGATGTGGTACCAGTACGATATCTTCGACCCCGCGCGCACCACGGTGATCGGCGACCAGGAGATCTTCGAACGCCTGCGCATCGACTACAACGAGCCGGCGCGCAAGGCCGGCGAGAAGCTGATCGTCCAGGACTCGATCGACAACCTGAACATCGGCCGCCGCGCCTGGTCGTACCTGCCGGGCATGCGCCGCGTCAAGCTCGCGCCCGACATCGCCTACGACACGCCGAGCCCGACCGGCGGCGGCGCCGGCACGGTCGATGAAGCGGCGGTGTTCTACGGCAGCCTCGACCGCTACGACTTCAAGCTCGTCGGCAAGAAGGAACTCTTCATCCCCTACAACGACTACAAGGTCAGGGACCCGAAGCAGTGCCCGAGCGCGGTGTCGATGAACGCGAAGAACCACCTGAACCCCGACTGCGTGCGCTGGGAACTGCACCGCGTGTGGGAAGTGAAGGCGGTGCTCAAGCCCGGCAAGCGGCACGTCTACCCGAACCGCACGATCTACTGGGACGAAGACCTGCCCGGCGTCGGCATCTCCGACAACTACGACTCCACCGGCCAGATCTTCCGCGTGACGCATTCCCTGCCGATCTCGTTTTACGAGACGCCGGGCCACTCGACCGACGAATGGGTCACGATGGATCTGGCCACCGGCAACTATGCTCGCCAGGAAGACGTGACCGACAAGGGCGGATGGGTCGTGATCCCGTTCAAGCCGGCGTCGTTCTACGCCTCGGAGTCCCTGGCCGGCGAAGGCGTTCGCTAGCCCGGATCGAAGCCAGTTCGCGCGCGGCCCGGGGCGGGCCGCGCGCCGTTTCAGCCAGGGGCACACGGCATGGCCACATTTCATCGTTCCATGCTTGCGGTGATTTCCGCGGGCCTGGTGATTGCATGCGCCGACACCGCATCGGCGTTTCAGAATCCGCAGGATCTTCCCGCGCTCGCGAGTGAGCAGGCGGCGCGCACGCCGCTGCTGTCGGTCACGCATGCCGGCACGCGCATCGTCGCGGTCGGGCTGCGCGGCCACATCGTCTACTCCGACGACGCCGGCGCCCACTGGACGCAGGCGGTCGTGCCGGTCAGCAGCGACCTGCTCGCGGTCGCGTTCCCGTCGCCGCGCCTGGGCTGGGCCGTCGGCCACGGCGGCGTGGTGCTGCACAGCGCCGACGGC